>Ga0181528_10000302_pt1 | contig 39758 bp, 54 predicted proteins | sample PEATcosm2014_Bin_47_FD_119742 | JGI IMG/M metagenome (GOLD analysis project Ga0181528, IMG submission 119742) | Peatland microbial communities from MTU Mesocosm Facility, Houghton, MI, USA - PEATcosm2014_Bin10_10_metaG | ecosystem: Environmental > Terrestrial > Soil > Wetlands > Peat | place...
GTCAAAGTTTTCGTAGGTCTTTGATCCCATCGCATTGTATAGGATCACGTGATCCGCTTCACCCCCCTTAGCTGCATGGATTGTGGATACCCGGAACGTGGGCCTAGATCGCAGATCAACAGAGCGAAGGTATTCGATCCGGTCCCCAGGCATCGGGATTAGGTGTTCCCACGAGTTTCTGCGAATGCAACTGAAATCGTTGCCCAGGATCTCGGATCGGTAACTGGGGTGGACAGCCTTCGCAAGGCAGACTTGCTGGGCCTTGCTGATTTCCTCATCCCGCCTTAGTGCTTGGTAAACCCGAACCGCGTTCGCGTATCGGTCATCAAACGCCCCACTAAGCCCCGTGATGGAGTACGGTACGTTGTGATGTAGGAGCCATTCCTCGATTTCGGATCGCGACGAATGATTTCGATACAGAACCAGGGTATCCGATCCCAGGTCCGGAGCCAAGTAATCAAATGAAGGGTAACGTGTGACGGTTCCATCCTCATCCTTCGGTTTGTAACTCTTCTCAATTCGGTCCCCCATTCGTTGTGCAATCCGTTCTGCTATTTCATGAACCGATCGCGGGATACGGTGTGATTGATCCAGGACTCGATAAGGTGCGTTAAATCTTGCCATGCCGTGAGCATCTGCTCCTGCCCACGTATAGATAGCCTGATCATCATCCCCAGCAATAACAACATTCGGAGTTTTTTCCATAATCTTTTCAACCGCCCTCCATTGGAGTTCGGAGAGGTCCTGTCCTTCGTCGAGGAACAACCAGTCCAGATCACAATTAACATCCATATCGACCATATGAAGAAGCAAATCATTATAATCAACGTATCCATTCTGCTTCTTCCATTTGGTGTAAGTGATGGAGAAATGGCGGTCAACTTCATCTGGCTGCCTGTCTGAACATTGGGCCACCCTAAACTGGTGGGCGGTGTGGAGTTCGTCCCCAAATGTTAGTTCTCCTGCTTCAATGATTGATTGACCAGTGACCCGATACCCGATGATTTCACTGAACTCTTTAAGCTTCTCGTGGTCCACAATTTGGGCTCGGGTCGTTCCGGTCAATTCATAGGCAAGGCTGTGTATGGTCCGAACGGTCTTTGAAGTCCTGAGATTTAATCTCCTCAAGGCCTCTCCTGCAGCATTTTTAGTGAAAGCGAGGAATCCGATCTTGGTCGGGTCCCCAGCCTCAGCCATCATTGCCAGCAGGGTGGAAGTCTTACCAGTTCCGGGGGGGCCATACACAACCTCGACACTCACAGCTTGCCCGCCAAATACTTCAATCTCGCCAAGAGTCCGGCCAAATCTGCTTTCATTCGGGTGATTTCGTTCTCGTATTCCTTGACCCCGGTGGCGGCCAGAGATTCCATCTTCGCTTTCAGCGCTTGGTATTCCGCTTCCGCGAAGTGAATCTCTCGAGCGGCGGATCCTTTAACCCAGGCCGTGATCTTCGATTCTTCCGACTTCAACCAGTTCCACATCAGAATTCCTCCTCTTTGATGTCGTCCTGCAGACCAGAACGATCAATGTCCTTGGCCCCGGAATGGATGGCATCGTAGAACTTACGAGCCGCTTCGAACGTCTTCTGGTCAACCCATGGTCCGGGGGACACCACGAAGTTGAAATAGGTGTACTGATCTTTCTTCTGCTTGACGACGCCCAGCTTCCAGGTCCCGGCGAACCGGGCCATGTCCTCGCCCTTCATCCGAATCATCGAATTCCAGTTCCTGCTGATCTTCAGCTGGGTGGATTTCATGGGGATGGCGGCCTCGCCGATGGGGTGTCCCTGCTCGTCCAGCAGCAGGACGAAATGCACCGCCGTATCGATAATCTCACAATCCTCGGGGTGGTCAGATTGCGCCACGGCCTCGATTGCTTCCTGCATGACGGTGTAAGTACCACGGAACCCCCCACCACGCTTCCGGATCACGAACACGTTCCACTCCATCCGGTAGAACACATTAACGACACGGCAAGCGGGGAAGGCTTCCCTGGTGAGAGTGTTGAAGATCATCCCTTTTTCACAGCCGGGGATGAACTTCTCAGCGTTGTCCGCATCAAGTTCGGGGCTCAGGTCCTGAATGATTTGGAGCCGAGGGACGGTCAGGTCCTTGATGCCGACATTTTCATTTCCGAGGTTCCCGGCCCCCTTGAGGAAATCCGGGACTTCGTTGGTCACGACGGGCATTGCTTCGACTTTCTTCACTTCGTTCTTGGTCATTTCTTCTCCTGTTATTGGTTCTTGATTTCTTCAAGGTCCTCGGGTAGGGGGTCCGTCTCATGGGTCCGCCCGGTGTAGTCCTCGAAGTTCTCTCTCACTAACTTCATGATTGATCCGTTACGGTTCATAAAGCTGTGTATTTCGTCATAGGCCTCCTGCAAAGTGACTTCTTTGAACTTGTCATAGGGCTCATTGATATCATAAACCCTGATCCAAACCTCGCTGGCTTTAATAGAAACGGGCTTTCGGGACCACAGTGACGTTAACCAGTTCGGCAGGATATTCCTCGCCATTCTTGATCCTCCCATTGACGAATGATTTGAGGGTGCTGGGGTGGACCGTTTCCTTGATGATTCCCGCCTCCCCCTGCTCGATGAGCCAAACCTTGAACTTCTCGAACCGTTCAGCAGGAACCGACACGAACAGTTCATCCTGGACCCTGACCCCCTTACCGGATTCCAGTCGGAACGAGGTGAACCCGGACTGCTCCATCATTGGGGGGATCTTCACGGTCCGGATGAAGTCATATTCCTTCTCCAGCGCCGTCTTCACGTAAGTGGCCTCGTCCAGTTGGGCGCGGACCTCTTCCATGGCCCGGCCCAGGGCCGCCAAATCCATGGCGTCATACTTTCCGTAAGATTCATTGCCTTCCATTTAAACCTCCAGCAAACGAAGGGCATCCGCAATCCGGGATCGCATATCCACTGCTTTCCGGTTCATGTGGCGGAGAGTTGTTGCGTAAGGGCACAACATAACATCGGGTGCGTTGGGCGTTAGCCCGGATGAGGCGCAGGGGGAAGGCCCATCGGGCATACTTACCCCACTCAGCCTTTCAATGAGCGTGTTTAGGCCACTTTCAAGAGATTCAAGCGTTTCCCCAAGATCACAAATCCCCTGTGAAATCTGGGTTTGCCGTGATGCGGTGTTGTTGCCTTGGATGCTCATACTTCCTCCTATAGGATAATGGTTATTGGTTGATAGACCTTCTTCCTTCGATCCCACTTCAGGATCGGAATGGATCGGGTCTGGGTGGAAAGGATAGCGAAACATATGCCAATCAACACTGGGTCACCCAACAACAATAGGCGATCCTGTTTAGGGTCAAACGTGCGAAGCTGGGTGCGCAGAAAATCCGTGATTTCCGCTCCCGACGAAGTAGATGTAAAAGGGAAATCCATATTACATAGGATCTGGATCTCCCCGAATCGGAGCGCATCCGCGTAATTATGTCCTGAATCCTCAACTACAAATACCCTGCCCACGGGTTGCCTCTCTTACTTCTGCCATGATTGTTTCGGTGTAGCTCTTGCCACTGTTTAGAGATTTGAGAATCTTGCTGTCGATCCAGGACATGTCGATTAGGAAATCAACGTAGATCACGGATTTGGTTTGCCCGACACGATGAGCACGATCTTCAGATTGGATACGATGACGAAGCGCCCAGGAGTTCGAGAAGTAAAGCTCATAGCTGCTAGCTGTAAGAGTGATGCCGATACCCCCGGTCGAGATTTGTCCCACAAAAAATCGTGTGCCCGGATCAGTTTGGAAACGTCGTCTTGCGTCAGCCCGTTGATCGGTATTTGTCTGGCCACTGAACGTAACAACAGCTGCATCGCCGTATTCCTTCTTAAGAGCTTCCGTGATGAGATTGACCTCGGGCGTGAATCTTGCCCAAATGATGGCCTTTTCCTCGGGCCGGATCTGATAGATGTAAGCGAGGAGGTCCTGGAGCTTGGGATTCGGGCCAGGAAGAGCCTCGGGTCGTGAAGTCTTGCTGTCGGCCAGGGCATCGACTAATTCATCACTTTCTGCTCCAACATTCTCCGGGTCTATTACAAGATTAGGAGTAATAAACCCACCAGTAAGCTGCTGAAGACGTAAGTCCCTAACAAGGACATTATTATAGCTGAGCAATACACTATCATCCTCTCGGAGGATCGCACCTGACTTTCGGAGTTCCTCATACATCCTCTTCATTTCTGGTGTTGGGGTTACTTTCCGGATTTGGTAGATTTTGGGCGGAAGGTCAAGACATTCTGCCTTAGAGATTTGGAAGGTATAGGGGGCAACGAGATCAATGAATTCAGCCTCGTTACAATTGGCTACGATTTGCTTCCCCTTGAAGCCGCCCTTGATGCAGTAATGATTGGTGAACGAGTAGTAACCGGTACCCAGAATACCCGGATCCAGAAATTCATATTGCGACCAAGTGTTGTGGATTCCCTTACTGATCGGGGTCCCGGTCCCAATACGCCGTTTAATGGCCAACTTAGCCAGTTTATGACATTTCCGCGTCCGGATCGCGTCGTGCGAGGCAATGGTGTCAGACTCGTCAACGATAAACACTGACCGGTTGAGGCAGAGAAACTTGTCCAATATTGCATCAGCCCCTCCCTGGGACAAGGATTCGATACCCATGATCAGCCATTTGACCTTGCCCTCGTGGGGCTTCATCGAGAATTTCTCTGCTTGAGCCTTGAACCCGGAATCGTAAACATGGACGTCAAACTTCTCCGAACTGTGGAGCAGGAGTTCGTCTACCCAGTTGGACTTCACAGAATTTGGGCATAGGACCACGGCTGCGGTGATTTCCTTTCGGAGGAATGAGACGTTCACATCGTCGATGAAGATTTTGGTCTTCCCAGTCCCTGGGTCCATGAACAGGGCGTAGGCTGCCAGATCTGCCATCCGCAACAGGGGTTCCAACTGTTGGGACATTGGGGGCTTCCTAAATCTAAAGGCTTCGGGGAGAATCGTATGCTTAAACTTCGGGCCATCGAGTATTGACTGAATTGCAAACTTAGCATCATCCGTGAACCCCACTTTCAGCCGGTTGAAGTATGCAACGTTGGATTTCGTGGGGCCTGCGATCCAGAGCTTGCGGGATTTGTCATAACGCCGGTTCGGGATCCCCCTTACCAGGGCCAGTTCCTCAAACTCGCAGCCCACGATGAACTTTCCGAGCGAAGGGTCGTAATCAATGATCATAGGCCAATCTCACTGAGCCAAATATCGGCAAACCCGAAATAAAAAGCCATGCCGCGATCATACGCAGCCAACCATGCAAGATGCCGCAACACATCATTGAATCGGGAATACTTGATATGAAGGCGATTCATTTGAGGAGATCCTTTAAAGAAGAGAATCTAACTGGAACCCCTGGGAAGGTGTTCTGGTTATCGGGCCAGGGTAGTAGTTCCACAACCCGGTGCCCTCTTTTCTGGCGCTCGAACCAATTCTTAATTTCTTCTGCAGACTGCCGTTGGCCATTCCCCAGGAAATTAATTATCATCTGGCGCAGACCAATGTGGTTATATTCTACATTGACCCACCAATCAAGCCGGTAACAATTTGCATCCAATTGCAAATTGTAGTAAGGCCCTACAACTCGAATTTCCCTGTTTCTATTTTTTGAGGGGATAAAAATGTCGTGGTAAAGACCATCACCCCCTTTATGGAGGGTTGTGGTGTTCATCGCATCATCCCCAATCCTAGGACCCGGATCAACGTATCCCGATCCAGCCGACAGTAATCTACCCCGTTTGGGGATTTACAATGTACTAGATCCTGGGGTTGCCAGAAGTAACTTTCGATACGTGCAAGACAATCCTTGCGGGTTTCAAGGCGGGTTCTGGCGGCAAGCTTTTCCATGTCGAGCCCACCGGGGGTAATTTCGGGATTGGGGGCAGTAACAGTAGGTTTAAAAGCAAGAAGATCATCTTTGTCCTCCCTCATGATTTGACCTCCTGGACCACCCCATTGTCCAACCACCTTCGGGGCAACGTCATCCTCGTATCTGAAATCTCGGGGCTGGTAAGGACAGCCCTGGTATCGTTACACCATGGACATTGCTGGAACTCCAGGAGCCGTGTGAATGGGTGCGCCTTATCGGGTGCCAGCCATTCTGCATGGATCGTCGGCCACTTGCAGCCCCCTGAAAAATAGCATATTACTCGCATGGGACCTCCCATTGGTAGTTGCAACCCCTGCAGACAAACTTAATCCTCTCGGGGATGGGTTCCTCGACCCGAAACTCTTCAATCTTCCTGTGACCTCTGCAAATAATGGTGGCTTCCTCAGTTGTCAAAAGGGCTTTAATTTGGGTCCCAGGCTTCACAATGGATGGATGGGAATATCGAGATTCCTGTTTGAGATACTCCCGTTTGTGCATGAACTCGTTCCCGTTCTCACCTAGCCCACACTTAGGGCATTGATATAAGACGACCTTTAACATCAGAACCTCTCTTTCATTTCAGGGACTTCGAATCGGATATCGTTGCTTTCAAATGGAACGCCCCATACCTGAAGGATGTTATGCCCCACTCTAAGTTTATCATGAATGCAGCCACACTTTCGCAATATTGACCAAAGCTCGGCACCCTTAAATTCTTCGGCGCGCTTTCTTTTAAGCATTTGGATGAAGTCAACCCCACGGAAATAAACGAATAACTCACCGGTGTCGGAATCTTTTGCAACAACCGGTATCCCCCGTAACAGATCCTCCTTCCTCCCGAACCTGGGCTGCCCACTGTCGTCCAACCGTTCGACGGGCCGGACGAATTCCATCAAGAGTGATCCGATGATTCCACCCTTGGAAGCATCGTCTGGTGCAGAAACCTCAGTGCGCTGTTCATTCTTCACCCGCATCAGAACCAGCCAATCTTCGGACTTCATGGGGGGTGCGATGATCCCGATCTTTTCCAGCATGGTCTTGCGCACTGACCGGAAATCCATCAGCTGTTCAGTTGTGAGTTCGAGATGTAATCCGTTAACTTCGAGATCCCACCTGGGCGGGTCGGACAATACCTTTTTAAGCCCCCCAAACACAGCAGAATCATAAGCTTTTGAAGGTCCCGCTTCTCCAACTCCGAATCGCCTTGTGACGCAAACTTCTCGATTGCACATATCACACAAGGGGGTTTCGTTGCAACGGTATTGATAATTCCCCTTGCCCACAGACTTCGCAATCGTAGCGACTTCGCCCTTTGCCAATGGCTTTGGCACAAGGGAACTGTCATAGTTAATGGCGAAGAGTCTTTCATCTAAATCCTCCACCCCGGCCTTTTTCAAGTACGTGGCAATTGTAAATAGGCCCATGTTCCTGGATCCGATTGGGACCCCTTCAGTCAGCATCCGCTCCACGCAAGGTGGCGCTTCCGAATAGTCCGTCAGGGAATCGTAACACTGGGTCCGGGATGCCCGTTTGAGTTCTGCCAGGTCGATGAACTCTTCCAAGGTAAGTTGCCGGTTGCTGAAATAAGCAAACCGTATAGTCTCCCTGGCGTTAAAGTATGGAAGATTGACCCAGGATCCAATCTGATCTTTCGACAACCGCTTTTGTTTTGGAAAAATCTCCACAAGAGCAGCCTGCAATACCGTTCCCGATGATTGAGACTTAACAACGGTGACCGCAGTAAGCTTTGCAGCCCAGCCCTGCAGTATTTTCTGCAATTGAACGGCTGGAATCGGTTGCTGCAGAAAAACGTAACAATGCGCCCCTTTAGACTTCGATTGACAGACAACCAGAGGAAGGCCGATTTCCTCAACCTTGAGGGCCAGGGCCGGTATGTCGATAAACCAATCTTCTTCATGTGCATCAACATCGATCACCCCCCACCAGGACATGTGTTGTTCATCGATTGGTACAATTCCTAGGCCCGTGGACCCCTCCAAATGGGATAACCAATGAGCCTCGGTGATCGTCTCTTTGGTTGTCTCCATGCTGGAATTGTGGGGATGGAATAAGCCCCGCCGGTTGAGGGGGCTCTTGAACAGGGCCATCAAGGCCGTAACTTGCTCGGACTTTGACCTAACCATTATAAGCTTCCGCCTCTTCGCGGGTCAGGAAGAAGTGAATCCCATAGGAACACTCGTTCCAACGATCTGGGTCCCAGGAGTCCGGATAAACTCGGGTGCCTGGGCAATACTCGGTCCGGGGTCCGTGATTCTTCGTATAGCCTTCGCCTTCAAGGACGTCGGCAAACTCAGCCCGACATTTCCGGCCCGTGGCATTGGATCGCTGAGCCTCGGCAGGAATTGAGAGCTTAATGATGCCGCCTTCGACCTTCTTCCAGCCAATAATCGTTCCCGCAGGAATGATACTTAATTGGGCCGCGATCAACGAATTCAGGCCCTTGGCCCCTTGAAGGTAGGCCCCTTCAAGGTCGGCCCCTTGAAGGTTGACCCCTTCAAGGTCGGCCTCTTGAAGGTAGGCCTCTTGAAGGTAGGCCCCTTCAAGGTGGGCCCCTTCAAGGTTGACCCCACGAAGGTAGGCCCCACGAAGGTAGGCCCCACGAAGGTCGGCCCCTTCAAGGTCGGCCCCTTCAAGGTCGGCCCCTTGAAGGTAGGCCTCTTCAAGGTCGGCCCCACGAAGGTTGGCCCCACGAAGGTTGGCCCCACGAAGGTTGGCCCCTTCAAGGTTGGCCCCTTCAAGGTTGGCCCCACGAAGGTAGGCCCCACGAAGGTCGGCCCCTTCAAGGTCGGCCCCACGAAGGTTGGCCCCTTCAAGGTCGACCCCACGAAGGTTGGTCCCCTCCCTAACTGCTTGAAGGATTTCTTCCCTGTTCATTCCTTCTCCTCTCTTGTTTAAGTTTCCACCATCTTGCCACTAAATAGGACCCAGCTTCACCGCGCGTCTCTGGACGATAGCTGTTCGTTACCACGTGATGAACTAACTCTTCCCAGGTCAACTGGTCAACCCAGGCCTTAACCTTCGGTGTGAGCTTCATGAGGATTCCCTGCTGATAGTATGGCACGCTGTCCGGCTATAGTGGTGGCACAGGCAGTAGCCACACGGCTCCGGCGTGCCCCGTCGCTCAGTGACGTATGGTAGACGACCGCCCTGGCCTGGGCGCTGAGCCAGGGCTCCGACTCGAACTCCAGATCCTGGAGGTATTTGAGGCAAAGCTGGTGCAGGCCATGCTTCTGGGACTTCGACGTATTCTGTTTGTCAGCCAAGGATGCGGCATGCAATAAACGGGTCGCGACAGCCAATGTGTCGGAATCGAGCCCGTGAAGGAGGGAAACGAAAATCCGGGTGGGATGGGATTCAGGAAGGCTCATAACGCACCGCCCTTTACATGGTAGATGCTTGCCTTGATCTCGGGATTCTGGCACTTCCAAGCTCTCTGACGCTCTTCAGCTTGTTCACGGCTGTCAAGTGCCGCCCACAATCCGATGAAGGGGGTGTAACCCCAGATTATCCAGTATTCCATGTGAAACCTCTCTTTGTTGGTATCTTTGGACCTAAGCCCCCAGACCCGATACCAGTATACGGTCTGGGGGCTTTCCTGTCAAGTACGCATAGGTCATGCCAGTGTGAAACCCTAAGAGATTTCACACTCTTTCAGCAGATCTGAATCTTGATCTTTTCGAGTTCGGTGGCCATTTCAGGCTCCTAGTAGAAGAATCGTCTCCAACCCGAAAGCCCCGTTAGGGGCGACTGAATCGGGCTTGATATGCAGACTTACTTCGTGGAGATTTTGCAGCGGCGATGGAGGAAGATTTGATCTTCAACCGTGAACCGAGGATGGGTGGGAAGAAGGTCATCCCAGGAATCCGGGTCCAGAATCTTACTGATTCGAACCTCTCTCCGGGCGTTCTTCCAGGCCTCCTTTGGGTCCAGAGGCCGGAACATTGCCAGCAAGCGCTTTTCGGCACACTCCAAACAGTCGGCCCAATAGATGTTGTGGCGGCAGGTTTCTCGTGCGTTCATGATTTGCTCCTCCCTAGCCCGAAAGCCCCGTTAGGGGCAGTAAATCGGGTTCGTGCGTAGGGGTTAAATGGTGGCTTCCCCCTGGTTCTTGATCACTTTCGCCTTGGGGTCCGAAGATTCTTTCAGAACTTTGGACCTGTATCCCCGGACCTTATTGCCGACGTTCATGCGCTGCATCCCCTTATTCAAACTCGAATACCGGGTGCGCAGAACATCCGATTCACCGGCTTCCACAACATCGGGGAACAGGTAAAGGTCCTTACCATCGAGAGTCCAGGCCAGCAACTCGAAGGCCACATGGTCTTCGTTGTCCTGGACTTTCCGGGCCTTGCCATCCGGCAACTTCGCGGTGCGAATCGGGTGCTGCTGCCGAAACTTGGGAAAGCCCATCATTGAGGTGAGCGGATTCTTGACCGTGGGCTCTTCGATTGCAGCCAATTCGGCTGGGGTCGAATCCTGCAGGGTAAGACCGGTTTCGATATGCTCGAACCGACTGCCTTCCTCGTCTTCGAGCTGGTAGTAGAACTTCTTCCCGCGCTTCTCGCCAGAAATGACGACAGCACGCCGGTCGGAAGGTGTTGCAACCACGGATCCGGGTTCGATCTTACGGGACATGACAAACTCCTTGAGTTGTGGGCCATCCTAGGCCCCGGTTAACTACTGAACGAGGCCCAAACTAACCTCGTCTACGAGCGGCCTTGAATGCCTCTGCGGCAGCCTCGGCAGCGGTTTCAACAATCTTCTCTCGGTGCTCTTTTTCCGCTTCTAACATTCGCTTGTGGTCAGCGCGCTTCATTTTGGCGGCTTGATTGATGGCCAGCTTCCGTTGAGTCTTCAACGTCTGCTGATGCCGTTCGGCCTTAACAAGGCGTTCGCGCCACAATTCGCACCGGTCCTTGTCACCGCCTGCCAGGGAAATTTGGAGCTTAATCTCTGTGACGGACCAGCGCATCTCTCACCTCGCTACCCCAAGTATAAGGCCTAAAAAGGGCTCTGTCAAGGGGTCTTGGGCGGGGTGTGACTCCGGTCACAGGCTCCCGAGAGGGGGTGCAGACTGGCACGAAGCTTGCGTGGGGGTTCCGAGGCCCGAGAATGATGATTTTCCAGAGGTGGCGGTCCAGGTGGCGGCGACGATGACACGCGCAGAGGCCCGTGGGACGCGGTCCGGAATGGCTCCTGTAGTCGGGGGGCGTCTGACAGAGGCGAGAGGCGACCCTCTGAGGCATATAGTCTGCGCTGGCTGCCGCCACACGCCACACGATAGGTATACCCTCACCGGGGTCCGTCAGACGGGGCTCCAAATGGCTGTGGGGTGTGGCGGGGTATGTGACACTGGTCCAGGAGCCGCTCAGGACGCGGGCTCTCTGTGGCTGCCAGAGCGTTCCTATGGGCAGAGCTTGCCTACTCGGACTGGCATGGCCTGTGCGTATATGGTCGGACGGCACATACTGCCGTATACTGGTCGGTTGTGTAACGGGCTCCGAGGGGGCGCTGCCGTGGTGGGTGTGGCTGCCAGAAGCCATTACAGGCGAAATGCGAGCGGGTTATTCGGGATAGGTCCCTCGGGGCTGCCGTGACTCATCCCGATGTAAGGGTAGACGCGCTCCAACCGGGCTCCAGACTTGTGGCGAATGACGTAGACCAGGAAGGCTCCGGTTCGCTGGAAGCAGCGTAATTCTGCGGAAGGGATAATGCGGTGAAGGTTCATGGAAGCCCCTGTCGTTCAATGTGGACACCCCTTTGGCCCGGAATTACCGAGCCAAAGGGGTGGAATAGGGGGACTATTCAGGTTCGGTCACTTCCGGAGGAACAGGCTTCAGCGCCATTTTGGTGAACTGAATCCCAGCCATTTCCGCGCTGTCGATGGCTGCAGAGTTCCAGCGGTAGGTAATTTGTTCAGGCCGGATGGCGTGGGCGATGACCCGAATTGCTTCGGCTTGAGCCTCTGCGAATGACTCGCAGGAACTCTCAACTTCAAACGTCATGGGGATGACGAGCTTGATGCGGTGCTTGATTCCGGCTTGGTATTCGTGGATTGAAGGCATGGTGAACTCCTTGAAGGCTCCTGTCGGAGCGGGTTAGCGGACGCAAGCCGCGAAGGTTAGAAGGCCGATGGCGAGGAATGCCAGGAAGAAGCGAATCGGGTGAGGCATGGTTGAAGCTCCTTTCAGGCGGTGTAACCTTCGTTGGCAAACTTGGCTGCTTCGCGCTTGATCGCTCCACGGATCAGGTTACCGAGGTTCATCCGGACCTGACCAGGGTTCAGGCCCCGATAACGCTCCTGAAGCTCCGGGAGGCGGTGGAGCAGGAAGCGGACCACGAGCGGATTCGTCCAGATTGCGTCACCGTGGGTGGACGCAAGGGTCGTGCCAACTTCGTCCAGGCCGACGGTGGTCAGGCGAATGGCGAGCTTGGGCAGGTTCCGGGGCTGGAACGGGCGGCGGGCGGTGGATGAGTCGTTCATGAGAAGCTCCTGTGGGTTGGCTTACACCCCGAAGGCCCGGACAAGCCGGGCGGCAACGGGGCTGGCTGTGGTGGTCAGGCTTCGGTGTTGGGGAACACTCGGTCGTAGAGCTGGTCGAGTTCGGCTTGGTTGTCGCTTCCGTCTTCGGGGCTGAAGGTTCCCCCAGCCCAGGTGTCTGCCGCTTCCTGGAGGTAAGCAGCTAGGTCAAGGAGCAAAAAAGCCGGGAGGTGCTCGGGGTGAGTGTGGGGACCAAGGACGACGCGGAGTGCGGCAACCAGAGTGTCGTTGGGGCGGGCGGTGGATGAGTCGTTCATGAGAGTCCTCCTCGGCCCTTCGGGGCCTATAAAAAAAGAAGCAAGCCGCGTGCCAGCCGCGTGCCATGAAGCGGTCATATGAGCTTTTCATCCAGGCGCCCTAAGAGCCACCACGCAAGCCACGTGCCAATGAGTCCTTCAAGTCGCCTAGTGGGCAAGCCTTGCCGTATGACGCGTCCTGCGTCATATCGTGACGTCCGGCGTCATATCAGGCAGATTGAGACGCGTTCTCAGTGGCCGGCTTGATGAGCCTTTTATGTTGAGACGAGGTCTCTTCACGGGGGCCGCTGGACGAGCCGGGGACGTACAAGGACACGCCCAGGTACCTCTTGTGTAGAGTCTCAGTCTCAGCGGCCAGTGCCGACCGGTCGGCATACGCAAGCCACGTGCCAGCTTAGGTGCCGATCCGTCGGCATCGGACCGTGAATCAAAAAAACGCGACTCAATCTCAGTTCCTCGGCCCACGGATCGAGACTCAATCTCAACGGGCCCCGGGCCGAGGCCCTGGATTGAGACGCTTTCGCAACTCGACGCTTTGACGCTGAGACGCAATCGCAGGACATGGGTGGATATTGACTGAGACGCAATCGCAATACCGAGGCCCCCTTGAGGAGGACCCGCGATACTTGGACCCCCCGTTCTCCCACACGAGATTCCCGGTAAAAGGATCACGGTTATTTATCCAACCCCCGGCTTCTATTGCATAGATACTTGACAGCAGCCCTCAGGGACTATATACTTGGGGGGAGGGTACTGATCGTGTCTCACGATGAAGCGTGGTATAAATCCAAGGTCGTGCATGATCTGCGCACCGACCTTTATGTCCGCGTTCAGAGATTCGAGGATGCCTTCTGTGTCGGTTTGGTTGACATGTTAGTAACAGATAGACGGGATGGGATTTGGTTGGAGTGTAAGTGTCACACGATTACGGCGAATGGTGTCCTTCTTCCCAAATCCAAGATCACCGGAAATCAGATTGCATGGATGAGTTCCTGGAACGGGTTCCCATTCCCTGCAGCTGTGATGCTATTTACGGATAGGGGTTGGTTGGTCTGCCCCATAGATTCAGTGTTATCAACGATCTGCACAAACAACGAAGCAATGGAATTACTGGAACCTTATCCGGTAAAGAGCTTCAAGAACATAATGAAGGCATATGATAGGATGAAGGAATGGCAGAAGTCAGCGCTGGTCAAAGGTTAGCCATTCCCGAGGTTAGGGAAAATTTTTTGAAGGCCCTAGCTAATACGGGTTCAATCACAAAATCCGCATTGCTGGCTGGGGTGGACCGAAGTTCTGTTTACGATTACCGAAAAGCACACCCAGAATTTGCAGAAGAGATAGCGGAAGCTATTAGAACAGGTGAAGATGCTTGGGAGGATGAAGCCAAGCGTCGGGCCGTTGAGGGTGTTGAACACGGAGTCTGGAAGGATGGAAGACAAGTTGGGTCCAGGGTCGAGTATTCCGATTTGCTGATGATCTTCCTGCTCAAGGGCGCAAAGCCTGAGAAATATAAGGATCGGGTGGACAACTACAATTACAACAAGGACCTGGATTTGGCAGACCGCCTTAAAGAAGCAAGGGCCAGGGTTGCTGAGAAGGAAAAGAAGTAATGGCTCAAATCCCCACCGGAACCAGGGACTGGACTGAACGTTCCCTAATAGACTTCATCGGGGCCTACAACCACGATCCGATGGGGTTTGTTATGGCGGTGTTCCCCTGGGGTAAGGTTGGGACCGATCTGGAAAAGTACGACGGGCCGGATGAATGGCAAAAGAAGATCCTGAACGATATCAGGGACGGGCTGATTAATACGAATGAGGCAATCCAAATCGCGGCTGCCTCGGGCCACGGAGTTGGTAAGTCTGCACTGGTGGCGTGGATTATTTACTGGGCAATGTCGACTTGCGAGGATTGCAAAGGGGTTGTCACCGCGAATACGGAAGTGCAGCTGAAGACAAAGACCTGGGCGGAGTTGGCGAAATGGCACAGGTTGGCGCTGAACCACCATTGGTTTGACTTCACGGCCACGGCTTTATATGCGGTGGACCCCAAACATGAGAAGACATGGCGTGTTGATATGGTGCCATGGTCTGAGACGCGAACTGAAGCTTTCGCTGGTCTGCACAACCAGGGCAAACGGGTGTTGCTGGTATTTGATGAAGCGTCCGCAATCCCGGATGTGATTTGGGAAGTATCGGAAGGTGTGACGACCGACATGAACACGGAAATCATATGGGCTTGCTTCGGGAACCCGACCCGGAATACGGGACGATTTAGAGAATGCTTCGGATCAGGAAGATTTGCGCACCGATGGATAAAGCATCAGGTTGATTCCCGTGATGCAAAGATGACCAACAAGGCCAAGATCCAGAAATGGGTTGAAGATTATGGCGAAGATTCTGACTTTGTTAGGGTACGTGTTCGCGGTGTGTTCCCTCGTGCTGGTACTTGCCAGCTTATTGCTCAAGATGTGGTCCTGGCAGCTAGGAAGATGAACCTGCCCCCCAACAAACACCTGCCGATCGTGCTGTCTTTAGATGTAGCCCGATTTGGCTCAAACAAGACGGTGCCTTGTCTGCGTCAAGGGCGGAAGGCTACGATTTTGGGTAAATGGCGTGGGTATGGGGTGGTACAATCTTCAGAAGCGTTCATCAAATTAATCAATCAGCACGATCCGGATGCGATTGTGGTGGATGAAGATGGCATAGGTGGTGCCATCGTTGACATTCTCCGGGCCAGGGGTTACGATAAGCGGCTTGGCAAAGATATCCTCTACGGGTTCCGGGGTGGGTTGAAGGCCCACGACGAGACGAAGTACTACAATAGACGGGCCGAGGTCTGGTGTTTGATGAATGATTGGTTCGTCAAAGACTTCCCCGACATTGACGACGATCCGGACCTGGAGTTGGAACTCACGGCACCCGAATATGGGTTGGATGCAAAGGGCAGGTTCCAGCTCGAAACCAAAGATCACATGGAGGAACGGGGCCAGGAATCGCCAGACATGGGGGACGCTTTGGCCATGTCGTTTGCGGTATACCTGAACCTCCGAAGGAAAGACCCTGAAAAGGATGATGAAGAAGCGATGAACATCTACGCCAATTTGGCGTCACACACTTCCTGGATGAATTAATGCCCGTAATTAATCAACCCCTCAGTAATTTGATCCCGGATGGGGTCAATACGGTGTGGCCGTTGCCCAATAATTCGGCCATGTTGCTGCTGGGTTCTGATCCGACGATGACGTTCCAAGGGTGGTTAGACTGGCAAGGTTACCGAACTTTGTACCCCTCACTTCGGACTAATTTGGCATTGTGGTCTTCAAACCTTCTTAATGGAGTTTGGGTTACGGTGAATGTATCGGACTCAGCTACAACTGGGCCGGATGGTGGTTCCAGTGCGATTCAAGCAACGGCAACGGCAAATAATGCCTATGGATCACAGAACGTAACGGTGGTGGCTGGAACTTATACTCATTCAGTTTGGATACAACGGGTTTCTGGGGTCGGAAATATCTACCTTTGGTATCCGAACGGAACCCAAGGGCCAGCGTTGCCAGTGACGACTTCCTGGCAGAGGTTCTCAATTACCGGACCTTCAAATGGAACTAATGCTCTTCTCAAACTTGGGTGGGATGCCTCGGGCGATGTATTTAATATATCAGACCCCCAACTTGAAGCCGGATCAACCCCGACTGGATTTATTAGCACTTCTGCGGCAGCGGCTTCAGCAACAGATGTGACAATTCACAATGCCAATCAGACGCCTAGTAACAATTACGTCTCCTTCAGTCCGGCCCCGGTTGCCAGATCTGCTCCCCCACTTTGGTCGGGGCAGACTTTTGATAGGGGGAATTGATGCCTTATAAATCCAAGGCCCAGGAGGCCTTCTTTAACGCCAACCGCCCAGCGTTGGAAGCAAGTGGGGTGGATGTTGACGAATGGAACAAGGCATCAAAGGGCAAGAAATTGCCAGAAAGGGTAGGAAAGAATGGCAAAGGAAATCGGAATCCCCAAAAACGCGCCAAAGGCCGTTAAGAAAGAGGATGAAAAGATGGACAAGAAGCATCACGTGAAGGAAGGGTCCAAGAAGGACCTGAAAATGGACCACGAAATCATGCAGAAGCATGAACACCATCACGAACATCATGGTGAGGAACATATTCACCAGCACATCCATAACGAACACCATGTCCATCACCATGGCGGTGAAGGCCATAAGGCCCCTAAAGGGCATGAGGAGTACTAAGATGGCGAAACATAAGGGTGGCGCTTTTGCCGGAACGAAGCCTGCTGAAGATAAGCAGCCTAAACAGTCCCCGAGTGGCGGTAAGTGGGACGGGACCGGGGCTCTTCCGAAAAATATCAAGTACCCCACCAACGTCTATCCCACGGATGATTACGATTCCCACAAAGACAAGGATTAAGCCATGAAATATAAGGGCGCAGAAAATTGCCCCCCGAGCCTCCAGAAGGAGTCGGGTAAGGCCAAAGGCCATTCCGGTGGAAAGTCTGCAATGCCGGGACAGAAGCGATTGAACGAGAATGTAGCGAGGGGTCCGAAGACGACCGTGGAGACGAAATCCCCTGGGAAGGCCCAACCGATGGCCTCGACTCATTCGAAGGTTGCCAGTCGAGCGATGGGTGCCCTTAAGACTGAATCGAAGTTTGCTGCGAAGCGGACCGACATGAAGAAGGGGGACAAGCATTGATCAAACCGGTCAAGACAGGGAACTCACGGGCTTTGGGGATCAAGACGCCACGATCCGGGGTCCGCGTACCAAAGATTAACCTCTCCCCAACCCCCAATCCGTTAATGGCGAATCCAGGTGGTGGGCTTGCCCCTTCTGCAGCCCAGGTCCCAGGAACGTTCCCCGCGTCTGAATTTCCCACGGTTGGGTTCTCAAAGAAAGCGAAGATGTGATGGCTAAACCGATGATCAAGCCTTCCCATAAGGGCCTTCTCCATAAGGATCTCGGAGTTCCGGCAGGTCAGAAGATCCCTGTGAAGAAGATGGAAAAAGCCAAGAAGAATGCCTCTCCTGCTGAAAAGAAGCGGATTGTGTTTGCCGAAAATGCGAAGAAGTGGGGTAAGTAATGCCTGAAGATCGGGCAGTTGACCCTGAGCAGCGACTAATTCATAAGGTAATTGATCGTCACAAGATGGCTGACGAAGCTGAAGATAATCAGCGGAAGAAGTCAATGGATGATCTGAAGTTCTGTGACCCGAATAACCAGTGGTCGGAAGCAGACCGTATGAAGAGGGAGCAGGAAGGGAAGCCTTGCCTGAGTATTGACCGGACGACCCCATTCGTCAAACAGATTACGAATGAACAAAGACAGAACCGACCTGCAATTCATGTTTCCGCAACCGGTGAGATTGCCACTGAAGAGGTAGCCGAGGTTCAATCTGGTCTGATCCGCCATATTTGTGAGGACTCGAACGCGGACCATGCCATTGATACCGGTTTCGAAGCCATGGTTCGAATGGGCTTCGGCTATATGCGGGTTATCACTGAATACGAAAGTCCGGATTCCTTCAATCAAGTCCTGAAGGTGAAGCGGATTCCAAATGCTTTCATGGTCCACATTGATCCCTCCTACGTTGAAGCTGATGGGTCAGATATCCGGTGGGCCACCATTGAAGAGGATGTTCCTCTCGACGAGTTTCGTGAACAGTTTAAGGGCCATGTTTCTGCGTTAGCAACTACAGAAGCCTGGGTCGGAATCGGGAACGATTGCCCTGGTTGGGCGGCCAAAGATGGGGCCACGATCCGGCTGGTTGAGTATTACGAGGTAAAGCACGTACCTACTGAACTCAGGTTGGGGTCGGATGGTAAGACCTACACCAAAGGGGAGCCCCTTCCGAAGCGGGTAAAGGTGGTTAAGGAGCGGAAGTCCTTTAAGAAGGAAGTCCGCTGGTGGAAGTTGAATGCGATGGAAATTCTGGAGGGTGGGGTAGAGGGCAAGGAGACAGTCTTCGAATGGATCCCCATCATCCCGATCTTCGGTGATGAACTTATCATCAACAATGAACGGTGCTATTCTGGCCTGATCAGGCACGCAAAAGACGTTCAGAAGATGATCAACTACTGGAAGTCCACGCAGACTTACATCATCGCCCTTGCACCAAAGGCACCCTGGAAGGGGCCTGTCGGATTCCGGGGTGACCGTGAGAACGAATGGAACCGGGCCGCGATTTCCGGTGCTGCGACCCTTGAATACGAGTGGTGGGACCCGGTTAGGAATCAGAAGATGCCTGAGCCGGTTCGGGATGTTTCTGAGCCCCCGATTCGTGCAATTACTGAGGCCCTGGGGCAATCTGAGGAGGATATTAAGGCGGTTCTCGGAATGTTCGACCCAAGCCTGGGGAACAATAAGGGGATGGCGGATCAGTCAGGTGTGGCTATTCGATCCCTCCAGAGCCAGGGTGCGACGGTTAACTTCCATTTCTCCGACAATCTTGCCCGTTCTCTGAAGTTCCTGGGGCGGTTGCTGATTAAAGCGATACCCAAAGTCTATGATACCAAGCGAATTGTGCGAATTATCGAACCTGATGGTGAGACAAAGACCGTCACCCTGAACGATGTGAACCTTCAAAAGGGTATCGCAAGGGTTCTGAACGTCACCGAAGGCGATTATGACGTCACGGTGACCATCGGACCTTCCTACAATACCAAGCGGCAGGAGAATTTGGCCCTGATGCTGGGTCTTCTGAAGGTAATGCCAGCCGTTGGTCAGATGGCCCCCGACATTATTCTGAGCCAGATGGATGCCCCGATTACCAAGAAATTGGTGGCTCGGATTCAAAAAGGCCTGCCTCCGGGGTTGCTCGACAAGGAAGGGGACCTCCCGCCCCAGATTAAGCAGCATCTGGCCCAGGCTGATCAGATGATTCAACAGCAGCATGCGGTCATCCAACAGTTGACCCAGACCATTGAGACGAAGAAAGTTGAACTTGAAAGCAAGGAGCGGATCGCGAATCTCCAGGCGAAGACCTCGATGATTAACATGATGATCCAAACTAAGTCGGCGGAAGCTCAGACCGCTTTCAAGGAAGAAAATGACGCCATTGAACATAGGCTTGACTTGTTACATGAGGGTGCGCAGCTGGAAGCTACCTCCCTTACTCCTGAGGAACCAACCTCTGAATCTCCCGCAACGGGTGGCGCTTCATCCGGTCCTGAATAAATTCTTGGAGTAATCCATGTCGAATGATTTTGATGTGATCGAAGACGGGTTCGCCCCCGGTACGATTCCTGACAACCCTGTGGCTAGCGCCCCCCCGGCATCAGTACCCCCGGGGCCTGCCCCCGACCTCCCGCCTACCCCTCCGGTGGCCGTGGAGCCCCCCACGACGCCCCCTGTCGTCCCCCCTCCGACCCCTGCTGTTGAAAAGAATAGCCCTGGAGTCCAGAAGCGGATTGATCGGCTGGTCCGTGAGAGGGAAGAACTTCGTGCGCAACTTCAGGCCGTTCAGCGTCAGAATCCGACCGCCCCGGCCCCCGCTCAAATCGCCGCCCCGCTCAATGAACCCAAAGAGGAAGATTTTAAGACCTATACGGAGTTCATCGATGCTCGGGCTGATTGGCGCTATGAGCAGAAGGAGAGGGAACGCAATATCAGGGAGTCTGCGCAACGGGTTCAGTCCGAACAGGACGCGACTTATACCCAGTTTAGGGGCCGCGAACTGAAGGTAATGGACCAGCACGACGATTACGACGATGTTGCAGATGCCAAAGTCTTGGCCGCGAAAGGTGGTCTGACCCCCGTAATGGCTACGATGATTAACGCTTCACCGGTTGGCCCTGATCTTCTTTATCACTTGGGTGCAAACGTTGAAGAAGCCCGTAAGATTGCCGCGATGCCCCCTGTGCAGGCCGCTCGTGCACTTTTTAAACTTGAATCAACCTTTGATGGTGGTTCGGAACCCCCACCCGTGAAGACGAGTTCGGCTCCGGAGCCTATCAATCCCCTGACCAGTCACCCACCCACGAATCCGACTAATCGGAATGATGGAATGGAGATGTATTAAGGATGAGTAATGGCTACTAATGCATACAACAACATTGTTGATATCGTCCCTCGGGCAATGAATTGCATCGAGAATAACTTGACCCTCACCAAGCACGTGAACCGGGGCTATGATGACCGGTTCCGGGAGACGGGCGGTAAGATCGGTGATACGGCCAACATCCGTATTCCTGGTTTCTACACCGTCAATACTGGTGCTGTTGCGGTTCCTCAGGGTTACAACGACACCTATGTTCCTGTGGTCCTTCAGCAGTACAACGTGCCCCTTCAGTTCACTTCGAAGGAACTTCGCCTGAACCTGGACGAATTTGAAGAGAACGTGCTGGCCCCCATGATCGTTCCTCTGGCCAACTTCATTGACCAGCAGGGCTTCCTCCTGACTCCCCAGTTCAATCAGGTGTCTCTGAACGCTACCCTGGGTAATCTTCCGGTTGATCTGTCCAGCGTCCTTACTGCCGGTGCGATTTTGGATGAAGCTGGTGTCCCTCGCGCCGATAATCAGCGTGCCATGATCCTTACCCCCCGGTCCCAGTCTTCAATCGTCAATGGTTTGAAGACCCTCTACAACCCGATCCCGGATATTGCCCGTCAGTACAAGGAAGGTAATATGGGCATGCTGGCTGCCGGTATGAAGTTCTCCATGGACCAGAACACTAACACGTTCACCACTGGTTCGATGACTTCCGGTACCCCGCTTTACGCTTCCGGCGCTTCTGATGGTGGCAACACGATCGTTGGTTCCGGCTTTGGTGCTACGGTTGCCCTGGTCATTGGCGACTCGTTCACCATCAACGGCGTGTTCTCTGTGAATCCTGTTTCGAAGGCTTCCACTGGCCAGCTGAAGCAGTTCACCCTGACCGTTGCCAACACCACCGCTTCTACCCCCACCCTGCAGTTCAGTCCGGCCATGATTCTGACTGGCCCCCTGCAGAACGTGAATGCTCTCCCGGTTGCTTCCGCCCCCATTAATTTCTGGGGCCTGACCGGTACTTACGCTCTGACCGCCACCAGTGTTCCCAATAACTTCGCGTTCCATCGGGACGCCCTGTTGCTGGCTTGCGCTGACCTCCCCTCGGTTGGTGATCCTTCGATGTGTCGCCGGATTCGGTCCAAGAAGCTGAATCTCGCTATCCGTCTTGTCAAGTGGTACAACGGAACCACTGACGTTGAACTCTACCGTCTTGATGTGCTCTTTGGGTGGGCGATGCTCCGTCAGTCGTTCGGTTGCCGGGTCCACGGTTAATAGGAGATACAAATGGCTAATACCCCTTACCAGACGAACTTCCCCGTGGCAACCCGTGGCGTCTACACTGTTGACTTCACCGTTCCGTGGGCTTCTACCAATATCGCCAACGGCGACCAGCTGACTGGCTTTGTTCCTGGCCACAATTTCCGGGTTCTGGGTCTCGCTTGCATGTGCAATTTGGCGTGCGTTGGTGCCGGTGGTACTGCTGTCTTCACCCCCCGCATCAATTTCACGGCCACCACCACTTCCCAGCTGATTACGACCGGTGCCATTACCGTTACCACCGCCAATATGGCTACTATCGGCGCGATCGTTGGTGCTGGTAACAATGCCAGTCAGTATCAGGTGGGCAATCAGGGCGGTCCGGCTGACAAACTCGGTGTGGTTGCCTCCGCCGTTGGCGGTACCATCACTTCTGGCACCATCACGGTTACTGTCACTCTTCAGGATCTCGATTGCGCCTAAGGAGGCCCCATGGCAGATAAGGTTTATCCACGTTGGGTGTTCAATCCGGATGCACTTGACCGGATCGTAAACACCCCGGAAGAGGAAGCGGCTCTGGGTGAAGGTTGGTACGACACCCCGGCTGATTTCCCACAGGATTCTGCGGCCACGGCTGCAGAACAATGCCCCTATTGTGAGGTCTATCAGGCCCGGATCACGGAGCTTGAGAATCAAATTGTTGACCTTGAGAAGGCGAAGGAATAAATGAACGGGAACGCGGTCCAGGATCTCATAAATGCAGCCTATCGATCGTTCGGCTACCTTGGTAAGGGTGCGGCTCTTGAAGCGTCGGATTCTTTTGACGCGTTCGAGGCCCTCAATGACTTAATTGACGAATGCAATAATGATCGATTGATGATTTACGAGATCCGTATGGACGTGTTCCCGATGGTTGTGAATCAGCAAGTTTATACCCTTGGGGTGGGCGGAAATTTCAACATGCCCCGCCCCCCCAAGGTTGATCGAATGTCGGTACTCCTTACCCTTACGACCCCGATGCAGGAAATTCCGATTGATGTTCTGGACGATATTGGGTGGCAGAATGTGACCTTAAAGGACCATCTGTTCTCGGCCTTTCCGGTCATGTGTTACCCTGATAATGCCTACCCTCTCAGCAACCTTTCAGTTTGGCCCATCCCTTCAGCCCCTTGCTCCCTGGTTCTTTACACTTGGCAGCAGATTGCGGCTTTTACATCCCTTACCCAGATCGTGGCGTTCCCTCCGGGTTACAAGAATTTTCTGCGGTATGGGTTGGCAATTCGGATGGCCGTGGAAAAGGGTTTTGAATGCTCAATGGACGTTCACACGATGTTTGCGAATGCTAAGGGGATGATTCGGAACATCAACTGGCGTGAAGGTAAGGCCGAAATCGATCCAATCCTTTATGGTCGATCAAACACGATGCGCGCTATTAAGTCCCAAGGTCTGGTGGTGGATTAATGGGTCGGCAGCAAACAATACCCTTCAAGGGTTTCGTGGATGGTGCTTACACTCTGGATAGCGTGAAGGTGGACGCCCAGGAGTGCATTAATTACTACCCCGAGCAAAATGAGATCGTGTTTGGTAAGGAAACCGGACAGCTCTCAATTTTGCCACCCCCTGGCTTTACCCTGATTCCGACCCCCGGATCCCAATGGTTCTTCCAGGTTGATAATGGCCCGGTCCGGGGAATGTGGACCTTGCCTGATGGTCGGTTCATCGTAGTCTCCGCTAATAATTGTTACGTTATTTCCTATACTGGGGTATTCAACCTCCTCCTGGTGGGTTCCCTCCAGACTAATTCCGGCCCAGTCTCGATTTCCGATAATGGGGTCCAGGCGATTATTGTTGATGGTCTTTATGGTTACATCATCACGATCGGGACCCCCACCGGTAAGCCCCTCTTCAAACAGATCCTTGACCCCACCTTCCAAGCCAACGGTGCCCAGTTCGTGGTCTTCAACGATGGTTACTTCATCGTTGGTTCACCCAATTCCGCCCAGTGGTACCTTTCAAATCTCTATGATGGAACTGTCTGGAATCCGTTAGATTTTGCGACTAAGGAAGGTACTACGGATTGGTTAATGTGCCCAAAATGTTGTAACGGATATGTCTGGTTGGTGGGAAATAAGTCAATCGAAATTTACTACGATTCCGGGAACGCGAACTTCCCATTCTCTCGAATCGCGGGTGTGCAAGTCCAATATGGGGCATGGTCGGGTGGATCAGTTCAAGTGTTGGATAACTCGATAATTTGGGTTGGAACAGCGGTTGATGGTGGTTGTTCAGTTTGGAAGATGAATGGTTACACCCCGGCCCGAGTCTCGAACTTCGCAGTAGAGTTAGATCTAGGTAACGCATCTGGGGCTCAATTGGCTGGGATGACTTCCTGGATCTATCAGCGCAACGGGCATTCCTTCTATAATTTAAATATACCTGGATTTGACCACACCTGGACCTTGGATCTGGCAACTGGCAAATGGCATAAGCGAACGACCCTTGGTAAACAGGGCCAGCGTCAACAGCACCAGTTCCTATGCTCCTGTGCCGCTTATGGGTTTATCTTTGGTGGTGACCAATACGGTAGCTGTTATACCCTCAAGGAGAATCTTTGCACTGATGGAACCAGTGGGAATATGGGGACCGTTACTGTCCCGATTGAGCGGGTCCGGATCTCCCCACACATTGGCCGTATGATGATGAACGTGATCCACAATCGTATCGAGTTGGACTTCCAGGCCGGTGCCGGAACGAATACCGGGCAGGGTTCGAACCCCCAAATGATGATGCAATATTCGGATGATGGTGGCTCGACTTGGTCCACGGAACGGTGGCAACCAATGGGTCGCATTGGACAAACCTTCCAACGGTTGCGCTGGGATCAATGCGGGATGGCCCGAAATAGGGTCTACAAATTCAGGTTAACCGATCCGGTTTGGGTCCCAATCGTTGGGGCACAAATTGGAATAACCGTGGGGACAGCATAATGCCGACCGTACCGACCATTCAACTTCCACCGATCACGTTCGTGGATAAGGAAACTGGTAAACTTACCGTTGAGGGCCTTACTTGGTTCACAAATCAACTATCACAGATTTCTCAAACGGCTAGCGTTGCTGCAGCCCAATCTGCGCAAGCGGCATATCGGGCTCTTCAACAGGCCCAACAGCAGGCGGTGAAATGAAAAGAATCTTCGCAATTCTCGCAGCCCTTGGGCTCATTTTCTTTGGGGCCCGATCCCAGGTCCTGAATACTGTTGAAGCACCCTACATTATAGCAGATGTGGCGTTCCAGGGTCCCGGATCCGGGATTACGGGGTTTGCCCCAGGACTTACGACTGGGGATTCTACTGCAATATTTGCGGCCCTCGCCTCCACTGCCGCAGGGCAGGGGGATGCGCTGGTGGTGGGCCAGAGATCGGAGGTCGGCGCGGTTGCGTTCACCCAGCACGTGGAGAACCAGAATCGGGTGCCTAACATCAAAACTGACTTCGGAGCCAAGGGCAATGGCGTCTGGACGGGCATTCCCGGCTATGCAGGTGCCACAGCTACAGGTACCAACGACACCGCCGCCTTCGTCACAGCCATTGCTTCCGGGGCGACGAAGATCCGCATACCGGCTGGAACCTACATCGTCAACGGCGGGTTCCTGATCCCCAACTTCCTGGAACTGGAAGGGGATGGTATCGACCGGACCATCATCTACATGGGCAATCCTGGGACCAACTACCAGCTCTTTTCTAATACCCTTGGTGCCACTTCTGGTGCTGTAGGGGTTCGGATCTCGGGCATGACCCTCCACGGCAACGCTGTACCGCAGAATGGCGTGGGCAATGTAAACGGTAACGGGACCACCCTCGGGACCGGGGACGGCAACCAGGCGCTAAATTTCAATCTCAACGCGCCTACGGTTGGGTTCGATAACATCCCCGCCCTCACGTTGGATCACATCAAGATCACAGCATTCTACGGCCAGGTCAACGGCTCCCTCTACCGTTCGGCCCTCTATACCTACGGGGCGGGTGGGACTGGGTCCACGGGCCGAGTTGAAGCGGATAATGTGGTAATTGTGGATAATTTCTATGCGGTTGGGCATTATATTAAATCGACAGATGGCGTATATAAGGGCGTCTACTCCAGCAGTAACGGAACCTGGGGAGGCGGATATCCGGATACCTTGCTTCAGCAAGCCAGTGACAACAAGTTCATCCGCTGTTACTTCGGAGGCGGTGGATGCACTGACAACGTGCGGCTGGTGGGCGCGATCTACAACGAATTCATCGCCTGCACCAATGACAACACCTACGGATGCAACTACCACTTCCAGGATGATACTGGATCAATAGCTTGTGTCGCCAACGCCGTCATCGGCGGAAGTTGTACCGCCGCTTCCCAGGTCGGCTCAGGCACCTGGCCCAACGTCTTGCTGGAGGGGGACAGCCACAACAACATGCTGGACGGCGTGAAGATATACAACGAGGACGGGAGCACTGGCGTCCACTACGCATCTTACGGGGTTAAGGAAACCGCTAATGCCTACGGGAACTTAATACGTTCCTGTGACTTCGACCAGCCATTTGCCTTCACCAGCGGCCTCCAGGTGCTTCTGAACACCCAGGTTCCCTGCTACTTCACGGCCACGGCAGGCAGTGGCAACCTGGTTGTCTCGGCCATCGCATCCGGTTCCCTGGCCTATGGGATGCCGGTACAGACAGTCGGCGGGGGGACGGCCCTTGCTGCGGGTGCGGTCCTAACCAACAATCCCAACGGTGGAAGCACGGGTACTTACACCATCAGCCCCACCAGCACCGTGGGGGTCGCCACCACGATGATGGGGATATTCCCCACATCCAAGGTTTTGGATGCCCCAGGTTACCGTGGGACCGGGTTTGTCGGTGCCGCCTATACCACCAATGCGGCCCAGGCCCTTACCCAGGGCGCATGGACCGTCATTAACTTCGCCACCAAGGAATATGATGCCCTTGGATCGGTCCAGACGGGCGCAGCGTGGTCATATACTGCCCCGGTAGCAGGCGTCTATAGTGTCAAGGGCGCGGCATCATGGTCTGGCGGGTCATCGTCTGTCCAGCAGCTTTCCCTATACAAAAATGCGGCCCTGCTACGTTATCTGAACTCCATCCAGACCACGAACGGGACGGCTGGTGTGATGCCATTTTCCACCGAAGTTATGCTCGCAGCTGGAGATCAAATCAGCGTTGAAATTTACGTCGGTAATACTGGGATCACACTTCAGACGGCATCAGGAAGTAACCATATTCAGATTTCTCGTTTGCCAAATTCCTGATGCCCCCCCCCACCGAACCGCAAGACCAAGCCGCAATGGTCTCTTTTCAGCAGGCCTACCAAACCTTGGTAGAGGTTACGAAATCCGGATCCCGGATCGAGCGTCGCGATGCCATTCAAAAGTTTGAGGATGCCCTTCTTACGCTGCCCCAGGTTGACCAGCCTTTGAAGCACCACTTCGTGAATAAGATGTATTGGCGGGAGATCTTCAATCCCAAAGGTTGCATCATCACCACGAAAATCCATGGTGAACCCAATGTATCCGTGATCCTCCAAGGCCGACTTCTTTGCATTACCGAGGATTCAGTCTCTATTCTCCAGGCCCCTATGATGTTTGAGACAAAACCCGGAACTAAACGTGTTCTCTATGCCGAAGAGGATACAATTTTCTGCACCATCCACCCAAACCCCGAAGATTCACGAGACATTGAGGCCCTTGAGGCCCGGATTATTGCACCGACATTTGAAGTACTGGAGGTTCCTCAATGACATTTTGGGTAGCGGGGGCAGTAGTTGCAGGGAGTGTCGGATCAGCCCTGATTTCTGGTAATGCCGCACAGAAAGCTTCATCCGGACAGGTTAATGAGGCTAATAATGCCACGGCCCTGGAACAGCAGGAATTTAATACGATTCAGGGTAATCAGCAGCCCTTCATCAATGCTGGGCAGGGGGCTGTGGGCCAATTGGCTGCGGGGACCCAGCCAGGGGGTCAATTCTCCGGGTCGTTCACCCCACAGGACTTCCTTAATAACCAGGACCCGGCTTATGGCTTCATGCAGCAACAAGGTCAGCAGGCCGTGGAACGATCTGGGGCTGCACAGGGGCTTGACCTTTCAGGCGGTACTTTAAAAGGGCTTACCCAATATTCCCAGGGGCTGGCTTCTAATGAATATCAGAACGCCTATAACCGTTACATGTCATCCCGGAATCAAAATTATAGTGAACTTTCGGGTCTTGCTGGAATCGGATCCGGGGCCAACGCAACAGCAGCCCAGGCCGGAATTGGGATGACTGGACAAATTGCTAACTCGATGGCTGGTGGGGCAAATGCTGCCGCTGCCGGAACGGTCGGGCAGGCAAACGCGTTCTCCGGTGCTCTAGGTTCTATGGGAAATTACGCTGGGCAATACGGGATTTTGAGTCAGGTGGGTCTTCTGGGCGGGGGCCAGACGTTTAATAATGGGGTCATCAGTAATGCAGGCAACGTAAATTCTGGAATCGATATGTCCGGCATCAATCCCGATAATCTTGGGTATGGAGTTTAATATGGCCGGAATTGATCCAAGTATCCCTCTACAGGCCAAATCCCCAGTGGCCCTTGAAGGCCCAATGGAAATGGTTGGGAAGGCTATGCAGCTGAAGCAGTTGGGTTTGCAAGGTCAGCACATGGGTCTTGAGAATCAAATGCTTGGGCTTAATATGCAGAACCAACAGGCAATGCAGGCCGCATTGAAGGACCCATCACTCCGGAACCCGGATGGGACGATCGATACCAATAAATTGCTGTCTACGGTTCCTAGTCCTCAAGGTATTGCTGCCGCTGGGAGTATTGGGAAGGCCCAGGGGGAAGCGGCAAAATTAACCCAAACCAACCAGACTATGGCATTTGAGCGGAATGCCAAAGCTTTGACTGGGATCGCGGCCCTGGCCCAGGTCCAACCCACGGGAACGGCAGCTGATGTAGCGAATGTCCACAAATACATTGATGGGCAGGTCCAGTTAGGTTTGTTGAAGCCGGATGAAGCGGCCCAGATTCACAGTCACGTTCCGGCGAATGCTGCGGAACTTCCGGACTATTATCGTAAATCCGCCATGGCTCTCGCAACCCCGATCCTGGCTGCCGCCGGGATTACGGGAAAAATTGTCATGGATAATGGGAACGTGGTTCAGATTGGGCAGGCCCCCGGTATGAACCCGGCAGCCTACCCTAAACAGGGTCCCGGATCCGTGGATGCGCTTCCTGGATCACCCCCGGTGGCTCAGGGTGCCGCCCCAGCAGGCCAGCCCCCTCCCCCGGTTTCACCCACGGGAACTGGGGTAAGTGTCCTAGCCACGATGCCAAAGCAGGTGATGCCGGACACCCTTACCAAGATTTTGCAACATGTTCCAGGGGCTATCAATCCGGATGGCTCATATAATATGGCCAACCCCACCGTAATTAAAGCAATCGATGCCAAGCTTACGTGGCATGCCCCGGCAATGACCGCGATCATGCAAATGAAACCAGATACCTCTGGCTCGTTTGGTGGGATGTCAAAGGACCAATTGATCTCGATTGGTGACATCATGGCGAAGCAGGGATTTGGGGCCGCGAGACTTGGTTCCGGACCCTTGGCTACGAAAATTGGGATGGAGGCCTGGAAAGCCTGGACTGCGGATCAGGCTAGCAAAAATAGTGGGGTGATCCCGGATCCGAATGTGATGGGCGCGGTCTATCATGCGGATAAAGGGTCCCTGGCCCAGGCCACGAAGACCTATGACATGATTCGAGGATTTGAGGGGACGATGCTGAAGAACTATGATCAGCTTCAGTCATTGTTTGCGAAGATCCCAGATACCGGGTCTCCTTGGATCAATAAACCATTGCGTGATGTGGCTGCTGGTAAATTCGGTGATGGGCCAACTGCCGCTGCTAAGTTCGCAATCCAATATCAGATCCCGGAGATTGTGAAGCTTTCTTCCACAATGGGTGGCGTTGGTGGCGTTGTTTCGGATGAGGCAAAGACTAAAATTGAAGCTGCCGGTATCAATGACTCGGCCTCCATGGCAGGGTTGAAGGCTATCTATGAGGGGGTTATTAAGCCGGATGCCAAGAATCGGGAATCGACTCAGCGGGATATCATAAATCAGATCTCTTCCCGAATGGGTGGGGGTTCTGCGCCCCAGGCCCCAGCTTTACCACCCAGTAAAGTGAACCCGGCGAATGGGAAGACCTACGTCCTGAATCCCTCCGATGGTAAGTATTACCTTCCTGCTGGGAGTAAGTGATGCCTGATGAATTTGTTGATACCCCACTTCCAACACAGGTGGATTCCGCCCCTGGCCAAGTTACCCATGGACCTGGGGCCGCCCATTTGGATCCCACTCTCCCTTCAGAATTCATTGACGCCCCCGCCCCGACTGGTCCTGGGGTCGGTGGTCTGCAACAGATGGAAGCCAACCCCCTCAATAAAATGTCGGAGGATGACCTCATTAAGAAATTCGGGGGCAATCCGGCCCAGGTTAAGAAAGCCGCAAATTATTCCCCAGGGATGTTTACCAGGGCAGCGAACGCTGACTGGGGGCACCTGGACCGGTTGGCCTATGGTTATTCCGATATTGTGAAGGGCCTGGGCCAGATCGGGCGACATTTGGGAATTGGATCAGATCAGGACCCAATGCACATCCTCCAGAACCTTCATGATTATCGGTATGAACAGGAGAAGCCCCAGGGAACTGATGTGATGCGGGGGATCGGTAACGCAGTCGGTGTCGCCACCACGGTCCCTTCCGCCCCCGGTGTTATTGGGGCAATGATGGCGGGTGCCGGTGCCGGTTTGGTACAGCCGGTCAAGAACGAGAATAGCCCGGATTTCTGGATGCAAAAGGTTGGCCAAGTCGGAACCGGTGCCGTCACTTCCGGTTACCTCCATTCCTTATTCAATCCGATGGTTAATGCTGCCGGATCCGCAATTAACGCTGGTCTGCGGAAAGGCGCGAATTGGGTTGAAGGGCATACGCCACAAGGGGTTCAATCGGACCTGTTGAAGAGGATGGCAAATACGCCCTTTACTGGGGAATCGGACCTGGATGCCGCCATTGCGAAGGGTTTAGGCCCACGATATGAAGCAGCGGTGAAGTTAAAGCAGCAATTGATTGCAATGCGGGGTGGGCAAGGGGCTACAATTGGGCCAATGTATCACGGGGGGGCCAATATTCCTACGGAACAGCTTAACCCGGAACAATTCTGGTCACCTGATAAAAAATTGGCCCAATCCTACGCTAAGACATTCGGGATGGAGGATAGGAGTGCCCAAACCCCGCCAACAATAACTCCGAATCAGATTGAAGATTTGGTTCCTCTCAAATCTGGGCAGGTTAAAACCTCCCCCCAAACCGCCATTGCTCCTATTGAGCCTACTCCTGGGAGGGTGGCCCAGATTTCGATGCAGTTACAATCCCTTCGCGCCAGAATACTGACTGATGCTAATTATGCCAAGGTTGGGGAAATGATAGGACAGGCAAATCTTTACCCAGACCCCACTGGTCCGGTTTCAGTGTTGAACAAAATTATCAATCAAGAATCCGGCCCTGAGGCTTCAATGATACCGGATGAAGCTAAGGCCGGATTAATTCGCGATCTCCAAATTCTTCGTGATAATCTTGCAAAGGGCGGTCAACCCTACACCGCGTTTGACAATACCCGAAAAGTTTTGGGTGACAAACTCGATGCTTATTTTAAGGGTACCAATGGGGTGATCGGTAAGACCGGTTCCCAATATATCACCGAAATTGATAATGCCCTGGGTAAGGCAATGACGGATGCGGTTCAGAAGACTGGGAACAATGCCCTTATTTCCGCCCAGGGTTTTGCGGATAGCGAATATGCTAAGATGGTCGGCACTTTCCGGGATCCGGAAATAGTAAAAGCGATGACCAGCGACAATCCCTCTTCTATCATTTCGGCCTTGTCCCGGTCGGGTGGCCCCAATACCCGGATCGACCAGGAACAGCGGTTCTGGAATGCCCTTGAACCTAAAGGGCGTCTCGCGGGAATGGCTGGCATGGCGGATTTCGCAATCCGGAAGATGCAACTAAAGGGCAATAACGACCCCATGGATTTCATATCTGGGATGAAGGATCAGACCGACGCTCACCACGTATTCTTCCACGGGGATGAGGCAACCCGGATGAAGGGTGTGATCAACACGATTAAGGTTATTGATAAAGTATCCAAGGCCCTGGGTCCTGTTGAAGGTGCCGTCGTTGGTGCTTTGGGTGGCGGGGCAACCGCTGGCTCGTTCTCCCCGGTCGCGGGTGGCCTTGGGGCTGTTGCAGGCGGCATCGTTGGTGCTCGGGAATTGGGCGGTATTGGATCTAAACTTACGGGCGATGGCCTTAAATGGCTGCTTACCTCCCCCCAATCGGAGGATTTTCTGCGTAAGATGGCCTCAATGCCCCCTGGTTCATCCGTCGCAGCACAATTCATAACGAGACAGCTTCCGAAGGTAATGGCTGGGTATGCAGCCAAACAAAGATTTGATCAAGAAATGGCGGCCCCCGAGCAGCCCTCCCCAATGTCGTTACCCAGCGTGGAGTCCCTTAAATGACAGCCTCTTATTCACCAGTAGCACATTGGAAATTCTGGACCCAGGGGGGTGTCCCGGTTCCTGCAGCTGGGTATCAGCTTTGGTTTTATCAAGCCGGAACGACCACCCTTCAAGCAGTTTATACTGACACAACCGGGACCGTCCCACTTCCGAATCCCGTGATCCTGGACAGTAACGGTGAGTGCACGTTCTGTCTATCTGATTCCCTGGCTTATAAGATTTTACTTACCGACAACTCTAATGGACCTTCTACTCCCGGCAATCCTGAGGCCGGGTGGCCGGTCGATAATGTTCAATCCGGGACCCTGGCTGCTCTTACCGCGATTGAAGCTCTGCTCCTGAACGCTACCGTTGTTACTGATGGCGCAGGGATGATTAGCTTCTACCCCCTCCTGACTTACCCAGCCAACACGGTGGGTAACGCCTTGAAGGCGGCGGCTTCCACGACCCAGATCCAGAACAATAGCGTCACGTATTTCGTATCCTCGTTTGACGTCACCGGGATTCCGGCTTATAAACTTACTCCGTCACCCGCGACCCTGGGTTACGTGGTCGGGCAGCAGTTCCTATGGCATGCTCACGCTTCCGGTGTAACTGGTTATAACACCCTCAATATTAATGGGTTGGGGGCTTGGCCGGTTGTTTATATCGACCAGTTTGGCAACCAGCAACCTGCCCAAATCCTCGCTGGTATTGACTACCAAGTTGAGTACATTGGATCTGCGTTCCGGATCCTGAATCCGCTACCCCCGACCGGTAACGTAATCCGGGGAGAGCTTAAGAATTTAACGATTAATTACCCAGGGAATGCGTCAACTGTAAACCTATACACCTTGGATGAAATTATCGTTAAAAATATTCAAGGTGATGGTCAGATTCTTTCCAATGTCAGCCCTCTTGTTTGCAATTTGGGGGTTGTCGGGGCAGGTGGGGTTGATACTGGATCTGTTGCAGCCAATACGGCATATTATCTGTATGTAATTTGGGGCCCCGCCACTAATCCCACTAATGGTGCCCCCATTGGCCCAGCCTTGATCGCAACCACCAAACTCCCAGCGGTTGGTGGGCCGACCCTCCCCACATATTACACTCATTGGGCAAGAATAGGTTCTTTTACCACAGACCTCAATAAATACCCTTACTCAGCCCAACAGATTGGTCGGAATCTTTATTTCCTTCCCAACGCCGACCTTAGTTTGGGCCTCCCAATTCTCATGTCTGGGGCATCTGGGAACCCCATGACCCCCACTTGGACCACTATCAATCTAAGTGGAACAACCCCCTTTAATGTCCCCTTGTATTGCTCCGCTTTTGATCTGCAACTGTCGGGGCAGGGGTCCGGGTCTGCAACCGCCTCTTTTACTGGCGCATCTGGTGCAATCGCTTCGCTCACCAACCCCCCGCCCCTACAAGTTGGTAACGCGGCTGCCTCAGCTATTGCGGTTAGAGGGAGATTGCCAAATACTCAGGGACAAGGGAACGTACCCACGTATTTTTATGCCTCTGCTATTTCTGCCGCGGTTCTTCAACTCACTGGTTGGGAGGACAACCTGTGACACCCCAAAATGAACGTCGGAAAACGAATTTCCTCAGCTGGGTGGTGCCAGCTTTGTTGGCCGTAATTACAGGTCTAATTATTGAGGGCGGGGCATCCATTATTGATATCATGCGTGCCCAGGCGAATTCGGTAGTTGATCTGCGCAAAGATTTTAATGAGATGCAAATCCAGGTTGCCCATCTGGAGGATGCTATCAACGACTTCAACAACCGGTCAATTGTGGTCCGGGAACCAGTACCAAAGCCAATTAAACCAGTACCAGACAAGACTGGGAGGTAACATGGACTACGATTTCGAGTCCTCATTTAACGCATTGATCGGAGCGGAAGGGGGTTATGTTAATGACCCAGCAGATCCCGGAGGGGAAACTAACTTCGGAATATCTAAGAGATCGTATCCGGATCTTGATATTGCTAGCCTTACCCGAGAAGCAGTTAAACCTATCTACCTTAAAGACTTCTGGAACCGATGCGGGTGCGATTCCTTACCTTCACCGGTTAATTTCAACGTGTTTGATACTGCGGTTAATAGTGGGGTCTGGACGGCTTCGAAGATGTTGCAATCGGTTCTGGGGGTGATCGCTGATGGCAATATTGGGCCAGCGACTAGGGCCGCGATCCAGGGTTGGGAGCCTATTAAATTGGTTGTGATGTTCTGCGCAGCCCGGCTGGAATTTATGACAAATTGTTCTGCGTGGCAGAATGATGGTAAGGGGTGGGCGCGAAGAGTCGCCAGTAACCTAAGGGGGGTGTTCTCATGAGTGATTGGGCGAGTGTGTCGGGATGGGTAACCAAATTTGCACCGATGATCGGTACTGCATTGGGTGGACCTCTGGGTGGTGCAGCGGGTGCCCTTTTAGCCTCGGCTCTTGGAACGAAAGACGCGACCCCGGAATCAATCCAACAGGCGATTGTCTCTGGCAATTTGACCGGGGACCAGATCCTGGCGCTGAAGAATGCGGAGAATACTTTCGCATTGCAGATGGCGGACCTGGGGTTCAAGGACACGGAAGCATTGGCTAGTATCGAATTCCAGGACCGAGCTTCAGCACGTGTCCTTGCAGAAACCACACATGATTGGACCCCACGGTTATTGGCCTATGGGGTCACAATCGGTTTCTTTGGATTGTTGATCTTCCTGGTCCGTCATGAAGTAGCCCCAGCAAGTCGGGATCTACTCAACATCATGATCGGCACTTTGGGGTCGGCCTGGGTTAGCGTCATCACCTACTATTTCGGATCTTCCGCTGGGTCCAGGGAAAAGGACGCTACTATTGGCAAACTATCTACTTAACCCCTTGAGAAAGGATAGGACGTCTTTCTCTTCCCGGAAATTTTGAAACGCGAAACTAATCGCGTCCGCCAATAGCCGGTCCTTGATCCCCCGGTCGAAGCCTTCCTCAGAGTAATAGAGGAAGGCTTCGACCTTATCCGCCAGGATTACGATTTTCTGCGCCAGAGGGGAAATCGCGACATCGAGGTCATCCCCCCGTTTGCGCCAGAACTCTTGTTCCATTTTAAGAATCAGGTCCGGGTGCCCGAGTTCCGCCAATGCCTTCTTAGTTGGGGTGGGAATATCCCCGTAATCAATCTCGGGAATGTCATGGACCAGGGCATATTCTAGGGTTTGAGCCCATTGCTCCGGGGTCGGGGGTTCGTTCAACCGGCTGGCTACTTTACCTGCTAAAAGGGCAACGGTATAGGAGTGTTCGGCCAAATTCTGCCGTCTGCTGGTTCGAACCATGTGCCAGCGGTAAACATACTGGACAGATTGGATGTCGTCGAGAGAGAGATACTCGATCATGCTTGTTTCCCCCGATAGCACTTCAATTCCGGGTCCCACCCGCCAGCGGTACTGTGCTTCATGAACCCAGTTACCGGATCAATACTCCAGGCCCTGGATCGGTTAATCCCCATCTTCTCGATTACGGCCTTCCCAACGTCGATCCCTTTTAAATGCGCTATGTCCAGGATCATGATTACAAGGTCAGCATATTCATGGGGGTCCGACATTCCGGATTGAATGAACTCTGGGATCTCTTCCAGTACGAGTTTGGCCAAGGAGCCATGGGCTGTTCGGTCCGGAAACACTTTATCGGCCCATTCTGCGATATCAGCTTGGAGTGAGGTAATTGAGTCATTCAAAACAGATCCCCCGGGACAAAAGGGTCTTTTCGAACTTCTTTGATCAATCGAACTTCTTTGATCAATGCCTTGAGCAGAACCAAGTAAAGGATAACATCATCAATCCGGCCTTCGATCGGTTCCGAAGATGCGGTTCCCCCACTAATGAACTTATTGATGGAGCCCAGGTGCTTGTTGAGGTAAACGCCCAGAACCTGGATCGGGGATGCGAAGCCCAGGATCTTGGCCTGTTCCTTGAAGTTGGCCAGCCGATCTTCCTTACCGGAATACTCCAGCCCTTTACTCGCTGAAAGTTTGGTCAGATTACCAAACGTGTTGCCCATCAGGGTCTCGAAGTCGCTGCTGTTCATTTCCATTCCTCCACATTCTGATAGGCGGGGCCGAATCCGACATACTTGATCCGGGATCCGAATTGACGGGCCACATCGTTGCGTTCATAGATGAAGTTGGTGGAGAACATGTCCAGGTCCGCAACCTTATGGGCAGACGGGTCCAGATAATTCACGTAGTTGAGGAAGATCTCGACCGGGCCGAAGGTTCGGAGCATTCGCTGATATTGCGTCTCACTGAACGTGAAAATTCTGCGGACCTTCTTGGTCACGGTGGTCAATTCCTTGACAGCGGTGCCGCCCTTCCCCATCAGATCGATCGAGAGGTCATCCCAGGAAATTTCCTTCATATCATCGTATACGGGTCCGGAATTTCCGAGTTCGTTCCCCATCGCGTCATACTCGTTCCCGACCCGGATCGGGAACGTTCTAATTACGGCGTAGACCCGTTCCAGATCTCGGTAAGATACCGCTACATCGGCCAGGATCTGTTCCGGGACGACGTCCCGGCTGGTACAGTAGGGGTAGGACGTACCTCGGTTCAGGGAGAGTTCCAGCCCCTGGGCCGACTCGATTTGGACCAGATGCGCTTCCCGGATCACCTGATCATAGATTTCTTGGGTGGTCACGTATTCAAAAAGTTCGTTACACTCATCCGCGATCCGGGGCAGCCATTCATTGAACCGGGTAATCTTACGTGATAGCGCAGAACCAGTGCCTTTACGGGTCGAGGCATTATGAACGAGGCCCAAGGATTCGCGTTCCTTGTCAGTCTGCGTAACCACCGCCGCCCTGGGATGAATCATAAGGCGACCCATGATCCCGAACCGTTCGTTGAAGGATCTGATTTCCTGCAACAGGAGGGTTGGATTAATGATGGCCCCAGGACCTAGGAGCAAGGTTGCGTCCTTGTTAATCATCCCAGTGGGCAGTTGCTGGGTCATCACCGATTCCCCCTGTGGGAAGATGAAGGTATGCCCCGCATTAGGTCCGAAATTGCAGACCACCACATCCGGGTTCCGGTCGATGGCCAACTTTCCAGCCAACAGGCCCTTACCACAGGAACCCCATTGCCCATCAACGATCATGTAAGCTTTCATTTGCTGGCCTCCCACCAGTTTGGCCCGATCCCGCAGGATGAGCGAATAGGAACATCGAACTTGATAGGGCAGTTCACCCCATCGAAACACTCATACACTCGACCGATTTCTTCGGTTAAGCGTTCACTTCCTGGAGCCATTGACATATCCAGTTCATCATGAACATTGAGGATAAGCCTAGACCCTGATCCACGGAGAACTTCGTAGACTTCCACGATTTTTTGTTTAAGAGCATCTGCTGCTGAACCCTGGAAGATGAGCCCACCCGCTTTATGAGTGAACTGACCATGCGGGAATCGGATTCTCCTTCCCAACACTGTGCGGACGTAACCGCGAGACTTCGCAATGGAAGAGGCCCGAGACAATAGAGCCTTGATCCCCGGCACGTTTTCGTGATATTGCGCAAACACCTCACGAGCTTCCTCTCCTGGCTCATAATACTCTTTCCCGGCACGTCCAATGGAAAGGGTATAAGGGAGACCCATTTCGTGGGCCAGTTTCCCCTCACCCATACCAAACACCAAGCCCAAGTTAATTTGTTTTGCATTACCTTTAACCTCCGGTTTGTCCCCCGCTTTACGGGGCAATCCTGTCATGTCCGCGACCATTTGATGAAAATCCATATCCGGATTCTCCCGATACATTGACAGGATCTTGGGATTCGCAGCATAATGAGCGAATACCCTAAAGTCCATTTGCGACCAATCCCGACACGCCCAATCCTGTCCTTCATCCGGAAGGAACACCGATCGAACAATCGTGGCAATCTCATGATCACGCTTAGGGATCTGTTGCAAGGCCGGAGAGTTGCAGGATAACCTGCCCGTTCCTGTGCCCAATTCATTGTCACCCTTCGTTTGATTGAAATTAGCATGAATTACCCCATTGTGGTGACCCCCCAGAACATGGCCCTTGAGGAACGTGTCCCGCGTCTTGGCCTTCTTCCTCAAATCAAGAATGAGTTTCGCGGTGGGGTCTGACATCCGTTGCAAACAGTCCGCGTCAATCGAAGGTTTGCCTGCTTCTGTAGTCTCGCATACTGTTCCGTCTCGGAGGGTCCATAGTTTAGATCCCTCATCGTATTGTGGATTGAATAGCGTGTGGATGGACTTTGAAGGGTTCGGGTTGATGGGAAACCCGGCCATCCGATCAAGTTTCTCCTGTTTAACGCGCATAAGATTCGTGATCTCAGCCATGGCACGTTCAGCCGCTGGCAAATCCACGCGCACTCCATATTGCTCCATTTCCACAAGTACAGGGAGCAATCGCATTTCGAGATCGGACACAATAAGAAGATCCTGCTCCGCCATCTCACGAATTTCCCATTGGTAGAGCGCAAGCGTCGTCTCGGTATCTTGGATTGCGTATTGCGACAGGAGGGACCAGGGCGCTTCGTGGAAATGGGGGGCTTGTCCTTTAGCTGTGGCAGCCCCCCCAAACATCTCAGCCAGTTTACCATAGATTGAAACATCTTTGCCCTTTCCACAGAACTGGAGCCCTAAGTTGTCGAGCGAGTAACTAAGAAGGTGCTCATCAATAAGTGCCGCCCCCACCATCGTACAGAATACGGGTCCCTTATAATGAATCCCGCTTTCTCTGAGGAAGTGAAGATCGAACTTGAGGTTGTGATTGACCAATAATCGGCATTCGGGAAGATTATCCTGCGCCCAGTTGAGCTGATTTCGATCGCGTAAGTCCACACAAAATGATTCTCCTTCCGAGGTTGTGATCGCGACAGCGAACGCTTTATGCTTCCACCATTCCAGTCCGGTGGTTTCGCAATCCGCCACCACGAACGGATATTGACTAAGATCGGGAAAATCCATTCATAACTCCATCGGGTTATCACCCTCAATGATCGTTAACTTATGCTTCGCTCGTGTAACTGCAACGTACCAACACCGAAGCTCGTTATCGTCAAAGTTTTCGTAGGTCTTTGATCCCATCGCATTGTATAGGATCACGTGATCCGCTTCACCCCCCTTAGCTGCATGGATTGTGGATACCCGGAACGTGGGCCTAGATCGCAGATCAACAGA
>Ga0181528_10000303_pt1 | contig 39748 bp, 31 predicted proteins | sample PEATcosm2014_Bin_47_FD_119742 | JGI IMG/M metagenome (GOLD analysis project Ga0181528, IMG submission 119742) | Peatland microbial communities from MTU Mesocosm Facility, Houghton, MI, USA - PEATcosm2014_Bin10_10_metaG | ecosystem: Environmental > Terrestrial > Soil > Wetlands > Peat | place...
ACCACGGTGGTCGTCATCTGGTGCATGGCCGTGGCCACCTGCGCTACCTGGGCGCGCTGCGTTTCCGCCGCCTGGCTCTGCTCGGCCGCCGTCGCCGAAAGCTCTTCGCTGGCCGCGGCCACGTTCTCCGCCGTGCTGGCAATCTGGTGGACCACGGCGCGAAGGTTGTTCTTCATCTTGTTCAGCGCCGCGCTGGCCTCGCCCAGCTCGTCTTCGCTATCAACCACAAGGTCAGGCACCGCAAGATTGTTGTCCGCAATGGCGTTGGCCAGCTCCACACTCCTGCGTAGAGGGTGCACCACCAGTTTGCGCAGCGCCCACCACACGCCGAGCATGCTGGCCGACAGGGCAAGAAAATTCAGCAGGAAAAGCCACATCGCATTGGACCGCGCGTCCTGTGCCATCTGTTCCGTGCTGGCCGTCACGGCAAAGGCGCCGCGCAGGTCGCCCACCTTCATGCCCTCCTTCACGTTGCCGAACACATCGCGTCCACCGGCCGGGTCGCCATGGCAGCGCAGGCAGTCGCTGGTCAGCCGCACCGGCTGCGCGTAGCGCATCACTTCCTTGTCACCCACCGTGGCGCGTTCGCTGAACTCCTTCAGCTCAGGGTCCTGGGCAAATCTTTCCAGCGCGCGCCGTTCAAAGTCGTCGGGCTGGTTCTTGGGGTTGCGCGGCCGCAGAGAGGGCGTGCGGAAGCTCATGTGGTTGGCTTCGGCATAGCGCTCGGCCACGCTCCAGGCCACCACCACCGGCGCCTGCTTGATGCTGCTGAACTCGTGCGTCGGAACCATGGTGTCCAGATTGTCGCTGAACCATGCCCGCGTGGCCGATGCCATCCCCGTGATCTGCCGCACTTTGTCGCGGAAGGCCTCTTCCGTCTGCTGGTTCACGCGCCGGTCGGTAATCCAGATGCTAATCAGCGAGGAGGTAATCATGACTGCCGCGATGACGCCCATGATCTTGCCGGATAACTTGAAATTTCGAAACACAGGGAGCTCCTAGCGAATTGCACCCACAGCATGGCGCACAGGCGCGTGAAACCGGGCTCAGATGGAAGACCATCCGAGCCTCTTCATTGGGAGCTATCGGCCAGCGCAAGTTGAAACTTCAATGTCTTGCGAGGAAAACGGGAAGGGAAAACCTGGATGGATTCAGCGCGCCGGCAGCACGACGCCGCGGCATTCGCCAAAGCCGACGCGCGCCGCCCCTTCGCGCTCACACCATGCGCGAAGTACCACCTCATCGCCATCTTCCAGAAAACTACGCCTGCTGCCGTCGGCGAGTTCGATGGGTGCCAGGCCGCCCCTGGTCAACTCCAGCAGGCAGCCGGCGCTGTCTTTTTCCGCGCCGCTGATGGTGCCGCTGCCCAGCAGGTCGCCCGGCCGCAGGTTGCAGCCATTCGAGCTGTGGTGCGCCAGCATCTGCGCAAAGGTCCAATACATCTCGCGGAGGTTGCCCCGGCTCAGCCGCTGAAAATCGCTTCCGGCCTGTCGCATCTGAGATGTGCGCAGCCACGCCTCCACTGTCACGTCAAAGCTTCCGCGGGCGGCATCTTCCGCGTCGCGCAGGTAATCAAGCGGCCGCGGATCGCCCTCCGCGCGCGCATAGGCCGCCACGCGATATGGCGCCAGCGCCTCGGCCGTGACAATCCATGGCGAGATTGTGGTGGCAAAGTTCTTTGCCAAAAACGGCCCCAGCGGCTGATACTCCCAGGCCTGCACGTCGCGCGCCGACCAGTCGTTCAGCAGGCAAAGGCCGAACAAGTGTCCGGCGGCCTCGGCGATGGGAACTGACTCACCACGCTCATTTCCCACGCCGACGAAGGCGCCCACCTCCAACTCGTAGTCCAGCCGCTTGGATGGCGCAAAGCGCGGCTCCTTCGCATCGGGAGGCTTCAGTTGCCCATGCGGCCGCCGCACCTCCGCGTCACTGACCACAATGGACGACGCGCGCCCGTGGTATCCGATGGGAACCCACTTGTAATTCGGCAGCAGGGGATTCTCCGGCCGGAAGAGCGCGCCGACGTTTGTGGCATGATGCAGCGAGGCGTAAAAGTCCGTGTAGTCGCCAATCTCCGCCGGCAGCACCATGCGGACCTCGCTCCGCGGCAGGAGACAGCGTTCGGTCTCCTCCTGCCGCATGGCGCCCTCGGCCAGCAGGGCAAACACGGCGTGCCGGACGGCGCTCCAGCGGGCCGCGCCCAGGCCCATCATGGAGTTCCATTGCTCTTCGCAGCAGGCCTCGCGCGTCACCTCGTCCAGTCCGTCCAGCAACCCGAGGCCGATGGCAGCTCGTAGGTCCAGCACCTGGTCGCCAATGGCCACGCCCAAGGCGGCGCAGCCATCTTCGCCGTTCACAAAGGCGCCGCAGGGCAGGTTCTGGATAGGGAAGTCGCTGCCTGCGAGGTTGGCACTGGCAACCCAACTGCGCGCCTTCGGATCGTGCGTGTGATTCGGCCGCGGACTCATGTGTTCTCCAGTGCCATCAGGCCGTTCATGGGTTCGTAGAACTCGCAGGAGCCAAAGCTCATCGCGAACTCCGTACGCAGCCGCCGCAACTCGTCGGCCTTCCACGTCAGCACCGTGCCACTGCCGCGCCATGTAAGCGATTCATCCTGCAAGCGGAAATGCGATGCCTCGCGATCCAGCAGGCAGGCGGTCATCGCCTCGCGGGGAACCACGTGCCTTTCATGCACCGCGCGCCATGCCATCGCAGCCGCCGTAAACAACTGCACAAAGCCGTGCATCGTTCCCCTGGGAGCGTTCGCGGCGCAGCTCAACGGGTGCACACCGCGCAGCGGATGATGCAGCCCGGCGGTAGCCTTGAAGGGCAGGTTCAGTTCGGCACAGCAGGCCACAAACTCCGTTACCGCCGGTACGGCAGGGATGGCATTTTCCACCACGCCGCCGCAGCGCAGCTTGGCACGCCCGCCGCGGTCCAGCACCGCCGGCAGCAGAGCATGCATCAACTCCGGCGCCGTCTCGTAATAAACGGTCACGCCATCGGGCAGATGCTCGCGCACCCGGTTGATCTCCGTGGCGTCGCGTACCTTCACTTCCACCGTGTTCATTCCCGCGCCCACGGCCTTGCGATTGAACTCCGCCACGGCCTCCAACTCGCGCTCCACCTCCGTGCCCAGAATTCCACTCAGCCGCCACGCGTCGCCCGCGAGGTTCTCCTGCGCGTTCAGGAACTCGTCGAGCCGCGTCACGGGCAGCACAAAGCGTCCCAAGGCCCAACTGCGCTCGCCTTCGCGATAGTCCGCATAGGCCATCACGGCCGGCAGCATGGCCAACTCCGCCGGCGGAAACAGCCCGGCGTAGTCAATCATCTCCTCCATCAGCGCGCGCTTGGCCGCGCCAACGGTCATCGTCGAGTTCGGCTTCATTCTTCTTAGCCCTATTCTTCTTAACCCTTGGCGTCAGCTCCCGGAGAAGTTCCGCTTCAACCCCTGCCAGCAGGAGTAATACTCATGCTGCAACTCGGCGGTCTCCATTGCAAAGCGCGTGGGACGGCAGACGAAGCGTGTCTCAAACATAAAGGCCAGGGTATCCGCCAGGTACTGCGGTTTCAAATCGCCGCTGCTGGCGCGCTCATGGCTCGCCGCGTCCGGTCCATGTCCACTCATGCAGTTGTGCAGGCTGGCGCCGCCGGGTACAAAGTCTTCGGACTTGGCGTCGTACTCACCCCGTACCAGGCCCATGAACTCGTTCATAAAGTTGCGGTGGAACCACGGCGGACGGAAGCTGTGCTCGGACACAATCCAGCGCGGCGGAAAGATCACGAAGTCGCAGTTCGCCGTTCCCGGCGTATCGCTCGGCGAGGTCAGCACGGTGAAGATGGATGGGTCGGGATGGTCGAAGCTCACCGTGTTGATGGCATTGAAACGCGCCGTGTCATATTTATACGGCGTGTAATTGCCGTGCCAGGCCACCACGTCCAAGGGAGAATGACTGTACTCGGCCTCCCACAGATTGCCCTGGAACTTGGCTATCACGCGCACCGGCCGTTCGATGTCCTCGTAGGCCGCCACCGGCGCCAGGAAGTCGCGTGCGTTGGCCAGCCCGTTCGCGCCAATCGGTCCTAGTTCCGGCAGCCGGAACGCCGCACCATAGTTCTCGCACACATAGCCGCGCGCCGTTGCGTCCACCAGTTCCACGCGAAACTTGATGCCTCTGGGCACGACGGCGATTTCGCCTGGCGCAATGTCCAGCCGCCCCATCTCCGTATGCAGGCGCAGGCGGCCCAGCTGCGGCACCAGCAGCAGTTCGCCATCGGCGTTGTAGAAGTAGCGGCCCTCCATGCTGCGGTTCGCCGCGTAGATGTGGATAGCCACGCCGCTGTGCATGCTCAGGTCGCCGTTGCCCGCCAACGTTACCAGCCCGCTGATAAAGTCGGTGGGCACTTGTGGGATGGCAATTGGATTCCACCGCAACTGGTTCGGAGTGGTCTCCACTTCGTCAAAAGGTGTCGAGCGCAGCTGGCCGTTTTCCATCCGCTGGTAGGGGGGATGAACCACGCTGGGACGAATTCGATAGGCCCAGCTGCGGCGGTTCTGCCCTCGCGGAGCTGTGAAGGCCGTGCCGTTCAACTGCTCCGCGTAGAGTCCCAGCGGCGCCGCTTGCGGAGAGTTCTGCCCCACCGGCAGTGCACCCTTCTCGGCTTCGGTGGCAAACTCGTTGCCAAAGCCGGACTGATACCGCAACTCGCCCTTCGCCGCGCCATGCCGCGTCAATTCGGCCGGTGCGGAATCGTGCCGCGTCCGTTCCTTCTGCTGCATGCTCATCGCGCCTCCATCACCACGCCGCACTGCAATTACAGGTTGCCGCGCCGCTCCTGCTCCAACTCAATGGCCTCGAAGAGGGCCTTGAAGTTTCCCTTGCCAAAGCCGCGGCTGCCCTTGCGCTGAATAATTTCGTAGAAGACGGTGGGGCGATCCTCCACCGGACGGGTAAAGATCTGCAGCAGCATTCCATCCTCGTCGCGGTCCACCAGGATGCCCAGCCGTTTGATCTCTTCGATCGGCTCTTCCAGCTCTCCCACGCGATCGCCCAGCAGGTCGTAGTAGCTCAACGGCACGCGCAGGAACTCCACGCCGTTGCGCTGCAAGCGGTCCACCGTGGAGAGCACGTCCTTCACCTGCAGCGCGATGTGCTGTACGCCCGGCCCGCCATAGGCGTCAAGATATTCGTCAATCTGGCTGCGCCGCCGCCCCGGAGCCGGCTCATTGATGGGAAACTTCACCGAGTAGGAATCGTCGCTCATCACAATGGACATCAGCGCGCTGAACTCGGTCGAAATGTCCTTGTCGTCAAAGCTGATGTAGCGGTGGAAGCCGAAGATCTTTGCGTAGAACTCCGCCCAGCGGTCCATCTGCCCCAGCTCGACATTGCCGACCATGTGGTCAATGCGCAGAATGCCTACGTCCTCGCCCGCGACCCTCTGCTCGCGATAGCCAGGCAGAAAAGGTCCCTTATATCCACGTGGAGAGATCAGCGAGTGAATGGTCTCGCCATAGGTTCGGATGGCGGCCCGCCGCACCGTGCCATGCTCGTCCGTCTCATCATGCGGAGCCTCGTAGGCCTCAGCTCCGCGTTCGACGGCCGCGGCAAAAGCAGCGTCGGCGTCGGCCACCTCAAAGGCAATGTCATGCACCCCGTCGCCGTGTTGGCGGGTGTGTTCACTGGCCGGATGCGCGGCATCGAGCGGCGTGCTCAACACCAGGTTGGCCTTGCCCTGGGTCAGCAGATAGCTGGCCATCTGCCGGCTGCCTGTCTCCTGCCCGCGGTAGGCCAGCTGCGAAAAGCCAAACGCCTTCCGGTAGTAATAGGATGCCTGGCGCGCGTTGCCCACCCAGAACTCCACGTGGTGTATGCGCTTGATCTGTAGAGGATTCTCCATGAACCTCGCCCTGGCCGCCGCGCCTGTTCCACCGGGCGGAGCTCAGACGCGCCCCACTCCCGGCGCCGGAGCGCGAGGCACGGCATAGGATGTACGGCCACCTCTGATGGTCGCAGAGTATTTCGCCGGGCCAGGGTTGCCGAGGTCAAAGTTGTAGTTCAAGGAGCTACGGCAGAAGGCGGATGCGAAAGGGGAGTACGAATCTGGCCGTGACGGGAAGTGAACCCCATGTGGTTACCCTGGTAGTTATCTTCGCCGGGCTGGCGGGCATTGCCGCGATCGGGTAGCCGCTTCGCACTCGTCAGAGCTCGTTCGCTGACCTCTGGGTGGCTTCGTTTATCCGTGGAACTGGGTTCCGGTGGATGGCCCCCTTTTCCCCATCACATTGTGCCGCTCGTGCGCCGCAGCCTGAGTGGACTTCCCCGGCCGTTTCTCAGGAAAGTTGAATCCCGGTTCAACTTTGTGCAGTGGGTTGCATCTTGATGTGTGCATACATGGCAAATTATGGGAATTTTAAAGCCAAATTACGGTGCGATAAATGCAAGAAGAACAGAGTCAGATTGATACCTGCGACCTGGTTGACCAGGGCGACTCCCGTGGATTTTGAGGTGGCACGGGGGTGACACACAGGTTTGCCGCAAGCAGTTGTGGGGCTGCGGGCTGATTTGGCGGCGGCGGTATTCAAGGAAGAGGGCGGGGTCGCCCTGCTACAAAGCCACGAACGGGAGAGTTGCTGAAGTTATAACGCACGGACGCGGGGAGTTGACCTTGGTGCCAGAGCGACGACAAGCAGAGCGTTTCATGATGGAGCTGCCCGTGCAACTGATGCTGGACGGGGGCATACAGTCGAGCGGAACCACCCGGGACGTCAGTGCGGGCGGAATCTACGTGCACGTCAAACGGCGGTTTGAAGTCCTGAACAACCCGGCCTTTCTGATCACCTTCCCAAAGGAGGTCACCATGTCCTGCGGCCTGTTCGCGTTCTGTAACGGTACCGTGGTACGCCGGGATGAAAATGACGACACGGACGGACTGGCGATCCGGATTGATCGGTTTCAGTTCTTGCGCGCAATATACTGAAGCGGCAGGCTGGGATTCTCCGCTGAGAGTTTCGAGCCATGAGACCGAGATCCGGGACCGAAGAAGACAGGCACATGACCCTTCGCCAAGACCGCCCGCTGTGGCTGCGCTGGGAACACCTTTGTTTTCTTGTGCTTGCTTTTGCCCTGTGTGTGCTGCGGTGGGGCAGCATCCTGGCCTGGATCAGTGTGTCACGGGTGGGCGAGCGTGCCTCTGATTACTGGGTAGTGCCCATGATCTCCGCGTTTCTCTGTTTTGAGCGCCGTCATGCAATATTTTGCATAACAGGGTTTTCGCGCTGGGGATTCCTTCCTTTGGTGGTCGGACTCAGCCTCTCTTCGCCCGTTCTGGCTGCGCTCGCGGCAGGCAATGCAGCGGACGCGATCAGCATGAACAGCCTTGGTCTCGTCTTGGCGCTGGCCGGAGCGTTTCTGGCCTTCTATGGAGAGGTGTCCGCACGGCGCGCGGCGTGGCCGCTGGCGCTCCTTCTGCTGGCCGTTCCCATGCCAATTGAGGTCTGGAACCGTGCCGTGGTTGTGCTGCAGCATGGCTCGGCCATGGTTGTGGGACTCCTGTTCCACCTTGTCCGAGTGCCGTTTGTTCGTGAAGGCCTGCGCTTCGATCTTTCCAGGGTCAGCATCATCATTGATCCCCAATGCAGCGGAATCCGTTCCAGTTACGCCCTGCTGGTTTTGGCTGCGGCGCTATGTTATCTTGCGCTGCGTTCGCCCGGTAGGAGATTGATTTTGCTGGCTTCGGTGCTCCCGCTTGCCCTGCTGAAGAACGGAATCCGCATCGTCACGCTGACCCTCTTGGCCGAATACGTCAATCCCTCATACCTGCGCGGCACCCTGCACCACGACGGCGGCTTTGTTTTCTTCGGGGTAGCGCTGGCCCTGGAGATCCTTCTGTGCTGGGCCTTGGGGGCTTCTGAGCGGAAGACCGAGAGAGCTCTCGGCTTAACAGGTGGGAACAGGAATCCGGACGTCGGTTCGCCGGCGGTCAGCTAATAGGTGCGGCGCAGCTGGCGGGGACAAAAGTCCAATCAACCCAGACACAAAAGCCCCCCGAACGGCATGGTTATGCCTGCCCGGGAGGGGCCTTGGTTGGAACAGTACCTGCGTTGGCACGAAAATCAGACGGTGAACTTCTTCCGCAGCAGACGCAGGCCAACCAGCGCCGCTGCGCCTGCCATGAGCAAATTGAGCGGCTCTGGCACGCCGACCGCATTCGGTGCCGGCTGAAAAGGAGGCGCCGTAGGCAAACGCGGCGGATCGTAGGGAGGTGCGGCCACCACAGCAACTGATGCAGCAGTCAATAGGAACAGAATCGCAAGTGCACGTTTCACGTTGATACCCTCACGCCCTTCACAGGCCCTGTTACATCCAGACTAGATGCAATTGGGGTGCCAGAGTCTGCACTACGAAGGTGGTACGAAAAACCCCCGAAAAGCAGCGAAAATTACCCGTTGGATGCCTAACTGGCCCCGATCATGCAACTATGTGCCGATCGTTGGAAGGGTATTTACCACTTTGGAAGGGTATCCATCGCCGATCCCAGCCCCCAGCAGTACGTCGCGGATGAGTGAACCTCGGGACTCCCCGGTGGTGGCTGGCCTCGACCCCGTCATGGGGCGGCCCGGCTGATAGTGAAAACTTTTTCCCATCCCGTCGTAGATTGTCCGCCCTCGCTAAGCCACAATTACCCCCCTGGAGAGTGTTGGGCGGATGGTTTTTCCAGCGTGCCCCTGGCCCGGCCTCAACATTGTGCCAGTAGCCAGCTTTTCATGGTCCGTAAATGTAAGAAACTAATGGTTCCTGCCTTCGTGCTGCGCCGCTCATTCCTTTTGTCCCCGCGGCCCACCAGTTAGCCCATCTTTGGTATCCAAACTGCTATTCAAGAGATGTGTACGAAGTCGGAGTTCCGGCAAAGACCTCGCTTTTAGGGATTTTCACAGGTCTACATGGGACTCAGAGGGCGAAGCTATGTCTATGCAGGCTGTTCCGGTGCTCTCGACGGCGGTTTCTTACCGTGAACTGACGGAAGATGCTCCACGGTGGTTCGCCGTCCAGACCCGTGCCCGGCACGAGAAGCGAATTGGTAACGAGTTGCAACAGAAGGGGATAACTGCCTTCGTCCCGACTGTTCGCGAGGCTCATCGCTGGAGTGACCGCACGAAGGTCGTGGAGTGTCCCATCTTCGCCTGCTATGTATTTGTTCGCATGGGAGATTCGACCTCCCGGCTCGATGTCCTGAAAACCCCAGGAGTCTTCCACTTCGTAGGAGCGGCTGGCCGGCCGGCTTCGATCCCGGACTCCCAGATTGAGAGCCTGCAAACGGTGGTAGACCACCGTTTGCCTCTGACCAGCTGCGGCTTCCTCAAGATAGGCCAGCGGGTTCGGATAAAGGGTGGAGCGCTCAACGGCGTTGAGGGCACACTGACCGGAAGCAAAGGCGAACATAAGCTCGTAATCTCAGTGGACCTGATACAGCAGGCAGTTTCAGTGACGATTGATGGATACAACGTTGAAGTTGCTTGAGTACCCATCCGAGTGGAGACATATGCCGCGGACGGGCCCTGAAGTTTTCGTGGAGATGCTTCTCACAAAGAGGCAAATAGAACCGGTGGAAAGATGCGCCTGGATCGGTTAGCCACGCTTTACCTCATGCATCCGTTGCAGAAGCGGCATCCGCAGCGGCGATTGCAGATCCCGATTTTGATGTACCACAGTATCTCGAACGAGTCTGAGGCCGGACTTCATCCGTACTACCGGACCGCGACGCGCCCGGAGCGCTTCGCAGAGCATCTTCGAGCGCTGCATGCCGGGGGCTACCAGACGTTGAGCCTTGAGGAAGCGTCCCGCCGCTTGCAGGAGCCAGCACTGTCGCAGCAGCGGTCGGTGGTAATCACCTTCGATGACGGCTATATGGATTTCTTGGAGAGCGCGTTCCCGCACTTAATGCAATTTGGGTTCACCGCGACCGTATTTCTGCCCACAGCGTACATCGGTGACGAAGTGAGAATGTTCAAGGGAAAGCAGTGCCTTACCTGGGGGCAAGTGCGGGAACTTCATCGCTCAGGAATCTGTTTTGGCTCGCACACGGTGACCCATCCTCGACTGGATTCGCTGCCAAGCCAGGAACTTGAGTTTGAGCTCGCCGGATCGAAGAGCGCGATTGAGGATGAGCTGGGTTGCGCGGTCAATTGCTTTGCCTACCCTTACGCCTTTCCTGAAGCGAAGACTGCATTCAAGCATCAGTTAAGGGACTTACTTTGGAACACCGGGTATAGGTACGGAGTATGTACCAATATCGGAACTGAAGATGGCCAAGTGGACAAGCTCTTCATGCGCCGTTTGCCGATCAATTCCTGTGACGATCCCGAGTTGTTCGCCGCAAAACTAGACGGAGCCTATGATTGGCTCGGCGTACCGCAAGATCTGACAAAGCGGGTAAAGGGCTGGCTTAGCCCTAGTGCCGGAACACGGTAAGCCTGCCGGCAGGTTTTATGGCTCCGGATACGAGTGCAACTTTCGGTAGCTTCAGCGAAACTGATCCGCATCCGCTGCCAAGCTGAGCTGTCCTCTACATCGCGCTGGAGTGGTATCCCAAACGGGTATTTCGGGTGTACATGTACCCACGGCACCTTGCACGGCAATGTACGCCGAATGAGAATAAGAGCACTCAGGCGGACGTGTAGGCCGGCGTAAGAGATTTGTAGGGAGATTGAAGATGAGTGAAGTTCGGCGTGAAGAGATGACAACTAATTGTTCGACAGGAGTTAGCTCCTGCCGCATTCCCGTGGTCAGCGGCGGTAACGTGAAGCGCATGCGGATTCCATTCTTGACACTCCTCTTCGTATTCGTCTTCACGATCTTCGGCTCCAGCACCACCCGTTACATCGCCCAGACGGCGGGGACCTTCAGCGGTGGAACGGCCTGCAACGGACAAACGACCATCACGGCAGCGACGTTCAACGCCCTTACCAACAGCGCGGGCGATGTCAACTACATCTGCGGCACGATCACCGGAACCGTGGGGAAGAGTGTTCTTACGGTCAAGGGCAGCGGTACGTCCGTAAGCCCGGTGACGCTACTGTTCGACACGGGAGCGAGCATTAGCTCTCCGTACTGCATGGGGCTGGGCAGTGGCTCCGCGTGCCTTGTCATCAGTACCCCTTCGGCGCCTCAAAGTTACATACTGGTTGATGGAGGAACACCCTGTGGATGGACAACCACTGGCGGCGCAGAAGCGGCTTGTAATGGAACGATCGTCAACACCAACTCTGGTACGGCCCTGACCACAAACACGAGCACGGCCGGAATAGAGATGGAAAAGTGCACCGGATGCGAGGTTAGGAATGTCGGTATCTATAACCTCTACGTGCAGAGTGGCGGCGACACTAACGCAAATCCCCAGTATGAGAACTGCATTGTGTGGTCTGGCTCGAACAACAAGATTCACGACAACCGGATGCATGATGTGGGCTGGTGCATGTTCTACCCAATGTATCCCGGAGATACCAACAACCAGATTTACCAGAACGATGTATACAACACGCCGCACCCGATGTTCCTGGGCAATGCCGAGGGCGTGAGTGGAAACGCCACGAACCTTTACATCTACGGCAATCATTTTCACGATTACGCGAACTGGAATACTTCGGGCGGAACCTACCACGTCGAAGGAATCCATACCTCCGGGCCATCCGTCGCCCCGTTCCCGCAGATTCAGTACGCCTACATTTACAACAACTACTTCGGGCCGAACGAGGGAACGAACCTTTACGCGCAGGTTTTCTTCTCCGCCAACGACAATACCCCCTCAGACGGCGGAATCATGAACTACTCCTACGTCTTTAACAACGTGATCCATCTAACCTCAACGGGAGACGTGGGTATCACGATTGGCGCGGGAAACGGGAATGCTGTCTACAACAACACAATTATTGATGACACAAGCCAGAATGGAACGGCCGGGTTGAACTGGTCGAATATCACGCAAGCTGGCTTCACGTTCACATACAAGAACAACGCCTTTCAGGGCTTCTACACCTTGGTGAACGACGACAATAACGGCTCGGAAGGAACATCCATCATCGCCGATTACAACGTGTATTCAGGCTGCGCTTCGGGCCACGGAAGCTGCCTACAAGCCTTCTATCCGGGCGGCACGAGCAACTGGGCACCGTTCATCAGCGCGGCCAACACGAGAGGCCCATCCGAGCAGCACAGCACGAACACGGGGCTTTGGTCGGGGACGGCTTGCTGCTCGGGGACGCTTGGACTGACCACGGCGTATGTTCCGAGCTCAAGTTCTGCGGCGGTAGTCGGCACAGGCACGAGCCTGTATGGCTTGTGCAACGGCCAACCGAACCCCGGGCTCGGTGCGCTGTGCTACGACTTTCAGGGCAAACAGCGGCCGCAGTCGACCACGGCTGCGTGGGACGCAGGTGCCATTCAGTTTGGCACCCCGACACCACCGCCGATACCGCAATCACTCATAGCAGTTCCGTAATCGGCACCTAAATCACCGCAGTCTGAATTATGGGAAGCCCTCGGCAAAGCTGAGGGCTTCTGGATTGATGCACCGCGCGAAGCCGTCAACGTCCTGGCTTCCGGAAGTTCACGAAATACCCTGCTGGACGAACCTCAAAGTTTTGGGCAGAATCCACCTAGAGTTGTGATGGCTGGCGTCCTCCGGAACGGCTAACCAAACTCACGCTACGCCTGGGCTCGCACTCTCTGAACGATCTGTCGCAGAAATAATCCATGACCGAAAGCCTCAGTATCCAAATTGCCAAGACCGTTGAAGAAGTCGAGGCCATGCGTCCTGCGTGGACTGCAATGCAGTCCAACCCGGATGGCGACATAGACTTCTTCCTGACCCTGCTCAAAACAAACAGAGAGATTCTGAGGCCGCATGTAATCACGCTGTGGGACAACGATGGCATCCGATCTATTCTCGTCGGACGAATCGAAAGGAAACACCTGACGGTGGGATTCGGGTACGCAAAAATGCCGTTGCCATCTGCGCGCTGCCTGACGATTATCGGCAGCGGCTTGTTTGGCGATCGCTCTGATAGGGCCGTTTCAGCGCTGTTTGACTCAGTAGAGAAGTCGCTGAAAGACCGTGAGGTCGATGTCGTCTGGTTCCATCAAATAGAAGGCAGCTCAAATGTGGACGCGAGGGTCAGGCATGCCATGAGATGGTTGCGGCGAGACCACTTTCCATCGAGCATCGCCCACTGGAAGGGAAGACTAGCGCCCACATATGAGCAGTTTCTTCGCAAGAGATCATCCGCGACGAGGAACGACCTGAAGCGTAGCGCTAGACGGCTGGAGAAAGTGGTTGGCGACCAAATCAGCTTCAAGCAGTTCAGGGAACCTGAAGAGGTAGATCAGCTCGCGACAGATGTAGAAATTGTAGCGTCCAAGAGTTATCACAGGAGCCTGAACGCTGGTTTCATTGACAACCAGGAGACTCGTCAGCGGATGTCGCTGTATGCAAAGGAAGGTCGACTTCGCGTCCACATACTTTACGTCAGCGAGAAGCCGATTGCGTATTGGATCGGATTTATATACCAGAAGACGTTTTATACATGGACAACCGGCTATGACCCTATTTATCGGCAATCAGCGCCCGGGCTATTTCTTCTGCAACGGGTGCTCCAGGACCTCTGTGAAGAGCACATCGCGGAGGCGGTGGATTTCGGGTCAGGATATGCGCAATATAAGCGAGACCTAGGTGACGAGGATCGTCCTGATGTTTCGTTGTATTGGTTTGGTCCCAGCTTCCGGGGAATTGTCGTAAACCTTATGAGGACTCCTTTGCTGGCCATGGTGAGTGTCGCCCGGCGAAGTCTGGAGAAGGGCAATCTACTGCAGACGGTCAAGCAGGCGTGGAGAAAGCACCTGTCCAAGACTACGGGGCAATGAACGAAGCCCCTCACGCTTACAGTGCGGTGTGCGGCAACACTAGTATCCGTCAATAATCCCATGCAGAAACTCCCATCACTTACCTTCGTCGTGCCAGTCAACAACGATAAGGTGTTTCAAAACAACTTTATGGTGTCGCCGTGCCTGGGCGATTGGACGCATCATCAACTACTCGTTCAGCGCGGATTTGATTCAGCGGCAACCGCCTATAATGACGCCATCTGTAATAGCAGGAACGACCTGATCGTCTTCACTCATTCCGACATGGTGTTTCCGCGCTTGTGGCTCGAAGACCTGCGGAAGGCTCTTACGTGGTTGGAGACAAAGGACCCGGAATGGGGTGTGCTGGGATGCTACGGCGAAACGCTCAACGATAACGGACGCGGATATGTGTATTCGCCCGGCCGAGGAATTCTAGGAAGGGCCTTTGCCCAGCCGGAAGTAGTGCAAACGCTGGATGAAATTGTTCTGATTCTCCGAAAATCGTCGGGGCTCAGATTTGATGAAGAATTGCCGAACTTCCATTTCTATGGAGCTGATATCTGCATGGCGGCCGTTGAGCAGGGAAGAAAGAACTATGCGATTCCGGCACTCTGCATCCACAATACGCATCAGCAGTTGGTTCTTCCGCCAGAATTCTATGAGAGCTGCAAGCGGTTGAAGCAGAGGTGGAAGAAATTCCTTCCCATCCAGACAACTTGTACGAGAGTTACTCGCTTTAACCTCCCCGTCTATCAACGGCGCCTCCAAGAACTATATCTCCGAAAAATTCGCCGGATAGAATTTGGCGCCACCAGAGTGGAAGATGGCCGCCAGGTCCTCGCGGAACTTGAGCGCTTGATTCCCAACCAAGCAGAATGCAGCGTTGAGAATCTGAGGTAAGTGTTTCTATGGGAGCTTTGTGGACTTGGGCGAAAGGGAAGATTGGAGAATCTCTCTCAGGCGAGGGACTGAAGGCCAAGGTCTTTCGCGGAAGTATGTGGTTGGGGACGGGCCTGATCACCGAGCAGGTTCTTCGCTTCGGCCGCAATATGCTGCTGACGCGGCTGCTCGCCCCTGCCGCCTTCGGAACGATGGCGATCGTAAGTTCCGCGACGTTAATCCTGCATACCATTATGGATATCGGCGTCAAGAACGCGATTATCCAGAACCCGAGGGGCCACGAAGAAGAATATGTAAATGCCGCGTGGTGCATGGCGTTTGTCCGTGCACTAATCTTCGCTGCCATACTAGTTACACTGGCGCCGGCAGTCGCAGCTTTTTATGGCAACCCTGAAATAACCCGGTTGTTGCGGCTCTGTTCCATTGGAATCATTGCAGACGGTGCGATGAGTACCAAGGTTTACGTTGCGATCAAGGAGATGCGCTTTAAGAAGTTCGCGATTGTGAATCATGTCGGCGGGATTTGCGGCGTGCTCTTCACGATCGTACTGAGTTTCTTCATTCGTAACGTCCTGGCACTGGTAATTGGAGCAGCCGCCGAGAGCATTGCACGGACGAGCTTGTCCTTCGTGCTCTGTCCCTTTCTGCCCCGACTGAAAATCACCCGGGACGCGATGGTGGATCTGTGGAAGTTTTCCAGGGGGATGGTGGGTTTATCGTTCCTGAACCTGATTTTTTCCCAGACCGACATCTTTGTTCTTGGAAAGATGAAATCGCCCGCGGACCTTGGCTTGTACACCATGGCCGTCTACCTCATCCAAACTCCGACGAGCTTCGTGATGAATCTGCTGGGGCAGACAGTTCTGCCGGCCTTTGCCCGTGTGCAGGACGACAAGGCACGCATAAACAGGATTCTGTTCAAGACGACCAGAGCGATCGTCCTGGTTGGTATGCCGGCCCTGGTCTTTGCCTTCTTCTGCGGACGTGCATTACTGACGCTAGCCTACGGAGTCCGCTATAGCGCAGCCACCGGCCCATTCATTGTTGCTTCGGCAGTCGCTCTGTTGAACCTGCTCAATGGTCAGCTTACAAGCATTTTCTTTGCAACCGGGCGACCGAATCTCCACCGCTATTCAATTATCGTTATGGCCGCCGTTATGACCGTGTTGATCTATCCGCTCGTGCACCTGTTCGGAATCATCGGCGGCCAGTTTTCTTGTCTGGCTGCGGTCAGCGTGGGCTTTGTTTTGCAAGCGGTGCGGGTCCACGAGGTCATCGGTTTTCAGTTGCTCCCATATGCCCGGACGATTCTAACCGGGGCAGCGGTGTCGCTCAGCGTCGTAGCGGTATGTCTTGGCGCGCAAGCCTTTGCGCTGGCGACGCGGCCATTGCCGAACCTGCTCATTGGGGCTGCCGGCTGCCTGATCGCGTGCGGCATTTCAGCGACCATCACTTGGCGCAGTGAAAAACTGGGGAACACTGCGCTCGACTAGCGGGGAGAAAAGATCACGATGTTGACACAAACCGTTAAGGCGGCAGCGCGGAAGATTCTGAGCCCGCGGGCAGTGCGATACATTCGGAGGTGCTTCCAGCGGCACCTGCCCGCGCTCGAGTTGTATCGTAGCTTCCTGCGTGGCAAGCGCGGTCTCGAGATTGGCGGGCCCAGCGGAGTTTTCAGCGACGAGGGCCCGATGCCCATCTACGACGTTCTTGCATCGCTGGACAATTGCCTCTACTCAGACCGGACTATTTGGACAGGAGACGTGCGGGGTGGCGAGAGTTTTCGCTACCACGAGCAAAAGGCCCCTGGGAGGCAGATATTCTGCGAGGCTAGCAAGCTGGAGTCCGTCGGGAACGCGAGTTATTCCTGTGTTCTGGCTTCGCACTGTCTGGAGCACGTAGCAAACCCGTTCCTGGCGCTCAGCGAATGGCGGCGAGTTCTGGAAGAGGATGGCCTCCTCCTGCTGCTTCTGCCTCACAAAGACGGAACGTTCGATTGGCGACGCCCGACGACGACGCTGGCACACATGAAAGACGATTACACCAACAACGTGGGAGAGGACGACCTGACCCACCTGGCGGAGATATTGGAACTGCACGACCTCGCGAAAGACCCGGCGGCCGGTACGCCGGAGCAATTTCGGCAGCGCTGCCTGGAAAATCAAACTCACCGTGCCATCCACCATCACGTATTTGACACGCTCAGTGCACTCCAGACGGTTGACCACGCCGGGTTCAAAATCATGCGCGTCGATCTTTTGCTGCCGTTCCACATCATCATCCTGGCGAGCCGTGGCGACGGAGTTGTGGACAATGGGCCGTACTTGGAGAAAGGCTCGGAACTCCTGAGGCGCAGCCCATTCGTATCTGATCGCGGGCTCGCCTAACCACCCCAGGGGCCCGGCTGGCGGAAGATTCACCCGGACGAAACTCGAGGAGACATTTCTAGTGCCAGGCCAGCCCGCATTCGGCGGTGGATTAACAGAGACAGCTCTCAGTCCAGCCGTAATGGTGGGGTTGCTCATCGTCTTGTTATTGACGCTCTTGCTGCCCAGGAAATACGTGATTGTGCCCCTGTTGATGGGCATATTTCTGATTCCGTTGGGCGAACAGGTGTACGCGCTGGGAGTGCATTGGCTCGTTTACAGAATTATTGTGCTGGGCGGCCTGGTCAAGGTGGCGCTCCTCAAGGCCACTTCGAGCAACTCCTTCGCAGGCGGGTTTAACCCAATTGACAGCGCCTTCTTCACCTGCGTCATCGTCCAGTCGGTTGCTGTTGTGTTGCTCTATATGCAAATGCCCGCCCTGATTAATCAAGTGGGATTTCTGATCGACTTCCTGGGGGCCTACTGCGTATTGAGGGTGATCCTTCAAGATGAGGGAGACATCTATACCGCGCTACGATGCATGGGTATCCTGGCAGCGATTTTGGGCTTCGTGATGATACGCGAGCAGATGACACTGCAGAATGCTTTCGGACTGCTCGGCGGCGTCCCACTTGCATCACAGATTCGTGGTGACAGTATCCGCTCCCAGGCGGTGTTTCAGCATCCCCTGACTGCCGGAGCAGTCGGTGGGACCCTGGTGCCACTGTTCCTGTGGCTGTGGAGGAATCACAGGTCTCGGCCCTTCGTGGTTGCCGGGCTGGCAGGCTGTACGGCAATGACCTTTTGCGCGAATTCAAGCACGCCAATGCTGGCGTATTTCGCCGGGCCGTTTGCGCTTTGCTTCTGGCCGATTCGGAAGCGGATGAAGCAGGTCCTCTGGGGATTTGTGGTGTTGCTGGTGGCGTTACACATGGTCATGAAAGCGCCTGTGTGGATGCTGATCGCCCGAATCGACCTCACCGGGAGTTCTTCTGGATACCATCGCGCACAACTGGTAGACCAATTTATCAATCACTTCAGCGATTGGTGGCTGGTTGGTACGAAGGATGCCGTTAACTGGGGCGAGGACATCTGGGATGCGCAAAACGAATATGTGAGCGTTGGTGAGAACGGTGGGCTGTTGGCTTTCAGCTTCTTTATCATCATGATCTCACGTGCGTTTGCCAGGCTGAAGCAGGCAAGAAAGTCCACTGAGAATCTTGGCCGTCAGTGGTACTTTTGGATTCTTGGCGCCGCATTGTTCTCCAACGTGGTCGCATTCTTTGGGGTCAACTATTTCGATCAGTCGAAAGCGAGCTGGTTCCTCTTGCTGGCAATCATTTCTGCGGCAACCGTGCCGGCACTGCCGCAGGCGGCGGTCAGTAAGGACCTGGGCCTTGTCTCCCGCGATGGCCTTACAAGCTGGCAGCCAAAGCGCCCGCGTCTAGACAAAGGCCAACTCCAAAGTACGTGACCATCCGACAACATTCATGAGTTCGCCTGAAACAAAATACGTCGTCGTCACCCCGGTTCGCGACGAAGAAGCTTACCTGCCTTTCACCATTGAAAGCATGGCGAAGCAGTCTGTTCGTCCGGCCGAGTGGATCATCGTTGACGACGGTTCGAAAGACAGGACCGGAGAGATTATTGACGAAGCGGCGCGGCAGCATTCGTGGATTCGCCGCTGCAACCGCACCGACCGGGGCTTTCGTAAGCCTGGCGCAGGAATTATCGAGGCGTTCTACGCCGGGTACAACGCGCTAAGCTGTCACGACTGGGAGTACCTGGCGAAGCTCGATGGCGATCTGTCCTTCGCTCCCACCTACTTTGAAGAGATTTTATCGCGCTTCCAGAAGGACCCGAAGCTCGGCATCGCAGGCGGCATGCTGTTTCACGTCACCGATGGGCAGCGAGAGCTTGAGACCTGTCCGACCTTTCACGTCAGGGGAGGCGCAAAGATCTTCCGCTGGGCCTGCTGGGAAGCGATCCGGGGACTGTGGGTGGGGTACGGCTCCGACACAATCGACGAAGTTCAGGCCAACATGCTCGGCTGGAAGACAATGAGTTTCGCCGACCTGCTCATGCAGCATCACCGCTTCACCGGTGCCACCTACGGGAAATGGGGCGCGTTGGTCAAGGATGGCAAGGGTGATTACGCATCGGGATATCATCCGCTGTTTCTGGTCGCAAAGTGCATCAGAAGACTCCCGAAGAAGCCGGTGGTGATGGGTTCGGCCGGCCTGATGTACGGCTATCTCATCAGCTACCTGCAGCGTCTGCCGCGAGTGGAACCGCAACTCCGAAAATATATCCGCCGGGAGCAACTGGCCCGGCTTACCGGCCGACCCTCAATCTGGAAATGAGCGACTGATTTACTGTATGGACCTTTCCATCATCTGCGTGAACTGGAACTCCGAAGAGTACTTGCGGCAGTGCATCGCCAGCATCTACGAGAATACCCACGGAATTTCATTTGAGATTGTGGTGGTGGACAATGCCTCTCCGGCGGGCAAGGTCGAGACACTGAAAGAGGAATTCCCGGAAATCAGGATCGTCAAAAGCGAGAAGAACATAGGATTTGCCCGCGCCAACAATCTTGGATTCAAGCATTCCACGGGCAGCTACATCCTCATCCTCAATCCGGATACGAAGTTGGTGGGGCCTGCAATCAACATTCTTCTAAGCCAGATTCAGTCCCTGCCGGATGCGGGGATCGTGGGAGGCAAGCTGGTGGACCCCGATCTCACGGTGCAGACCACGTCAATTCAGAAGTTCCCGACGATTCTGAATCAGCTCGCGGATATTGAAATGCTTCGTCTGCGCTGGCCGAAGTCGCCCCTCTGGGAGATTGCTCCTCTGTTCACGCCCCAGGAGAAGCCAGTCAAAGTTGATGTGATTCCCGGTGCCTGCATGTTGATGAAGAGGGAATTGTTCGAACGGGTTGGGATGTTCACCGAGGACTACTTCATGTACGGCGAGGATATTGACCTCAACCAGAAGGTCGCACGCTGCGGACTGTCGAATTACTACGTCTCCGACGCGACGATCGTTCACTACGGCGGCACAAGCAGCAAGCAGCAGAGCACCAGCCAGTGGTCCACCGTCATGAAGTATCGTGCGATGCGGAAGTATTACGTACGAAATCACAGTTACGTTTATGCCCTGGCATACCAGGGGGCGATGGGCTGTGCGGCCCTGGCGCGAGTGGCGCTGATTGTTGTCTTGTTGCCATTTGGAGCGTTGCTCGGAAAACTACGCGGCCTGCGAGCTGCGGGCACCAAGTGGATGACGGTTCTGAAGTGGGCACTCGGCCTGGACAAATCCATGCTGAGAGAGCGCTGACCGGGAGGATATCGCTGTGTGTGGAATCTGCGGAAAGCTAAATTTTGATCGCGATAAGGCCATCTCACGTGAGCTGATCAACTCCATGGCGGATACGATCACGCATCGCGGCCCGGATGACGATGGATACTATGTCGAGGGCGCGGTGGGCTTTGGCTTTCGCAGGCTATCCATCATTGACCTCTCTGGTGGACACCAGCCTCTTGCCAATGAAGACGACACGGTCTGGATTGTGTTCAACGGCGAGATTTACAACTATCAGGAGTTGCGCGAACTCCTGCTGAGCAAGGGCCACACGTTCAAGACGAAGACCGACACGGAGGTCATCGTCCACCTATACGAAGAGTTCGGCGAGCGCTGTGTCGAGAAGCTGCGCGGCATGTTCGCGTTTGCCATTTGGGACAAGTCCAACGAGAAGCTTTTTATCGCCCGTGATCGTGTCGGCATCAAGCCGCTGTACTACCATGCCTCGACGCGCGCACTGATTTTCGGCTCCGAGATCAAGGCCATCCTAGCCGATCCGGATGTGAAGGCAGAAGTGGATCCGGCGATGATCGACCGGTACCTGACCTATTACTTCGTCCCCGGCGCAGAGACGATGATGCGCGGCATCCGCAAGCTGCAACCCGGTTGCTACCTGGTGGCCAGCAAGGGACAGGTCAAGATCACGCAGTATTGGGATCTGAAATTCTCGTCCAGTCCACGCACGGAGAGCGATGCCGAGGGGGAACTGCTTTCGCTTCTGGACGAAGCAGTCCGGATGCACATGATCGCCGATGTGCCGGTGGGATTTCTGCTCAGCGGCGGAGTGGATTCGACCGCGATGCTGGGCATGGCCGTGGGTAAAACGCAGTGGCCGCTCAGCAGTTACACATTGGGATTTACGGCGCCGGGCATCGCCGACGAGCGCCCTTATGCACGCCTGGCCGCGGCACGCTACGGCTCCGAGCACCACGAAATCTCCATGACGGCTACCGAGTTCGTCGACTTCCTCCCGAAGTTTGCCTGGTACATGGAGGAGCCATGCTGCGAACCGCAGGCAATTGCCCTGTACTACGTTACGCAGCTGGCCGCAAAGTATGTGAAGGTACTGATCTCCGGCGAGGGCGGCGATGAGGCCTTTGCCGGATATCCAATTTATCGCAACCTGCTCTGGCTGGAGCGGATCAAGCGGGCTCTGGGACCGCTGAACGCGCCCGCCTCCTTCGCCATGGGACAGGTAAATCGGCTGTGGCATTCGCACCGCCTCGGGAAGTACGGTCCACTGCTGACGCAGCCCTTCTCCAGCTACTACTACAGCCGGACGTCGAGCCCGGCGGCGTTCTTCAATCGCAGCACGCGCGAACTATACACGCCAGGGTTCCTCTCCTCGGTGGACCGGGCCTTCTCGACCGGGACGGCGATGGAGATGATGAACCGCCAGTTGGATCGCGGCCTGGTAAACGCCATGCTTTATGTGGACACCAAGATGTCCCTGCCGGACGACCTGCTGTTGAAGGCCGACAAGATGACCATGGCCAACTCGGTGGAGCTGCGCGTGCCGTTCCTCGATCATAAGTTCCTGGAGTTCGCCGCCTCATTGCCGGAGAACTTCAAGGTGCATGGAATCACGACAAAGTACCTGGCCAAGAAGGCGCTGCGGCGACGGGTTCCGAGAGAGATATTGGAGCGCAAGAAAGTTGGATTCCCGGTCCCGTACGAAAGCTGGATGCGCAACGAACTGAAGGATTGGGTGCGCGACCTGTTACTGGGCACGCGTGCGGTAGGCCGCGGCTATTTCAACCGGCAGTGCATCGAGCACCTGCTCGACGAAGACAACAAACACCACAGCTACCCCAAGGAAGTTCTCTCGCTGGTTTCGCTTGAACTGTGGCATCGCACGTTTATTGACCAGGGCTCGGGCGTCTCCATGGATTCTCTGGCCGGCGCGGCCGCGCTGCAAAGGTGAGCCACTAAGATTCGATGGTCACTATGTCCGCAATTGACTTCCGAACCCACTACCGGCCTCTGGACGGACTGCGCGGCATCGCCATCCTAGCTGTCTTCGGATACCACTATGCTGGCGGGCTGGTCTCCCGGGCGGATACAGTCGGGCTGAAAGCTCTCGGCGTGGTGTTTGGTTTGGGGTGGTCAGGAGTAGATCTTTTCTTTGTGCTTTCCGGGTTCCTGATTACGGGGATTCTGTTTGACACGCAGAATGACGCGCATTACTTCAAGAACTTCTATGCCCGGCGCGCACTGCGAATCGTCCCCGTCTATTATTTCGGACTGTTCGTCCTACTGTTGTTCGCCCGCTGGACCCAGTTTCACTGGGGACCGCCTCGAGCGCTCCTCTTCCTCTATCTGACCTATCCGGGCACTCTGTTGTGGCCAGCGCTGGTGCACATCTCACCGGTGATTCAGATCTCCCACACCTGGTCGCTATGTGTGGAAGAGCAGTTCTATCTGATTTGGCCATGGGTGATCGTAAGACTCCGCACCCCGAACCGCATACTGTCGGCCTGTGGGGTTGCCATCCTTGCAGCTTTGGCGTTACGCGTCGGTATTCAAGTCGCTGGGGTCTCGGAGCGCCTATGGTGTTATACCTTTCTGTTTTGCCGGATGGACGAACTCGCATTCGGAGCGGCAATTGCCGTAGCCATGAGGGGACCGTGGCAAGCATGGTTGCGGAGGGCGGCTCCGCTGGGGCTGGTAGCAGGCACCCTTGCAATCAGTACGATGTGCTGGTGGAGACATAGCCTGGACCACAGCGACGCTGTGATCGGAACTGTGGGATACACGATTCTGGGCATCCTCTTCGGGTCCGTACTTATCCTCTGTTTGCAACCAGGGTCGTGGGTCTCCAGATTAAGCTCGACGGACTTCCTTCGCGTATTTGGGAAGTATAGCTACGGCTTCTACCTATACCACTTTCCATTGCTCTCTGTGCTGGGTCCAATGAGGACGTTTTTCGTGGCGCGAACACACTCCTACGCGCTGGGCGGCGTGATTCATCTTTCGCTTTGTCTGTTGGTCAATCTGCTGGTTGCGGTTGCCAGCTTTCACTGGATTGAATCCCCCATACTGCGCTGGAAGGATCGTTTCCAGTATGGCGGTGCCGGTGAGCGTGCGTCTGCTTCCACCCGTGGGCAAATCCAGAACGCAGTGGCGGAGTAGCGAGGGCGGAAATCATGACGGCACCGATTCGCGTTCTCTATAGCTTCCCCCACAAACTGGGGGCGGAACGGATCTGCTACACGGCGTGGCAGCAGGTGAAGGGACTGGCGGCGGCTGGAGCCGATGTTCTTGCCTGTCCGGGCGTGCTGCATCGTCCCGTACATGAAAGCGTGCGGGTCTGGCCGACGTTGGCCAAGGGAAGGTTGCGCATCTCCTACAAGCTAGTGGGAACCATGCGCGCCCTCGCGCTACATGACTACATTGTCTCGCGCCGGTTGGAGAAACTGGCCGGCAAGATTGACATTGTGCATACGTGGCCGGATGGGGCTCTGCGTACGCTGAAGGTGGCTGCCCGCCTTGGCATTCCGACCGTGCTGGAGCGGCCCAACGCACACACTCGGTACGCTTATGAGGCTGTCAACGCCGAGTTCAAGCGCCTGGGTGTGGCTGTTCCGCCTGACAACGAGTATGCCTTCAAGACCGATGTTCTCCAGCGCGAGGAAGAAGAGTATCGGCTGGCAGACTTCCTGCTGTGCCCATCGGACTTTGTGGTCCGCACATTCATGGATCAAGGTTTTGCAAGGGGAAAGCTGCTGCGGCATCAGTACGGCTTCGATGAGAAGAGCTGTTATCCGGAAGCGAACCATGAGCAGGCATCGCATCCGTTCACAATGCTGTTCGTTGGTGACGCTGCCGTACGTAAGGGCGTCCACTTCGCGCTGGAGGCGTGGCTGCGCTCGCCGGCGCACAACACAGGGAAATTCCTGATCGCGGGACCATTTCTTCCCGCCTACCGCGCGCGCCTGGAGCCGATGCTCTCCCATCCCAGCGTGGAGGTTCTCGGGTATCGGAGAGATGTTCCCGATCTGATGCGCAGGAGCGACATCTTTGTCTTCCCGAGCATAGAAGAAGGATTTCCATTGGTTTGTGCTGAGGCAATTGGAAGTGGCTGCGTCCCGGTGGTCTCTGAGGTTGGTGCGGGTGTGTGCCGGCACATGGAGAACGCACTGGTGCACCGCATCGGAGACGTTGACGCACTCGCCGAGCACATCACCTTGCTTTACGAGAACCACGAAATTCTGAACAAACTGCGGGAGGGCTGCCGGGCCAGTGCGCCCAGCCTGACCTGGACCGCAGCCGGCGAACGTCTGTTGGAGGCATATCGAGAGGCCATCAGAGCGAAGGCCGCGGCGCATGAAGTGCAATGGGCTTAAAAGGGTATCTCAACAAGACGGTGGCTCGAGGTGTTTCCCGCAAGCTCGCTGTGCGGAAGTCTCCGGGACCCATCGTATCGTTCACCTTCGACGACTTCCCGCGCTCGGCAATGCAGACGGCCGGAAGGATGATGCAGGAGCGCGGATACTCTGCCACTTATTACGCGGCTCTTGGCTTGGCTGGCCAGAGCTCCAGCGTGGGGCCACTCTTTCTGATGGATGATTTGTACGAGCTCGTTTCTGCCGGACACGAACTGGCGTGCCATACCTTCCACCACTTATCCGCGCATCAGGCCCAGCCTCTCGAACTTCAGGAAGACTGCAGCGAGAACCGAAGAGCTGCTCTCAAGCTGATGAATGGTTATTACCTCGAGAATTTTTCTTTTCCCTTCGGGGATGTAACCCTTTCGGCGAAGGTTGCGCTGGGCAGGATATACCGCAGCTGTCGAACCGTCAGCCATGGATTGAATGGCGAGACGATAGACATGTCCTATTTGCTCGCCAACCCAATCGGTCCTGACCACCAGCAGATCGAGGCACTCATTCAGGAAAACGCCCGGGCGGGAAGTTGGCTTATCTTCTATACCCACGATGTTGTGGAGAAGCCATCCCCGTTTGGATGTACCCCAACACAGTTTGAGCAAGTGTTGAACTGCGTTGTCCGCTCCGGGGCTGAGATTCTGCCAGTAAGAAATGCACTTGCCCGCTTCGAGCACCAGGGATAAGGAGGGCTGAGATGTACGAATCCGAAGCGAACCTGGTCATTTTGACATCCAGCGAGCTACCTGCGGAAATCCTGGAGCGGTTTGCCGAATCCCGCAAGAGTGTCGAGGCGCGTACCCTCATTCCCTGGGGAGAGCACTGCACGGAATGTGTGTGGCCCACCTGTTACTCGACCTGCGACCTCTATAGTCCCCGGCCGGATGGCAAGTGCCAGCGGTTTGTCCATGGCATGGTCCGCATTCCATGCCCGATGAGCTTAAACGGCTACCTACTCAAGATCAGTTTCAAGCGCTGGGCCAAGCTTTGGTCGAAGGTGAGCCCGGAACTCCGGCCCATCCCTGCGGCAGATCGAGCGGAACTTCAGGATCTCCGCATCGGGTCGCTCATCCAGTCCATTCCGTTGCGTGGACTGCAGACTACGCTGATTCACAAGCGTTACTCCTGGAAGAAGCGCATGGCGCAGCGAGCCGCGAAATCAACGCTGGCTCCAAACTGCCTGCTGATCGAATGCTACAACCCGGCAGCATCCGCGATGCGTATGACCTTAACGATCCGCGGCGCCGGCTCACCGATTCCTTTTCAGTTGCTTCTGGAAATGGCTCCCGGCTTCAACAGTCATCGCATACCGGCCGGGAGAATTCGCGAGCGTATAAATTTGGCGCAGCCTTTCGATATCGAGCTTACCCCGAACGAAATCCCGGACGGTTTTACCCTGTACTTTGGTGCAATGGATTTTGTTCTGGACCGCTCCTACCATGACCCGGCTGCGGCGCCTGCTGCCGCACCCACGTCATTGGCGAAGCCGCGACTCTGCAAGTGCGTTGTGTGGGACCTGGACAATACCCTGTGGGATGGCATCCTGATTGAAGACGGCCCTGAGAAGCTCCGATTGAAGCCGTCGATTCCGGAGATTCTAAAGACGCTTGATGAGCGCGGCATCCTGAATTCGGTCGTCAGCAAGAATAATCACGAGGACGCACTTGCCGCGCTGACGAGTTTTGGCATCGCCGATTATTTCCTCTCTCCCCAGATTTCCTGGAACCCGAAGAGCGCCGGCATCCAGCAGGTTGCGAAGAGCCTGAACATAGGCGTCGACTCTCTGCTTTTTGTGGACGATTCTGTTTTTGAGCGCGAGGAGGTCAAGTCAGTGTGCCCTGAGGTTGCAGTGCTGGATGCCGCCGAGTACCTGAATCTGTTGGAACGTCCGGACTGCACCGTTTCGGTTACAGAGGAAAGTCGCAAACGGCGCCTGTTCTATCGCGAACAGGAAGTGCGCGAATCGGCTGAGAAGGCCTTCGCAGGCGATTACTTTATCTTCCTCCGCGACTGTCACCTCAAACTGACCATCCGCACCATGGCGGAGGCCAACCTGGAACGCGTGCATGAGCTTACACAGCGTACCAACCAGATGAACTTCTCAGGAAACCGCTATAGCCGCGAGCAACTTCAGCAGTTGCTGCACACTCCCGGAGTTGATACCTACGTCCTCGACTGCGAAGACCGCTTCGGGGCCTACGGCACAGTTGGATTCTGCACGGTGAACGCTAATCAGAATTGCATGACCGACCTGATGTTCAGCTGCCGAATCCAGGCCAAGCGAATCGAACATGCGTTCCTAACCCATATTCTGGGCCGCTACCGGGCCCAGGGGGGCGGGGATTTCCGGGTCAACTACCGGAGGACTCCCAAGAATGCTGCGCCCGGCCAGGTATTCAGCGATTTCGGCTTCGAGGTCGGGGGCGAGTCGGAGGGAGTAACACACCTCGTCTTTGCGGCGGATCGCGAGATTCCGGACGATCACATTGCTCAGATCATTGATTTGACAGAAAAGATAGCCTCGGATGTCGTGCCCAACCTGGCGGCATCCGATTAACGCGAACCTGCCGGCATTGCGCTCGCAAGCGAGAGACGCAGAACTGATCACACCTTGGACGGAATTCGGGAGCAGTACCAGACCTACAACCTGGTCAAAGCAGTGAGTCGGCTGACCTCCCGCGACGGAAGCCAAACAACTATGAATGTTTGCATGATAGCGTACACGTTTTATGAGAACGATAATCGTGTGATGCGCTATGCGGAAACGCTGGCGGCGCGCGGCGATCACGTGGATATCATCGCCCTGCGCAAGGTCCCGAATGAACGCGGGGAAGTGGTCAATGGAGTGAACGTAATCAAAGTTCAAACCCGCGTCCACGATGAGAAGGGGCAAATGGATTACCTGTTCCGGCTGCTCACGTTTTTCGTGCGCGCAAGCTGGGTACTCTGGTGGCGCCATCGCCGCATCAAGTACGATCTCATCCACGTGCACTCCGTGCCGGACTTCCTCGTTTTTACGGCCCTATTGCCCAGACTCACTGGAGCGAAAGTGATTCTGGATATTCACGACATTCTTCCCGAGTTGTATGCAAGCAAGTTCGGAGTTACAAGAGGCTCGCTGACATTCAAAGTGATGCTGCTGATCGAGCGACTGTCGGCCAGCGCGGCAGACCACGTCATCATTGCAAACGATCTTTGGCGAAATCGAATCATTGCCAGGTCCGTCGCCGCGGATAAATGCACTGTCATCATGAACTATCCCGACCGGAACATCTTCCGCCGTTCAGGCCGGACACGGGGTGATGACGGGCGCTTCGTAATTCTGTATCCGGGCACGCTCAACTGGCACCAGGGGTTGGATATCGCAATCCATGCGATGGCCATGATCAAGGACAGGCTGCCTGAAACAGAACTGCACATCTACGGAGTTGGCCCCGAACGCAAGCGTCTGGCCGCACTCATCGAAGAATTGCACCTTAAAGATAGGGTCACTCTGTTCTTGCCGGTTCGCCTGTGCGATGTATGCCACATCATGGAGAACGCTGATTTGGGAGTCATCCCGAAGCGCGCTGACTCCTTCGCCACCGAGGCGTTTAGCACCAAGACGTTGGAATTCATGATCATGGGCGTTCCCATGATCCTATCTGCCACCGACATCGACACCCTGTATTTTCAGGAACGCCAGGTCATGTTCTTTCCTCCGGGAGACGTTGAAGCTCTCGCGGAAGCCATCGCTAAACTTGTGCGCGATCCTGAGATGAGAAAAGACTTAGCCCTGCGTGGCGAGCGATTCGTAGCGACCCATGACTGGCAACACAAGAAAGACCTTTATCTTGACCTCGTAAATTCGCTTGTGTCGAATCCCGGTCAACCAGTAACAGAGTTCCAATAGGCAAGTCCCACATAAAGGAAGAGCCGAATGAGCGCGAGTGCGAGCGGGAACGTTCTGTTTTCACTACAGAACAAGACAATCCTGGTTACCGGAGGCACGGGCGGAATCGGCCAGGCCATATCACTGCGCCTGGCACGTGCGGGCGCCAGCGTGCTCGCAAATTATCTGCGCGATGAAAGGGCTGCCGAGCAGTTAAAGGCCACTGCAACCGAGGAAGGATTGGGCATTAAGCTGTGCCGTGCAGATCTGACAAACGAAAGAGGTCTAGAACAACTTGGCAGCTCCGTGCAGGAATTGGGTGCGGGTCTTTCCGGATTCGTTCATTGTGCAGCCACCGGAATTCACCGCCCAATCGAGGAACTTACGGAGCGACACTTCGACTGGACACTAAACCTAAATGTCCGGGCCTTTTTCAAGCTTACTAAGTTTCTCTTGCCGCGTTTTTCAGAAGGCTCAAGCATTGTGGCGATCAGCTCTTGGGGCGCAGTGCGCGCCATTCCTTATTACTCGTTGGTCGGTTCTTCAAAGGGCGCGCTGGAGGCGCTCGCGCGTCATCTCGCCGTCGAACTGGCCCCGCGCGGTATCCGCGTCAACATCCTAACGGCCGGGGCTGTGCTCACGGATATATGGAAAGCAATGCCAGATAGCGAAGCGCGTATCGCCGAGACCGTTCGCCGCACCCCGGCAGGGCGCTTGGTTACAGCCGAGCAGGTGGCATACGGTGTCCAGTTTCTTTGTTCCGATGCGGCCGCGGGGATCATCGGCCAAACGCTGGTCATTGATAACGGCATCGGGGTAGTGGCCTAAGTTCATCAACGATGAGCTTTCGATCGCATGATCCGTTTGTTGAAGTCCAGAACTCTCTTAAATACGTTAAACAGATTCAAGGTGGCCAGTTACGATTTCAAGACAAAATATCGCATCTGCATAAATGATCCGCCGGCGAGCCCGGCTCTGAACCCGGAAACTAGTAAACTTCACCCTCAACTTCACCGATGACAGCAAGCATTCGGTTCTTAATGATTAAGGACAGACCGTCGAAAGAGGAGAATTCCATAATGGAAGAGCTATTGCCAGCCGTCAAAGCCGCCTTTACTTCCGCGTTCGGTGTCGATCCGAAGTCGATCACCCTCGACACAGTTCCCGAGCAGGTTCCTGGCTGGGATTCAATGGGACACGTGACCTTGGCGAGCAGCCTTGAACAGGAGTTCGGCGTAACGTTCGATGTCGACGACCTAATGGCGATGGAGAATGTCCGTGAGATCTGCAGAATTGTCCATTCGAAGCTATCCAAGGCTTGAGGATGACGTCTCCAATTTCGCCGGGCGAATCGTCCTGCGCATTGGAGATGATGCATCCCTGATTGATGCCCCCACGGGTACAGAGTATCGGGGAGCTGAGATCCGCGACCGGATTGCCGGCTTTGCGGCCGGTTTTCTGGAGGCTGGTCTGCGCCCGGGCGATCGCATTCTGGTTCGTTGCGGAATCACCGTCTCCGGCGCGCTGGCCTACCTGGGCGCGATGTACGCCGGGATGGTGCCGGTTCCGGTGGAAGATCGTCTCTTTGAGACCTTTCGCGATGGGCTGATCCTGAAGGCGCGTCCCAAGGCGATATGGACAGTCCGCGCGACGCCCGGCGAGGAGACAGTACCAGAGCTTCTACAGCTTGCCGGCGATCTTCCTCCAACGGATTCCAACTCCTTGCCTCCGGCCACATGCAGCGAAACGGACCTGGCCACGCTGATGTTCACTTCAGGCTCCACCGGCATGCCACGCCTCGTGATGGTGAGCCACGGAAATCTGCGAGCGAATACCGAGGCGATCATTCTGAGTCAGGGCCTGGGTACAGGCGAGCGCGCGATGCTCATTATGCCTATCGCCTATTGTTTTGGCGCCAGCGTGATGCACACGCATCTGTACCAGGGCGGAGGAGTTGTTTTTGATCCGCGATTCATGTTCCCCGACAAGGTGTTGCACGCAATCAATCGTTATGGCTGCACGACATTTGCCGGTGTTCCGGCCGTCTTCAACGTCCTGTTGCGCCGCTCGAGCCTGAGTTCGATTCCTCTGCCCACTCTGCGGCGCTTTCTCCAGGCCGGCGGAGCGCTTGGTCCCGAGGGCGTGCGGCGGATGCGCGAGATTGTCCCAACCGCGGATTTCCTGGTCATGTATGGCCAGACCGAGGCCACGGCGCGAATCTCCTGCTGGGCCGCGGATTGCTCCAGCAACAAGCTAGGCAGTGCTGGGCGGCCACTCACCAACCTGGAGCTCCGCATCGCCGACGTAGAGGGGCGGGAGCTTCCGCCGGGCGAGACTGGCGAGATACAGGCGCGGGGCGCTTCGATTTGTGCCGGTTATTTCGACGACCCTGAGGCGACCGCAGCGAGATTCATGGATGGCTGGTTGCGAACCGGCGACTTCGGCTTGCGCGATGAGGACGGCTACCTGTGGGTCAAGGGCCGCACCGACGATTTCATCAAGATCCGCGGACGGCGCGTAACCGTGGGCGAAATTGAGTCGAAGGTCGCGTCGGTGGCTGGAGTGAGCGAGTGTGCCGCCGTGCCGGTGCCGGACCGTGAAGCTGGCGAGGCCATCGCACTCTTTGTGGTTCCCAGCAACGGCGCCACCGGACTGCAGGAAACCATTCGCAGGAGCCTGCCTCCGCACTGGACCTGCGCTTCGATTGAACTGGTGGAGGAGCTTCCCAGAACATCCAGCGGCAAGATCGCGCGCAATGAACTGCGGGCCAAGTCATGATTGACGTCGCGGAAATCGAGCAGTCCATCGAGGGCCTATTGAAGTCTCCGCTCTATGGGCAGAGTCCCGACGAGAGGCGCGCCACTCTGCTTCCGCTATTGCAGAAGGAGCTGGCTTACGCCTGCGAACGAAGCCCGCGCTTTCGCAACTACGTGGAGCACTGGCCGGTTGATTATCGAAGGGCAGAGAGTATCGCCGATCTCCCATTTCTTCCGGCGAGCGCCTTCAAGGCCAATCCGCCATTGGCATTTGTGGAGCCGCAGGCGATCGTTCGCACACTCGCTTCCAGTTCGACCAGCGGCCAGGCGCCCAGCCGCATCGCCCTTGACCGCGCAACGGCCCGGCGCATGACCAGGAGCCTGTCGGCGATCATTCGCGATTTCGCAGGAGCCGAGCGCCGACCATACCTCGTGGTGGATACGCCCGACAACCTTGCGCCGCACAGCGAGCTCGGGGCGCGAGGCGCCGCCGTTCAGGGGTTGACCTCATTCGCGACCGAGATTGTGAGCTGCCTGGTGCAGGATGAGCACGGTGAGTTGCAACTCGATGTGGAGTCCCTCCTGGCACACGCCGAGAAATGGCAGCACAGGGAGGTTCTGGTTTACGGCTTCACCTACGTGCTCTGGAACCATTTTGTTCTGCCAATGCGGCGCACCGGCCAGACCCTGAAGCTGCCCAATGCGCTGGTGCTGCACAGCGGTGGATGGAAGCGGCTGGAACATCAGTCGGTCACAAAAGATGTGTTCAACCGGGGAGTCGCTTCGGTGCTGGGATGTTCTCCGACCCGCGTCATTGATTACTACGGCATGGTCGAAAATGTCGGTGTCGTCTATCCGGATTGCGAGTTCGGAAACAAGCACGTGCCGGCATTTGCGGATGTCATCGTTCGCGACCCTCTTACCCTTTCGCCGGTTTCGGCGGGAGAGAAAGGCCTGCTGCAGATCTGCAGCGTTCTGCCCACCAGCTTCCCGGGATTCCTGGTTCTGACCGATGACATTGCAGAGGTCGTCGCTCTGGATGGATGTCCCTGCGGCCGGCGCGGCATCTCCTTCCGCTTTGCCGGGCGGGTTGCGAAGGTGGAAATGCGCGGCTGCGGCAATCTGGAGACCACGCGGGATGGCCGTTCAAAGAGCGTCTATGCTTGATTTGCTGAGCACAGTAGATACTCCTCAGGCCATCGCCGAGGTCGCGCCCTTGCTTCGCAGCCGGGCGTTGGAGGAGCCGCTTCCGCCGCGAAGAGTTCTCGACATCTTTGAACTCTGGTCCGCAGCGCTCGGCGCAGGTGAGATGCGCGACATTCCCGGCGTTACCTTCCTGCGTCTTTGGCTGCGCCGCAGCTCGCTGGAGCCGCTGCTCTTGGGCGAGTTGGGGCCGGAGTTTCTGGATGCCCATTGGCAACAGCGCGGCCAGGCTAAGTTGCGCTGCTTTCCGCGGGGAGTGGTTGGACATTGGCCTGCCGCGAACATCGAGATCCAACCGGTGTTGTCCCTGACCTGCGCTTTGCTGGGAGGCAACTCCTCGATCGTTCGCGTGCCCAGCGCCGCGGTCGCAGCCACTCGGATGATCATCGAGAAGTTGCAGGAGGTTGATCCCGGTGGCGAAATCCTGCAGCGCGTCGCATTGGCTTTCTTCGATCATGATTCGATAGAGATGCACGAGGCCATGGCGCGCGTCGTGGACGGTGGAATGATCTGGGGCGGCGAAGAAGCGGTGACAACGGTGCGCAGGTTGCCGTTCCCTGCATCGGCCCGCTTGGTTGTCTTTGGGCCGCGCCTCTCGGTCGCGGCCATGGATTCTGCGAGCTGGAGCGATGCCAAAGAACGCCGCGCCTGGTGCCAGCGAATCGCCCGCGACGTTTGGCAGTTTGACCAGCAGGCCTGCTCGTCTCCGCAAGCGCTTTTCCTCGAGCGGCACGCGGAGCATGATCCGGCGGAGTTTGTGACTGATTTGAAGCATGCATTCGAAGAAGAGAATCGCGCACATCCGCGACGCCAGATCGAGCCTGCGCTGACATCGGCCATCTGTCGTGCGCGCGCTTCCTGGCTCGTCGGCGATGAGACCAACCGGGCGTGGTTTCCACAGTCGCCGGACTGGACGATTCTGCTGGGACAAGGTTCGGAGATCCCGAAGCCAACCCAGGGCAGGACGCTGACCGTACTTCTAACAAACGATCTCGCAGAGGTTATCGCAAAGTTCGATGGAACCGTACAGACCCTGGGAGTGGCATTCAAGGACAGGTCCAGGGAAGAGTCCATCGCACAGATCGCCGGCTTCCATGGAGTGGACAGAGTAGTAAGGATCGGCCAGATGCACACCTTCGGTTCGCCCTGGGATGGCTCGGACCTTGTACGTCCCATGGTACGGATCGTGCGGTATCTGCCTTCCCAGTCAGGAGAGTAAACGTGAAAAATGACGGCGCGGAGATGTTTCTGCAAGCGTTGGAGCGCAAGGCGAAGATGATGGCGCCAGGCGCGCGGGCCAATGTCGAAGCCAATCAGGAGCTCTGCTCCTGGCTGCTGGACCCCTTGGCGCGATGGGCTTTGGCGGCTTACGGCGAAGAAGTGTTTGACTTCGCAGCCCGTGGATATGCCCAGTACTGCTTCGGAGTGGCGAAGTCGCAGAAGGTGTATGAAAGCGTCGGCGCCTATTCTCCGGAATCCATGCCGGAGATCATGGATGCCGTTTACGCGAACGAGGGAGAGATGGTCCCGTACATGTGGGCCGCGATCCTGATCTATGCCTTCTGGCCTTCCATGGTCGGGCACATCGCCATGTTCCGCGACGACTTTCTGCGGCGTTTGCCACCCGGTGCGTCGGTGATGGAGTTGGCTTGCGGCCACGGAGTGCTCTCACTCCTGGCAGCCGAGGAAAGGCCTGACTTGCGGATTGAAGGCGCGGACATCAGCGCGCCGGCGATTGCCGTCGCCAACCGGTTGCTGGCCGTCTCAGGGCATAGCGATCGCGTCAGCTTCTCGGTGAGTGACGCGCTCAGTGTGGACAAATCGGCGGGCGAGCGGAGGTACCAGGGCATCATCTCGGCGATGCTGGCCGAACACTTGCCCGATCCCGCGCCGCTCCTCCGGGCGATCTCCGCGAAGCTGGCTCCGAATGGGCTCGTCTTCTTCAGCACGGCCCTTGAGTCTCCGCAGCGCGACCACGTCTTCGAATTCAACTGGGAGAGCGAGCCGCTGCAAATGGCGGAGACGGCCGGTTTACGTGTGACGCGGCTTCTGTCGGATGCCGGCACATTCGTCCCGGGCGCTCGCTTTGTGCCGCGCGCCATGGGTACCATCCTTTGCGCACGATGACCGCGCGACGCAACCCGTACAGGAAAGAGACAGTGTGACCAGACCATTGATGACCTTCGAAGAGGTTCGCGCAGCCCTTAAGCAGCGCTTTCCCATGCTCATGATTGACACCGTGACCGCCCTGGAACCCGGCAAGAGCATCCATGCCACCAAGAATGTGACGGGGAATGAGCTTCAGTTTCTGGGCCACTTTCCGGAACATGCCGTCATGCCGGGAACGCTGATTATCGAAGCGATTGGCCAGGCAGCCTCGATCCTGTTCTCGAAGAGCACAGGTACTGGAGTCGGTGCGGGAGAGTTCCTCGTCCTCGGCGTAATCAACGAGATGCGGTTCCTCGCGCCCGTGCTGCCCGGTGACCGGATGGAGATCGAGGTGGTGGCGCAGAAGTTCATCCAGGATTTTGCGGTGATTGAGTCCACGGTCCGGGTCGGGGACGTCGTGGTGGCGCGCGGAAAGTTGGGATTTGCCAAGCGAACCTGGCAGCAACTGATGCCGGAAACAGCTGGCGAGTAGGCAGGCGCAAACCTGTGGTTGCGCACAGCATGACAGCGGATGCCCACGCTCGGCGTCGCGGTTCCAGAATTACAGAGCGGCACCAGTGGAGCAGAGGTTTGAATCAGATAGCGGGTTGCGACGTGCTGGACGTCGATTTTTCACGAGTTAACGCGGCTTCCACGGTTCTTTGGGAAGAGTTCCTGCAATTTCACCCACGCGCCAGTGTCTTCCATACGCCTGGTTGGCTGCGGGCCCTTGCGGAAACCTACGATTACCGTCCCAGGATTCTTGCAACCTACGGTCCAGGTAGAACCCTGCGGAGTGCGCTCGTCTTCTGCGATGTAGTTAGCTGGTGCACAGGGCGCCGCTGGGTGTCGCTCCCATTCACCGATCACTGCGACGCCCTGGTTGACTCGACGTCAGACACGGAGGGCCTGCTGCTCCAACTTGCCGAGGTCGTTCAACGGGAGGGGCTGCGTTATGCTGAACTTCGTCCGCGCACCTCGGCTTCTCTGCTCGATGCTGCCTGCCGGCCGACCCAGTACTCCGAACTGGTCCTGCACACAGTCCCGCTCCGCGCATCGCTGGAAGAGATTCTCCGCGCAACTCATAAGGAGTGCATCCGGCGCAAAGTGAAGCGTGCCAACAGGGAAGGGCTCACTTACGCGGTAGGCAGGGATGAAACGAAAATCCTTCACTTCTACCAATTGATGATTCTCACCCGCCGCCGTCTCGGATTTCCGCCGCAGCCGTTGAAATGGTTTCAGAATCTGGCGCGTTGCCTGGGGGAGAACATGGCGATTCACCTCGCTTACCAGTCAAACACTCCGGTGGCAGCCACGCTCACCCTGCAATTTCGGAAGACGCTTACCTACAAGTACGGCTGTTCTGACAGGCATGTCGCAAATCTTGGCGGTACCCCTTTCCTCTTCGCGAAGATGTTTGAGTACGCGAAAGACAGGGGATTGGAAGAGATGGACCTTGGGCGCTCTAACGCAGACGAGCCAGGCCTGATTACCTTCAAGGATAGGCTTGGCGGGGTGCAGGAGCGAATTGAGTACTTCCGTCTTCCGGGGAGCGATGAGAGCAAGACAAACAGCCGTCCCTGGGTGAAGAAGCTCCTGAAAGCTGGTTGCAGTTTAGCCCCGGACTCGCTTCTGGTAGGGGCAGGGAACCTTTTTTATCGTCATATCGGATGAAGAGGTACCGGATGCAAAGAAGGTTGCTCGCCTGCTGTGCGTCGTTCTTAATCGCGAAGAGCCGGTGGTTGTCTCTCACGTTGGATAGAGCAACATTGCGGCACGTTGAGAATCAAGGCAGGACCAGGAACATTCCCGTTCAATGACAACGTCAAACTCCAATCCGATAGGTGCTCAGGCAGGCAACCTCGTTGCCGGAAGCTCGGCGGCAGAGTGCGTCAGCCGGTTCTTTCGCACGCCGGAGGCTCTGCTTCCGTTGCTTTCCACCAAGTCAAATGGCCGCAAGCCTGGCTTCTTCCGCTTCGGCTCCGATGCCATAGCATTTGGCCAGTGCGCATCAATCCCGCTTTCGGATTCACCGGGAAGACGGCTGGCGGATGCGTGGGAAAGCGTGTCGGTGGCGAATGGCATGGGAGCGCTTCCGTTCGACCTCAACGAGGTTGTCAGCAACCTCCACATGGAAGAGTATTCGTCGGCAGTGAGGGGCTGGCGAAAGCACATGCGCGACATCTACTATGCCATCCGTCCCAAGCTGACAGTGGGCACGCGCAAGTATCTTCAGCGCATGTATTTGTCAGGCTGGCGGGACGTGGCTTTCCCGCACTGGCCCGTGGACCGCTCGGCGGATCGACTGGTGGAACAAGCGTTGGCATTAGCGCTGAAGGCGAGCGGCGCGGCTGCCATCCCATTCATCTGGTTCTGGCCCGGAGAACACTCCAGTTGTGCGATCGTGACCCACGACGTTGAGGCCACGGAGGGGCGCAACTTTACCGGGACGCTGATTGAACTGGATGCGTCGTTTGGAGTGAAGGCATCCTACCAAGTTGTCCCTGAGCTGCGGTACGACGTGCCATCGGCCTATCTCGATCTGATTCGCGATCATGGATGCGAGGTGAACGTCCACGATCTGAATCACGACGGAATGCTGTTTTCCGATCGCGATACCTTTCTTGAACGGGCCAAGGCCATCAATCGGTACGGACGCTCCTTCCAAGCTCGGGGATTTCGTTCCGGTGCGATGTACCGCAACCAGAAGTGGTTTCCCGCCCTGGAGTTCGAATACGACATGTCCGTGCCGAATGTTGCCCATCTCGAACCGCAAGGCGGCGGATGTTGCTCGGTCATGCCGTATTTCATCGGAGATCTTCTCGAGTTGCCCCTCACGACAATTCAGGATTACGCCGTCTTCCACATATTCGGTGAGCGGAACATCGACATCTGGAAGGAACAGATTTCGGAGATACAGAAGAATCATGGACTGATCACCATCCTTTCTCACCCTGACTACCTCATCGAGGGTTGGGCCCGGGAGGTCTATACCAGGTTGCTGGATCATCTTGCGACCGAGGCTTCGGCCAAGAACATTTGGATGACCACGCCTGGCCAGGTCAATGACTGGTGGCGGCTCCGCAGCAAGCTCTCTATCCAGCCGAAGGGCGCGGAGTGGGAAATTGTCGGGGAGGGAAATGAGCGTGCCAGAATCGCGTATGCCTCGCTGGAGGGTGAGAGCTTGCGCTACAGTTTTGACGCCCCTTGACCTGCCGGCTAGCGATTTGGCGAGTTTGGCTCCGCCGGCCTGACCGATCTTTCAACTGCTCAACATATCCGGGTTCCGCTGCGGTCAAATAGGCGGGATTGGAATCAAACGTGCTAACACTGTGCTGTAGGTGACCCATGGAAGAAGAAAAACAAGTTTCGCTGTCAGACATCTTCGAGATTGGCAAGAGGCGCTTTTGGTGGATTGTAATCCCAGCTATCCTGGGGCCGATCCTCTGCGTCGCGGTCACTTTTGTGCTTCGGCCGGTGTACACCTCTAAGGCGTTCGTCATCATTGAGCAGCCAAAGGTGCCCGACAAGTTTGTGGTGCAGTTGAACACCGACGAACTCAATACCCGCCTGATGACCCTGAAAGAGCAGATTCTCAGCCGGTCTCAACTTGAGCCGATCATCCTTCGACTCGGCCTATACGGAGATCTGTCGTCGAATATGACGATTGACGAGAAGGTCCAGAAGCTGCGCGGTGCGATTGATGTTAAGACGTTGATTCCGGAGGGCTCCGGCCGCGTACCGTCGGGCTTCTACATCACCGCCAGCGCCACCTCGGCGGCGAAGGCCCGGCAAGTCTGCACTGACATTCTCGACATGTTCATGCAGGAAAATCTCAAACTGCGCCAGCAACGGGCGATTGGCACTACGGAGTTTCTCTCCGATCAGCTCAAAGAGTCGAAGCAGAAGCTTGATGTGCTCGATGCCCAGTTGGCGGACTTCAAGCAGAAGTACCTTGGGCAGCTTCCCTCCGACGAGCAGCGCAACCTTGAGCTTCTCACCTCCACCAGGACCCGTCTGGAGACAGTCAACCAGGAAGCCAGCCAGGCGCAGCAGCAGAAGATCATTCAGGAAGGTGAGCTCTCCCGGCTGCGCGCGAGCAGAGTTACCACGGCGACGGGAAGCGACCCGAACGAACTCGAAAAGCAACTGTCAACGTTGCAGTCCCAACTGCTTACGTTGCAGTCACGCTATACCCAGGATCATCCACAGGTGATCGAACTCAAGGCGGAGATCGCCAGGCTGCGCACGCAGATCAAGTCCCAGCCCGCGCCATCGCCGGCCCAGCCCTCGCCCAGCGATATGGCACCCGACACGCCGGAGATTCGGCAGCTCCAGGTATCGCTGCGGCTGACCGAGGAGAATATCCACGCCAAGCGCAATGAGCAGAAAAGTCTCGAAGAGCAGGTTCGGAGCCTGCAGTCGCGCCTGCAGTTAAGCCCCGTGGTCGAGGAACGTTACAAGGCGCTGACGCGTGATTACGAAACCGCGCTGCAGTTTTACAACGATCTGCTCAGCAAAAAGACGCAATCGGAGATGTCCAGCGATCTGGAGCGGCGACAGGAGGGCGAACAGTTCAGCGTGATGGATGCCCCCGACTTTCCCGATCACCCCAGCTTCCCCGATCGCCTGAAGTTCGGCTTGGGAGGCCTGGGTGGAGGACTTGCCCTGGGAGTGGCGCTGGCTCTGTTCTTTGAGAGGCGCGAACAGTTTATCCGGAGCGCGGACGATGTGGTCCAAATCCTAAATCTGCCGCTTCTGGTGGCAATTCCCGATGTCAGCGCGGCCAGAGCCCTGGCGGAGAAGGAAAAGACGTTACAGCGTCGGCAGTCCGGACGCAGGGAGTCTGAGG
>Ga0181528_10000304_pt1 | contig 39544 bp, 36 predicted proteins | sample PEATcosm2014_Bin_47_FD_119742 | JGI IMG/M metagenome (GOLD analysis project Ga0181528, IMG submission 119742) | Peatland microbial communities from MTU Mesocosm Facility, Houghton, MI, USA - PEATcosm2014_Bin10_10_metaG | ecosystem: Environmental > Terrestrial > Soil > Wetlands > Peat | place...
TCCACCGGGCTGGCGCAGCACCCACTGGACCGGGAGGCGCGCGCCGTGGTTGGTGGTCGTCCACGAACCCGCGTCGGAGGTCTCCAGGGCCGAGAGAATCGTCGGACCCTCGTACCAGGGCGTGTGCTTCGAGGCGTCCACGACATTGTCGCCGTAGAGCGCGGACACGGGGATACAGGTGACGTGTTCGAAGCGCAACTCGTGCGCCAGGGTCTCGAGCTCGTCGACGATTGACTGGTAGGCGCTCTGGGACCAGTTGACCTCGTCCATCTTGTTCACCGCCACCACGATGGTGCGCACGCCGAGCAACGCCGCGATCACGAGGTGGCGGCGCGACTGTTCCTTCAGCCCGTGGGCCACGTTGAGTACCACCAGCGCGAGATCGGCGGTCGAGGCGCCCGTGGCCATGTTCCTCGTGTACTGCACGTGTCCGGGGCAGTCGGCGATGATGAACTTGCGCGACGGCGTCGCCGCGTAGCGGTAGGCGACGTCGATGGTGATGCCTTGTTCGCGCTCGGCGCGAAGGCCGTCGGTCACGAAGCTGAGGTCGAGATCACCGACGCCGCGACGCTCGGACGCGGCGGCGACCGCGTCGAGTTGGTCGTCGAAGAGTTGGCGGGTGTCCACCAGGATTCGTCCGATCAACGTGGACTTGCCGTCGTCGACCGATCCCACGGTGGCGAGGCGCAGGAGGTCCTTGTGGGCCAATTTCATCTAGAAGTAGCCCTCACGTTTGCGGTCTTCCATCGCGGTCTCGCTGAAACGGTCGTCGGCGCGCGTCGCGCCTCGTTCCGAGACGTTCGCGAGAGCGATCTCGTCGATGACCTCGCCAAGCGTGGCGGCCGAGGAGACGACCGCACCCGTGCAGTTGGCGTCGCCCACGGTGCGAAATCGCACCTGAAGACGTTCGACCTTTTCGCCGGGGTGCGGCACGACGAAGGGACCCACCGCGAGCCACATCTGGTCGCGCAACACGACGTCGCGTTCGTGGGCGAAGTAGATCGACGGTAGTTCCATCTCCTCGCGTTCGATGTACTGCCAGATGTCCAGTTCGGTCCAGTCCGAGAGGGGAAAGGCGCGCAGGTGCTCGCCGGGATTCACCTTGCCCTGGTAGAGCTGCCAGAGTTCGGGACGTTGTTGGCGTGGGTCCCACTGGCCGAACGCGTCACGGAACGACAAGATGCGCTCCTTGGCGCGGGCCTTGTCCTCGTCGCGGCGAGCGCCGCCGAAGGCGGCGTCGAACTGGTACTCGTTGATCGCGTCGAGCAGGGTCACCGTTTGGAGTCGGTTGCGCAGTCCGAGGGGACCGGGGTCCGCGACGCGTCCCTGGTCGATGGAATCTTGGACCTTGGCGACGAGCAGACGCGCGCCGAGGCGTTCGACGTAGCGGTCGCGGTAGGCGAGGACCTCGGGGAAGTTCTGGCCGGTGTCGATGTGCAAGACCGGGAAGGGAAGTTGCTGGGGCGCGAAGGCCTTGGCCGCCAGGTGCAACAAGACCGCCGAATCCTTACCGCCCGAGAACAGCAGGACGGGTCGCTCGCACTCGGCGACGACTTCACGCAGGATGAACATGGCGTGGGATTCGAGCAGGTCGAGATGATCGGTCATAAAGGGGGCTTGGAGGGTGTCGGTTCTCATAGGGGTTCGGGCAGTTTGGTTATTCTACTAAATCACGTGACTTGCTAGGCTGGGTGCCTCAATCCCCTATGAATACACCGACCCCTACCGTCGACGAGCTCGAAGCTCAGAACCTGCTCTTCGAGCACGAGACGCCCCTCGCGATCCTCAAGTGGACCTTCGACCGGTACGGCGACGACCTGGCGATGGCCTGTTCGTTCGAGGACCTCGCCCTGTTGCACATGGTCCACCAACTTCGTCCGCGCACCGAGGTCATCTTCCTCGACACCGGGGGTCATTTTCCCGAGACCCTCGAGTTCGCCGCGCGCATCGAGCACGAATGGGACCTCAATCTCACGCGCACGACGCCCCCGCCCGAAGCGAAGGATTGGCCGTGCGGGACCGAGCGGTGCTGCGAACTTCGAAAGGTCGAGCCGCTCTCGCGCGCGGTGGCGGGCAAGGCGGCCTGGATCACGTCGGTCAAGCGCGTCGACGCGCCCACGCGCGCCGCGATGAAAATCCTGATGTGGGACGAGAAGTTCGGTCTCGCCAAGGTGAATCCGCTCGCGACCTGGACCGACGACGACGTGGCGTACTACTTGACGTCGAACGGACTTCCCGAACATCCGCTCTGGGCGCAGGGTTACGCGTCCATCGGATGCGCCGCGGTGACGAGCAAACCTTTGATCGTCGGTGACCGACGCTCGGGCCGGTGGGTGGGCGCGGACAAAGAGGAGTGCGGCCTCCACGAGGCCTAGACCCGCAATATCCACCAAAATATAGGCTTTTCGCTGTACCGTGGACTTCAATGTTTGTGCGCTCTGTCAAGGAATTGGCCAGATGCTGCTCCTAGTACTCGCACTTGTGTGGGTGGCGATACTGGTGCCCATCGCGGTGCGCTACTTCCGCGACAGCGGTACCGAACGATCCATCGAGTCCTTCTACGCCGAACGCGAGATGCTGAGTCGCCAAGAGCACCTCGTGCCCCCCGAGCACTACTACGAACGACCCGAGCCGCCCGCCATGACGCAGCCGGATCGTGCACGGCGCCCTCACCTCACCGTCGTTCACCCGAACGACACGGTGGGTACGTTGCAGGCGCGAGGGACCTGGGACGACTGGAGTCGTGATTACGACTACGAGAGCGACGCGGACGTCCAACGCCAACGTCGTGACATGAATCGCTACGCGGCGGCGTACGCGAGCGTGCCCGGCGACCGTTTCGGTTCGTCCTACAACGTCCCCTACGAGGACCGGGGAGCGATGCGACTGCGCCGACGCCGGATCTTCGTGACCTTGTTGGTGTTGTGTTTGGCGTTCACGGCGCTTACCTTCGTCTCCAAGTCGCCCGCGCTCGTAAACGCGGCGGTAGCGGTATGGGCGGCGCTTCTCAGTTTCGTCGTGCTCGCCCTGGTGTCACTGGGTCTGGGTTACATGGGTGCGTCCAACGTGCCCGAAACCTACGTCGACGCGGTCTATGAGCCGGCTGCCCCGTTCTCGAGTCGTGACGACGACTACGACGGCTACGGCGAAGTCGCGAGCGAACCGCAGTGGCGACGCGACGCAGTTCCTCGACGCGCTTTCGGCTAAAGTAGGAACTCCTTCGGGGGTGTAGCTCAATTGGTAGAGCGCTACGTTCGCAATGTAGAGGCAGTGGGTTCGAATCCCATCACCTCCACTCCGAGAAATGGAACGCATTTGTCGGCCCCCTTAATTGGATCGAAATCGTAAGACCGCCTGCTGCACTGCAATCCCTTCGGTCATCGTCGCTGGTTTCATCCGAGCACTATCGTCCGAGTCCACGATCGTCGTTCCGCTCGTGACTTGGGATATTGCGAGCGCGCTGTTTGGCGAGTTCTAGGCGCGCCTGAAGCCGTAGAACGGCTTCTTCAAGTGGCGGAAGATCCTCGGTGATGGTTGCTTCAACAGCTGCTCGCGAGGTATCGAAATAGTGATGGGTAAGCCAGTCGCGCATTCCGGCCGCGTCCGACCACTGGACATCCGATTCGCTCCCGACGAGTTTGGAATCTAACAGTTTTACAGACTCTCCAATTTCTATCAGACGCACCCGAACGGCGTCGAAGATGAGTCCGTCGGAGAGTTCACCGCGAGTGAGGTGGCTCTTGATTGCTGCAATCGCGTCAATGATGTCGGCGAGGCGCTCTTCGTCGCGGCGTGCGTTCAAAGTGGGATGGCCTCACGTTCGACCTCTTCTCGAACTCGAGGCCGAAGGCTGTCTGACGGGGCGACGTCAACCGGCACGCCGAGGATTTGCGAAAGCTCCCTGCGTAGTGCTTCTAAATTAAACAGTCCCGTACCCTTGGCCAGGTCGATCACGAAATCGACGTCGCTATTAGGCCGGTCTTCACCCCTCGCCGTACTGCCAAAGACGCGGACGTTTTTCGCGCCATGGAGCTCGGCACAGGCGAGTATTGCGCGTCGGTGATGGCGGAGTTGGCGACCAAGGGGGGTGTCGGGGAGGCCGGGTGGGCAATCGCTCGAACGCTCGAGATCGAGAACTAGGCGGTGTCCCGTCGCGCGGATGAGACGCTCGAGCGTTGAGACCGAGGGTTCTCTGCGGCCGGACTCGTAGGCGCTGATAACGCTTTGAGCAACATGAGCACGACGGGCGACTTCGGTCTGCGATAGTTGGGCGCCGAGGCGAGCCTGGCGAAGGAGCTTTCCAGTTGCGTTGTCCTCCCGATTCCCCATGCGCCTATAATAGTACTGATTGTCTATAAGCAGTGATTCGGGAGACTTGCGGTATTTGTGTCCCATTTGCATTCCAACGGTCGCGGCTTGGGTCACTTCAGTTCGCATATCTACAGACTTTTATCTCGTCATTTCGGCAACTTGATCCCTGCACCCATTGCAAATGGCGCGATTTGGATGGTGCTGCGCGGGTTCCTATTGTGTGACCCAAGGTCCACAAAATCAGATTGCGCGCACCGTCCCCGGAAGTACTAGTGGTCGATCTTCGTTGTTCACGACCGATAGACGTCTGCACGATGTCTAATCGCGGTCACCAGCACCGTGTGCGTGTCGTCATCAATGAAGTACAACACTCGATAGTCACCGCGACGCGCTGAGTACACCGGAGCCAAGGGTGGCCCGAGCGGTTTTCCAACGCGCTGAGGGTTGTCGAGCAACGGCCCGGTTATGAACTCGTACACCGCGTGTGCGATTTTCTCCGGGAGTACGTCAGATAGCGACTTTGCGGCCGATCGGGCGATGAGAAAGTTGTATCGTTCCCTACTTGGTGTCGACACTGCGCCCGGCATTCCTCATCACTTCGGCAAGTTGATCGCCGTTGAGGACATCACCTTCCACAATCGCTTGCGCGCCCACCTGGTGCTCAAGCAGCAGCGCAGGGTCGGACAGCACGGCAATCGTCTCGCGCATGGCGTCGTAGTCATCGGCCCCCATGAGCACGGCGGCTCGGTGTCCGTTCTTAGTGATCTCGAAACGCTCGTGCGTTGAACTCGCTTCGTCGACCAATTTGGACAACTGAGCTCGAGCATCGGCGATGGGCAGTGTGGTCATGTACAGAATTATAGCGTGTTTTGATCGAAGTGAGCTTCTGGTTCTTCTTGTGTGACCCAAGGTCCACCGACAGACCTGAACCCCGTTTGCTGGGCCACGCTTATGAAAGTTGGGCCTGGTTTAGGGTCAAATGCAACTCACTAAATTCGTTGGTGGGCCACGCTTTGGGTTCAGATCAGTCCTCGGCTCGGCCAAAGTGCTACATTTGACGCATATGGAAACGATTGGAGTCCGAGAACTGCAGCAGCACGCCTCAGCGGCGCTCCGACGAGTGGCGCGCGGAGAAACTCTTGGTGTTACGGACCGGGGTCGTTTGGTGGCGGTACTCAGTGCTCCGTCGACCGCGACGGGTGCGTCGAGTCTGTTGGCCTCGGGTCGCGTTCAACTTGCCCGACGTCGATCCAACGAACTACCCGCGCCCGTTCCTTCGACGCGGAACACCTCGGAAGTACTTGATGAGTTGCGGGACGAAAACTAAGACACGTGGTCTGGTATCTGGACACGTCGGCCTTTCTCAAGTTGATCATTGCGGAAGACGAGTCATCGGCAATGCGAGAGTGGTTCTCATCTCACCAGCCAATCTGGTCGTCGCAGGTCTTGCACACAGAAGCCCTTCGAGCAGGCGTTCGGTTGGGGATCGACATCGATGTCGTGGAGGATGCGTTGGAATCGGTGTCGATGGTCCTACCCAGCGTTACGACATTCTTCGCGGCAGGCCGATTGGCGCCGATGTCACTTCGATCGCTTGACGCGTTGCACCTAGCCACCGCATTGGAAATTGGCGACGACCTTGAAGCCTTCATCGCCTATGACGAGCGATTGCTCGACGCGGCGCGCGCGGCGTCGCTTTCAGTGGTTACTCCAGAGTGACCGGTCCGTGCGCAGCGAGTTGGTTCTCAGTGTGTGTCACTAGGTCCACCAGTCGAATTTCCTATTAGTCGGGCTGCTCTACTTAGAATGTGTTGAGACTTCACAATCTGTTGCGCAAACGGAAGGGCATCTTATGACGCAGGTGGTTCGTGTGCATAATTTCATGGTGTCGAGCGATGGCTACGGCTCGGGGGTGGGCCAAAGTCTCGAGCACCCGTTCGGCCACGCGAATCCGGCCGATCTCTTTTCCTGGGCGGGAGCCACCGCGCACTGGGTCAATCGCACCGATCCGGGGGGAACGTACGGTTTTGACGACTACTGCACTCGCGACTTCGCCCGTAACATCGGCGCCGAAATCATGGGGCGCAATAAGTTCGGACCCCAGCGCGGACCGTGGGAAAACCTCGACTGGGAAGGGTGGTGGGGCGACGACACGCCGTTCCATACGCCGGTGTTCGTGCTCACGCATCACGTGCGCCCTTCCATAATCTTGGGAGACACCACGTTCCATTTTCTCGATGCGTCGCCGCAGGACGCGCTCGCGCAGGCGTTCGAGGCGGCCGATGGCAAGGACGTGCGCCTCGGTGGCGGCGTCGCCACGGTGCGCGAGTTTCTCGACGCCGATCTCGTTGACCAGATGCATTTCGCGGTGTCGCCCATCGAGCTTGGTCGCGGCGAAAGACTGTGGGACAGTCCCGAGGATCTGGTTGACCGATTCTTCTTGGAGAAGATACCGAGCCCCAGTGGCGTGACGCACCTTTTTTTCTGGCGGCGCTAACTGTCAGTAGATCGGGGCCTCGGTGCGTTTCGATGGCCGAGCCCCGGTCAAAGGTCGGCCAACGGGGAATGCTGCGGCGATGGTCGATCGGTCGTCGCTTCAAGCGTCGTCCAGCGCGGCGGTCAAGTCCTCTACCGTTCGTGGCACGTTGCCCCAGGGGGAAACTGGACGACAGGCGCCGCGTGGATGCGTGGTGTTTACGCACCGCCACGACACCAGCGTGGTGTCGAGGCTGACATCAGCGCGTTTCGCACGAATTCGAGAGGTACCGGCGCCTGCGTGGGCCCGCCCCTCTCCTGGGTGCGAGGCGAACGGAGTGGAGGCTAGTTCCTGAATTCGAGCGCCCGGTTTTCACTTGACACGGGGCTCGAACGGTTCTATATTCAACTTATTAGTTTATTAACGAATTGGTTGAATACAAATGTCAGATGATTCACTGAGTCTCACCTTCGCCGCCCTCGCCGACCCGACCCGACGCGCCATCTTGGGCCGCCTGGCTGAAAGTCAAGCGACCGTGAACGAACTCGCCGAGCCCTTTGTCATGAGCTTGCAGGCGGTATCAAAGCACCTCAAAGTTCTCGAGGCGGCCGGACTGATCTCGCGGGGACGAGACGCCCAGTACCGGCCCTGTCGTTTGGAGCCCGCACCAATGCAGGTCGCCGCCGACTGGATCGTGAGAAACCGAGAGATCTGGACTGAACGATACGACCAACTCGAGCAGCATCTCGTTCGCATCACCAACGACAAGAAAAAGGAGAATGAATTATGAGTGAAATGCCAACCGAGTTGGGTGAGTTGACCATCACCCGGATCTTTAATGCCCGGCCCGAAGTGGTCTTCGAGTGCATGACGACACCGTCGCACCTCACCCATTTCTGGGGACCGATCGGTGTCAGTACGCCACTCGAGGGCATCACGGTCGAGCCACGGCCCGGTGGACGCTTCGAAACGTTGATGGTCAACGACCAAAATGGTGAGGAGTACCCGATGCGCGGAGTCTTCATTGATTTCGACCCTCCACGGGCGTTCTCGTTCACCGAAGCTGATTTCGGTGGTGGCATGACGACCTCGATCGTCTTTAACGACCTGGGCGATGGACGTACTGAAACGGTCACGCACCAGACCAACGTGCCGCCGATGTTCATGAGCCCCGAGGCGCAAGCCGGACTTGAGACCAGCTTCGTCAAGATGGACGCGTACCTGGCCAGCTTGTAACTGGTCACGCGAGAGCACGCGGCGAATTTGGTCTCGTGTCGCCGTTGAGCACGGTCTTCACTCCGAGGTCCTGAGTCGAACAGGTCCCTTGCCGCAACGCCACTGGAGGGCTTGCGGCAAGGGACTTGCGACGAGGAGACTCGCTTCACCAGAGCCTTGACCGTGGACGGGGCCGCTGCTAGGTTGCCCAGCAAAGCCCGGGCACACCTAGTGTCCCATTCTGTTGGTGCGAAAGTGGGTCACGATGGTGTTGTTGGTGCAGAGATTTATTGCGACGTCCCCGCTTCACCACGTCCGCCGTCGAACGATCGGTATGGCGACCCGGCTCGCGAGCGTGGCCGCACTTGGTGCCCTGATCGGCGCGACGATCATTGGCGCACCCGCGGGAGCGAGCGGATCGTCGATTGGAAAGTTTTCGTTGATCGGCCAAGTGGTCGCCTCGCTGAAGACCTCAACCGAGTTCAATCATTCCTCGGACCTCGGTGGCACCGTCGTCTCGACTCCCGAGTACGGTTGCCAGGTCGGTCAATCTGGCACCAACTCGGATGTCATCAACATCCCCGATGGCAAGCTCGTCGTGAACGGAAAGTCGACCAAGGCCACCGGTATCTCGTTCAGCGTGCCGACCAGTGGTAAGACCGTGGCTCTCACCGCTACCAGCGATGCCCTGGCATTTTCTTTTGCGGTTGGCAAACTTTCCTACGTATGGGAGAGTGTCTCGGGAACGATCACGACTAAGGCAAATGGACAAAGCGGCAACTTCAGTGCGACTTTCGATCCCGCCAAGACCCCTTCGGGCACTTTGGCCAGTGGCGCCAAGACGCCGTTGCAAGTGAAGGGTTCGTGGACAAGTTGCCACCCGTGGCCGTAAAACCACCCCACAAATAGTCTGAACCATAAGTACTCGTTCGATTCAGAGACAACGCAGCGTGTGGCCCCGCGGTCGGCCGGTCACGGCGGCTCGCTCTGGCGTAGTAGATCCCGCGGAAATGCCAGAAAGTTTGTCGACTTCCGACGCGAGCGTGCCAACATGGTGCCATGGCCCGACCAACGGCGTCGCTAATGACCGCGATACGCTCGCACTGCCTGGCGCTGCCAGAGGTCAACGAACGACTGAGTCACGGTGCGCCGACGTTCTTTATTCGCGACAAACGAAGCTTCGTCACCGTCTGGCTTGATGGTCATCATCACGTTGACTTCGCACACTTGTGGTGCGCGTGTGACACCGAGCTTCGTGCGCTCCTCATCGAGGAACGTCCGCGCCAGTTCTTTCTGCCGGCCTACGTGGCTCATCGAGGTTGGATCGCCGTTCGACTCGATTCCACGCTTGACGTGTCCGAACTCATGGACCTGCTCGACCTCGCGTATCGCTTGATCGCGCCCGCGTCACTCGTGAGACAGCTACCCTAGGGCGAGAAGACCTCTGGTGCCAGGGGCAGTTCGCTAGCGCGGTCCGTTACTCGTTGGCGCGAATTCGAGATTTCGAAAAACCCGCCGGGCGGTACAGTGGCCGTAGCGCCACGCCCAGACCCCGCAGACGACGTACCGGACCGTTGGTCCGGGATCGAGCGGGGAGACGTACTTATGGGATTACCTGGAATGGTGAGGAGCGCATTCGCGCCAGTCGCCGCAGTGAGAACGGATGGGGCGATCGCGGCTCGGACGTCGAGCATCGTTGAGAGTCACGGATTTCGTTCGGAGCAACACTCATGATGATTTTCGGCGTCATTCTCATGTTGATCGGCATCGTCACCGGTATACCCATCCTGTGGTCAATCGGCGTGCTGATCTTGCTCGTCGGTGCGGTGCTCTGGCTGCTTGGCATGATGGGTCGTGCCGTGGGCGGACGGCGCCACTACTACTAGAGCCCCCGACGCGCACCGACGGCTACCAATCGGCCGCGTCGATGAAGTCTGATGCGTTGCGCTCGAGCCACTGCACACTTCGCATGGCGAGGTCCATGTCGATCGCGAACTTTACGGTGCGTAGTCCCGTGAGTTGCGTGGACCGACACCTGATCTCCTCGGCCGTCTCGGGCCAGGTGAGACCTTTCTCGCGACGCGCGAGGTCGAGGGCCCCGTAGAGCTTCGCGAGGTCCCAGCGCGGGCGCTGATTCGCGTCGGCGTTCGCCAGCGCGACGCCGGCCTGGGGGCTCGCGCCCACCAGAAAGCTTTCGGGAGTGCGACCGAGCCAGCGCAGTATGAACAAGGCGTGCTGACACGACACGGCCCCGCGCGCGCCGAGGTGTTGGAGGGTGGACGAGCTGATCGGATGGTCGTCCCGTCGGGCGTTCAAATCGGCCGAAAGTGCCCATATTTCACGGGCGACGCCGGCCCAGGAGAGTTCGCGCGTTCGACGCTGTTCGTCCATGGCTCCGTAGAGGGCGACCGCGTCGAACGCTCGGAGCGGGCGCCGACTCATCGCCCCTGACCGACGCCGTATTTCAGCGACCGCGACGACCGGCAAGGTTTCATGGGGTTTTTCGCGCCTCCTTATTCTGTGGAAAAGTTGCGCGTTTCTCGTTGATTATCGCGCTCGAAGAGAAAAATCTAGTGGATAAGTGGCAAAAGGACTGGGTAAAAGTTTCTGATTCCTGAATTCTGCCGACGTGGCGTCGCGCAATCTGGCACAGTAACCCTCGTAGTTCACGTAGCACCTGTCGCAGTCGACTGAACCGAAAGGGGAGGTAGGCGGAGAGGGGAGGGACCCCGCAAGGGGGACGGAACCTTTCGGCGGGCAGCGGAGTTCGGTCCGCGGTCCGTAGAGGCGAATGACGTGAAGTGCCTGCCGTCTAGCGGTGGCCTGTCCGACACGGGTCAACGAGAGATGTGCCTTCGGGAACCCCGAGGGGCTGGCGAGCTTGCTCACTGGTCACTCGGGGTTTTCGGCTTTTGCCGAAGAGTTCGTCGGCGTCTAAAAGAGTGACTGCGTCTCGGTGCGCTCGATGAGTTCTGGTCCGTCGTTGCGCACTGATCCCACCGCGTTGTCCACGCCGTAGTGCACAAGCGTGCCCACGGGCGCGGGACACAGCAACTGTGCGCGCTCGTCGGCTCCGTAGTCCTTGACGTTGAGCCAGGTCTCGACGTCCGCCGCGCTCAGCACCACGGGCATGCGGTCGTGGATCTCGTCCATGTCCTTGCTCGGGGTCGTCGTGATGATCGTGCAGGTCTTCAGCGCCGCGGGGTCTTCGGCGTTGGGATCGCGCCACTGTTCGTAGAGTCCCGCGAAGAGCATGAGTTGACCGTCACTGCGCGTGAAGTAGTTGGGCTGCTTGTTGCGCCCGGGTCGGTGATCCCACTCGTAGAAACCGTCGACGGGAATAACGCACGGACGTTTGGCGAAGGCGCTGCGAAACGACGGCTTCTCGGCGACGGTCTCGCCGCGCGCGTTAAAGAGTCGATTCGCGATCGCGGGGTCCTTGGCCCAACTGGGTAGCAAACCCCATCGGTACGAGTCGAGGGTCCTCACGCCGTCGGGTTCGGTGAGTCCGAAGAGCCGACGCTGGGGTCCGACATTCCAACTGGGGTGACCCTCGGGGTCGACGCCCGCCGCCAGGGTGGCGTCGAGGAGCTTGGCGAGGCGCACGGGTGGGGTGAAGAGGGCGACACGACCGCACATGGGACCTCCTTTATCCCCATCACGATACGGGCTCGAGGCCCTTTGCGTCTGTCACCGTGAGTGGCTACTCTTACGAACATATGTTCGCTTTTTCCTCCACCCGTCCTACGCTGCCCAGTGATCTGGCGGCTTCCCTACGCCCCCTCACCCTCGCTAAGAGCCGCATGATGCCCCTTGGCGAGCCCTGGAAGGCCCTGGTGCCTGGCGGGGGGCTACGTCGTGGCTCGACGGTCGTGGTCGAGGCCGCGCCGGGTCTGGGCGGGCTCAGCCTGGCGCTCAGCCTGCTCACCGCCTCGAGCGCGAACGGCCACTGGGCGGGCGTCGTGGGCGTGGATGATCCCGGGGTCGTGGCGATGGCCGAACTCGGGGTCGACCTTCGTCGGGTGCTCTTCGTGCCGCGTCCGCGCGGCGCGTGGGCCGAGTCCGCCGCGGACCTGCTCGACGGGGTCGATCTGCTGGTCGTGCGTCCGCCCTCGCGAGCCGCGCACGGGGTCGCGCGCAAATTGATGGACCGCGTGCGCGAGCGTGGGACCGTGCTGATCGTGTTGAGCGAACCCGGGGCCGCGTGGCCGCTTCCCGCGGAGCTCTCCTTCGTCGTCACCGAGTCGCGCTGGGCCACGTCGTCGCGACTCGACGCGCGCTATCTCAGTGTGCGCGTCGCGGGACGCGGTGAAGCGGGACGCGCGAGCGAGCACGTGGTGATGTTGCCGAATCGAAGAGGGCAAGCGGCGGCCACGTAGATGGAGCGTCTTCTCGCGCTGTGTGTCGAGGCGTTGTCGACCGAAGAGCCGGACGGCTCGACGCTGCGCGACTCGCTCGCGCTGCTTGACGCGCTGAGTCTGCTGTGCCCCTTCAGCGAACTCGTGCGACTCGGCTTCTACGTCCTTCCCCTGCGCGGGCCGAGTCGTTTCTTCGGTGGCGAGGAGGCGGTGCTGAAGATGGCGCGCGAGACCGTGCGTGACGTCACGGGTCACGAGGCGTTGCTCGGTGTCGCCGACGGCGTGTTCTGCGCGGAACTGGCGGCGCGCGAGCAGCGAGTGGTGGCCCCGGGCGCGACGGACGCTTTTCGTCGCGCCCAACCGATTGAGGTGCTCGGGCGAAAGGACCTGGCGACGACGTGTCGACGTCTGGGCCTGTACACGCTCGGTTCCTTCGCCGACCTCGAGGTGGCGCGGGTGAGTGAGCGTTTCAACAAACACGCCCTCGAGCTTCATCGCGTCGCGCGCGGCGAACTCGACGAGTTGGTGGGCCAGCGCGACCTACGCCTGGGCGCGCGTCTGGGGCACCTCGCTGGTGAGCCGTCCTCCAAGCACGAGCAGCTCGGGCTTTTTGGCCAGCGCGGCGCCGGTGACGAGCGGGCCTTCGCCGCGGCCCATCGCGTGCGCCGGCGCCTCGGGGCGGACGCGTTGCTCGTGGCGTCCCCGCGCGGGGGGCGCGCGCCCGAGGACCGGGCCACCCTCGTGCCCTGGGGCTCGCCGCTGGTCGAACCGGACGCGAAGGCCCCCTGGCCCGGACAGATCCGGTCCCCCTCGCCGGTGACGAGCCTGGCTCATCCGGTCGCGGTTCGCCTGCACGACCAGCACGACGCGCCGGTGCTGATGAGCGCGCGCGGCACGTTGAGCGACGAACCCGCGACGTTGTTGCTCACGTCCTACGCGCGTCGCACGGTGTGCTGGTACGCCGGGCCCTGGCCCCTGGTCGAGCGGTGGTGGGTGCTCGGGCGTCGGCGCGCGTACCTGCAGGTGGTGCTCAGCCTCGGCGAGGCGGTGCTGCTCAGCGCCGAGTCGGGCCGCTGGTGGCTCGTGGGGATCTACGACTGATGGCCACCTACGCCGAACTGCACGCGCACTCGGGCTTCAGTTTCCTCGACGGGGCGAGCGACCCCGAGGAGCTCGTGGGCGAGGCGGCGCGCCTAGGACTAGGCGCACTGGCCCTCACCGATCACCACGGTTTCTACGGCGTGGTGCGTTTCGCCGAGGCGGCGAGGGCGTGCGGTCTCGCGACGGTCTTCGGGTGCGAGGTGACCCTGGACGGCACCGACGACCGCACGGGCGTGCCCGACCCTTCGGGCACGCACCTGGTGCTGCTCGCGCGTTCGCCCGAGGGCTATCGCCGCCTGGCGACGATGCTCGGTGAGGCGCACCTGGCGAGGGGGGAGAAGGGGAGCCCGCGTTTTTGTCTAGAGGACGTCGCGCGCGCCGCCAAGGAGTGGCTGGTCCTCACGGGGTGCCGCAAGGGTCCACTCACCCGGGCGTTGATGGATGAGGGCCCGCGCGCCGCGCGCCGCGAACTCGACGTGCTCGCGGACGCTTTTGGTCGCGAGTCGCTCGTGGTCGAACTCTGGGATCACGGCTCGAGCGACGACGTGGCGCGCAACGACGTGCTCGCCCAGCTCGCCGTCACCTCGAACGTGGACCTGGTGGCGACGGGCAACGTGCACTACGCCACCCCCGACGCGTTCGCGCGGGCCAACGTGCTCTCGGCGATACGCGCGCGCCAGAGTCTCGAGGAGGTCCAGGGTTGGCTCAACGCGTCCCCGCTCGCGCATCTGCGAAGCGACGCCGAGCAGCGGCGCCGGTTCGCGCGTTGGCCCGGGGTGGTGGACCGCGCGGGCGAGATCGGCGCCTCGCTCAGTTTCGACCTGCGCCTCGTGGCGCCGAACCTGCCGAGGTTCCCCACCCCGACGGGGATGGACGAGCAGTCCTACCTCGAGGCCCTCGTCGAAAAGGGCGCGACCGAGCGCTACGGGGAACGTGGGTGCGAACGCGTACCGGGCGCGTGGCGTCAGATCGACCACGAGCTCGGGGTCATCGGCGGGCTCGGGTTCGCCGGGTACTTCCTCACCGTCTGGGACATCACCGAGTTCTGCCGGCGCGAGAACATCTACTGCCAGGGTCGCGGTTCGGCGGCGAACTCGGCGGTGTGCTTCTCGCTCGGGATCACCAACGCCGACGCGGTCAAGTTGAACCTCTTCTTTGAGCGCTTCCTCTCGCCCGCGCGCGACGGCCCCCCCGACATCGACGTGGACATCGAGTCGGGCCGGCGCGAAGAGGTGATCCAGTACGTCTTTTCGCGTTACGGACGTCGTCACGCGGCCCAGGTGGCGGCCGTGATCACGTACCGTGCGCGCTCGGCGTTGCGCGACGTGGCGCGCGCCTTCGGGTTCAGCGAGCAGGAGGCGAACACGCTACGCGACAGCGTCGACCGTCACAGCATGACCGCGGCGAGCGCCGAGGTCTCGCCACTCGTGGTGAGCATGGCCAACGAGTTGCTCGACCGGCCGCGTCACCTCGGGATCCACTCGGCGGGCATGGTGCTCTGTGACCGGCCGGTCCTCGAGGTCTGTCCGATCGAGTGGGGCCGCATGCCCGGGCGCACCGTGCTGCAGTGGGACAAGGACGACTGCGCGGCGATCGGTCTGGTGAAGTTCGACCTCTTGGGACTGGGCATGCTCGACGCGCTGCACCGCGCCGTTGACCAGGTGGCCCAGTTCCACGAGACGACGATCGACCTGGGCGCGCTGGCCCAAGAGGACGCGGTCTACGACCTGCTCTGCGAGGCGGACACCGTGGGGGTCTTCCAGGTCGAGTCACGCGCCCAGATGGCGACGCTGCCGCGCGTGCAACCGCGCTGCTTCTACGACCTGGTGATCGAGGTGGCGCTGATCCGCCCGGGGCCCATCCAGGGCAACGCCGTCAACCCCTACATCCGGCGTCGTCGCGGCGACGAGGCCGTGACGTACCTGCACCCGCGTCTCGAGCCGATCCTGTCGCGCACGCTCGGGGTGCCGCTGTTCCAAGAGCAGCTCATGGAGATGGCGGTCGCGGTCGCGGGCTTCTCGCCCGCCGAGGCGGACGAACTACGCCAGGCCATGGCCGCCAAGCGTTCCGAGATCCGGATGCTCAAGTTGAAGAGTCGCTTCTACGCGGGCATGGCCGAGAACGGCATCACGGGGCGTGACGCCGACCAACTCTTTGACGCACTCGCCGCGTTCGCGAACTTCGGGTTCCCCGAGAGCCACTCGGTGTCCTTCGCGCACCTCGTCTACTGCTCGGCGTGGATCAAACTGCACTACCCGGCGGCGTTCCTCGTGTCGTTGTTGAACGCCCAGCCCCTCGGGTTCTGGTCCCCCCAGAGCCTGGTCGCCGATGCGAAGCGTCACGGCGTGATCGTCGAGCGTCCTGACGTCAATCGCTCGGGCGTGGGCGCCACGCTCGAGGGTGACGTGCTCGCGCCCCGGGCGCGTCTGGGTCTGGGGGCGTTGCGCGCCATCGGCACCGAGTTGGCGACGCGCATCGTCGCGGGAGCCCCGTGGGAGGGCTCCGAGGATCTCGTGCGTCGCGCCGGGGTCCAACAGCACCACCTCGAGTCGCTCGCCGCCGCCGGGGCCCTGGACTGCTTTGGCACGAGTCGTCGCGCCCAGGTCTGGGCCGCGGGCGCGGCCGCTCAGAGCACGCCCGAACGCCTGGCGGGCGTGGTGACCGGTCTGGTGGCGCCCGAGTTGCCGGCGACGACCGAGATGGAACGCGTCGCCGACGACCTGTGGGCGATGGGCCTCACCACCGAGGCGACGGCGATCTCCCTGGTGCGCGAGCAACTGAACGAACGAGGCGTCACCCGCGCGCACGCGTTGCTCGCCGCCGAGGGTTCGCGGGTGAGCGTCGCGGGCGTGGTCACCCATCGCCAGCACCCCGAGACGGCCAACGGGGCGGTCTTCTTGAACCTCGAGGACGAGACGGGTCACGTCAACGTCATCTTCTCCAAGGGGGCCTGGGCGCGGTGGTCGGTGGTGGCGCGTTCGTCGCGTGCGCTGGTGATCCGCGGCTCGCTCGAGCGCGGTCAGGGCACCATGGCGCTCAGCGCCGAGCACGTCGAAGCGCTCGACCTGGGCGCGACGGTGCCCTCGAGGGATTGGCACTGATCAGACTGGCGCATGCGAGACTGGCGCATGCGACCACGCCTCGACCGCACCCAACGAATGATCCTCGTCGTGGGGCTCGGTCTCGCCTGCTACGTGCTCGGGGCCTGGATCACGAACCTCGACGGCGGTCTCACGGGCTGGGTTGGCTACGCGCCGCTGCAGAACAACGCCTTTCGCTTGGTCAACGTCGGACTGCACCCGTGGGTGCGCCTGGTGATCTGGCTTCTCCTCGTCGTGTTCTGGACGCTGGTCTCGACGTGGCTGCTTCGTCCAGCGCGCGCAGCGTCTCAAGAAGGCGACCGTGGCTGAGACGTTCCACGTCGCCGCGCTGCAGATGCGTTCGGGTACCGACAAGGAGAAGAACGTCGCCACGGCCATCGAACTGGTCCACGCCGCCGCCGACCGGGGCGCGTCGTACATCCAGCTGCCGGAGTACTTCAATTTCTACGGGTCGGCGCGGCACTTCGAGGACGTGAGCGAGACCGTTCCGGGTCCGACCACCCGTCGCTTCGCCGACGTCGCGCGCGAACGAGGCGTCACGGTACACCTGGGCAGCGTCTTAGAGACGTCGCAACTCGCGCGCCACTCCTACAACACGAGCGTGTTGATCGACGCGCACGGTGAGATACGTGCCACCTACCGAAAGGTGCACCTCTTTGACATCGACGTGCCCGGCGAGGTCACCTACCAAGAGTCCGCCGCCATCGCGTCCGGATCGGAGTTGGTGGTCGCCCCACTCGGCGACGTGGTCCTGGGTCTGACGATCTGCTTCGACCTGCGATTCGCCGAGCTCTACCGAGCGCTGGCGTTGCACGGCGCCACAATGTTCGCGGTACCCTCGGCGTTCTCGGCGGTGACCGGGCCCGCGCACTGGCACGTGCTGTTGCGCGCGCGGGCCATCGAGAACCACGCCTTCGTCGTGGCGGCGACCCAGGCGGGCACGACCGAGGAAGGTCTCGCCACCTACGGGCACGCCATGATCATCGATCCCTGGGGCGTGGTGTTGGCTGAGTCCAGCACCGACCAGCCCGAAGTGGTGTTCGCCGCCATCGACCTCGACGAGGTGACTCGACGTCGTCGCGAGATCGACGTCGTGGCATTGCGTCGTCCCGAGCTCTACCGCGAGACTGCGGGCGACTTCGGTGAAGACCAGTGACCGCGTGGACGGATATCTAGAATCGTGGCCAAGGCGTACCAACGCCCCCGCATGGGATGACTTACTTATCGCAACGCCGCACGTAGGAGAAGATCATCACTAAGCCAATCACCGTCGCGATCGTGGAGGACCACCTGATGGTGGCCGAGATGTTCGCCATGATGATTGAGCGAGAGTCGGACATGCACCTCGCGGGCACCGCCCACGGTGTCGGCGAAGCGATCTCGCTGGTGGCGAGCGAGCGACCCGACGTCGTGTTGATGGATTACCGGTTGCCCGACGGCGACGGCATCGCCGCCGTGAAGGAGATCCTCGAGCAATGGCCCGAGACCCACGTCTTGATGCTGTCGGGTGACGCCCCCCAGGACCTCATGGCCCACGCCATCGAGGCCGGCTGCGTGGGCATGCTCGCCAAGAATCGACCCATGGACGAGCTCTTGAGCGCGATTAGGTCTGCGTCGCGCGGCGAATTGGTGTTTCGAGTCGAAGAGATGAACACGCTGCTCGAGCATCTTCGAAAGCCTGTCAACCCCGACGCTGATTTTCTCACCCGTCGTGAGATCGAGGTCCTCCAACTGCTCGCCGAGGGCTACGCCACCGAACGGATCGCCGCCGCGTTGTTCATCTCGATCCACACCGTGCGAAATCACGTAAGCAAGATCCTGACCAAACTCGGTGCGCACTCGAAGCTCGAAGCGGTCGCGATCGCCACGCGCGACAAGATCGTGACCCTTCGGGCGTAAGGCGAGCGAAGAACGGCGCTACGAGGCTGCCTCGCCGCCCACGCTGAGGCGCCGATCGGGTACGAACCAGGCAATCGCGACCGCAGCGAAACACGCGTACGCGATGTAGGGCGAGACGAAGGCCAGGGGGATCGAGGCGCTGTAGGCGAGGATCGAGAACATTCCCTTGATGTCGTGATGGGTCGCTCGCACGATGGCGGCGTTACGCGGATTGGCGCGGTGGATCGCGAATCCGAGCAGGTTGTAGGCCGAGCCCGCTCCGATTCCCACGACGCCGTAACAAGCGGCGGGTAGCGGCCGTCCGTGCTGGGTGCCGACCCACGAGGTGACGAAGGGGATCAACGAGAGCCAGAAGAGCAGGTACAAGTTGGCCCACATCACCGCGGCGTCGATTCGCTTGATCACGCGCAACAAGTGATGGTGATTGACCCAATAGATGGCGACGAAGGTGAAGCTCAACACGTAGACGAGCAACAGGGGTAGCTCGTGCGCGAGCGCGTGCAGGTTCGCCGCGGCCGGCGTCTTCAGTTCGAAGGCCATGATCGTGATGATGACGGCGATGACCCCATCGCTGAACGCCTCGAGTCGGCCCGGACCCATGACGCTGGGTACCTCACTCGGGGCTTCGTTGCTCATCGCGGCGTCGGCGCGGGGCGCGTCGCGTCGACAGAACTTTGACGAAGTGCGCGTTGGGTTCGGTGCGTCGCGGCGGGCGGGTTCATCGTGAACACTGTAGAGGCACGTCGACGCCGCGAGGGCTCGGTGGCGTTCGCACGAGGCCGGGCTTGACGACCGTTTGGTCAGCGAAACGCGTGTTCGGGGCGTTCCCCGAGACTCACCTGGAGACGTACGTCGGCCTGTACGAGGGCGAGGTCGTCGGCGTGGGTGACGCCCACGCACTTGGACTCGGTCGCGAGCACGTCGAAGCGAAGCGGAACGTGGTGCAAGATCTTTCCCACCATGACCGGCAACTGGGCCTCGGGTTCGCGCTCGAAGTCGTGGGTGTCCATCTCTTGATGCAACAGGGGCCACATGGCGGGCTGGAATCCCCACAGGTTCATCGAGACGGTGGTGTCGGGGGCGAGGAAGACCGGCGACTCCCCGTCGTCGGCAACGAAACCGTCCGTCGAGGAATGGACCTGACGGCGCTCCCAGATGTCGGTGAGGTGGCCGTTCACGACGTGACAAACGCCTCGCGACACCGGCAGGTCGCCCACGAGGGCCCGGTCGAGTTGGAAACCGATCAGACAGCACGTCGATTTGGTCGCGAGGTGGTTGCCCAGTTGGGCCAGGGCGTGTCGACCGTAGAGGTCGTCGGCGTTCGAGATGCCAAAGGGGACTGACGGGTCCAGGTGATCCTCGGCGGCGAGGACGGCCGGTACGGTGCCCTGCGCCCTTTCCTGGACGGCGAAGGAGATTTTACGGTCAAGGGGCCAGACCCGACGCACGTGCTCTTCGATCTGGGGACCGGTGTCGGGGTTGACGACGATGACCACGTGCTCGAAGCCGGCGGCGAAGGCGTCCGAGGCGATGAGGTCGATCACGGCCTCGCCGTGCACGCCAATGGGCGCGAGCTGCTTGAGGCCGCCGTAGCGTCGAGCGCGACCCGCGGCGAGGATGACGAGAGAGGGTTTGGGCATTACGACCAGCGCACGATCGCCGAGGCCCAGGTCATGCCAGCGCCGAAACCAGTCATGAGCGCGTACTCACCGGGCTTGATCCGACCGTTCTGGCGGGCGTCGTCAAAGGCGAGCGGGATCGACGCGCTCGAGGTGTTGCCGTAGCGGTCAAGGACGACGACGGCACGTTCCATCTCGATGCCGAGACGCTGGGTCGCGGCCTGGATGATGCGAATGTTGGCCTGATGGGGGATGACCAAGCTCAGATCGTCGGCGCTGATGCCCGCGATCTCGAGCGCCTTCTCGGCCGAATCGACCACCACGCGCACGGCACGGCGAAAGACCTCTTTGCCGTCCATCTCGAAGTACCCGCCGTGTTCGCAGGTCAACAGGTCCGCGGCCGAACCGTCGGCGCCCAGGCAGAACGACAGCACGTCGGTGTCGTTCGGATCGTATTCGAGCACCGTGGCACCCGCGCCGTCGGCGAGCAGGACCGCCATGTTGCGGTCGCTCCAATCGACCCATCGCGAGAGGTGCTCGGAACCGATCACCAGGATCCGCTTGTTGCCCGTCTCGAGAAGACCCTGGGCGGTGCGGATGGCGTACATGAAGCCGCTGCACGCGGCGTTGACGTCCATCGCGGGGCACGTGAGACCCAAGTCGTTGGCGACCATGGGTGCGGTGGCGGGAGCGATGCGGTCAGGTGTCGTCGTGGCGAGTACCAGAAAGTCAATGTCCGATGGTTCGACGAAGGCGTCGTCCATCGCACGCTTTCCCGCGAGGGCGCCCAGCGTTCTCGCCGAGCCACCGATTCGACGCTCACGGATCCCCGTGCGTTCGGTGATCCAGTCGTCCGAGGTGTCGAGGGTCTTGGAAAGCTCTTCGTTGGTGACCACCCGGTCGGGCACGGCAATGCCCCAACCCTTGAAGCGAACGCCCATAGTCAACCCTTCTGGAAAGTCCTGGCGAAAGTCTACGCCCTAGGCGCTGGGCGCCTCAGGTGCTGGTAGAACCTGCAAAGAACAGCGCGCGACGCAGATCAGACGGTCCTGGTCGTCGGTGAGGTCGATGCCCCAGACGTGCACCGTGCGGCCCTTGCGGATCGGGGTGGCGGTGGCGGTGAGGGTGCCCTTGGTCATCGAACGCAGGTGCGAGCAGTTCAGCTCGGTACCCACCACGATCTGGTCCGGGCTGACGCTGACTCCACCCCCGATCGACGCGGCGCCCTCGGCGAGCAACGCCGAGACACCGCCGTGCAAGATCCCGTAAGGCTGGTGGACCTTGGGTCCGACTTCGAGGCGCAAGATGACCTTCTCGGGAGTGACGAGCACGAATTCGATGTCGAGTAGCTCGTGGATGCCCGGCATCTGTGAAAAACGGTTGGTGGTCTCTTCGGTCATTCCGACATACTAAATGCGCGACGGTAGCCTCTCGGTATGTCCCGACTGGTCGATCTGCGCAGTGACACCGTCACCCAACCAACGCTCGCGATGCGCGAAGCGATGATGCGTGCGAAGGTCGGCGACGTTGGTTACGACGAGGATCCGACCGTCAACGAACTCGAGCAACGATTCGCTGCACTCGTCGCCAAACCCAAGGCGGTCTTCGTCCCGTCGGGCGTCATGGCGAACCAGATCGCGGTGCGCGTACTCACCAGTCCCGGCGATCTCATCATCGCGGGCCGCGATCAACACGTCGTCAGTTTCGAAATGGGCGCCTCGGCGAGGAACTCGGGCGTGCAGTTCGCTCTGGTTGATGACCGCACGGGCGTGCTGCGCGCGAGCGACGTTCTGGAAATTCTTGACGCCGAGCACGATCATCAGCCTCACGTCGCCATGGTGGCGATCGAGAACACCCACATGGTTGCGGGCGGTGTCCCCTGGGCACTCGAAGACGTACGTTTGTTGGGCAGTTCGCTCGCCACCACGCCGCTCTACCTCGACGGTGCACGACTGTTCAACGCCGTGGTCGCGACGGGTACGTCGGCCGCGGAGTACTGCGAACCGGCGACCATGGTCATGGCGTGTCTCTCCAAGGGTCTCTGTGCACCGGTCGGTTCGCTGCTCGCGGGACCAACTGATCTGATGACCCAAGCCCTGATCGAACGAAAGCGCCTCGGCGGCACGATGCGTCAAGCCGGTTTCTTGGCGGCGGCGGGTCTCGTGGCGCTCGAGACCATGATTGACCGTCTGGATGACGACCACGTGCGCGCGCGGGTCCTCGCCGAGGTCGTGGGCGCGACGTTTGGCGAGTCGGACTACGACCCGGCGTCGTGTCGCACGAACATCGTCGCCTTCGACCACCCTCGGGCCCGAGAAATCGTGGCCGAGCTCGCCGACCGGGGCGTGCTCGCGGGAACGGTCGCGCCGCGAAGGGTCCGCCTGGTCACCCACGCCGGGGTCGGTGACGACGACGTGGCCTACGTGGCTGAGGCGATAAAAGGGTTGGCGAGCGCGACGAGGTAGGCGAAGGCGTCGTTCGCCGTTCGTTTGCACGGATTTCACACGTCGCCACTGGTGGCCCCGCGTGGTCAACGGGTAGCCTTAAGGGGCTTAAAGGCTCACTATGCCAGACATTCTCCACCTCTCCACGTTCCTGCACCGTCCCATCTTCGACTCGGACGGCGACCGGATTGGACGCGTCCAGGACCTGGTCGCGCGACTCGGCGACGATCCGCACCCGCCGATCGTCGGCGCGGTGATCAAGATCGAAGGGCGCAACCTCTTCGTGCCGATACGCAAGATCGGTGGCCTCGCAGCGGGCCGGATGACTTTCGAAGGGCGCCGCGTGGACTTGCGTCGATTCGAACGACGTCCGGGCGAACTCCTGCTCGCCGAGGACCTCTTGGCGCGCCACCTCATCAACCTGGTGCGCGGGCGCCTGATCATCGCCAACGAGATCGAGATCGCCCAGATCGATGGCAAGTGGGAAGTGGTCGGCGTGGACCCGGGACGTCGTCCATTCTTGCGACGCGTGCTGGGCCAGAAGATCGGACAACGCGTCAAGTCCGAGGCCATTGTCGACTTCGCCTCGATCGAGCCGTTCGTCGCTCACGTGCCGTCGGCGCGCCTGCGCATCCCCTATCGAAAGCTCGCCAAACTTCACCCGGCCCAGATCGCCGACCTCGTCGAGCAGGCGAGCCACGAAGAGGGCGAGGAGATCATCGAAGCGGTCGGTCTCGATCGAGAACTCGAGGCGGACGTCTTCGAAGAACTCGATACCGAGCATCAGTTGGAGTTCATCGAGTCGCGCAGCGACAGCGAAGCGGCGCGACTCTTGTCGCGCATGGAGCCCGACAACGCCGCCGACCTGATCAACGAGGTCGAACAAGACCGCCGCCTACCCATCCTCGAACACCTGCCGTCTGACCAGCAGACCAAGGTCCGCCAGTTGCTCTCGTACAACGCCGAGAGTGCGGGTGGACTGATGAACCCCGACTTCGTCTTCGTGCACGCCACCGCGACCGTGGACGAGGCTCTCGAGGCCATTCGCACCTCCAAGGTCCCCGCCGAGTCGTTGCACGTCGTGTTCGTCCTCGACGAGAAGGGCCAGCCCATTGGTGCTGCTTCCATCGCACCGCTCGTGCGCGCTCGGGGCAGTGAACTCGCCCTGAGCGTGGCCCAGACCCAGCTCGCCCACGTACACCCCCAATGGGACCTGCACCGGATCGCGCGCAAGATGAGTGATTTCAATCTGACGGTGTTGCCGGTCTTGGACGCCGAACACGAAACCATGATTGGGGTCATCACGGTCGACGACCTACTCGAGGAACTCCTGCCCCAGGGCTGGCGTCGCGAGTTTGGCATGAGTGCGGTGGAGGAATGATGATGCGCCGCCGTGTCCAGGGTCACGTTCAAAGGGGGTCTGTCTGAAACCCCCTAGTACCGGCCGTGAGGCCATTCATGTACCAACACAACCTCGTTTGACACTAAAGACTGGCTGAGCCCGCCTTCAGTCCTCGCGTGGTTGTTTCGCCCAACGACCACGAGAGACGAAAGGAGGTGGATCGTGCCAAGCGAGAAGTCAATTGAGCATCAGATATCCGGTGCTTTTGGGACCATAAAAGAGCACGACACGGGGACCCGTCACGGCGCACGCGCACGCCTCTTGACCCTGCTCGCGATCATCGGTCCGGGTCTCATCGTGATGGTCGGTGACAATGACGCCGGCGGCGTGTCGACCTACGCCCAAGCGGGACAGAATTTCGGCTATTCGCTCCTTTGGACTCTGCCCCTACTGATTCCGATTCTGATCATCAATCAAGAGATGGTCGCTCGTCTTGGTGCGGTCACCGGCGTTGGTCACGGGCGTCTCATTCGAGAACGTTTCGGTCGTTACTGGGGCAACGTTTCAGTTGGTTCGATTCTCCTGTTGAACTTCTTGATCATCGTGACCGAGTTCATTGGCGTTTCACTCTCGATGAAGTACTTCGGTGTTTCGCCCTACATCTCGGTTCCCGTGGCCGCCGTCTTGCTCTTCAGCGTGACCGCTTCGGGTTCGTTCCAGCGGTGGGAACGCTTCATGATGATCTTCGTCGTCATCAATTTCTTCATCGTGCCCCTGGTCTTGATCACCAAGCCGCACTTTTCGAGTGTCGCGACGCACCTCGTGATACCGGGCATTCGTGGTGGCACCTCGTCGGCCGCCGTGTTGCTCATCATCTCAATCATCGGCACCACCGTCGCACCCTGGCAGCTCTACTTTCAACAGTCCAACATTGTTGACAAGAAGATCACCCCTCGGTGGTTGAACTACGAAAGGGTCGACACGGTCATCGGTTCGATCATCGTCGTCGTGGCCGCCGCTGCCCTCATCGCGGCGTGCGCGGCGGGCTTCGCCGGGCACGCGGGTACGAATAGCTACACCAACGCCCTGGGCGTGGCGAGGGGACTCGGACGCTACGTGGGCGGTGCTTCGGGCACGATATTTGCGATCTTCCTGCTGAACGCCTCGGTGATTGGTGCGGCGGCGGTCACGCTCGCCAGTTCCTACGCCTTGAGTGACCTGTCCGGGTCGCGTCAATCGCTGAACTCGCGACTGCGTGACGCGAAGGGCTTCTTCGGCGTCTTCGCCGGCCTCTTGGTGGTCGCGGGCGTGGTCACCCTTATTCCGGGTGCCCCTCTCGGCGTCATCACCTTGGCGGTGCAGGCGATGTGCGGTTTGATGCTGCCGAGCACGACGATCTTCGTGCTCTTGTTGTGTAACGACCGTCAGGTCTTGGGCCCCTGGGTGAACGGCCGTCTGCTCAACGTCGTGGCCACGATTGTGGTGACGATGCTGGTCGTGTTGTCGATCACCATGATGGTGTCGACGCTGTTCACCTCCATCAACGTGACCGCACTTTTGGAAGTGCTTGGTACCGTGGCGCTCGTGGGCCTGCTCATTGGTCTACCCATAGGACTCAGACGTTCGAACGAACCAGAGGTCTACGACTTCGACCGGCGTGACTGGCGAACGCCTCGCCTCACGCTGCTCGCACCTCTTCAGATTTCCACGTCACGGCGAATCCTCTTGCGCGTGATCGCGTCCTACCTCGCGATCGCCGGTGTGCTCTTGATCGTGCGAATTGCGCAGCTCATCGCCTCGTAGGCTCTAGCAATGGAAAAACCGCCCACCCTGGTCTGCGTGCACGCGCACCCCGACGACGAGGCGCTGTTCACCGCGGGCATCTCGTCGCACTACGGCGCCCTCGGATACCAGGTCGTGCTCGTGACCTGCACCAATGGTGCCCTCGGCCTCGACCAGGCTGGTCGTCCCGGGTCTGATCCAGGTCACGACAGCGAGACGACGGTCGCGACGAGGGCGGGCGAACTCCAACGCGCCGCGCGATGCGCGGGCTTCTCGCGCCTGGTGAACCTGGGCTACGAGGACTCGGGCATGATTGGTTGGCCCCAGAACGACGAGCCTCGCGCCTTCATGAACGTCGACGTAGACGTTGCGGCACGCACGCTCGCGGCGTTGCTCGACGAGGTGAGCGCGGCGGTCGTCGTTACCTACGACGAGAACGGCTTCTACGGCCACCCCGACCACATCATGGCCAATCGCGTCACGCAGCGTGCGGTCCAGTTGAGCACGAGCGCCCAACGACTCTACTACCCGGTAGTGCCTCGAGGCGTGCTCGAGAAGTTCACGCGCGACGCCAAGGCCCAGGGCGTCTATCTGCCAGCGTGGATCATTGAGGCCACGCCTGACACCCCCGACGAACTCGTAGCCTGTGTCATGGACGTCACCGCCTACGCCGCGAAGAAGCAAGAGGCCATTTCCCTGCACCAGTCCCAGATCGACAACGGCGACTTGGTAAAGATGTCACTCGAACTCTTTACACTGCTCTTCGGCACCGAGTACTACCAACGGGCCTGGAGTCGATCGCCCGTTGAGGGGGACCGCACCGATCTCTTTGGAGGACTGTAGATGGCGCAGTTGACGTTTCTCGCGGTCCACGCGCACCCCGACGACGAGGCGAGCTCGACCGGCGGTGTGTACCGGCTACTCGCGAATCAGGGAGTGCGAACCGTCCTCGTGACCTGCACCAACGGCGAGTGCGGTGACGCCCTGGACGGTGCCAAGCCCAACGCGGACCACCACGACGGCGACGAGGTCGCCAAGGTTCGCGCGAAGGAGCTCGATCAGGCGGTCGCCGTCTTGGGTATCGACCGTTTGATACGGCTCAATTACCGGGACTCGGGAATGATGGGCTGGCCCCAGAACGACGACGCCGAGTGCTTCTGGCAGGTGCCCGTCGAGGTCGCCGCCGCGCAACTCGCCGAGATCCTCGAAGAGGAGCGGCCCCAGGTCATCGTCACCTACAACGAGATCGGCTTCTACGGCCACCCCGATCACATCCAGGCTCACCGCATCACGCTCGCCGCGCTTAAGTTGATCGATTACGAGCCGACCCTGTACTTCAACGCAATCCCCAATTCCATCATGGCCCGCTTCCGCGAGCGATTCGAGCAGGCGGATCGCGAACGCAAAGAGGAGAACGCCGCCAAGGGAATCGTTGAACCCGAGGAATCTTCCGAGCAAGAAGAAATCGACATTGGGACGCCCGACGAGTTGATCGGCGCCTCGATCGACGTGAGCGACGTGACCGACGCCAAGTACGACGCCCTGGCGGCCCACCAGTCCCAGATGGCCGACGCCTTTTGGTTGAAGATGGACCGCCAGGAGTTCAAGATGGTCATGGGTCGCGAGTGGTTCGTGCGGGTGACCAATCCGGAGAAACTCGACGGCGTCGTAGAGGACATCTTCGCGGGCTATCGCTAGGGACACCTCGCGCTGGCAAAAGACGAAGCCCCCTCAGCCATTGGCTGAGGGGGCTTCGTCGTCCACCTAGTGATCTTCGGGCGGGTCCTCGGGTACGATGCCGGAGGCGTATTCCTTCTCGATCTCTCGTAGATCGGCCTCGCTACCTTGCATCTTCGGGCCCGTGAACCACTTGCGGGCCGAGACGCCGTACCAGATGAAGACGACGGCCATTACCGCAACGAAGACCGGACCGGACCAGTTGATGTCGGCGGCGGTCGTCCACGGGTAGAAGGCCGGCGCGAAGAAGAGGATCGTGATGATGATGACCCAAATCACGGCGATTGAGCCAATGGGCTTGCTCCACTTGCCGAGACTCCAGGGACCCGGCTCGAAGTCCTTCATGCGCAGTCGCAAGAAGATCGGAATGACGTAGGCCACGTAGAGCCCGACCGTGCCGATCGAGACGATGGCGAAGAAGGCCACCGAGGCGCTGCCCACTTGGTAGAGCGACGGGATACCCAGGATGAACGCACCGATCACGGCGAACCACACTGCGTTGACGGGCGTGCGGGTCTTCGCGTTCAAGCGGTGCCACAGGCGGTGGCCCGGGACGGCGCCGTCTCGCGAGAAGGCGTAGATCATCCTTGAGTTGGCCGTCACCGAAGCCAGCCCACAGAAGAACATCGCGATCATCGAGATCAGGACCAGTAGTTTGCCGCCGGCGCCAGAAATAGCGTCAACGAAGAGCACGCCACCCGCGGGTGTGCCATTGGCCGCCAATGCGTCGTAGCTCTTCGAGCCGCCTTGGATGGCGAGGGTCATCGCGAGGTTGAGTACGAAACCCGCGATGATCGATATGTAGATCGCCCGCACCATTGCCTTGGGCCCACCGGTTGATGCGCCGTTCGTCTCCTCGGTCATGTGCGCGGATGCGTCGTAACCGGTCAGGGTGTACTGAGCGAGCAGCAGACCAATCGCGAAAGCGTAAATGCCCGCGAAAGGTCCGGTCCAACCCGTCAGGTTGTCGTGGTGGAAGAGGAAGCTAATGCTCTGGTGGTGATTTGGGATGAAGAGTAGAGCAAGCACGATGATGGCGGTTCCTATGAAGTGCCACCACGCGCTGACGTTGGCGAGAGTACTCACGAGCTGCACGCGGAACGTATTGAGGATGCCGTGCGCCAAGAGAATCAGTGCGTAGAAGAACAAGGTCCAACGCACGTTCGACACGAAGCTCGAGGCGTACAGACTGATGAAGAAGCCGACGAAGGTCGCCAGACCGTAGTCAATGGACGCGGTGACGGCGACTTGTCCCACCAGGTTGAACCAACCAGTGGCCCACGACCACGCGGCTTTGTTGTTCTTGGCGAGGCGAGCAGACCAGTAATACAAACCACCAGCCGTCGGATACGCCGAACAGATCTCGGCCATCCCCATGCCGACGCAAAGAGTCAGCGCGCCAACGATGAACCACCCGATGGTGATGACGATCGGACCACCGGCGTCCATGCCCAGGTAGTACGTCGTGATACCACCCGTAAGAATGGAGATGATTGAAAACGACACCGCGAAGTTCGAGAACGAACCCATGCCTCGTTTCAGTTCCTGGGCGTAACCCAGTTGGTGGAGTCGTTCGACGTCGCTTACTTCAGTTGACGACGACGCTTTTTCATTGGCCATTAGTACCCCCAAGGTGATGGCATAGCTGCGATTCGTGCGAGCATAGAGTGCCACGCCAGACTTAGCAAGGCACTTCACCATCTGTTAACAAATCATCTGATGACTTTCTCAAGTTTCGACCACCTTGATTATTCACCTCGTGGCGTTAGAAACGCGAAGCGCATTCCGACGAGGGACGATCTCACGAGAACGTTCCGCCGCGCTGGCGAAACGGGGTTCGCACGCGATGATTCGGACCGGTGGCGAGCGGCCGGGGCCGGGAGTTGTTCGGGTAGGCAGAACAAAGCCCGACCTTGGTTTTGTTGGTACCACCGTGGACGGTTACTATCGGCTGCAATCCAAACCAAGGAGTCAGAGGGATGTCGCGCAACTCAGGTCGCCTCACACGTGAAGAACTCCTCGCTCGCGTCGCCGATGGATCGATTGACACCGTCATCCTGGCGATCACCGACATGCAGGGTCGCCTGCAGGGCAAACGGCTTTACGGGGATTTCTTTGTCGACGTGATCGGTGACGGCGTGGTCGAGGGTTGTAGTTATCTCCTGGCCTCGGACGTCGACATGGCCACGGTGGACGGTTTCGCCCTCACGTCCTGGGACCGCGGTTACGGCGACATCGCGTTTCGACCCGACTTCACGACCGTGCGGATGGTCCCCTGGCACGAGAAGACCGCACTGGTCTTCGCCGACGTCGAGACCGTGCACGGCGAGCCGGTCGCCCCGTCGCCCCGTCAGGTCCTCCAACAGCAAGTCTCGCGTCTCGCCGAACGGGGTTGGAGCGGACTCACGGGCACGGAACTCGAGTTCATCGTCTTCGAGGACAGTTACGAACAGGCCTGGAAGTCGGGCTATCGCGACCTGACACCGGTCAACCTGTACAACGTCGATTATTCGTTGCAAGGGACTTCGCGAATCGAGCCGTTGCTCGGAAGGATTCGTCGGGCCATGACCGGTGCGGGAATGTCCGTGGAATCGGTAAAGGGCGAGTGCAACTACGGGCAGCACGAGATCGCCTTCTTCTACAGCACGCTGGTCGACAAGTGCGACGAGCACGGTCTGTACAAACTGGGGGCCAAGGAGATCGCCGCCCAAGACGGTTACAGCCTGACGTTCATGGCCAAGTACGACGCGCGCGAGGGGAACTCCTGCCACATCCACCTCTCGCTTCGCGACGAGAACGATCGGCCGGTCTTCGCCGGTGACGGTCCCCACGGATTCTCGCCGGTCTTCGAGCAGTTCCTCGCGGGTCTCTTGGCGTATTCGAAGGAGTTGTCGCTCCTGCTCGCGCCCAACATCAACAGCTACAAGCGCTTCGTGGCCGGCTCCTTCGCTCCCACGGCGTTGCTCTGGGGCGTCGACAATCGCACGTGCGCGTTTCGAGTGGTCGGCCACGGTGCGTCGATTCGCGTCGAGTGCCGGATACCGGGCGGCGACGTCAATCCGTACCTCGCGGTCGCGGCGCTGGTCGCGGCGGGACTGCGTGGCGTGGACGAGGCACTGGCGTTGGCGCCGCCCTTCGGGGGCAACGCCTACGTCGCCGATGCCTCGCGCGTGCCGACCTCGCTCGCCGAGGCGATGACGCTGTTCGACCAGAGCACCGTGGCGCGTGACGCGTTCGGCGACGAGGTCGTTGACCACTACGTGCGCGCGGCGCGCGTCGAAGTTGACTCGTTCGGGGCCGCCGTGACCGATTGGGAGCGCTACCGAGGATTCGAACGACTATGAGCACGCTCTCGATCATCAATCCGTCAACCGAGGAGCAAGTGCGCACCGTCGAGATGCTCGACGTTCGCCAGACCGACGAGGCCATCGCTCGTTCCTCGAAGGTGGCGCCGCTCTGGCGCGCGGTCACCCCGGCCGACCGGGCGCGACTCCTGCGCCGATTCTCTGAGGTGGTGGACAGCCACCTCGAAGAGCTCGCCCAACTCGAGGTCGCCAACTCGGGCCACACGATTGGTAACGCGCGCTGGGAAGCGGGCAATGTCCGTGACGTCCTGGCGTACTACTCGGGCGCGCCGGAACGCCACTCGGGTCGTCAGATCCCCGTGGCGGGGGGCGTCGACATCACGTTCTACGAACCCGTGGGCGTCGTGGGCATCATCGTGCCCTGGAACTTCCCGATGCCTATCGCGGGGTGGGGACTCGGACCCGCACTCGCCGCGGGCAACACCGTCGTGCTCAAGCCCGCCACGCTCACGCCGCTCACCGCGATGCGACTGGCCGAACTGGCCCTCGAGGCGGGGATCCCCGAGGACGTCTTCCAGGTCCTGGTCGGCGACGGCGCCTCGGTGGGCTACCGCTTCGTGACCCACGAGGCGGTGCGCAAGGTCTGCTTCACCGGTTCGAACGAGGCCGGGCGAAAGATCATGGCGGGCTGCGCCGAGCAGGTCAAGCGAGTCACCCTCGAACTCGGCGGTAAGAGTGCGAACATCATCTTCGCCGACGCCAACCTCGAGAAGGCCGCCGCCGGGGCACCGTACGCCGTGTTTGACAACGCGGGCCAGGACTGCTGCGCTCGTTCTCGGATCCTCGTCGAAGACAAGGCGTACGACCGTTTCATGGAGTTGTTCGAGGTCGCCGTGATGGGCGTCAAGGTGCTCGACCCGACGAGCGAGGCGAGCGAGATGGGACCGCTCATCACCGCCGCCCAACGAGAAAGCGTCGCCGCCTACGTCGAAGAGGAGAACGTGGCCTTTCGCGGCAGCGCGCCCGAAGGTCGGGGGTACTGGTTCGCTCCCACCGTCCTCGAGACTCCCGACCGCACCAGTCGGGCCTTTAACGAGGAGATCTTCGGTCCGGTGGTCTCGGTAGTGCGCTTTGGCGGCGAGGCCGAGGCGATCGAGATCGCGAACGACAGTCCCTACGGTCTGTCGGGCTCGATCTGGTCGCGCGACGTCGCTAAGGCGCTGCGCGTGGCGCGCGGCGTCGAGACCGGCGCGTTGTCGGTCAACTCGAACTCCTCGGTTCGTTACTCGACGCCATTTGGTGGGTTCAAGCAGTCCGGCATCGGACGTGAACTCGGCCCCGACGCGTTGTTGGGATTCAGTGAAGAGAAGAACGTGTTTCTATCTACGGAGGAATGATGGGTCGTCTTGACAACAAGGTTGCAGTTATCACCGGCGCGGCGAGCGGCATCGGTCGCGCGACCGCGCTGCGCTTCGCCAAGGAGGGCGCCAAGGTGGTCGTGGCCGACCTCGCCGAGAAGGAGGGCACGCAGCTCGCCAGCGAGATCGGCGGCACCTTCGTCGAGGTCGACGTCGCGAGCGAGCCCAGTGTGGAGGCGCTCTATAAGAAGACCGAGGAGGTCTACGGCGGGATCGACGTGTTGTTCAACAACGCGGGCATCTCACCGGCCGACGACGACTCGATCCTCACGACGGGTCTCGAAGCGTGGCGTCGGGTCCAAGAGGTGAACCTGACCTCGGTCTACCTCTGCTGTCGCTACGGCATCCCGCACCTGCAAAAGCGTGGCGGCGGTTCGATCATCAACACCGCGTCCTTTGTCGCGGTATTGGGTTCGGCGACGTCACAGATCTCCTACACCGCCTCCAAGGGAGGTGTGTTGTCGATGAGTCGTGAACTCGGGGTGCAGTTCGCCCGTGAGGGCATCCGGGTGAACGCCCTGTGTCCGGGACCCGTGAACACACCGCTGCTGCGGGAACTCTTTGCGAAGGATCCCGAGCGGGCCGCGCGTCGCCTGGTGCACGTGCCGATGGGACGTTTCGCCGAACCCGAGGAGATCGCCAGCGCGGTGTTGTTCCTCGCGAGTGACGACTCCTCGTTCATGACCGCCTCGACGTTCCTCGTCGACGGTGGCATCCACGGCGCGTACGTCACGCCACTTTAGACAGAACCCGGTCTGGTCTTACAGCGTGTGTCCTAATTGGACCCACCGGTGAGCCTTGACCAACTGAACCAAGTGGCCCAGTGGTGCTTGCTCACCGTCCGACTTCCCAGACGACTTTTCGTCTGAGTACTCGGTTCCGACCCGGGGCCCTCATCACGTTGCCGTGATGGTTGTGCGGGTGACGATCGGCTCTTCCCGCGTGCTTCGCGGTGCAGATCCCACTGGGATCAGACTGTGGAGAGAAGCGGGGCGCGCGTAGGAGCTGGGAGTTTCTTTGCGGAGGGTTCCTTGGGTCGCCAGCGGGCCAGATTGACGGCAGCGTTGAGATCACGGTCGATGACCAGCCCACAGGTCCCACATGAGTAGGTCCGTGTCGAGAGGTCAAGGACGTCTTTGATCACGCCACAGCCCGAGCACGTTTTGGAACTCGGAAAGAACTTGTCGGTTACTCGGACCTCGACCCCGTGCCAGCGGGCCTTGTAGAGGAGCTGGCGAGAGAGCTCTCCCATGGCGGCTTCCGAGATGGACCTTGCCAGGTGACGGTTCTTCACCATCCCAGCGACGTTCAGGTCCTCGATGACGAGAACTTGAGCTCGGTCCACCAGGGCCCTGGATGCTTGGTGGACCAGGTGTCGTCGGGTGTTGGCGACCTTGCGATGGGTCTTCGCGAGTCGAGCCCTCGCTCGTTGGCGACCTTTGGACCCCGGTGTGGTTCTGGCCAGGGCCTGGTTGGCCGCCTTGAGCGAGGCTTGCGCTTGCTTCAGTGTTGTCACCCCCTCGAAGCTCTCGAAGGGAACACCGTTGGCGTCGGCGGCGACGGCAAGGGAGATGATCCCCCGGTCGACCCCGACGGGGACGGCGTGACGGTTGGTGCGGCTGCGCTCGGCCCGATGAAGCTTGGCGGCCACGCCGGTGACCGACACGGTCCAGCGTCCGGCACGCTGAGTCAGCGTCGCCGAGTAGATGTGAAAGCGACCGGCATCGATCATCCGACGGACCTTGCGGGTGGGACCGAAGACCTTGACCGGTCCGAATCTGGGAAGTCGCAGGTGCGCGGGATCGCTGAAGCGAATGGGCTGGCTCGAGGGCGCCTGGCTTGCCGCCGCGCGGTTGCGCAACCGGAAACTCGACGTCACCTTCCCCTTGGCCTGGAAGCAGGGGAACCCGACAGGCGCTCCAGCGCGTTCACCACGCCGCGACGCAGCGAAGTTCTCGAGCGCCCGGGCCGCGTCCACACTGGCGCACTCAAAGACGTCATTGGGCAGCTCGTGACGCCAGGCGAGACCCCGTATTCCGTCCCCACTGACCGGTGAGTCAGCAGACTGTCCGTTTTTCCAGGCGTTGAACTCGTTGATGAAGGAGAAGGCGGACCAGGAGAGTGCAGGAGTTGATGGTTCGCACGGATCACCACTCGCGGAGAGTGCGTCTCGCTCGGCCAATCTGGCGTCCAGGTTGGCTCTCACCCGGGCCAGGTGATGGTTGACGGTGAAGCGGCGAGCGCCCGCGCATTTGGCGAGGAGGTTCTTCTGCTCGACGCTCGGGTCGAGGGCGAACTGGAACGTGACGGCCCGCGAGAGGACCTGACCGGAATGCGAGATGCGTGATCCAGCTGACGTGGTTGCCACGGAAGTGATTCTGCGTCGGGGCTGTCACATGCTGTGAAGCGACGCGCCAATTCATGGAGCCATTCAACGTGTGGAGACTATGTCGACACGACGAAAGGCTCCGTCAACAAGGACGGGCACGACGTCGCTGACGCCGTAAGCCGATGCGTACTCGACGTCGTGACGAAACCCTCGCTCCACCAATTCTCGTCCCGATGCGCTCCGCAAGAGAGCGTCCTCAACGGTGTCCTTGGCGTCTTCCCACGCGGCGACGGCGGACCTGGCTTCCGGCGACAAGTCGCCGCCTACATTCGCCAGCACTGCACCGGCCCCCAAGAGATCCTCGAGCGAAGGTCGCAGGGTTCCATCGGGCCAACGTTCACCACACGCAATGACCGACACGGGCAGGAAGGTGGCCGCGAGATACTGTGCCACCACAGGTGCGTTGCGCAGACACGCCGCCACGACGACGGCTCCCTTTTCAGCGGCAAGTACCGAACACGTCGAGCCGTTGGGCGACGGCAGGACCACGGCATCCAGTGTCGCGCGGTTCAACAGGGCCGTAGGGGAGAGCGAGATGCCAGCCGCATCGGGACCATCGACTAGGTGAGCACCGAGTGAATCAGCGAAGGCACGCGCCGTCGCATCCTTCCATCGATAGGGATACGCGATCGCACCTCGATCGACCACGGCCCCGACCGCGGTGGTAAAGCGAAGCACGTCAACGACAACGACTATCGACCCCGGTCGAGCCAATCGTTCAGTGACCGTCGGTCCCCACTCAAAGTGACCCGGGAACTCTCCGAGTGTTGACCACGACTCGTGCCTCATTCGTTCAGTCTCCCATGGGGCCGTCGCAGAAGTTGAGGACCGAATAGCACGCCACACTGCATCACGGACTGACTCCCGAGGATGAGCGAAGGTTTTCGACGAGGGAGGCGACGTGCAACCATCCTGTAGCGGAGGCTGTCGTGTTCTCAAAGCACCGGGCGAGCCGACGACGTCGCACGAGATGGCCGTGGGCCACTTCGACCCGCCAGGCGTGGCGTATAGGGCGAAACACCTTGGCACCGTGCTCGTTGCGCGGGGGCTCGTCCCATCCAACTCGACGAACCTCGTAGTTGAACTTTGCCGACAACCTCGTGGCGGCAGATGCTGCGGCGCCGCGGTCCACGAGGACGATCTCCAGCCGTTCGTCATCACCTGTTCGGGCGAGGTCATCAAGTATCTGTTCGACGGCGCTGGCCTCGGACGTCGAGGCGGGGACAACGCGAACGCAGAGCGGCAAACCCGTGACGTCCACGCAGACGATGCGCTTGGCGCCGTTGGTGCGACCGTAGGGTCCGCCTTGGTTGTGAAAGGTGGCGCCCCCGTTCGAGGCTCCGCGTGCGAGGTGTGTGTCGATGACCACCATTGAGGGTCGCGGGTCCTTTCGGCCAAGAGCCGTGCGCGACGACGCATGCAGTTCAGAGAGGGCCCGAGCCCAGGTTCCGTTGCGCGACCACCGGCGAAACTGGGACCAGACTCGGGTCCAAGGACCGAACTCCTCGGGCAAGAACCGCCACTGGCACCCGGTATGCGAGATATAGAGCATCGCGTCGACGACATGGCGAAGGTCGGCTCCGTGCTTCGGCCCTCGTTTGGATGGAATAACCAATAGTGGGGCCAGCTTCTCCCACTGGGCGTCGGTCAGGTTGCTTAGATAGGCCACGACTCTATGGTGTTGATCGCGTCTCCTGGCGCACTCACCAAATAGAACACACGCTCTTAGTGCGCTGAACCGGCGAGCGTCGCCGCGTCGACGGCGTGCACCTCGGGGATGAAGTACTCGCTCAGATACTTCTCGCCCTCGTCACAACAGATCGTCACGACGGTCTTGAGCGAAGGATTCTCCGCGACCAAACGGCGCGCGGCGACGATGTTGGCCCCCGAACTCGGTCCGACGAGCAGACCGTGACGGCTCGCGAGGTGGCGCATCTCGGCGACCGCGTCGTCACTGTGCACCGCGACCACGCGACTGACGAGGTCGCGGTTGCGTTGGTAGATCGCGGGCACGAAGCCGTCAGCGATTCCTTCGATCTTGTGCAGTCCCGTGTCGCCGCACTGAATGGTGCACGATTCACTCGGTTCGAGTCCCACGATCAGCACGTCGGGATTGCGCGCTCGAAAGGCCTGACCGACGCCGATCAGGGTGCCACCCGTGCCCACGCCCATGACGAAGGCGTCGGGGGTGCGACCTTCGGGCAATTGGCCGAGGATCTCGGGTCCGAGCCAGGTGCGGTTCTCCTCGATGTTCCATTCGGATTCAAATTGGTGCGGGGCGAAGTGTCCCGGGCGTTGTCCGAGTTGGTCGGCCAGGGCAAGGGCCTCGTTGACGTGAAAATTGCCGACGTTCACGAGTTGAGCGCCGAAGGCCGTCGAGATCGCGGCACGTTCGGGACTCATGCCGACGGGCATGACCACGATCATCTTGTAGCCCTTTACGGCCGCGACCATGCTCATGGCGTTACCGGTGTTGCCACTCGAGGCCTCGACGATCGTGTCGCCGGGGTGCAGGAGTCCCTCTCGCTCGGCGCGTTCGATGATGTAACGCGCCATGCGCGCCTTGATCGAGCCCGAAGGATTCAAGTACTCGAGCTTCAGCCAGAGACCCTCCACCTCGATGAGCGGCGTGGAACCAATCGCGTCGAGCACCGTTTCCCTTGGTCCGTTCGCCATGACGATCCTTTCGACGAAGATTCCCGTCTAAGTCTCATCCAATCATGTCAAAGAAGTCCCACGTTCGCGACGCGATGAGTGTCCCCTAGTAGCGGTAGGAATCCGGCTTATAGGGACCGTCGACCGCGACGCCGATGTAGTCAGCTTGCTGCTTGGACAACTGGGTGAGTTTCACACCCAATGCGCTCAGGTGCAGTCGCGCAACCTTCTCGTCCAGGTGCTTGGGCAGAACGTAGACCTTCTTTTCGTAGTTTTCGGTGTTGGCGAAGAGTTCCATTTGGGCCATCGTCTGGTTGGTGAACGAATTGCTCATCACGAAACTCGGGTGTCCGGTGGCGTTTCCCAGGTTGAGCAGGCGGCCCTCGGAGAGCAGGATGATCGCCCGCCCGTTGGGCAGGATCCACTTGTCCACTTGGGGCTTGATGTTCTCGCGCTTCACGCCGGGCAGCGCGGTCAACCCGGCGATGTCGATCTCGTTGTCGAAGTGGCCGATGTTGCCCAAGATCGCCTGATGCTTCATCATCTGCATGTGCGCCACGGTGACGATGTCCTTGTTGCCCGTGGCGGTGATGATGATGTCCGCGTAAGGAAGGGCGTCCTCGAGCGTGGTGACCTGGAAACCGTCCATAGCGGCTTGCAGCGCGCAGATCGGGTCGATCTCGGTGATGATGACGCGCGCGCCTTGGCCGCGCAGCGACTCGGCCGATCCCTTGCCGACGTCGCCGTAACCACAGACGATCGCGACCTTGCCGCCAATGAGCGTGTCGGTCGCGCGGTTGATGCCGTCGATGAGCGAGTGGCGACAGCCGTACTTGTTGTCGAACTTGGATTTGGTCACTGCGTCGTTCACGTTGATCGCGGGAAAGAGCAGAACGCCGTCGCGCTCCATTTCGTAGAGCCGATGCACGCCGGTCGTGGTCTCTTCCGAGACCCCGATGATGCCCTTGGCCATTGGACCAAAGATCTTCTCGCCACTGGCGACGATCTTGTGTAGCAGCGCGAGTACGACGCGGTACTCCTCGGAGTCCGCACTCTCGGGCGCCGGCACGAATCCCGCGCGCTCGAATTCGAGACCCTTGTGCACGAGCAACGTCGCGTCCCCGCCGTCATCGAGGATCATCGTGGGTCCCGCGAATCCGGGCCAGCGAAGCAACTGTTCGGTGCACCACCAGTACTCTTCGAGCGTCTCACCCTTCCAGGCGAACACCGGGACGCCGGCGGGATGCTCGGCGGAGCCGTGGGGTCCGACGACGACCGCGGCGGCGGCGTGGTCCTGGGTTGAGAAGATGTTGCAACTCACCCAACGCACCTCGGCGCCGAGTTCGACGAGCGTCTCGATCAAGACGGCGGTCTGAATGGTCATGTGCAGTGAGCCCGCTATGCGCGCGCCCTTGAGGGGCTTGGCGGCGCCGTACTCTGAGCGCATCGCCATGAGGCCGGGCATCTCGTGCTCGGCGAGGGTGATCTCCGCTCGGCCGAAGCCGGCGAGGGAAAGGTCAGCAACTTTGAAGTCAAAGGTGTCAGAGGTCATGATGCTCCTAGTGGTCGAGTGGTCTTCAGGCGTCGACCTCTGTCGCGTCCGCCTGCAGACATGGTACCAATTACACCCCGACGCGGAACTCCACCACGTCGCCGTCACGCATGACGTAGTCCTTGCCTTCGATGCGCGCCTTACCCGCGGCTCGAACCGCGACCATGGAACCCGCCGCCATCAGGTCATCAAAGGACACAACTTCGGCCTTGATGAAGTGCTTCTGGAAGTCCGTGTGAATCTCTCCCGCCGCCTCGGGTGCTGTCGCGCCGCGGCGGATGGTCCAGGCCCTTGTCTCCTTGGGACCGGCGGTCAGGAAGGTCTGCAGGCCCAGGGCCGCGAAGCCGACGCGAGAGAGCAGCGCCAAGCCCGACTCCTGTTGACCAAATGACTGGAGCAGTTCTAACGCGTCCGCGACGTCGAGCCCTTCGAGCTCGGCTTCGACCTTCGCGCAGAGGATCACGCACGGTGCGGGAGCGACCGAGGCCTCGAGTTCGCTTCGAAGGGCCTCGTCACTCATGGTTGACTCATCTACGTTGAAGACGTAGATGAAGGGCTTGTCGGTTAAGAGGTGCAAGTCCGCAAGGGCCTCGTGGTCGAGCTCCTTGCCAACCTTCGAGATCACGCGACCCTCGTTGAGCGCGTCGTGCGCCTTTTTCACTTCCACCAGTTTGGTGGCAGCCTCTGTGCTTCGTCGGGCCTCGCGCTCGAGTCGTTCGATGGCCTTGTCAACGGTTTGCAGGTCGGCGAGTATGAGTTCGGTCTCGATGGTGGCGACGTCGCTCTCGGGGTCAATCGCGCCTTCGACGTGGATGACGTCGTCGTCGTGAAAGACCCGCA
>Ga0181528_10000305_pt1 | contig 39344 bp, 32 predicted proteins | sample PEATcosm2014_Bin_47_FD_119742 | JGI IMG/M metagenome (GOLD analysis project Ga0181528, IMG submission 119742) | Peatland microbial communities from MTU Mesocosm Facility, Houghton, MI, USA - PEATcosm2014_Bin10_10_metaG | ecosystem: Environmental > Terrestrial > Soil > Wetlands > Peat | place...
GTCTCCCGCAACCTCTCGCGTTTTCAGGCGGAGGGTCTGGTGAAGGTAGTGAAACGCCAGGTCGTGATCATCGACGCCGATGCTTTGCGCGCCGAAGCAGAAACCGAATTCTAGCCATTCCGCCCTCACAAATACAGATTGAACCTATTGAATCCGAGGCGCAGTGACCCCGGTCACGGTATTTGGATGAAGCTTTTGGAGCGTGAGCTATGCCGGCGGGAATACCAGCGTGGAGTGGAGAATGCGAAGAGTTGCCGGGCCGCCTGCTTCGAGTGGCGTGCTTCCCGCGAAGACGCGCATGCCGAAGCCCGGGCGATAGCGGGCACGGCGATGGATACTCCTTGCAACCGCTCACGCGAAAGTCGCGGTCCGAGCAGTGGCGCAGGCTTGAGCCAGGACGACTCGCGGCGAGCCTCGATGGTCGCGGGGCGCCAATGGCGAAACCGACGGGCTTGGTACACTGAGACTCAGATGGCGAGGGGCTGGCAGAAACCATTGGAGACCGGCGATCTGGCGCCCGAGGTATCGTTCTTCGATGCCGGGGGAAACGTGCATTCGCTTGATAGCCTGCTGACCGCAGGTCCGATGCTACTCGCGTTCTTCAAAGTAAGCTGCCCGACGTGCCAGTTGACCTTGCCTTACCTGCAGCGGATCGCCGGGAAGAATGTCCGGATCGTGCCGGTTTCGCAGGACAGCGCCACGGCGACGCTCGGGTTCTCCCAGGCGTTCGGCGTTCGATTGCCGCTGCTGTTCGACCGTGAGCAGGACGATTACCCCGCCAGCAATGCCTTCGGTCTGACGCATGTGCCTTCGATGTTCCTTGTCGAGCGAGACCGGCGTATTTCGTGGGAATGGACCGGGTTCCATAAGCGTCAACTCGAATCGGTGGCCGAGCGCGCCGGGCTGCCGATCTTTCACCCGGACGACATGGTGCCGGAGTCGAAGGCGGGTTGAGGGTCTAAGAATTAAACTCCCGGGCGGAGTTGCAGGAATCGGGATAATGAACGGATCGACAGGCGGGTTGGGACGGTGCCGCTCAGGACGGTTAAACTAAGGCGGAGAGCCTCAGACATCGGACGAAAGCCGGGACGAAGGTCACTCAGGGGATATGGCAAACATCAACGAGATCCTGTCGGGCGCCGCGGCAATTGCCAAAGGCATGGGCGTCACGATCAAAGAGATGATGAACCCGGTGCTGACGGACGATTACCCCGACGCGCCGCCGAAGTTCCAGGAACGCTATCGCGGGCTCCACGTGCTCCAGCGCGACGAGAACGGTTTGGAAAAGTGCGTGGCGTGTTTCCTCTGCTCGGCCGCGTGCCCGACGAATTGCATTTACATTGAAGCCGCGGACAACACGGACCAGGCGCGCATGAGCGGCGGAGAGCGCTACGCCGAGGTCTACAACATCGACTACAGCCGCTGCATTTTCTGCGGCTACTGCGTCGAGGCCTGCCCGACCGACGCCATCACGCACGGCCACGGTTTTGAGCTGGCGAGTTACAACACATCCACGCTGATCTATCGCAAAGAGAAGTTGCTCGCGCCGTTGCCCGCGGGTACAACGGGTGAGTTGAAGCTCGACCATCCGGTCTCGGCGGGCGCTTCCGGCCACTGATCCTCTGATTCGGGCCGGGACGCTTGCGCCTGGATCTGTCAAGCTGAGGCCTCGTCGCGGAATAACTAATCCACCGCTCCCTAACGGCGCGACGCGCCAGCAGACTTCGGGATGAATCCTTCTAACGAACTCGGGGTGTCGGACGGGCTCAGCCCGGTGCAGCAACAGGTGCTGAATTTCGCGCAGCGCCAACTCCGGCTGAAGCCGCGGCAGGCGACCATCGACGCACGCCTGCTGCACGATCTGGGTCTCACCGGACGTCGCGCGGAGTCCTTCGTCCGGGCGTTCAGCCAGGAGTTCAACGTCAATTGCGACGCTCTCCTGGATCGCGAAGAGTGGAATCGCCATTTCGGCCCGGAGCGCTTTCCGCGGCGCCTGCCCATTTTCCTGTGCGTTTCCCTCGTTGTGACGGCCATGATCCTGGGCGGCCAGTTGGATGTTCAGTGGCTTTGGCTGCTCGTTGCCGTCGGAATCTGGCTGGCTCGGTCAAAGGCCTGGCCGATGGGCAGAGGCAGGTCGGACATGCTCCCCATCACGCTCCTGGATCTGGCCGACGCCGTGGAAGAGGGCGAGTGGGTCAAGCAGCTTCGGTAGGCCGGTGCGCCACAGCAGGAGCAGTTGTTAAACAAGCACGCGCATTGCGCGGCGCGCGACAACGACCTCTTCGTTGGTCGCCAGCACCAGCACTTGCACCTTTGCGCCAGCGGGCGAAATGATGCGATCCCCGGCGCCCTGCTCGTTGCGTTCCGCGTCCAACTCGACTCCCAGGAACGCGAGTTCGCTGCAGCACAGAGTTCGCGTCCGCGTGGAGTTCTCGCCGATGCCGCCGGTGAAGACAATCGCGTCGAGCCCGCCCATCGCGGCCGCATAGGCGCCGATGGTCTTTCGCACCTCGTAGGTGAAAACGTCGAGTGCGAGACGCGCGTCGTCCGAGCCCGCCCGCTCGGCCGCTTCGATGTCGCGCACGTCGCCGCCCTTCACGCCCGAGAGGCCGGCCAACCCGCTTTCGCGCGCGAGCTGCCGTCGCACCTCGACGGTGTCCCAGCCATGGCGGTCCATCATCGAGAGCACGGCAAACACATCCAGGTCGCCGTGGCGCGTCGCGTGCTCCAGGCCCGACTGCGGAGAGAAGCCCATGGTGGTATCCACGGAGTAGCCGTCTCGAATCGCGCAGACGGAGGAACTGCCGCCGAGATGGCAACTGATGAGCCGGAAATTCTCCGCGCCGCGCCCCAGGAACTCCTGCGCGCGCCGGCTGATGAATTCGTGCGAGGCGCCATGGAAGCCGTAGCGTTCAATCCCATCCTGCGTGCGCCACTCGCGCGGCACTCCGTAGAGACGTGCTTGCGGCGGCATGCTGTGATGGAACTCGGTCTCGAACGCCGCGACCAGCGGGACCTCCGGCCACTCGCTTTGAAAGGCTCGAATGGCTTCGAGATAGATCGCATTATGCACCGGCGCGGCGTCGAGGAACTGTTCCATTGCCGCGATGACTCCCGCGTCGATCAGGAACGTTCCGCGATACAGCGGGCCTGCGTGCACGGCCTTGAACGCGACAGCGTCCACACCGGCAGTCTCCGCGCGGAGTTGTCTCACCGCCTCGCCGTAATTGGACACCCGCTCCATACGGCCCCGGGCGAGCACGTGCTCGCCCGGCATTTCCAGCACTTGATACTTCAGCGAAGTCGAACCAAGGTTGGGGACAAGAATGTTCACTTGCCCGCCTGCATACCCGCTAGATTCTTTTTGCATGTTTCCTGATAAGGGCCCACAATTGCCGCGCACGCAGTGGTGAACTTCTTGGCATCCACCAGCAGGGCCCGGCTCGCAGGCAGCTTTTGCGCCTTGGACATTTCGTGATTTACGAAACCAAGGTAAAAGTAAGTGGGCGCGAGCAACGGATTATCGCCCTGCACGAGCGGAAGCGCTGCGCGAAAGCTCTTGTCCGCCTCGGCGTACTTCTTGCTCTCGCTTGCCGCGTTTCCCGCAATGAAGTACGCCCGGCCCAGCTTTGCGTCGTGCGACGTTTGCCACGCGGCGGCATCGCCGCCCTGCGGGGCCGTCTTGGCCTTTAGAGAATCAACCGCTTTTGCGGCGAAGGCGCCCGCTTTGTCGAAGTTTTTGCCCGACAGACTGTTGTCGGCGACCAGCAGCATCATGTCGTCGTTCGAGGGATCTTTCTCGAGAATCTTCTCAGCCACGTCGGAGGCTTTCGCCGCCTGCCCGGTTTGCATCAGCCCATACAGGTAGTGCGGCAAGGTCTGTGCGAGGTACTGGCTGTTCGGATTCAGGTTCAACAGCGCCTCGCCCAGGTCAGCCTTGGCCTGCGGATCCTGCGTCTCGGCCGCCGCGTGGAAGAGCGAGTACTCACAGCGCAGGATCACCTGCTTTGAATAATCCTGATCCTTCTCCCATTGCTCCGCCTGCGTATCGTCGGTGGGCTTGGGGCTTGCGAGGTCGCTCTTTGCCGCTTCCACCGTCTTCAATGCCCACGTCTTAATGCCCGGGTAATCCTTCTTCTGCTCGGAGGCTTGCAGAGCGTTATAAGCGGCCAGGGGCAAAGCCGGATCGACGGCCAGAATCGTTCCGGCCGTCTGCACCACCTTATCGAGGCTTCCGTTCTTCAGATAGATGGTCTGCAACTGGGTTCCCGCATAAGGTACACCCTCGTGCTTCGGGTATTTTTGCAGGAATTCTTCCAGCAGAGCCGTCTTCTTTGCCTCGTCGTCCGTTTGACCAGCCTCGGTCAACAGGACGCCTTCAGGCGTTTGCGTATTGATCTCAAAGGGTTTCTTCTGTGCGCCACCGGCCACGGCGGCGGCGCAGGTGAGCACTGCGGCAAATGCTAGGACTCTCATAAGCACCTCGCTAAGATCATTCACGGCCTCACCCCGTTCAACCAGGGCGCTTCGCTGTTATATTACACACAGCCGGGTTCCGCCGGCGCTGCAAAAGGAAAACCGCTTCATGATACCTACCACGTATGAGATTACCCTGGCCCTGACCATCCTCACCATGCTCTGTTGGGGCTCATGGGCCAATACCACGAAGATGGCGAAGGGCTATCGCTTCGAGCTGTTCTACTTCGACTATTCGATCGCCGTTTTCCTGGTTGCAACGGCCGCCGCCCTCACGCTGGGCATGATGGATGCCGGCACGAACGCTTCCCAGTCGCTGAACCTCAACTTCGTGGACAATCTCGAGACGACCTTCAAGTCGAACATCGGCTTTGCGATGATTGGCGGCGCAGTCTTCAACCTCGCCAACATGCTGCTGGTGGCTGCAATCGGCGTGGCCGGTCTGGCCGTCGCCTTTCCCATTGGCATCGGTCTCGCGCTGATTGGCGGTGCGGTCCTTAGCTACTTCGTCCATCCGGCGGGCAGCGCGCCGCTGCTGTTCTGTGGTGTCGGCCTGGTGTTTATGGCGATGATCGTGAGCGCTCTCGCCCATGCGGCGCACAATCGCGTCGATCCCGCGCAGCTTCGCGCTACCCCGTCGCGCCCGTTGCAGAGGGGTGAGATTGCTCCCAGAAAAGCATCTCCGATGAAGGGCATCGTGCTCAGCCTCGCGAGTGGCGTTCTGATGGCGGCCTGGTATCCGCTGGTCGAGATGGGCAAGCGCGGCGATCTTCCACTCGGGCCCTACACCGCGGCCTTCTGCTTCTCGCTCGGCGTGCTGATCACGACGCCCATCTACAGCATCTTTTTTATGAAAGTTCCGGTCGAAGGCAACGAGGTTAAGTTCAAGGAATACTTCCGCGCCCGCCCGATGTGGCACCTCATCGGCTTACTGGGGGGACTGATCTGGACGGTCGGCACGATCGCCAATTTCGTGGCGTCCAGTGCGCCCGCGAGTGTGAACGTGGGACCTGCCATCGCCTACGCTCTGGGCCAGGGCGCGGCCTTGATCAGCACGTTGTGGGGCCTGTTCGTGTGGCGCGAATTCAAGGGCGCGAAGACCGGCGTGGTGGTGCTCCTCGCTCTGATGCTTGCGTTGTATGTTGGTGGATTGGGACTGGTCGCCATCGCCCCGTTGCATGGCAATTGATCGCCGGCACACTCTTTACAGTGCGGCCAGCAGCGCGTTGAGCGCATCCACTGAAGGCAGACTGCCTTGCGCCATCTGCGCACTGCCTCCGCCCCGTCCGCCATGGACGGACAGCAGTTCTTTCAGCCGGTTGCCCGCATGCACGCCGGACTGGGTTGAGGTCGCCAGCATCACGCTCGGCGGGTTGTCGCACGCAGCGACAAACACGCCTCGTCCTGCCGCCGTAAATCCCTGCGCCAGCGCACGCACCTCGTCGCCCAGGCCGCCCGCGCTCACGCGTTCGACGTGCCGCCTCAACCCGGAGGGCTCTTCCGCCGACGTGGCAAATAGCTCGGCGCCCCGGCGGAGGGCCAACTCGACCGCGAGTTTGCGCCGCACCTTGTCGGCCTCGCGAGCCTGCTCCTGGAGCGATTTGACCATCTCCGGCACTTCGTCGAGTGGAGAAGAGAAGAGCTTCGCCGCCAGGCTCAGGGCCTCGAAATCGGCCCGCGCCCGGCGCAGAGCCCGATGCCCGCACAGAAACTCGACGCGGATGTTGCCCCGGATCTTGTCGAGCTTCCGGATCTGGATCGGGCCGATCTCGCCGGTGGACTTCACGTGCGTTCCGCCACAGGCCGAGCGATCGACGCCTTCGATGGAGACGATGCGCAACGTCCCTTCGCGTTCCGTTGCCTTGCGCAATCCAGCGGCCGCGGATGCGTCCTCGAAGCCAACGCGCAGTGGGTGGCACTCAAACACGAGTTGGGCCGTCCGCTCCTCGACTGCTCGCACTTGAGCGGGCGCGAGCGAGGGCGTTTCCAGATCGATGGTGCTCGATTCGGCGCCGAGATAGAAGCTGACGGTCTTCATACCGTACAGCGCCTCAAAGACCGCCGAAAGCAGGTGCTGTCCGCTGTGCTGCTGCATGTGGTCGAAGCGGCGCGCCCAATCGACACAACCCGACACGGCGCCCGTCTGGAGCGGCTTCTCCAGCACATGCGCGATCCGCTCCTCGTCGTCTACGACATCCATCACACGGATTCCATTCAGCGTGCCCAGGTCGTTGGGCTGTCCGCCGGAAGACGGGTAAAACGCGGTGCGGTCGAGGTAGACGCGGAGTCCTCCCTCGCCGGTCTCAACGACGAAGGCTTCAAATGCGGTCAGGTAAGAGTCGGTGTAGTAAAGGCGTTCAGTCATGGAAGCTCGGTTGCTTCCAAGGTATCAAGCTGAGAGGGTAGGGTCGCCTAGACCCATTCGAGCGCGCGCTTCTTCCAGGCCCAGATGTATCCGGCGACCAGGATCAGCAGGAACACGCCGATCTCGGAAACGCCGAACCAGCCCAACTGCTTGTAGCGCACTGCCCACGGGAACAGGAACACGGTTTCCACGTCGAAGATCACAAACAGAATGGAGACAATGTAGAACCGGACCGTGTAGCGGCCGCGCGCATTCGAAGACGCTTCAATGCCGCACTCGTAGGCCTCGTGCTTCACCTGGCCGGGCGTCGAGGGCCGGATCAGCGCCGCTGCCCAGAGCAAAACCACGGGGAACAGCAGGGCCACGATCAGGAAAACAAAGAGCGGCAGGTACCCTTCCGGCATGGTTTCAATATATCAACTTTCACGCTCGCGGAGGTCCGGTATTGGGCGGTTCAGGTGCACGACGAGAGCGTGGGGCGGCGCTCCAGTCCAGTACCCGCTCAAGTTAGTTGTGGGGCCTGGAGGCCCCACGCGGCTCTGGGGAGCCGCCCCACAACACGCCCTGTCTCCATCCAAGCTAAAATCGGGGTTTGCTTCCATCATCCATCGCCGCCATCCCGGGCCGCGACCGCTTCCGGTTGCCCGGGACCATGTTTCTGCGCGTTCTCGTCGAACGCCGCAACCTGATTGGACAACTCGTCCGCCGCGACTTTGAAGCGCGTTTCGTCGGCTCCATCGCCGGGTGGCTGTGGACGCTGATCCAGCCGCTCGTCCTGCTGCTCAGTTGGGTCTTCGTGTTCATGTTTTGCATGCGCGTCCCGCCTCCGCCGGAGGCCGCCCACAAGAGTTATGTCGTCTTTCTGTTCTGCGGCTACCTGCCGTGGATGCTGTTGTCGGAGACGCTGCAGCGCTCGGCGAACTGCATTGTCGATAATTCGACGCTCATCACCAAGACCGTCTTCCCGTCAGAGGTTTTGCCGGTCACGCTGTTCCTCTCGTCGCTCATCAGCAACGCTCTGGCGACCACGCTGGCCGTGGCGGGCGTCCTGATCACTGAGCACCGCGTGCCGGGGACGATCGTAGTCCTGCCGGTCTTCATCCTCATCGTCGCGTTGCTGGCAACGGGTGTGAGCTGGATTGCGTCCAGCCTCCAGGTGTATCTTCGCGACACGTCCCAATTCGTAAGCGTGCTGCTGACGGCGTGGTTCTGGACGACACCTATTTTCATGTATGAGTCAATGATGCGAAACCGTCTCCCGGGGTGGGCCTGGACCGGAGTACGCCTGAATCCATTGACCGCGATTGTGGGCGGTTACCGCCGTGCCCTCTTGCTCGGACAGTGGCCCAACTGGAATGACCTGGCGCTGTCCGCCGCCATATCCGCCGGCGTGTTCGTTTTGGGCGGCCTGTTTTTCCGCCGTCTGAAGCGCGGGTTTGCCGACGTCCTGTAGTCTGGAAGATTGGAGAAGCGAACGAGCATGAATTGGACACGACGGAGTTTTCTGGCCTCCGCCGCCGCAGCCCCTCTGCTGGCGGGCGCATCGAACGGGGAGAAGGGCTTGCCGCCCGCACGGCCTAACTTCGTCCTGATCGTTGCCGAGGATCTGGCTGCGTGGATGGTGGGTTGTTACGGGAACCTCGAGATCAAGACTCCCAATCTGGATAAGCTCGCATCGACCGGTGCCCGCTTCATCAATAACTTTGCCTGCACTCCGGCCAGTTCCGCGAGTCTCGCGACTTTGCTGACGGGCCGCATCCCGCGCCAGCACGGCATTGCCGATTTCCTGACCTCGACGCCGCTGAAGAATCCTGAGCGCGGCCAGTCCGCTCCGCCGGCCTCCTTCGCCAACGAGGTGCTGCTCTCCGACCTGCTCTCGCCGGTTGGCTACCACTGCGGCTTTTTGGGCCGCTGGAATCTGGGTAACGACGAGCATCCCGGCCACGGCTTCTCCGAAACTGTCACGCTGCCGTCGGGCGACCCTGCCGGCGTCAACCCGGCACTCCTGGTCAACGGCCAGCAGACCCAGGAAAGCGGTTCGACGCCCGAAGTCCTGACCCGGCACGCGACCACATTTATCGACCGCCAGAATGGACCGTTCCTGCTCGTTGTTTCTTATCCCGCCGCTCCCGCTTCCGGCGACGGGATTCCGTCGAAGTACCTCGATCTCTACAAGACCTCCGGGTTCCAGACGTTCGGTATCCAACCCGCGTCGCCCGCGGCGCTGGACGGGAAGGAGATGCTGGCCAATACGGTCGCATCGATTCGCAAGGCTGCAGCCGCCATCTCGCTGCTCGACGACCAGGTCGGCGCTTTGCAGAAGGCGATCATCCGGAAGGGCAGCTTCGAGAACACGGTGTTCGTCTTCACGAGTGTCACCGGGCAGTTCCTCGGCCGGCGCGGGCTGTGGGGTTCAGGCTACGCCTCCAATCCGCCAAATCTCTTTGAAGAGTCGATCCACACGCCGCTTATCGTGAGTTGGCCGGGCCGCATCCCGACCGGGGCATCCCGTCCGGAGATGGTGAGCGCGGCAGATTTCGTGCCGACCGCATGTGACATCGTGGGCGTTTCCGTCCCCTCTGACCGAAACCTCTCCGGCCGCAGCTACCTGACCGTCGCTTCCGGCAAGCCGCTGCCCAAACGCCAGCCGTGGAAGGACCTCGTCTTTGGAGAATTGCGCGGCATCGAGATGGCTCGCGACAATCGCTTCAAACTGCTGCTGCGCGAAGAGGGGCAAGGCGCCAGCGAGATCTACGATCTGCGCAAGGATCCCAACGAGCGCATCAATCAGTTCGAAAACCAGGAATATGTCGACGTGCATAGCCGGCTCGAAGCCGAGCTTCGCGCCTGGCACGAGAAGTACGCCAGCTAGCTCTTGGACGAATCTCTGATCGCGTCGCGCAGGCTGAGGTTGTGAACAAGGCGATGCAGGTAGTTGGGGTGGATACCGAGCAGTTTCGCCCCTTCGGTAAAGCGCCCCCCAGCCTTCTCGAGCGCGGCGAGAATGACCCGCATCTTCGCCTTGCGGACGGCTTCGTGGTAGCCGCCGATCAAGCCCTCTCCATCCGGGAAGGCCTCCAGCAAGTTTTCCGGCAGGTCTTCAACCAGGATGAGGTCGGTCGAGCCGAGCACGACGGCACGCTCGATCGCATTCTCGAGATCCCGTACATTGCCGGGCCAATCGTGAGCTTGTAAACAAGCGAGCGCTTCACGGGAGATGCCAGTTACCTCACGCCTGACCTGTTTGCCGTGCTTGGCCACGAAGTAGTTGGCCAGTGGCGGGATGTCTTCGCGACGATCCCGCAAAGGCGGCATTGTCAGCGAAACGACGTTGAGGCGGTAGTACAGGTCCTTGCGGAACGTGCCACGCTGAATGGCGGCCTCCAGGTCGCGGTTGGTCGCGGCGATCAGGCGGACATCGCAGTGAATCTGGCGCGATCCCCCGACGCGTTCAATCTCGCGTTCCTGGAGCACGCGCAGCACCTTCGCCTGGCAGGTCAGCGGCATTTCTCCGACCTCGTCCAAAAACACCGTCCCGTGGTCCGCCAGTTCGAACTTGCCCCGCTTCTGCCCGATCGCTCCGGTGAATGCGCCTTTCTCGTGGCCAAAGAGGTCGCTTTCGAGCAGCGTCTCGGTCAATGTGGCGCAGTTGATGGCCATAAAGGGCTGGGTTGCGCGCGGGCTGTTGCGGTGAATTGCGCGCGCAACCAGTTCCTTGCCAGTTCCGCTCTCACCGCGGATCAGGACGGTGCAGTCCGTCGGCGCGACCTTCGACACCACCCGGTACACGTCACGCATCCGCGGGCTGGTGCCGACCATCTCATGCTCGATCTCAATCGTCGCCTGGAGGCGCAAGTTCTCCTTTTCCAACCATTCCAGCCGGCGCGCGTTTTCAAGGGCCATGCCCAAGATGGCGCCGAATGAACTTGCCAACTCCAGGTGGTCCGCATGAAAACGTACGTTGGGCACACAGGAATCGAGATAAACGACGCCGAGCGTTCTGGCCGAGATGATGATGGGCGCCACAAGGACGCTGCAGGAATGCGGCTCACTCAGATCTTCCGCTGCCGGGTTCGGGTCTGGCGGTACATCAACGGCGAGAATTCCTTTGACCTCGCGCCGGGCTTGATCGACGATGGCGCGATAGGTGCGCACCGTATTGGTGGGCCCGGTCTCACGATCCCGGCACGAGGCAAAGGACGGCTCCGGGCTTTGACCTTCGAACAGCAGCACACCGCCATGCTGAGCCGGAACCACCTCGAAGACTCCCTCCAACAACTGCTGCGCGATGCTTTCCGCCCTGCGGACCAGCCGAAGGTCGGCGCGTCTTTGAAAGAAAGCGCTGCAACGTTTGCCATGACGATCCCTCAAGTGGCGCGCCGGCCAGAGCCATGATGACCGGCCGAATGACCTCTCAAGGACTGGTGGCTGCCATTTGGAAGCACGGGCCGGAGATGATGAAAATGATGCAGCGCCGGCAGATCGCTTGGCCCCACTTCACAGGCCCCGAAATGGCGAACCTCTCCGCATACCTCCACGGGCTCGAGCTCAAACGGCGGACATCGCCTTGACGCGGCGACGCCGTTAATTCGACGCCCCTCCTGCGTCAGAGCCTTGGCCACTGCCACTAGAGTCCAGGCACAGCGCTTGCAGGTCCGGATTGCCTGCGCAAATCCCGGCTTCGATGGCCGCAATCTCCCGGCTGCACTGCGCGATTCATGCCGCGTCCTTGAGCGGCCGCCCCCCGCGCGGGGGGCGTGGTTTGAAACGTGCAGCGCCAGCAGCATAATCCCGGCGAGCAGGATTGTCGCTCATGGCGTCGCGCCCGCACGACGCACGGCCAGGCAGACAGGTATGGGATCTGATCGAGAAAGGCAGGAGAAGAGCGGAAGAATGGCGCGAAACACGGCCCTCCGGCTGGCATCGAAAAGACCGGCCGCCCGAAGTTGAGGGGGTTTCGGGCGACCGGCCACGAATCAGAGGGAAACCTGACCGTGGTACTGCATATCCTTGACTACGAACTTCACCTTCAACTGCAGGGGACCGATCCGCGTGAGGAAGATGACTTCCTTGTCCGCGAGGGAGATGGGATCGCCCGCGCGGGGGAAATAGAAAAGCAGCGTAGGGGTTTCGCTGCCTTCCAATTCCCCCACCCGGACGGCCGCGATCGGGTCCTTTCCCTTGCGCTCCAGCGCACTGGACTGTTTTAGATTCCCGATCATGGCTTTCCGTTGCTCGGCGGTTGGAGTGGGACGATCGGGCCGCTCCCCGCCCGCCGGCGCGTCAGGTCCCCCGCTTGGGGGCGGGCCGCCAGATCCTCCGCCTGGAGGTGGACCGCCAAAGAGAGGCAATCCGCTGACGCTGATCATGTAGTTCTCCGCGGCTTCCGGATCCGGTTGCTTCTTTCGCGCTTCGACCACAGGCGCCGCGCTCTCCCATCGCACGGTGGCCTTTATCTGCGGCATGCCGCCGCCGGGTCCGCCTCCACCGGGCGCACCCATGCCACCGCCGCCTCCTCCTGGCGGCCCACCCATTCCGCCGCCACCCCCGCCGGGCGGTCCACCCATGCCACCGCCTCCGCCTCCTGGAGGTCCGCCCATTCCGCCGCCACCGCCGCCGGGCCCACCAGATTGCGGCCCGTCACCGCCGGGCAGCTTGAACTGCGCCTCCGCGTCCTTTGCCCAGGGTGACCGGCTGAGCAGTTGCTCAATCTCTTTCTCCGACCACTCCGAGGCGGGCCGTTCATTCCAGAACTGCCCGGGCGCGAACGCCAGCAGGCGTGGCACACCAGCCCACACGGGCGTCGTCATTCCGATGGCGAGTACTCGCCGCCGCGTCATCATTCTTCCGCTCTTCCTTTCCTCCGCCCGGCTGCCTAGAATGCCAGCCTGAGTTGCAAATCGATCTTCCGGTTGTAGGTAGTTGCCGCACCCATCGGCCCGAAGCCGGCCAGGCTGCGGTATTCCCCGAAATACGGCGAAGAGAGATCGCCGCTGGGGTTCGCGTAATTCGGATGGTTCAGTACATTGCGGAAACTTATCGTAGCTGTCAGGGTGTATTTCTTTCCCGCTCCGGCTGCGCCGAACATACCAGGGGGTGGACCGCCTCCAGGAGGAGGGCCGCCTCCGCCAGGGCCTCCGCCCGAGGGTGGACCGCCGCCACCGCGCACGCCGCCCATTCCAGGAGGCGGTCCGAAATCGCCACTGGCGCTTTCACCCTTCTTGCCGAAAGACCACGCCCTGGAAACTCTCAAGTTCAAGCTGACGTTGCCGGGACCGCGGGCGTAGTCGCGCCCGATGGTCGGAGTGCCCGCCGCAGGGTTGAGGTCAAAACAGCCAAACCCGTCTTTGTAGACCAGGTCCGAGCCGCTGCAGCTCGCGGACGATACCCCCGGCAGGAGAGCGGGGCGCGCGTTGGGATAGCCGGTGAGCATTGGATCCTGCCCCGTCGTAATGTTGTACGGCGAGCCGCTCATCGCCAGGAAGAACGGACTGATCGAAAACCTGAAGGGCATCGGTATATTGGTCCCCATGAGGAAGCGGTGCCGCACATCCGCAAACGAGGACGGCCCCCATTCGGACTTCAGGTTGTAAGGATTCGCCGGCATCCCTTCGGCATCGGACTGGCCGTAGGAGAGGGAGTAGAAGCCAAAGAGGAAGACCTTTTTGTAGTTGATGTTCGGACTAACGATCAACTGGTGCGTGCGGCTGGAGCCGGTTGTTTCCGTGAGCAATCGCACCTGGCCGTCGCTGTAGGGGTATACGCCGTCCAAGGGAGTGTTCGCGTTGAGCTGGCGGGAAAGGTGCACGCCGCGGCTCTCGATGTAGGAGACGCTCAACTTTGCGTACTTACTCAACTGCCGCTCCACGCTCGCGGTCGCCTGATAATTGCGCGGGGCGCGCGCAGCCGGATCGAGTAGGCTAAGCTGCTGCGGTTGGGCGGAACCCGCGAGCGACGCCGCGGTCGGGATGACCGGATAAAAATCGGGGTTCTGGATGAAGTACGACTGCTGCGTCGTGCCGTTGTAGCGCGCGTCGGCGAGCGCCGTGCTGGAGGCGATCCGGTCGTAGAAAACTCCAGCGCCGAGTCTCAACACGGTCTTGGCTTGCTTCTTGCCTCCTCCATCGATGCCCCACGCCAATCCGATGCGGGGACCGAAATCGCTCCAGTCGTGCATGTTGGTTTGCGCTTCGTAGCGCAGGCCGTAGCTGAGTGTCAGGTTCGAACGGACCTTCCAGTCGTCATTGATAAAGAGCCCCGCGTCGAACTGGCGCACGGACGTAGTGGGCGTGCCCGCGTTGAGAGTGAATTGCGTGGCTCCGCCCCCCAGGAGTCGAATCTCCGCCGCGCTGAGCCCGGCCCGCTCGAAGAGCAGCGTCCGGCGGTACACATCCAGTGCGGTGAGCTCTATCGAGGTTCCGGCAATCGCCCCGTTGTTCGCATCCAGTTCGGGGCCGGTGCCGCCAAGGAATGTGAACGTGCCGCCAAAGTTGTTGACCGACCTGTCGTCGATAAACGCCTGCCGGAATCTTCCGCCCCACTTGATCGTGTGCGCACCACGTGTCAACGTCGTCGAATTCGATAGTTCGAGGCTGTTACTCGTACTGCCGGAATTGCCGATCTGCGCGCCGCCATCCTGGAAAGCGCCCTGCACGATCGTGAGAGGCTCGGTATTGTTTCCGTAATTCGAGAGAACGGAACGGTGATATTGGAACCTCACTTCATTGACCGCGTGCGGACTGAGCACGGCCGTCTCAGTGAGTTGAAAACCCTGGTCGGAACTCTTCTGGTTGTAGGCCTGTGAAAGCAGCGAGTAGCTGCCGACGCCCTCTTTATCCATTTCGATGCGCGTATTCTGATACCGCATGCTGAGTGTGTTCGATGGGGTCAGCGTGTAGTCGAGCCTAGGCGTAAAGCTCATGCGCGTTTGAGGCGTGACCACCGCCTGATTTACGGTCGTCGGGTTCAGATTGCTGTCCAGCGTCGTCGCATCGATGAACGCGTTCTCGTCAATCATGCGCCGTTCGAAGTCGAAGCCAAACGATGCCTTTTGCTTGGTAATGGGGCCGCTGAAACTGGCTCCGAAGAACTTTTGCGAGTACGGGGTCTTGGTCGATTCCGTGAGCAGCGGGCTGCGCGAGTTCAGGTCCTGGTTATTGAACTGGGTGAAGAAGGAACCGTGAAACGAGTCCGTTCCGGGCTTCGTGAAAATCTCAATCCGGCCGAAGCCGGGGCGATCGTACTCGGGTGAGAAGGGATTCGAGTTGATGCGAATCTCGCGGATCGACGACTTCGGAGGCAGATCGCTTCCCGAGAACCCGTCGATCATGATCTGGCCGCCGTCGGGGCCCGTGGAAGGTCCGGCCAGAGCCTGCAGTTGCTCCTGCAACTCATCCGGATCGTCGGAGAACGCCTGCAGCTCTTTGGTGCCCAGAACAATCGCGCCGCCGTTCGCGGTGGGATCGGTGGTGATCTTCTCGATCTCGTCTTCCACGTTGACCACCTGCGCCTCGCTCTGGATCTGAAGTTGCGCGTCGAGGACGGCAGACCCTGTTAATGACGCGATCGTCTCCTCGTGAGGCGCAAAGCCCTTCGCGAGGACGCGCACTTTGTAAGCGCCAGGCTTCAGAGTCGGGAATGCGTATTTTCCGTCGCCGTCGGTGCGGACAATCTGCTGGCCGGCCGGACCGCGCAACTGGACCACCGCGCCGGGCACCAGCGAGCCCGATGGATCAGTCACTACGCCGTGCAAACTGGCGATCGCCGCCAGTTGCTCCTCCGCGGCGGCTGGCGATGCCGCCAGCACGCCGTTTACGGCAAGGAGCGCCGCAATGAATGCAATCAACCTGGCGAGCAGGCTAAGGCCTCTCATGATCGTTCCCCCGGATAATTCGGTCTGATTCGAAGCGGGCTCTGCGTCCCCCTTCGTCAATTCCAGTGAACAACGCTGAAACATCGACGGAGGTTAAAGTTTTGTAAAGCGGTCCCCAGCACCGCCGCCCTTAACATTTCTTCGCAGAACAGGCCCTTTCCCGGGCGTTCGAGACGTCATAGCTTGGACTTAGTGGAACCGTTCAATATCCGGCAAGCAGACGACTGAGTTGCCGGAATCGGGCGGCCGTACGATTCGCTGATGAAACTCCGGTCCCGATGTGAACCTCGGAGACGGAGATAATGAGGGCGCTCGTTTTGTGAAAGGGGCCACCGCGTGGCTGGCACAGCTCATCTGCTATTGATCGACGACGACACGGAACTCGGAGCGCTGATGCGCGACTTCTTCCGGGACCAGGAGATCGACGTGACTTCGGCGCAGAACGGCTTTGAGGGCTTGGAGATGGCATTACGAGGCGGCTTCGATCTCATTCTTCTCGACGTGATGATGCCGGGCTTGGACGGTTTCGAAGTCCTCAATCGATTGCGTTTGGAACGGGACACGCCGGTTCTGATGCTCACCGCCCGGACCGAGAGCGAGAGCCGCATTCGCGGCCTCAATGAGGGCGCCGACGACTATCTGCCGAAGCCATTCGAACCGATGGAACTGCTGGCCCGCGTGCGCGCGATTCTGCGCCGCACGCAGACAGGGCCGCGCGATCCGCAGTCAGTCGTCGAGGCCAGCGGAGTCCGTCTCGATCCCGCGACGCGCCAGGTAACCATGAACGGGCGCGAAGTGGAACTGACGACGATTGAGTTCGACATTCTCGAGGTGCTGATGCGGGTCGCCGGCCGCGTCGTGTCGCGCGACGAGATCGCCCAACGCTTCTATAACCGGCCCGCCACGCCGTACGACCGCTCGATCGATGTGCACATCAGCCACTTGCGGAGGAAGCTCGACGCGCCTACGGAACTGATCCGAACGCTGCGCGGCCTGGGCTATCAATTTGCATCTGTTGACTTGGAGCCGGAGAAGTCATGAGGGGATTATTCGCCCGCATGCTGGCGTGGCTTCTGGCTACGTTGCTCTTTGGCGTTGTCGCGTTCTTCCTCTCTTCTTTCCTGTTTGCGCCCGGCAAGATGCAGAGAGACCAGTTTCTCCACCGCATTGTGGACTACGAATTTGCGGACGCTGTCCGCGCATACGAGTCCGGAGGCGCGCCGGCTCTTGGCGCTTACCTCGACCGGATGACGGCGCTGGTGTCCAACAAGTACTACTTGTTGGACACCCAAGGCACTGACCTGCGCACTGGCGCCGTACGTAAGGATCTGCTGGTGGCAACGCCTCCGCCTCGCTGGCGCGTCTTGCCGCCGCGTAGTTTCCGTATCTTACAGCCGTCCCGCGATGGCCGCTATGTGTTCGTGATCGACATTACGGTGCACTACGATCCCACATGGGACCTGCTCTCCTTCGGGTGGATCATTGCTGTGATCGTATTACTCGCTTATGCGCTTGCGTTCACTTTGGCACGGCCGATCGGCCGCCTGCGTGAGACGGTGATGCGCTTCGGACAGGGAGACTTGAGCGCGCGCGCACACCTCAAGCGCAAGGACGAGATCGGAGAACTCGGCCTGGCTTTCGACGAGATGGCGCTCCGCATTGAAACACTCCTCGCCGCCGAACGGCGACTTCTGCAGGACGTCTCGCACGAGCTCCGCTCCCCGCTCGCGCGCCTCAGCTTTGCGTTGGAACTCGTGCGCAAGAGCCCATCCAGCGAGGACGTCTTCCAGCGCGCGAAAAAAGAGGTCGACCGGATCTCGCGGCTGATCGCAGACCTGTTGCAGGTGACGCGCGTCGAGGGCGACTCCGGCACTCGAAACGACGAAGTCATATCGACGGACGAGTTGCTGGGAGAGATTGTGGAAGACTGCAGCCTGGAGGCGGCGGCGCGTGGCTGCCGCATCGACCTTCGCGAAAACGAAGTGCGCGAATTCAGAGGGGACCACGAGTTGTTGCGCCGGGCCGTCGAGAACGTTTTGCGGAACGCGATTCGATACACGCCGTCAGGCCAGAGCGTGGAAATCACATCGGGAAGCGAAAACAACGAACTCGTCATCGCCGTCCGGGACTATGGTCCGGGGGTCCCGGAGCGCGAGTTAGAGGCCATCTTCCGCCCATTCCATAGAGTGGAAGAGGACAGGAATCGAGCAGGCGGAGGCGGCGTCGGACTGGGACTCTCCATTGCCCAGCGCGCCGTGCTCCTGCACCACGGCCGCATCTCGGCGAGCAATGCCCAGCCCGGCTTGCGGGTAAAGATCTGGTTGCCTTTCTGAGGCAGCGGCCTGGTCTGCACTATGCTCATCCATCTGACGTGTCGGCGAGATTCTGAATACCTTCTGCAATCTATTGCCGGAGCCTGAAGAGCGTATTTCACATTTATTTGACAATTCCATAGCGACTGGCTCTGGCCTCGCCGTCTAGCCTGCAGTTAATGGCTGGTTCATTGCTGCGGCTCCTGGCGATTCTGAGTCTGCTGCCGGCCGCGGGGGCCGCAGACTATGCCGGCAGCAAGGCGTGCAAGACTTGCCATGCCGACCTCGCCTGGAAGTTCTTCCGCAATCCGCATTTCCGCGATGAAGAGGTGCTGCCCCAACCAGGCGCGGCCGGTTGCGAAAGCTGCCACGGTCCCGGCTCGGAGCACGTAAAGGCGCCCTCGAAGGCGAGCATTTTCGCCTTTTCCGTTCGCTCTTCGGAAGAGATCGTCACGCGCTGTCTGAGCTGTCATTCCAACGAAATGGGCCGCATGAACTTCCGCCGCTCCGAACATTTCAAGGCCTCGCTCAATTGCGCTTCCTGCCACTCCATCCATCACAGCCCGACGCCTCGCCGGCTGCTGTCCAAGGTGCAACGCGAGCTCTGCTACACCTGCCATCCGTCGGTCCGCGCGCAGTTTTCCATGCCGTTCAAGCATCGCGTTAACGAGGGCTTGATGGATTGCACGGACTGTCATAATCCTCATGGAACGTTCGCGCCCTCCTGGAAGATGGGGGACCGGCCGCGCCTGGTTTCGCAAGCCAGCGTGAATGAAGAAGCCTGTTTAGGCTGCCACAAAGACCTGCGCGGGCCCTTCGTATTCGAACACACCGCGGTGCGCGTGGAGGGCTGCGAGACGTGTCACTTGCCGCACGGCTCGGCCAATCCGAGGCTGCTCAAACGCCCGGTCGTCTTCACGTTGTGCCTGGAATGCCATAACGGAACGGGGTCGGGACGAACCGGCGCGGGCGTCCCGCTGACGCCGTCGTTCCATAACATGGCCGATCCGCAGTACCAGAATTGCACCATCTGCCATGTCCGGCTGCATGGCTCTAACTCCAGCGCTTTCTTTCTGAGGTAGCAAAGCAATGCGGCTTCCAATTACGGCCTTATTGCTGGGATCCATAGCGTTCGCCCAGGAACCGGTAGCGCCCACCGAGGCCTCAACCGGATCGCCGCGCGGAGCGAATCTCGGGCCCTATAACCTGCTGCAGTCTTTCGAAGCCGGTGATCGATTCCTCTCCGTCACGGGAAACGAAGACGCCTACCGCAGCCAGATCAACTACGGCGACGGGCTGCGCCTGCTGAGCACTTCATTCGCAATATTCTCGAAGGACGGGAATAGCCGCTGGCTGGATCGCCTGACCGTCAACACGCAGGGTCTGGGCAACGACCCGTATGAATCGGCACGGCTCCGCGCGGAGAGCAAATGGTACGACTATGACCTGCGCTGGCGGCAGTCGGACTACTTCAACCCCGGCATCGGCTTCGCCCAGAATCTGCATGCGCTCGATACGCGGCGCACCACTCAGGACCACGACATCGTAATCCTGCCGCGCGGGCGGTTCCGGATTATCGGCGGCTACAGCCGCATCACACAGACCGGCGATGCGCTGACAACCAATTACAACCAGGGCTTCACAGATACCCCGCTGTTCCAGAATGTTCAAAGGCTCGATAACGAATACCGGCTGGGCTTCGAATGGGTCAGCGAGGGCACGCGAATCTCGATCCTGCGTTCCTGGGAGCGCTACAGCGAAATTTCGCCCGTCTCCAACATCGCTCCCGGTGCGAGTGCGCCCGCCGATGGCGCCAACGCGTTTCAATCCAATGAGCCGTACCGAGGTACAACCACCGGGTGGCGTCTGCTCGCGATTCGCGAGTTCGGAAAGCGGTTGAACCTGAACGGCCGCCTCACCTACGCCGCGACGCGCGGCAGAGTGGATCTGGACGAATCCTTGTACGGCACTCCGGCGCTGAGCCAGCCGGTCTATCAAGTTGCGGTGGCGGGCAATGCGACGAGGCCGGTCACAACCGCGGCGTTGAATGTGATATTCACGCCGATCGAACGGCTCACCATCACCAACCAGATCTCTTACGACCAGACGCGGATGAGCGGCAACAGCGTGTACGGAGAGTTGAGTAACTCAACGCTCGCTTTTCAAGAGGTCGATTTCCAATTGCTGGCTTTGCGCCGCGTGGGCGACCAGACCGACGTCCTGTACCGGCTGTTGCCCTGGCTCGACGTAACGGGCGGCTATCACGTCGACACGCGGACCTTCCAATCGGTGCGAAGTCCGCTGCCCGATGGAACTCAGCAAACTGAACGTGACGAACAGTCCAACACGCAGCAGGCGGGAATCGCGGGCCTGCGCCTGCGCTTCATGAAGCGGATCTCGCTTCTGCTGGACGCCGAGAAGGGCGCCAACAACAATCCCGTTTATCCGATCGGCGACAAGTCCTACCACGCACTGAATGGGCGGCTGCAGTACAAGTCGAAAGCACTGCTGCTCGCCGTTTCCTTGCGCGACAACTACAACATCAACCAGGCGGCGCTGAGCGCGTTCAGCGCCCGCGGCCGTGTGGTTTCGGCGGAAGCATCGTGGACGCCTCGGGAGTGGTTTTCCCTGGATGCCGCATATTCGAAACTGCACACGGCCACGGCGGGCGGCCTGGCCTATTTCATCGACGGGAATCTCGTGACGGGCAATGCGTCGCTCTACATCAGCAATCTGCACTCGGGCAATCTCTGGCTGCGATTCAACGCCGGCAAGTACGCCACGCTTCGCCTGGGATACAGCCACGTGCAGGATACCGGCGACGGGCGGCAAGTGGCGAACGCGGGCAGCAACGCGGACAACAGTGCGTTCATTGCGGCGCAGACCTTTCCGCTGACCTACTCCTCGCCTCAGCTCCAGTTGTCCGTGCCGTTAGGAACGCGCCTGCGCTGGAATGCGGGGTGGCAGATGTACCGCTACGGGGAAGTGTTTGCCGCGATTCGCAATTACCACGCGCAAACCGGCTATACGAGCCTCAAGTGGTCGTTCTGAGAGTGCGGTCCTGGCTCCGTTTCAATGTTTCCTCAGGAGCGTAACTACCTTTGCAAGACTTTAACGAACCGGGAAAGACACCCCGAACGACCTGCGGGAGCATCGGGCCAGGAGACCCGAATGCGCAGATTCCTGATCCCTCCGGCTCTGCTTCTCGCCGTGGCGGCTTGCTTCGCGATCCGGCGGCCGCCCGTGAATCCGCCGGTCGTAGCCGACCTGAGCATGGAAGCCACGCTCAGACCTCCGCCGCGCGTCTCACAGATGCTGCGGCGCGCCTGCTACGACTGCCACTCCAACGAGACGCGGTGGCCTTGGTACAGCCGGGTGCCCGGGCTCGGCAACATGCTCCAGCGAGACGTCGCAAATGCGCGTGCGGCTTTCAATTTCTCCGAGTGGGCCGCGGGGCCCTACCGCAAGCCGCGTGTGGGCGCAGCCATGCTCCTGGGAATGTGCGCGGCAATTCGCGAGGGCCAGATGCCTCGGAAGAACTACCAGTTGCTTCACCCGCAGGCGAAGCCGTCACCTTCGGAAGTCGACGAGTTCTGTGTCTGGGGGCGGACAGAGGCGAAGCGCGCGATGGAGGGCGCCCGGCACAGTCCGGGCGAGCGAGCCCAGCAGATCCACCGGCTTCAAATCCTCCGGATTGCGCGAAGGCCGGATTGAGCCTTCCCAGATCGGACGCACTCAGCTACACTCGCTCTGTGGATTCACCGGCCATCCTGATCATCGACGACGACGAGGGACTGCGCGATAGCATCAGCCTCCTGCTCGAACAGGAGGGGTTCCGCGTGCTGACCGCGGCCGACGGACGCACCGGTTACGACATGGGATTGAACATGCGCCCGGATCTGATGATCGTCGATCTCCGCCTTCCTGGGATGAGCGGCATTGAAATCTGCCGCCAGATCCGCGCGGCGGGTTCGAAGACGCCGCTCATCGTGCTGAGCGCTCTGGGAGACGAAATCGACAAGGTCTTGCTGCTGGAGATTGGCGCTGACGATTACGTGGTGAAGCCCTTCGGCGCACGCGAGTTGCTCGCCCGCATCCGGGCAGTGATGAGGCGTTCGGCTCCCGAGCCCGCGCGCGCGGTCCAGTTCAGCGACGTCACTGTCGATCTCGACCGGCGAATTGTAGTGCGCGCAGGCGTCGAGGTGAAGTTCACGCCGGCCGAATACAACCTGCTGACGTATTTCCTCACGCATCCCGACCGGCCGCTTACGCGCGACGCCCTGCTGAACGCGGTCTGGGGCTATGAGTCGTTTCCCAGTACTCGGACCGTCGATGCGCATGTCCTGAAACTGAGGCAGAAACTCGAGCACGATCCGTCCATTCCACGGCATTTTCTGACGCTCCACGGCGTCGGCTATCGATTCGTCCATTAGCAAACAAACCGGTCACAACTCATGCAACGACGGATGATTCTGATCGTGGACGACAACCTCTCTTCGGCTGACACGATGGAATTGGCCTTGATGGATCTCGACGGCTTCGAGACCTCTTCCGCGACGAACGGTGCGCGCGCCTGGAGTCTTATCCAGGGATTTGAAGCGGACCGTCTCGCTGCGGTCGTCACGGATTTGCACATGCCCTCCATGGACGGCTTCGAACTGATCGCCCGGATTCGAGCCGACGCCCGCTACACGCACCTGCCCATCCTGGTGGTGAGCGCGACGACCGATCTCGGCGCGCCCCAACGCGTGCTCGACCTCGGCGCCAACGCGTTTATTTCCAAACCCTGGTCCCCACTGAAACTGCGTCGACGACTGGAGCACCTTCTGTATGGAGAAAGCGACAAGCGCAACGTACCTTGAGCACCGGGGAGGCGCCCTGCTCGGTCTCTTCTTTGCCCTATCGCTCGCGGCGCTCGCCTTCGCCCCTCTCGCCCGAGCACAACAGGATCCCGAGATCCGGCAGATTCTCGACAGGCTTGACCGGCTGGAACGGCAAAACGCGGAGCTGCGGACAGAAGTGCAAGACCTTCGCAAACAACTGGCGATGACAGGCAGCCCGGAGGCGCCCTCCGCCGAAAGCGTTGAGAAACTGGCCGACAGAGTAGCGGTGCAGTCCACTCGCATTGAGGAGCAGGCCCAGTCGAAAGTGGAGAGCCTGCAGCGCTTCCCGATCCGCATCACCGGCATGGTGCTGTTCAATGCTTATACCAACTCACGCTCCGAAGGAGCCTATTCTTCGCCCATCGCCACTTCCGATACATCCGCTCGCTCGGCGGGTGGAACGCTGAGCCAGTCCATCCTGGGCCTGGAGTTCTTCGGGCCTGGCACATTTCTCGGAGGCAAGATCCGGGGCAACATCCAGATGGACTTCTATCCATACGGCGGAAGCTACACGGCAACGCCACCCGCGGGCGCGCTGGATAATCTCACGCCCCGCCTGCGCACTGGCGCTCTGATTATCGACTGGGGATCGCGGAGTCTCATGGTAGGCCGCGAGAAGCCGCTCATCGCCCAGCGCGATCCGGATTCGCTCGCGCAGGTGGGACTGCCGCCTCTCTCCGGCGCGGGCAATCTCTGGGACTGGCAGCCGCAGATCCGGCTTGAACAGAACCTTCACATCACTTCCGGCAACACCGTCACCGCGCAGGCGGCTCTGTACTCGACGCATGAGACAAATACTCAACTCCCTGACCCTTTGGCGGCTACGCTTGAGCCGGCCAGACCGGGCTGGGAAGGCCGGGTCCAGTTTGCGCACCGGCGAGGCGATGAGCCGTACTTCGAGCTTGCGCCAGGCTTCCACTACAGCGTCAGCCATGTGGCCGGCGACTCGATTGCGTCGCAACTCGTCACGCTCGACGGGCTCTTCCGGCCCATCCATCTCCTCGAGTTCTCGGGAGCGTTTTTCGGCGGGCAAAACGCCGCCGGACTTGGAGGGCTCGGACCTGGCTTCCGAGTGGCGCCGGACGGAGAGGCCTACGCCGTGAACAGCCGTGGAGGCTGGCTCCAGATGGCGCTCTTCCCCACGCAGAGGTTGTCGTTGCACTTCTTCGGTGGAGCGCAAGTGAACCGCCGCTCCGACCTGGTGGGATACTATCCTCAATCAAACATTTCCTTCGCCGGCAACGTCTACTACCGGCTCGCCCCGAACGTCTTTCTGGCGTTTGAAGCCGCCCAGGTCCGAACCGCCTGGACCAGCGGGACCACCAATTTACGGAACCATTATGATCTGGCCCTGGCCTACAAGTTCTAAGGCGTTGCTTGTGCTCCTCGCGCTTACTCTACCGGCTGCCGCATCCGTGGTGACGGGCGGCGTGAGGATAATGCCCGGAGGGACCTCGCGCACCCATAACCCCGCCACGAACGAGGGCGTGGTCGTTTGGCTGGAAGCGGACGGCCACAGGACTCAGCGGCCCATGCCCGGCGTCGTTCGCATGGTCCAACAGCGGAAACAGTTCGTTCCGCACCTGCTCGCAATTCCAGTGGGAACCACCGTGGAGTTTCCCAATCTGGACCCGATCTTTCACAACGCCTTTTCCAATATCGATGGGCAGCCCTTCGACATCGGTTTGTATCCGCCCGGAGGGACGAGACAGGTGCTGTTCCGCCGGGCGGGCGTCGTGCGCATTTTCTGCAACATCCATCAGTCGATGAGCGCGGTGATTGTCGTCGCTCCCACGCCCTGGATCACGATCAGCGACCGGAACGGCTCCTTCTCAATGGAAGGGGTGGAGCCGGGGCGCTACACACTGCACTTCTTCTATGAACGCGCGACGCAGCAAACGCTCGACACGCTGACTCGCACGATTGACGTCCCCGCGGACCTACTGGCGCTGCCGGCCATTCAGGTTTCCGAAACCGGCTACATCGAGATGCCGCACAGCAACAAGTACGGGCAGGATTACGGTCCCGTGCCCGATGACGCCACGTCCTACCGGAAGAACAAATGAAGTCTCCAGACTCCTTGTCGCTGCGGTGGAAGTTCCTCGCCGCCACCTCCCTTTCCCTGGTGGTGCTGTTCCTGGTCACCGGTGTGGTGATTGAGAACCGCTCCACCCACATCGCGTCCGAAGGACTCGAGCAGGAAGCGCAGGCCAGCCTCCACGCCTACGAGTCGCTTTGGCGCGCTCGCGCCGATGTGCTGGCCTCGGTGAGTCTGGCGCTCAGCGGGATGTCGGACGTGCGCGCCGCTTTCGGAACTCGCGATGCCGCGACCATTCGGGACACCGCGGGAGAACGTTGGGCGCCGCTCGCCCGGCAGAGTGCCGTGTTCGCGGTCACCGATCCACTCGGACGCGTCCTGGCGTCATTTGGCGATCACCCGCTTCCGTCGCCGCAAGGCGATATCCCCGCGGTGCGTAGCGCGATGAAGCAATTCCCTAAACAAGCGACCGGCTTTATCGCTCAGGGCGGAGAACTGTATCAGATCGTGGTGACGCCCGTGTATGTCGATGCGACGTCCGGCTCGACGCTGTTGAATGTCCTTGTAGCCGGCTATTTCGTGGATGCCGCTCTCGCGCTGCGTTTGAAAGAAGCGACCGGCGGCAGCGAGTTTGCCTTCGGAGCGCTGGACAGCGTGGTTGCGTCGTCGCTTGAGCCAGGCAAGGTGAAGCAGTTGGGAAACTCTCTGTTCGGCCCGGCGGGCGGCATCACCCGGCTGCACGCTGGCGAAACCGACTATCTCGCGTTGCGGCGATCGCTCCTGGATATGGACGGCAGGCCCGCCGGTTATGTCTGGATCCTTCGTTCGTTCGAGGCCTCGGAGGGGGCCATCGCGGCGCTCAGGCGGGACTTGCTGCTGGTTTGGGCGGCAGCCCTGCTGGCTGCCCTCGTGCTGGCGTGGCTCCTGGCGCAGCGGCTCTTGCGCCCCATTGCCGCGCTCGATCTCGCCGCGGAACAGGTAAGCCGGCAGAACTACTCCTACCGCTTGCCCGTCAACACTCGCGACGAACTCGGACGGCTCGCCAACGCCTTCAACCGGATGTGCGAGTCGCTCCAAAAGGCGGAGCGGGACTTGATTCGTCAAGAGCGGTTGTCCACGGTCTCGCGGCTCTCCAGTTCGCTGGTGCACGATCTGCGCAACCCGCTAGCCGTGATCTACGCCTCCTCCGAAATGCTCTCCGGGGCCGACTACTCGGCCGCCCAGGTGAAACGTCTTGGAACCAACATTTTTCGTTCCGCCGCCCAAGTCAAATTCATGTTGGAGGATCTGGTGGACGCGAGCCGCGGGCGCCCGGGCAAGACCGAGACCTGTCCGCTGGCGGAGATCGTCCGCTCCGCCTGGGAATATGTCGCTCCGCGAGCGGAGAAAGCCGCCGTGGTCGCTCAGATCGGCGTACCGGAAGAATACAGCGTAACGGTGGAGCGCCATCGCATCGAGCGCGTTTTCATGAATCTCTTCGCGAATGCCATAGAAGCAATGGCCGAAGGAGGAACGGTCGCGGTCACGGCCAGCCGCGGCGGGGACAGTGTGCACGTCGAGGTGCAGGACACCGGTCCCGGTATCGATCCGCAGATCCTTCCGGACCTGTTCGAGCCTCTCAACCTGGGGAGCAAGAAGGGCGGCATGGGATTGGGCCTGGCGCTTTCCCGCCAGACCGTCTTGGACAACGGGGGAGACATGGGAGTCGATCCGGCGGTGGCGGCAGGAGCCAGATTCTGGCTGAGATTGCCCGCCGGATCGACTCAGGCGACCCCTATTGAACCGTGATCGGAATGATCGAAGTGAAGGCGTTTCCGTTCGCGCGTAACGCCAACACCGAGACCGCGCCGCTGCTGACGGTAAAGTCCACGGCGCCCCGCTGTCCTACCACCCCGCTCACCACGTCCCGCAGCAGAAACGCGGTACGATTCCTCGCCGCGAGAGGCTGTTGCACGCCGGAGCCGATGGGCTGTCCGGTGGAGTCGCGCGTGGTGATCGTCAGCGTCGCGTCCGTGTCCGTCGGATTCAGCACGGCGATCGCGGTGCTGTAGCTCGTATCGTCGAAAATTACGGTCACCTTGGTCGCCGTCAGGCTGGCTAGAGGTACGGTGGCTTCCTGCGGCGGCGTCCCCGCGGGTTCCCGGCGGAAGACGCCATAGCCGCTCACCCCCGCGGGCAGGTTCAACAAAATCGAGCCCTGCGTGGCGGCGCCTTGATCCGGCATCTCCACGAGTGCGGATCCTCCCGCGGGCAGGGAGACCGCCTGGCTGGTTGTAACTGTGCCGCCGCTAAGCGCGACCGGCAGCGGCGCTCCGGTTGGATCGACGAAGTCCAGTGTCGCCGTGGCCGCGCTCGATCCGGTGTTGGTCAGGTACACCGCTGTGTACCACCCTTCTCCATAGACCAGTTGCGGCATCGCCATGTTGGGCGCCGGACCTTCGGCGGGCGTGGGCGCGATGGTCAGCGAAGTCGTGTAGATGTGATCCCCTGTCGGTGCTCCGTTGTTGTTCGCGGCGTTGCCAGCCGCGTAAAAGGTCACGGAACCCACGCTCGCGCTCGGAGCGGTCCAGTAGACATCCCAGCTTGCTCCGCCCGGCGTGCCCGGGCGCGTTCCCGCGGACGTGTGAGTGACGTATTGCACCGAGCCCGGCGAGCCTTCCACCTGGGCGAGCGTATAGCCTGACGCCAGGGAGAGCGTTCCCGCGGGCTGCGTTCCGTCGCTCGCCAGCCGGGCTGTCAATTCGAAGCCCCAGCGCATCGCAGTCGGATCGGAGTCAGTGACGGTCAGGTGGATCACTTGTCCCGGCCCATACGTGGTCGCAGCAATGAGGTTGATCAGAACGCTCCCGCCGCCGGAATTGGCGGCGCCCACGTGGCAAGCCGTGCAGTTGCCTTCTCCGGGCGCGCCAGTGTAGCCGGGCGGAGCTCCAGCGCTGTGAGCGAAAGCTCCGGCCGCGAAGAGGGGCAGGAGGAGTGGAATTGAGAATAGCGTCGATGTCCGCATTTCGAATCTCCTTGTGTTGTTGAGGAGGCGCTGATCGAGCGGCGCCTTCCCAGTCAGCCCGATGGTATGAACGGACGATCCTGGCTGTCGTCATGCGCTTGTGAATGTTCTGTCAACATCGTGTGCCCGCATACTTGTGACCACCCGCATGGCCGCGGTAGAGTGAGCGTTCGTGCAACAACCCCGCCCGGCACTCCCGCACCCCTGGCGCCTGCTGGCGTTGCTCGTGCTTTCGATCTTCATCAACTACATCGATCGAGCCAATCTCGCGGTGGCGGCGGAAGATCTAAGCCGGGACCTGATGCTGCGACCGTCGCAACTGGGCCTGCTGCTTTCTGCTTTCTTCTGGACCTACGCGGCGTTTCAGTTGGTAGCCGGTTGGCTGGTGGACCGGTATAACGTCTTCTGGGTATACGGCATCGGGTTCTTCGTCTGGTCCCTGGCCACCGGCCTTACGGGAACTGTGAACGGCTTCGCGATGCTTTTCGCGTTGCGGCTGGTGCTGGGGATGGGTGAGTCCGTGGCTTACCCGGCGTACTCGCGCATCCTCGCCTCGGGCTTCCCCGAGAAGCACCATGGCTTTTGCAACGCCGCTATCGACGCGGGCTCGAAGCTCGGACCCGCGCTGGGCACATTAATCGGCGGATTGATCGTCGCCGCGGCGGGCTGGCGTTCGTTGTTCTTCATCCTGGGCGGCAGCGCGCTGCTGTGGCTGATCCCCTGGTTCGTCTCGATTCCGAAGAACCTGCCGGCGCGCGCCCCGGAAGCCGTGGGCGGTCCCAGGTTCCTCGACATCATGAAACGCCGGGAAGTCTGGGGCACGTTCGTCGGTTTGTTCGCGATCAACTGGTCCTGGTATTTCATGATTACCTGGCTGCCGTACTATTTGAGAGCGGCGCGTGGCTTTACCCAGGCTGAGATGGCGGTGTTCGGGTCGGTGCCGTTCTGGTGCATCGCGGCTTCGTCAGTCACTTTCGGCTGGCTCTCCGACCGGCTCATTGCGGGTGGACTCTCCGTATCGACGGTCCGCCGCGGATTCGCGGCAGGCGGGCTGATCTCGGCCGGCATGCTCATGCTGCCGGTCGCGCTGGTCGCTTCCGGGCGCACGGCGCTGGTCCTGCTGACCATCGCGACCGGGCTGTTTGGTATGTGCACGTCCAACATCTGGGCCATCACGCAGCGCCTGGCCGGACCCTCCGCGGCCGGCAAATGGACCGGGGCTCAGAACGCGTTCGGCAACCTGGCCGGAGTCTTCGGCCCCTGGCTGACGGGCGTGTTGGTGGAGCGGACTGGCTCTTATGTTTCGGCGTTCGCGCTGGTCTCGGTCGTGCTCGTGTCGGGCGCGATCTCGTTCCTTGTATTGATCCCGCGTCTAGATCCCGTCGTCTGGCCGGAACGATAGCGGGTGGCCGTTAACTAAAAACACCCGTGAAAACGGAGCCGCGACCGTCAGCGAGCGGTTGTATCCGGCATTCACCGCTCAAGGCCGGTTCAATTGAGGCCCGGAGTTGGTACAATCCGTCCCATGCGTTTCCTAATGCTGCTTCTCGGATTGTGCGTGACCCTGCCTGCCGTCTTGCCCGGAGAAGATACGGTGCTATCGCATGTGGCGGCGCACGCAGACCGTTTCGGGGTAATTTCCCGCCAGATCTGGGAATCGCCGGAAATCGGATTCCACGAACAGAAGAGCTCCGCGCTGTTGCGCGATGAACTGCGTGCGGCGGGATTCAGAATTCAGGACGGGGTAGCGGGCATGCCGACCGCGTTCACCGCGGAGTGGGGCAGTGGACAGCCGGTGATTGCAATTCTCGGCGAGTTTGATGCGCTGCCTGGAATGTCTCAAAAGGACGTGCCCCACGCGGAGGCGATCGTTGCGGGCGCGCCCGGCCACGGATGCGGGCACAACCTGCTGGGCACTGCCTCCGCGCTTGCGGCTGTTGCGGTGAAGGAAGAGATGCAGGCGCGCGGGTTGAAAGGGACCGTCCGCTTTTACGGCACGCCGGCGGAGGAAGGCGGCGGAGGCAAGATCTACATGCTGCACGCCGGTCTGTTCCGCGATGTAGATGTGGCGCTCACGTGGCATCCCGGCGATGCGAACCAGGTGAACCTGCAGTCCTCGCTGGCCAACAACGGCGCCAGGTTCCGCTTCTACGGCACGGCCGCCCATGCAGCCGCCGCGCCGGAGCGCGGCCGCTCGGCATTAGACGGCGCTTTGGTGATGTTGAACGCGGTCGAGTTTTTGCGCGAGCACGTTCCGCAGGAGACGCGAATCCACTACATCATCACCAATGGAGGCAGCGCGCCGAACATCGTGCCCGCCTTTGCCGAGGTGACTTTGATCGCACGGAATCCCGACGCGATCACGCTCAATGGCATCTGGGAACGCATCCTCAAGTGCGCGCAGGCCGGAGCGCTCGCGACGGAAACGCGTATGGAGACCGTGCAGGGCACCAACTACGCCAACCTCCTGCCGAACGACACGCTCTCGGCCGTCGTGGCGCGGAACATGCGCAAAGCGGGCGGTTACGAATACACGGCGGAAGAGCGCCAGTTCGCCCTGGAAATGCAGAAAACGCTGCCAAGTGCGTCGTCCAGGCCCGGCCCGGACCAACTCCTCACCGAGATGATAGAAGGCGTCTGGTCGGTTTCCACCGATGTGGGAGACGTGAGCTGGAACGTGCCGACTGTGAACTTCAACGCCGCGACATTCGTGCCCGGAGCCGTGCCGCACACCTGGCAGTCCGCGGCTTGCGCGGGCACCAGTATCGGACGGAAGGGGATGCTTGTGGCGGCGCGGACGCTGGCTCTCTCCACACTCGAACTGTTGGAGCAGCCGCGGGAGATCAAAGCGGCCAAAGCCGACTTTGCGAAACGCAAAGCCGGACGGAGTTGGGTGACTAGAATAGCAGCGGACGCGAAACCGCCTCTCGACCCTATGAAATGAGCGGATGACACCGCTCGATCTCGCCACGACCCTGCAACGATTGAACCGGATTGCTTGGAAATCCAAGACCTCGCAACACCTGCCCCGCTCTATTTCGATGGCGCGTGGCGTCCGGTCTGCGTGAGCGGTGCCCCGTCTGCATGCGCAGAGCGGCAGAGGCGCAGTCTCAACGCGAGGCGAACCAGTCGAGATACTGCGCCCCCCGGTCACGCTCGCGGACAAAAGCACCGCCTGGGAGAATCTCCCGGTGACCATGCACGAGGTCAACCGCCGCTGGACCGAAGATCCCACTGCGTTCAAACACGACGGCGCTTACTACCTGATGTACTCCGCGAATCACTACCTGGGCGAGAACTACTCGCTGGGCTCCGCCATGGCGAAGCACCTGCTCGGGCCGTATAAGAAGGCCGCGAACAACCCCGTACTGCGCGAGAATACGGACCGTGGAGGCGTGGTCAGCGGTCCCGCTCACAACTGCGTAACACTGTCGCCGGATGGCACGGAAATGATCTGCCTGTATGCCGGACGGACGACGGCGACGGGAGATCGCGCGTCCTGCTGATGGACCGGATGGAAATCCGGAAGGATGGCACGCTGGTCATGCACGGTCCCACCATCACACCGCAGCCTGTGCCGTCTGCCGGGAAAACGCGGAGAGGTTAGCGGCAGGCTGGGCGAACTGGCTCGTAATGTTCATAGGCCTATACCCACCGCTCTTTCCATACGCGGTTGCTCTGGAAATGCGGATACCGATTCTGCGGCGCTTGTGTGTGCAATCACCGCCACGAATGAAAAGAGCGGCCATCGACCCGGCCACCGCTCCCGGGCATTGACCGCTCTCTTCGTTCGCGGTTCGGTGCTGGGAGAGGAGTGGCCATTTTCATCATTTGGGGGTGAACGGCATGCCGATCATGCAGAGACCTGTGCCAGCGAGCCCAATCCGAGGCGCAAATGCCGGTGTAGTGTACCAAAGTACAGGCGCCTTACCACGCAGTCAGTTCGTCATTTCCCGTTCAGCAACGGGCGCAGGTACTTACCAGTCCACGACGCTTCGCACGCCGCGACAGTCTCCGGCGTCCCTTCCACCACTATGCGTCCGCCAGCGTCGCCGCCGTCCGGCCCCAGGTCGATCAGCCAGTCCGCGTGCCGGATCACTTCCAGGTTGTGCTCGATGATCAGCAGCGTCGCTCCCTTTTTGATCAGCCGGTCGAAGGCGTCGAGCAGCTTGGCGATGTCGTCGAAATGCAGCCCGGTGGTCGGCTCGTCGAAGAGGTAGAGTATGCCCTTGCCGTCGGTTTGCGTCAGATGCGACGCCAGTTTCACGCGCTGCGCTTCACCACCGGAGAGCGTTGTCGCCGACTGGCCCAGGCGCAGGTAGCCGAGCCCGACGTCCGCCATCGGCTTCAGCCGCGCGATGATGCGCGGTTGGTCGGCGAAGAACGCGATCGCCTCGTGGATGGTGAGTTTCAGCACTTCGTGAATGTTCAATCCGCGATAACGGATATCGAGAACCGACTGCTTGTAGCGCGTGCCGCGGCAGTCTTCGCAGATCAGTTCGACGTCGGCCAGGAACTGCATCTCCACGGTTACCGTACCGTCGCCCTGGCAGGTCTCGCAGCGCCCGCCGGGGATGTTGAAGCTGAAATGGCCAGGCGTGTAGCCGCGGCGGTCCGCTTCCGGCGTCGCCGCGAAAAGCTCGCGGATGGCATCGAAGGCTTTGGTGTAGGTTACCGGGTTCGATCGCGGCGTGCGCCCGATCGGCGATTGGTCGACCAGCACCACTTCGCGCACCTGGCCGGCGCCCGCCATCTTGCGGCAAACCTGCCGCTCGCGCGGGGCGTCCGTGTCGTCCCCGGTTGCAAGGCTTTTCCCCTTCGCCGGCTTTTCCTCGCCGGCATCCACCGCGTAGCGCGAAGCCAGGGCTTTGTTGATGACGTCGTGAACCAGTGTCGACTTGCCCGAGCCCGAGACGCCTGTCACCACCGTCATCAGCCCCAACGGGATGGTGACATCGACGTTTTTCAGATTGTGCCCGCGGCAGCCCCAGAACTGCAGCAGCCGCTTCGGGTCCACCGGCCGCCGCCCTGTCTTGAGCGAGGTCTGCAGCTCTCCGTTCAGGTATTTCGCGGTCAGCGACGTCGGGCTGCCGGTTCCGTTGCCGTTCCCTTTTTTTGACCCATTCTTCGAGCCGGTCTTGAGCATCGCCTTGAGCGTGCCCTCAAACGTGATCTGCCCGCCGAGTTCACCCGCGCCCGGTCCCATGTCCACGATGTGATCGGCGGCGCGCATCACATCGGCATCGTGCTCGACCACCAGAATCGTATTGCCCAGATCGCGCAGGTTGTGCAGGATGCGGATCAGGCGGCCCGTGTCGCGCGAGTGCAGCCCGATGGAAGGCTCATCCAGTACATAGGTCGCGCCCACCAGTTGCGAGCCCAGGCACGTCGCGAGCGTAATGCGTTGCGCTTCGCCGCCTGAAAGGGTCATGGAGAGCCGGTCGAGCGTCAGATACTCCAGGCCTACGTCGTTCAGGAATTGGAGCCGCTGCCGGATCTCAACCAGGATCTTGCCGGCGATCGCGGCCTGCTCCGGCGCGAGGGCGAGCGTCGAGAAGAAGGCGAGCGCTTCGGCGATGTTCAGCTTCGAGACCTCGGCGATGGTCTTGCCGCCCACGCGAATGAACAGCGCGTCCTCCCGCAATCGCGCGCCGCCGCAGGCGCTGCATTCGGTGTAACCGCGATAACGCGACAGGAACACGCGCACGTGGACTTTGTACTTCTTCTTCTCGACATCGCGGAAGAACCGGTGCACGCCCTCGCGCAGCAGGGCCTTCTCGGCGGGCTTCATGTCGGCGTAGGCGACGTCCGTGCGGACGCGGCCCGCCATGCGCGCGAGGCATTCCTCCAGGCCCCAATCGTAATTCGGCTTGGTCCACGGATCGACCGCGCCGTCGTTCAGCGACTTTGAGGGATCCGGGATCACCAGGTCCATGTCGTAGTCGATCGTGTTGCCGAAGCCCTGGCATTGCGGGCAGGCGCCATAGGGATTGTTAAAGCTGAACAGCGACGGCTCGGGCGTCAGGAATTCGCGCCCACAAGTTTTGCAGGCGAAACTCTCGCTGAAGCGCAGCCGGTTGGGCTCCGTTTCGCCGACCTGTTCGAAGATGACTTCGCCCGCTTCGCGGTAACAGATCTCGACCGTGTCCACCAGGCGCTGGCGCATCTCGCCGCGAATCACCAGCCGGTCGACCAGCACGAAAACAGGCTGCTTGAAGTCGATCTCCAGCAGCGATTCGGGCGTGGAGAACTCGAAGATGCGTTCGTTCTGATACAGCCGAGTGAAGCCGCGTTTGCGCAGGTCGAAAAGCTCGTCCTTGAGCGCCTGCTCGCTGCTCAGACCGTGGGCCTTGACGGGGAACAGGGCGTACCAGCGGCTTCCCTCGGCCTGTGCGGCCATCGCGGCGGACACCGGGTCGACGGTGTCGCGGACCACGACTTTCTCGCACGCCGGGCACCACGTCTCGCCGGCGCGCGCAAAGAGCAGCCGCAGAAAATCGTAGATCTCGGTGGCTGTCGCGACCGTCGAGCGCGGGTTGCGCGTCGTGTTCTTCTGCCGGATTGCGATGGGCGGCGAGATGCCGTCGATCTCGTCCACGGCGGGCTTCTCCATCCGGTCGAGAAACTGCCGCGCGTAGGCCGAGAGCGACTCGACATAGCGGCGCTGGCCCTCGGCGTAGATGGTGTCGAAAACCAGCGACGACTTGCCCGAGCCGGAGACGCCCGTAACCACCGTCAGCGCGTTGTGCGGGAGATCGATCGAGATGTTCTTGAGGTTATGGACCCGCGCGCCGCGGACCCGCAGCAATTCTGGCACTTTGTGCGAAATCCTATGGAATCGAGGCGGAAATGAGGGATCGCCTATTATTGTATCAACCCGGCCGAGTGCGCCGGTCATGCACGCGAATGCTCCAAGCCCGCCAATGCCGGCAACTGCTTCTCGACTGGTACCAGCGCTCCCGACGCGAGTTGCCCTGGCGCGGAACACGCGACCCGTGGCGCATCCTGCTCTCGGAAGTGATGCTCCAGCAGACTCGCGTGGTTGCGGTCGTGCCGTATTACCAGCGCTTTCTGGAACGCTTCCCGACGCCTCAGGCGCTTGCCAGAGTGCCTGAACAGGAGTTGCTCGCGATGTGGAGCGGGTTGGGCTATTACGCTCGCGCGCGGAATCTCCAGCGTGCGGCTCAGGCCATCACTGAACTGGGCGCGTTCCCGGAGACCTTTGAGCAGATCCGCGAGTTGCCGGGGGTGGGCGACTACACGGCCGCGGCAGTGGCCAGCATCGCGTTCGGCTTGCCCCACGCGGTGCTCGACGGCAACGTGGTGCGGGTGCTCAGCCGCCTGACGGCCGAGCGGGGCGACGTGCAAAGCTCCACCGTGCGGGTGCGGCTGAAAGAGACCGCGCAGTCGATGCTGGACGCGCGGCGGCCCGGCGACTTCAACCAGGCCATGATGGAACTCGGCGCCACCGTCTGCCTGCCGCGCGGGCCGCAGTGCCTGCTGTGCCCGCTGCGCGAGCAATGCGCGGCGCGCGAGGAAGGCATCCAGAACGAATTGCCGGTGAAGTTGAACAAGCGCGATCCGATCAAGCTCGCCATCGAGCTACTTCTGATTGAGAAAGACGGCCGGGTCCTGATGCGGCAGCGCGGCGCGCACGAGCCCCGCCTGGCGGGCTTCTGGGAATTGCCGGAGCCGCGCTTTGTCCCGGGGGCGCGCCGCACGGCGAAACTGGGCGAGTTCCGCCACTCCATCACCCGCCACGACTACACCGTCGAAGTGTGGCAAGCGGAGCCCGTGAGAGCGCCCAAGGGCTTTCGCTGGATCGCTCCGGACGAGTTGCCGGCGCTGCCAATCGCGACGACGGCGCGCAAGGCGCTCAGCGTCGCGGGACGGCCGGTGGCAGAGCGCGAGGAGTAAGTGGGGCGGACCTCCAGGTCCGCGCGGGCTCTCCAGAGCCCGCTCCGGACAAACTTGCGTGGGCGTGACGCGGGACTACCCGTCCGGTCCACGTCCGCAACGTGGTTCATGTGGAAGCAGGCAGGGCCTGGAGGCCCCACGCGGCTCGGCATCGCCGCCCCACAATCGGTGGCGCGCAACCGCACGCAGGCGCGATACGTTCAACAATGGTGTGGATGCCCGGCCCGGGCGGCGTTAGCCTGGAAGTGAGCTGTCGTCATTCCGAATCAGGTCCGGGAATCGATTCTTGTTCCGCGCTTTCTGTACTTGTGAGGTGCCCACCATGCTGCTCCGACTTGGATTCATTGCCGCCGCCAGCGCGGCTCTCGTGTTGGCCCAGGCTCCTCAGCCCGCCGCGGCTCCCGCAGACGCGCCGGCCGAGAAGCAGCACATCTATTTCGTCGAGCCCGGCACCAAAGTTCTTCTCAACCTGATCAATAGCGTCAGCACGAAGAACGCCGCGGAGGGCGACCGCGTGTATCTGGAGACTGCTTTCCCGGTGCTCGTGGATGGCCGCATGGTCATCCCTACCGGAAGCTACGTCACGGGAACGATTACGCAGGTGAAGCGGCCGGGCAAGGTCAAAGGCCGCTCCGCTTTGTTCATCCGCTTCGATTCGCTCACTCTGCCCAATGGCGTTACCCGCGATTTTCGGGCGCGGCCTTCCACGCTCGACGGCGACCAGAGAGGCTTGCTGGACAGGAGCGAGGGCAAGATCAAGGGCGATTCCGATAAGCTGGGCGACGCCACCAAGGTCGCAACCGGGGCCAGCTACGGCGCCATGATTGGCGGGGTCGCCAGCGGCGCGAAGGGCGCGGGGATAGGCGCGGGAGCGGGGGCTGCGGCAGGCCTGGCCGGCGTGCTCATGAGCCGGGGGCCCGAGACTGTTCTCGAACGGGGATCCACGATGGAAATGCTGTTGGACCGGCAGTTGCAGTTCCAGGAGGACGAAGTCCCGGCCAGTGCTGGCGCCGCACGCCAGCCGATTCAACCAGTCCGGCAACCGGACGCAAGCCGATCAAAAAGCAGGAGTTGGCCCACAGCACCGCGGCCCTGACCGGGTGGGACATGAGAGCCTTAAGCAGATTCCTCTTGTCTATATTCGCCTTTTATTCTACACTCGAGATAGAACAAAAGACGAAGAGGCGACATGATCAACTCAGATCGAATCCATGTAGGCATCTCCGGCTGGCACCGGGCTGACTGGGACGATTCCGTGTTTTCCGGTCTCTCGCCGCGGCAGCACCGCATCGACCGGCTTCTGCCTTATGTCGAGGTGCTGGAGATCCAGCAGACTGCCAAGGCGCCCCTAAAGCCTGAGATTGCCAGGCTCTGGATGAAGAAGGCGGCGGCAAACCCTCGTTTGCGGCTCACGGCCGTCCTCGGCCATCGCTTCACCCAGGATCGCGATCTGTCTGCCGATGCGATTGCCGCCTGGAAATCCGGATTGCTGCCGCTGCAGCGGGAAGGCTGTCTGGCGGCCCTGATGCTCGAGTTCCCTTGGGCGTTCCGGTTCAACCGGGAAAATCGCGACTTTCTCATCGAGCTGCGGCGGAACTTCCACGAATTCCGGCTCGCCGGCGAGTTCCTGCACGAGAGCTGGCTGTCGGAAGAGGCGCTCGCGATTCTGTCCAAGTACAAAATTTCTTTCGTGAATGTCGACCAGCCCGCCTACTTTCGAGGGATGCCGCAGGCCTCGGTGCTGACGACCAGCACGGCGCTGGTGCGTTTGCACGGCCGCTCGTCGCCGGACGCCTACCGCGAATTCGGGCGGCGCGCTTCGGCCTCGCCCTATCTCTACCCGCTGGACGAACTGGAAGGGTGGCAACCGCGCCTGTCGCGGCTGGCGGCGGCTGCCAAGGAGTGCCTTGTGATCTTCACCAACGCGCAAGCCGGGGCCTGCCTGGTGAATTCGCTGCAACTTGGCGAGATTCTCGGCCGCGATCCGCTCCGCGCGCCGGCCCCGCTGATTCGCAATTATCCGGCGGAACTGGCCGCGTTCCGCGCGCCCCGTCCGGTACAGATGGACTTGCTCGCTCCGGCGTTGGAGAGGTCCCGGGCGGCGTAGATCAGGCGTTTCGCGTCATCGCTGATACCTGGATTGGCATAGAATAGCCTTTTCCCAGGAGACCCCAATGACTCGACGCGATGCCGTAAGACTTACCCTGGCCGGAGCCGCCGCCGCCAGCTCCGCCTTCTCGTTTGACAACGCCTACCAGCCCGACGCCTCCAATCTGAAGGCCCGTGAGTGGTTCCAGGATGCGAAGTTCGGCCTGTTCATCCACTGGGGCGTCTACTCGGTGCTCGGACGGGGCGAGTGGGTGATGAACCAGGAGAAGATTCCGATCGTCGAATACGAATTGCTCGCGCCGAGATTCAACCCCGTCAAGTTCGACGCCGCGGAGTGGGTGTCCATGGCCAAAGCGTCCGGGCAGCGCTACATCACCATCACCAGCAAGCACCACGACGGCTTTGCGATGTTCGGCACGAAACAGACGAGGTGGAACATCGTCGAGGCCACGCCTTACGCGAAGGATGTACTGAAGCCGCTCAGCGAAGAGTGCCGCAAGCAGGACGTGAAGCTGTTCTTCTACCACTCCCACCTCGACTGGCATCACCCCGACTACTTCCCGCGCGGCATGACGGGCCGGACGGCGGGCCGTCCGGAGTCCGGCGACTTCAACCGTTACCTCGATTTCATGGATGCGCAGTTGAGCGAGTTGCTCACCGGCTATGGCGAAGTGGCCGGCATCTGGTTCGACGGCATCTGGGACAAGCGGGGCGCGGACTGGCGGCTGCGGCGCACCTACGATCTGATTCATCGCCACCAGCCGCACGCACTCGTCGGCAACAATCACCACCTGGCGCCTTTCGAGGGCGAGGACTTCCAGATGTTCGAGAAGGATCTGCCCGGCGAGAATACCACTGGCTTCAGTGGCGACTCGAAGGTCGGCCGGCTGCCGCTCGAAACGTGCGAGACCATCAACGGGGCTTGGGGTTACAACGCGGGCGACAAGAACCTGAAGAGCACGAAAACGCTGTTGCGCTACCTGATCAATGCTTCGGGCCGGAACGCCAATTTCCTGCTGAATATCGGCCCAAAGCCCGACGGCACGGTGCAGGACGATTTCGTAACGCGCCTCAAAGAGATGGGTACCTGGCTCTCAAAGAACGGCGAGAGCATCTACGGCACACGCGGCGGCCCGATTACTCCGCGGCCCTGGGGCGTCACGACGCAGAAGCCTGGAACCGTGTATGCGCACGTCCTCGACTGGCCCGACCCGGTCCTGCCCATCCCGCGCCTGCCTAAGGCCGTGAAGAGCGCGAAACTGCTCGGCTCGGGACAAAAGGTCACGGTTAAGAACTGGGGCGATCAGCTTCTGTTGGGGATGCCGGGCAAGGACCGCGACGCAATCGATACGGTCATAGTCCTGGAAA
>Ga0181528_10000306_pt1 | contig 39316 bp, 39 predicted proteins | sample PEATcosm2014_Bin_47_FD_119742 | JGI IMG/M metagenome (GOLD analysis project Ga0181528, IMG submission 119742) | Peatland microbial communities from MTU Mesocosm Facility, Houghton, MI, USA - PEATcosm2014_Bin10_10_metaG | ecosystem: Environmental > Terrestrial > Soil > Wetlands > Peat | place...
TGCGGAAATACATGGCGGGAGGCCGAGTAGCGCACGAATCGATGGTGCGCATACAATCCGGCCGATCTCAGCACAAATCAAGCAAGATCAACGACAACGTGGCACTACACCGATAGGCAAATTTCGAAACCCAGCCCAATGATGCCAGCGCGTTACGCGAGGCAGCCCCTCTCCAACTGTAGAAGATCAGTTTGGCGGCGCTTTGATGGCGTTGAGCGCCAACCGCCAAAGCTTACAGCCTAGCCTTCGACCGTTCGTCTTCGTCGCAAACCGGGGCGGCTCAATCGGCGGCGGCGGGGGTGCGCGAGCGCATCGGACGTCTTGGCCAGGGACCATCGATCGCCGCTGGCGGCGGCGCCCCCTGCGAGTTTCGTCGACGACAACCGTGAATTGCAGAAGTCGGAAGGTGAGCAAAAAAAGCTCAAAGTCTTGGCTTCACTTGCGCTTCCCGCGATGCTGTGCGCCTGTGCGGCCTTCCCCTGCCCTCGACGGCGTGCCAGTATTGCTAGGATACGCCGCTCTCGGAGGCGCTCCCTGACGAGGACAACATGCCGACACATGCCATGAAGGCCGGCGCCGCGACGGCTCGCCGTCCCGAACTGGCCGACAACGAAAAGGAGGGGGAATTCTAAGGCATGTCGACGATGGACGATGCGAAATTCACCATCTCAAACTCGCCTCCGACGGCGATCCGAGGCGAGCGGCGTCAGGTTTCGGTTCTGTTCGCCGACGTGGTCGGATTCACTGCGATCGTTGAGCGCCAGGGTGAGGAGAAGGCCCTCGTCATCGAGCGGATGATCTACGACACGCTGACCGGCGCCGTGCGCGACCATGGCGGCTCCGTGCGCGCTTTCGCGGGCGACAGCGTGATGGCCGTGTACGGCATTCCCGAGGCGCAGGAGGACGCGGCGCTTCGAGCGTGCCGGACGGCGGTCGCGATCCACGCGGCTTTCGCCAAGGCGGCCGACGATATGGAAGCCCGCTTCGGGGAGCGCCTGGTCGTGCGCGTGGGCGTCGCCTCGGGCGTCGTCGTGATGGCGTCGGTCGAGGGCGACGATGGCGAGCCGACCGCTGTCGGCGGCACGGTCAACCTCGCTTCACGGCTGCAGAGCCTCGCTCCGCCCGGTGGCACGCTGATGTGCGAAGCCACGCAGCGTCTCGTCGAATGGCTCGTCGACGCGAGCTTCGACGGAGAGCGCGCGATCAAGGGACGGTCGAAGCCGCTGCGGGTCTGGCGGCTGACGGCGGTGCGCAAGCACGCGGCTCGGTTCGACGCTTCGCTGCGTCGCGGCCTCAGTCGCTTTGTCGGCCGCGACAGCGAACTGGCGCAGTTGCGCGCCGCACTCGCCCGTGCGACCGCACAGCGCCAGATCGTCGAAATAAGCGCCGAGCCGGGCCTGGGAAAGACGCGGCTCGTATTCGAGTTTCTTCGACGGCTAGAGGCGGGCGAGGTCTTGGTTCTCACGGGGTACTGCACGGCCGACGGCCGGCAAGTTCCGTTCCTGCCATTCCTCGATGTGGTGCGCGACGCCTTTCGCATAAAGCAAGATGACGACACTGACGAGATCGCCGAGAAACTCGACTCGGGGCTTACCGCGCTCGGCCTGCGGAGCGCCGAAAATCTCGGCCTGTTGCTCAATCTCCTCGGTCTTGAGCCGCCGGGCGGCGCGCTCTCCGGCCTCGACGGCGTTCTGATCGGTCTGCGCACGCGCGACCTGCTGCCGGCGCTCTTGGCGGCGCGCTGCCGAAGCTCGGCGATCATCCTGCTGCTCGAGGACGTCCAGTGGATCGACGGCGCGTCCGAAGAGCTGCTCGGCCGGATCATCGAGACCGGCGCGCAGCAAAACATCCTCATCGTCCACACCAGCCGGCCCGAATACGTCCCACGCTGGCGGGGCGCCCCTGGCGTGACGAGGCTTGTGCTGACGCCCCTCGCCGCGAGCGAAATCCGCTTTATCGTGCAGACCCGGCTCGGCGTCGACTCGGCGCCGGACGCGCTGATCCGCGAGGTGACCGACCGCGCCGCCGGCAATCCGCTATTCGGCGAGGAGATCCTCGGCTTCTTGATAGACGAGGGCGCCCTGCGGGTCGCTTCGGGGAGGGCCGATTTCGACGCCGCGCCCGGCGAAAGCGGCTTGCCGGCCAGCCTGCAGAGCCTGCTTGCGGCGAGGATGGAGCGGCTGCCGCGCCAGGACCGCGCGCTGCTGCAGGCGGCGGCGGCGATCGGGCGGCGGTTCGACCCGCATCTTCTGTCGCTTGTCGTCGAGCAGCCGGACGAGGTCGGAGCGGCGCTTCAGCGGCTGGAGTCGCAGGACATCGTGCATCGCGACGCCAAGTCTTGGGACTACGAGTTCAAGCATATCCTGCTGCGCGACTCCGTCTATCAGAGCCTGCTCACCGGGCAACGGGCGATCCTGCATCGCAGAATTGCCGAGGCGCTCGAGGCGCGCAGCTCCGGTCGCCTCGCCGAGGTCGCCGAGGCGCTCGCGCACCATTACGGCTTCACCGACCGCAAGGACCTCGTCTTCACCTATCTCGCGATGGCCGGGGCGAAGGGCCTCGGCGTCTTTTCGCTCGACGAGGCCGACCAGTATTTCGCCTCGGCGCTCGCTCTCTACGAAAGCGACCCGGCTTGCTCGGATGACGATTCCTTTGCCGAATGCCTCGCCAATTGCGCGCTGTGTCTCAATCTGTCGCTGCGGGTGAAGAGAATCGCGGAGCTTGCGGCCAGGTTCGGCCCGGTCCTGAACCGGATCGGCGACAACCGCCACCATGTCTTTTTCCTGCATCACCAGGTTTCCAGCCTCATCTGGAGCGGGCGTTATCTCGAAGCGTTGCGCGTCCAGCAAAATCTCTGCGCGATGGCGCGGCGGCTCGGCGATCAGAAATCCCTCGCCTACGCGCTGGTCAGCGGCTTGTCGGTCTCGATCTACGCTGCGCCCATTCCGCGCGAGGCCTTCAAGGCCAGGAGCCGCGCAGCGGAGGCGGCTCTCGCCAATGTCGAGGACGCCTATCTCAGGTACTTCTACCTCGCCAATGTCGGATGGGACGAAGTGTGCCGCGGTCGCGTCATCGAGGCGCGCGCCGCGGCCGACCTGCTGACGCAAATCGGCCGGTCGACCAACGAACCGAGATCGCTAGGCTACGGAACGGCGATGAAGGCGTTGATCGCTTTGCTCACCGACGATTACGAGCTGGCGATCGAGGAGGCGGAGCGCACCATCGACGTCTCCCGGGCGCCGTTCGAGAAGGCGATCGCCGTCTCGACGAAATATGCGGCGCTCGCCCTGCTCAACGGGCCGGGCGCGGTTGAGGAGGTCAAGCGATACGTCGCCATGTGCGAGGCGAACGGGTGGCTGCTGTTCCAGCAGACCCCGGAGACGATGATCGGAATCTCGCTCGCCATGGCGGGGCGGATCGACGAGGCGCTTCGCCACATCGAAGCCGCCATCGCGCGCCGCGAGAGGGAGGGCTTTCGGGCGCCGGCCGACTGGTACCGCCTGTTCGTGTGCGAGATCTACCTCGCCATCCTCTCGGGCGAGGGAGGCGGATCGCTCGGCGCGCTCGTGCGCAACATCCGCTCGGTCGCGGCCGTGAAGTTGTTTGGCCCCAGGCGAATCCGATCGCTGATCGGAAAGGTGCGCGGCAATCCGCAATTCGACCCGGAAGGGTATTTTTTCGCCCGCACCGAGTTGATTCTCGGCCTGCTCTATAAGGCTCGAAAAAACAACAAGCTTGCGGAGCGCCACCTCACTGAGGCGCGCCGCATTCTGGGCGCCTTCGGTCCCACGCCCTCGTTGACCCGGGTCGAGACCGCGCTCGCGGCGCTCGCGGGTCACTCAAGCTACGCCCCGAGCGCGGCGAGATAGGCGATCGCGGGCACGCTCGGCAGGAAGGCGTAAACGCCGCCCCGCGTCGTCACGAAGCGGGGCAGCCCGCGCAAGCGGATCGCGCCCCCCGTCCTCAGCCTCAGGTCGAACCAGCTCGACTCGGGCGCGTTGGCGCCGGTCAGGGGGTCGTTCGATCCCGTGATGTCGGGATCCTGCAGTCCAAGGTTCAGCCAATCGTACATGACCGCCTCGAACTGCGCGCCAAGGCTCGCGCCGATGAAATTGCCGAGCAGCCCGCGCTCGGCGGTGTCGGGGCGCGCGGGGTCGAAGTCGGGGCCGTAGACCATGCCGCGCCGCACCAGCCGCCGCGTGCGGCTCGAGATGCGCTGCACAATCGGGGCGCCGCGCGGTTGGACGCGCCGGATGTGAGCGCCCGCGGGGCAGACGGAATCGCGCGTATAATCGAAATTGATGAGCAAGCCCTTCGGCGGGCTGGCGGAACCCGGCCCATCGGGCGCGTTGACCAGCGGGGCGCCGTTGAACCGCCAGCGCCCGCACATCTGCGCGGCCACGACCTCGCGTAGCGCGCCCTTCCGGTCAAGGTCGGGATGGTCGGGGTCGATCTGGCGCTCGGCGCCCTTGGCTAGGAGACTATCCACCTCGGGATGTCGCAGGAGCGTCTCGGCGGCCTCGGTCAGATAGGCTTCGAAGCCCGCGCAATCCTGGGCGAGCACGCGAAACGCGTTGAAGCTTCCGTTTAAGCCGAGCACGCTCGGGCTCGGCACGCGGAACATGAGCCGCTCGAGCCGGGTCGGGTGGCCGAGAAGCGCCGTGCCGAGCGGATCCGACGGCTCGTCGACGCCGCTCTGGTCGCGGTCATGGACGCCGTCGAAGCGCGGTTGCGACATGCTGTCGACGTAGTTGAAGAACACCCGGTTGCCGGGCAGGTTGCGCCCGTCGAGCGCCCCGAGCTTGGTGAAGGCGGGCTCGACTTGCGCCTGGACGCGATCGATTTCGGCGAGATCGTCGGCGTAGATCGAGGCGACGACGTGTATGCGGTCCGGGCGATCGAACGGCTTGGCCCAGCGGTCGGGCGCGCTGTCGCCGAAATCGCCGAGCTTCGCCGCGCGCTGCGCCATGCCCGCGACGAACTCGGTCGGGAACGTCGCAAGCGAACTTGCCGCCACGCCGAGCGCCCTGAGCCCGTCGTAGGTCAGGCCGACGTTGAAGCACGCGGCCGGCTTGCAGCCGCCGGGCTGCCGGCTCCAGCGAGCGCCCGACTCGGTCGTGACCGCGGGGATGTCGGCGCGGCCGCCCGCCGCCGCCGCGCCCAGAAACGCGCGGGCCGAGGCGCGGTCGCGGACCCCGAGCAGGAGATGTCGCACGAAGCCGCGCTTGTATCCGCGCAGGATGTTGCCTTGCAGGTCGCTGGGTTTGACCGCGCCGCTCACCAGCCAATCCCCATCTTCTGGCGGATCTGCGCGGAGGTGACGCCGGGATAGGCGCGGTAGCCGCCGCCCAGCGACAGGTTGGGATTGACGCGAAGCTGCAAGATAAGCTCGCGCGGCAACGTGCGCAGGGCGTGGACCTTGCCAGGAGGGACGCCGCGCGCGGCGTCGTTGAGCGCAAAAAGATCGGTCGCGAAGTCCGGCGCCTGGAACAGGTCGCGGGCATGCACCCAGTCGATGAATTCCTCGACATGCTCCTCGGTCGGCCGGACCCCGTCGCCGCCCTCGACCAACGCAATGATGTCGTCGAAAAAGCTGCCGATCGTGCAGATGAAGTCCCGGATGTAGTTCGAGAAGTCGCCATCGTAGACCGACAGCATGCAGATGTAGTCGCCGATCAGGTCGAAGCGCGCGAAGTGGACGGTCGCAACGTTGTCGACGCCGGAGAAGATCTCGTCGGCATGCTGCGTAAGGACGCGCACGGCCTTGGCGCGGCCAATAGGCGAGGTGTCCTTCAGCCGCATGACCAGGTTCATCATGCGTTGAATGTTGTCGCCGGGCTGGCTCGACGGCCGCGGCCCGCCTTCGATCTTCTTGGTCGGATAGCGCCACGCCCAGTAGGGCACGAGCACCCAATTCGCCAGCAGGTTGAAGACCTTGTTTTCCACTAGCCCGTCGACGAAGCGACCGAGCTTTCCCTCACTGTCCGCCATGGGTCGAACTCCCCGAAAACGGGCATGGCGCGCCGCCGCGCCGCTGGCTCGAGACACAGTATGCGTCGCGTCGCGTCTGCAACACCGGATCGTTTGAAGGCTCGATCCCTTCGACCAACCGCCAGGGATTGAAGCTCAACTTCTCAGTCACTTCGTCCTCGATAACGTGTTTAAGGCTCAATTCCCCCATCACCACCCGCAGCCGCGGCAAAGGCCACGGCCGCGAGGAGTCGTTGGGGTCGTCGCCGGGTTCGCCAACCGTCATCATGAGCGTGAACCGCGCGGGCCCGCGGGCGAGCCGGTCGCACAAGTCCTGCTTGAGGTAGTTGTCGATCGGCGCCTTCGTGGGATCGGTGTTGAGCACGCCGGCGACGGGGCGCCAGGAAAAGCGGACCCAGCGACGCACGCCGTCGGGCGCGCGAATCGCGAATGCGTGCACGGCGTGATAGGTGGCGCGCGCGTAGCTCACCGGCGCGCCGATGTTGGCGGCGTGCATGACGGCGAGTTGGGCGCCCGTATTCTCGTCGGCGTAGCGGATCGCTCCAGGCACGGGGCTATAGGTCTGTCCGCGATAGGGATTGGGCATTGGCTGCAGAAGTTGCAGCAAGTCCAGGAACTTCCGCAAAGGAGACAGGACCCTCGCGGGTTCGGGCTTGGCGACCGTGAGGAAGTCGAGGAAAGCCTCGGGCGTTGGGGCGAAGAACTCGGACAGCGTCATCGCGATCAGATCGGTCGCCGCCTCGTTCGCGAGGTGGAACCGGGTCGCCATTCCGCGCACGTCCGACCAGCCGTCACGCTGGACGGCGCTGCCCGATCCGTTCGAGAAGCGGACCGTGACCTTAATCTCGCGCTCGCCGCTGAAATGCTCGGCGACGCAATAGTCGCGCGCGATCCTCGAGGCGACGAAGGCGCCGGTCGCGCCGATGCCGATCGCATGCACCGGCCGGAGATTGGGGTCGCTGTCGGGAAGTTCGAGCGCCCGCAGGAGCTGTTCGACGATTTTGGGCGGTGCGTCCATTTCCGTCCTTTCCGGCGCGCCCGGAGTCCTTGGCGGCGGGCGTTTTTCTGGGTTGCGCAAGGCTATCTGCGTTCAGGGGCGCTGTCTGCCCCAGATCCGTAACGTCAGCCGTTAAAAACGAGCTGGAGTCCGGGCCGCGGCCAGCGCCCTTTGAGGATCCTGCCGGTGCTTGACGCGGTGATGAAAACGTCCTGCATGTCGGGCCCGCCGAAGCAGAGATTGGTTGTGAATATGTCGTCTACGGGCACGTGCTCCGTCGCGCCGTCCGGACTGAAGACAGTGAGGCCGCCCGTGAAGATCGTCCCCACGCAGACCCGCCCGCCGGCCTCGACCTTGAGGCTGTCAAGCCACTGGAAGCCGGGCAGCGTGGCGATGACCCGGCCGGGCATGACCTGCGGCACCGGGCCCGGCTTCACGTTACTGTCGGCGTCCAAGTCGAGCGCCCACAGGCGCCCGAACAGCGTGTCCGAGACATAGACCGTCATTCCGTCCGGGGAGAGGCCGACGCCATTCGGCATCGCGACCTCCGCCTTGCGAACGATCGAGCCGCCGTCGATCGTCGCATAATACACAGCGCCCTTATGGATTGCGGCCTCGTCCTGATAACCTGTGTCGGTGAACCAGAATCCGCCGGCCTTGTCGAAGACGAGATCGTCGGGCGCGATCAGCCTCCGGCCGCAGCAGGAATCGTAGAGCAGCGTCACTTCGCCGGTCGCGAGATCGACCCGCTGGATACAGCCGCCCTGGAAGCTGTCGGGCGGCGGCCCTGGGACCCTGACCCCAGGCCCAAACTGTTCGAATGTGTAGACGCCGCCGTTGTTGCAGACATAGGCGGCCCCGTCGGGTCCAATGGCCGCGCCGTTCGGACCGCCGGGAAGGCGCGCGACCACCTCGGGCTTTTGCCCCGGCTGCACGCGGGAGAGCGTCTGGTTCTCAATTTCCACGAAGAGCACCGAGCCGTCCGCCATGGCGACCGGCCCCTCGGGAAAGCCGAGCCCTGTCGCTATCGTCTCAAAGCCTAGCGCCATCCTACAATCCTCCCATGTTCTCTTATTAAGTCGAAACCGACTCAAAGACCACCTGTGGACGATCCCCGATTCCACCCTGCGACGATCGTCGCGGAAAATCGGCTTGGCCGTAGCCTGCGCCCGGATTGCGGGGCGACAGCGTCACACGCTCGCCCTTCGTCGCCGTCAGGCCGAATGCACGAACTTGTCGATTTCGGGCGCCGCTCGTTGCTCCGGCGCTGAACACGCGGTTTTGATCGTCTCGAGCGATCGCCAACGATCGATCGCAACCCCCTACGTTCTCCGACGCTAGGAACAACGGCGGCAGCTAGGCAGATTTCGTTGCCGGCAGCGCCGCCGCGAACAGGCCAGCCCGCCCCCCGAAGTCTCTAAGGGGTTTGCGCTTGTCCCTCGTTTCGACGCCTGCCGCGACACCGAAAGTCCGAAAACCGCGCCAAGCGTGAAGACGCTGCGCACGATAGCGAGATCGCGCCGGTCCTTGTCGATGCTTTTCACCAATGACTGATCGATCTTGAGAATATTGACCGACAGGGTTTTCAGATAGCCCGAGCTTGACTAGCCGGCTGCAAAGTCGTCAAGCGCAATGCGAAACCCGAGCGAGCGCAGGCGAAGCGCGACGACGGTTTGACCGCAGACTGAGCTGATTGCATGCGGCGGGCGTCGAACCCGCGACCCTGTCTGTTCTCAACCATAGCCGTTCCGCATCGCGTTCTCCCGCGCTTACTTATCGTTCGACGGCGCGTCGGAGTCCCCATACAGATTGGCCCAAGTCGTACGCAGTTTGTGTTTCATCACCTTGCCGCCAACCGTTTCGGGCAACGCCTCGACGAAGACGATCCTCTTCGGCGTCTCGAAACCGGCCAACCCGGCCCTCGCCCAATCGAGCAGTTCGCGCTCATCTACATCCACTTTCCCGCGGACGACGAAAGCTGTCACAGCCTCATCCCAGCGCGTATGAGCCAGACCCACTACGGCGGACTTGTACACCCCGGGATGCGCATGAAGACGGGCCTCGACCCGCATGCTGGAAACGTTCTCTCCACCGGACTTTATAATGTCATTGTAGCGGTCGATCATGACGCGGACGCCGTCCTCGGTGATCATGCAACTATCGCCGGAATGAAACCATCCGCCTTCAAACGCCCGCGCGGTAGCCTCGGGGTCGCGGTAGTAGCCGGCCATCATTACCGGTGAGCGGTAGACGACCTCGCCGGGTTGATTGATCCGTCCTCCCGATATCAGGTCGGCGCCCGCGCCGTCCTCGATCGTCGAGGCCAGCAACGGACTGGGAACGCCGACGAGATTGCGAGAGCTTCCGGTGGCCTCAAATAGCGATCGCTGGCTTGCCGGCCAGAAGCGATGGCAGGCGATGGCCTCCGTTTGGCCGAATATGCCCACGAGTTGAAAGGCTGGCCGGCTCCAGCTTTCCAGACGACGGAGAACTTCAGGCTCAACCGCGCCCCAGCCGTAAAACATCACGGTCAGAGTCTTGTTTTGCGGAGCCATCTTTTCCAACGCGAAGCTGATTTGCTTGATGGATTGCGGCGCGCCGCCCCAAATGACGGTGGCCGCATGCTTGACTACGGCGTCAGCCACAGCCTCTGGGTTCGACCTGCGGCCGATCACCAATTTTCCGCCCGCCATCAGGGCCGGTAGTGCAAGAACCTGATCGCCGATATGATAGACAATCGGCAGGAAGGATACCATGCAGACCTGGGATTCCAGATCCAACCCCCGCGTGCAGGACAGGGCGAAGCCATACGAGGCGAGGTAGGCGTATATGTGCGAGAGCATTACGGCCTTGGGCATCGCGGTCGTGCCAGACGTGAATAGAAGCTCGTAGATGTCATCACCGTGTATGGTCGCTACGGGCTCATCACTGCTGTGACTCTCAACCTCGTCAGCAAAGTCCAGACTTCCAGGGATCACGCCTCCTTCTATGCAGACGGTTACGTTCACCGGCGTTCCGCTGTCGATCAGCACGCCCACCACCTCAAGTCGCGTATTCGCATCCGCGATCATGAACGATGGCTTCACCTGATCCACGAGATGTCGCACGACGTCAACAGCGAATGCGGGATTCATGGCGGCCGGGACCACGTCGATCTTGGCCGCCCCAGTTTCGTGACATAAGCCTCGACCGTCTTTTCACAAATAAGCAACAGACGGTCGCCGCGCTCGAGTCCGTGAGCGCGCAACATATTGGCGATGCGATTGGCCAATTGATCGAACTGACGCCACGTGAGACTGGAGAACTTCGAGGTGGAGTACGCTCCTTCCCAGCCAACGATGGCGACTTCGTTCGGGCGGCTCCATGTCATGCGCTCGGTGATATCACCGACGCAAACTCGGTTCCAACGTTGATCGGCTCGCCGATCGAATAAGCGTTCGGTGTCGTATTGCGCATCCATCCCCCTATCCCTTTGCTGGAACCGTTCCAATCGTCGCGCGCCCGTCCTGCCGCATGAGTTGAAGGTGAAAGCTCTATTTCGTCATCACCGGGAGATCGGCTTCGGATTCTCTTCCCGTTGCGATATCATCCACGCAACACGCGCCGCAAAGCGCTTCTCATAAGAGCTAAGCGCATGCTACCGAATCAGACGTCTGTCGCACCTCTTTCCGCCAGCGCCTCAAGTTTCCTCACGGCGCGCTCCAATCGTAGCGTCATGCCGGATGCGGGTTCCTCCGGAGACGGCTGTAGCAGGCCTCGATAAATCAGCTCCGTGACGCCATCCGCCGTCTCGTCGATCTGAAATTCCCCCTCGTTGCGCAGAAACGCCCAGGTGCGGTGCTCCACGGCCCCGAACACCATGTCTCGCACGAGCGAGGGAGATACGTCTGCGCGGAATTCGCCTGACGCCATCGCGGCTTTCACGATCTCGACGACGCGGTGAGTGTAGGCCTGGTTGAGCTGAAACAGTCGCGTCTTCCTATAGGCCGGGTCGGGGCGCAGTTCGTGAAACACAAGGCGGCTCAACGCCGGCTCGCGTCGAATATTCGCCAGGTGTTGGCGCACCACGAAGCGAATGCGGTTCCATGTGCCACGCACGCCCCTGAACTGTTCCTCGTCGTGAGCGAGCATGTCTTCATACCAATGTTCGACGGTCTTTACGAGCAGGTCGCGCTTGTTGGCGAAGAAGCGGTAGATGCTGCCTTCGACAACCCCTGCGCGTTCGGCGATATCCGAAAGGAGCGCCTCGTCATAACCCTTTTCCGTGAAGACGTCCCGGGCGGCGATGAGGATGTCCGCGATGCGCCGCTCGGGCGGCAACCGATTCACCTGTCGCTTGCCGCCGGAGGCCGTTGCATTCCGCTTATGCGCGACTTTCGCCATTACAATCCATCTTTCCCGCAATGAAATCCCTGAGCGCCCTTTAACTCCAAGGCGCCGCTGCATGGCAACAGGGAGGAAAGGTCAATACACTGCGGCGTGCATGATGCGCTCCTCAGTCGCGTCGCCGGGGCGGAACTCCTCGACAATGCGCCCGCGCTGCGAGACAAGAATGCGGTCGGAGAGGTTCATCACCTCCGGCAGGTAAGAGGAAATCACCACGACCGCGAGCCCTTCGTCCGCGAGCCGATTGATGAACCGATGGATCTCTGCAATGGCCCCGACGTCGACGCCGCGCGTCGGCTCGTCGAAGATGATGACTTTTGGTTTCTGCACCAGCGATTTGGCGATCACCACCTTCTGCTGATTGCCGCCCGAAAGCTCGATCACGCGCGCGTTGGTGTTGATGGCGCGAATGTTGAGCGCCTTGGTCCAGTGCTGCCCAAGGGCGCGCATGTCGCTCATGCTGACGACGACGCCCCTTTCCAGACCCGCCGCGAGCAGCCCGGCGTGCAGGTTCTCGGCGATCGACATGGTCTCGAAGAAGCCCTCGATTTTGCGATCCTCCGTCACAAATACGATGCCGTCCATCACCGCGGGCCGTGGCGCGCGGTAGCGCACCGGCCGGTCGTTGAGCAGGATTTCTCCCCCGTGGAAAAAGCAGCGCTTGTAGACCCCGGCGATCACCTTGGCGGTTTCCGTGCGCCCCGATCCGATCAGACCGAAAATGCCGGCGATCTGCCCGGCGTAGAGCGTAAACGAATTGTTGCGCACGATATTGGCCATGGAGAGATTCTTGACGCTAAGAACTTTGCGTCCGGGCTTCCTCACCGCGCCGTGACGGTTGTAGAGTTCGTCCGAGAGGCTGCGCCCGACCATGGCGCGGATGATCCGGTCACGGTCGAAAGCCTGAGCCGCGTCACACGCAACGATTTCGCCGTCGCGCAGAATGGTGATGCAGTCGGCGGACTCGAGCGCCTCCTCCAACGCGTGCGAGATGAAAAATGATTGAGACGCCCCTGCTTTTCAGACGTTTCATCAGCGCGAAGAAGTGCAGCTTCTCCTCGGGAGTCAGCGACGCCGTCGGCTCGTCGAACACGATGACGCGTGCGTTCTTGCGCACCGCGCACGCGATCTCGACCATCTGCTTCTTGGCCGCGCCGAGCGTCGCCACGGTCGCCCACGGATCGACGGAAAAGTTCAGTTCGCCCATAAGGTGCTGCGCAGCGATATAGACGCCGCGGATGCGGTTGAAGACCTTCTCGTCGCCAAGAAAGACATTCTGCGCGACCGACATCGAGGGAACGAGGCTGTTCTCCTGAAACACCATGTTGACGCCCGCGGCGAGCGCCTCGGCGGCCGAGGGAAACACGGTTTCGCGGCCTGCGAATCGCATGGTTCCGCGCGTCGGCCCAGTCACGCCGGCAATGATCTTGGTCAGCGTCGACTTTCCCGCGCCCCTCTCGCCAACCCATGCGTGAATCTCGCCCTCGCGCAACTCGAAATCGACGTCCCTGATGGCGGGAACGCCGCGATATTCCTTGGTGACCTTGGCCATTTCAATCAGAGCGGCCATGGCCTAAGCCTCCCGCGCGAAGTCTATGGCGACGACGGCGCGGGCGCCTTGGCTGGCGGCGTAGAGCCGGCCCTGCCGTTCCAGAGCGCACATCACGCCGTGACGGCTTCCGTCCGCGCGGCTGTGAAAGCTCGCGACGGGCTGCCATTCGGCGTCAAGCTTCGCCACCATCCCGTAGGAGCGCGACGGGGCCAGGGTTTGATGGCCGCCAGCTTCTTGAGTGTGCCGCCCTGCAAAGGGCTGCAGGAAGCTGGCCATCGGCGCCAGGGTGGGTCGCACCCAATACTCTGGCGCTATTTCCGCCATCATGCATTCGCGATATCGCGGCTCGCGCAGGATGAACTCCGTCAGCTGACGGCGCGGCGCGAACAGCGCAAGCCAGGCGCCGCCGTCGGCTGCGCGCGAGAGCCGCGCGGGGTAGGCAGGCAGATCAAACAGCACCGGCTCCGGTGGACGGCCATCGCGCAGGAGAACGAGCCGGTGGCGCCAGCTTTCGGCGACCGACGCCCCGCCCCGGACTGGCGGCACGCCGAATGGAAAACCGAGCTTCTGCGCCAGCGACGCCAGCGCGCCCGTCCTGAGGTCTGCGCGCCACACCGAGCCACTGCACCCGAGCTGCATCAAATCATGCTTCCAACGCTGCAACGGATGGGTCTCGGACCCGACGCAAATCAGGAGCGAGTCCGGCCCGTCAAAAGCGAGCGCCGTGACGCAGCCGAGCGGCCGGCCTGCGAGCGACGCGAACTCGGCGCCATCGTGCGCGCCGCCGCGGATGACAATTTTGCCGCTCGCCAGGGCGACCGCCAGCGCCCCGCCCTCCGCGGCGAGGCTCGTAACCGCGGCGTCCAATGACATCAACGCGGGCCCGGCCTCACCCTCGATGGCGCGGATTTCGGCGCCGGTCGCGAACAGGAGCCGGTTCCCGAACAGGCAAAGATTGTCAGGCGCCTCCGCTGAAGCGACCACCGGCGCCTCTTCCAGCGCATTGTTGGGATTGAGCGCCCAGTCCATCGGCGGAACAGTGACGGAATGGTCGCCCTCGCCTCGCAGCGCATCCAGAGCCCGTCGCACCGCCGCGATCACTTGCGCCCCCAAATAGGATTCGACCCGCCCCAGCTTGGGTCCGCGCCGGGTATGCGCCACTTGCCGATACGATTGCTATAGGTGCCGCCTATATAGAGGTGGCCACGATCCTCACGCATCGAGGTGTTCATAGGATGGTTGGTTCCATGGCGATCCCACAGACAATCGACGATTCGTCCGGTCTCCCCGAACTTGAACACGCAACCGGTGTTCATGTTGGGATAGAGCCACTCGTCGTGCGGGATGCAGTTCACCATGCGCTGCCTCAGATCCGGCATGCGCCAGGCGAGATCGAACGCCGGGGAGCGCATGCCGACAGGCGCTAACCAATAGTTGCCGTCTGAAGCCCGGTTGATGTTGTCGGGATAGCCCGGGAGGTTGTCGATGACCACCTCGCGCTTTCCCGCCTTCGGTCCTGCGAACCAATAGCGCTGCACGCGGCAATCCCAGGTCTCGGCGAACAGGATCGACTCGCCGTCGTAGGTCACACAAATGCGGTTGGCAAACTGAAGATTGGAGATGATCGTGCGTGTCGATTTGTTGCGCGGGTCGTAGCAGAGAATGCGGCCGTTGCCCCGCGCCTCCAAAGCGCCAACGGCCCACTCCGTGATGTCGAACCGGAGCGTCGCCTCACTGAAGAAGACGCGGCCGTCGGGCGCGATGTCTATGTCGTCGGCGAAGCGCATGCGGGAATCGTCGATGATGGAAAACCCGCTGCGATTGGTCTCATCCGTCAGCTTCACAACCTCGCGGTCGGGCCGCACCATGTAGAGCCCTATGCCGGAGACGCAAACCACGAGATTGTCGTCGCGGTCGAATGCGAGTCCGAGCGGACCGCCGCCGATATGCGCGAAGATCTCCCACTTTTTGTGGTCGGGGCCGAAGTAGCGGACCACGTCGCCGTAGCGGTTGCCGCAATAGAGATGGCCGTTGCGGTCGACAATGATGTCTTCCGGCCTCTCCACTTGCGCGAGGCCGATCACCTCGACGTTCGCGAGCCTTTCGTTGAGCGCGAAAGGCGAGCCCGGTTCGGTCGTCGGCGCGGCGGGCAGCGCGAAATAGGCCGGCGAGACATAGACTCGCGACAGGACCTTGAGACGATTCTTCAACCAGCGCACGTCAATGGCGACGGCCGCCAGCAGCACGAGGCCGAGCACAAAGGCGCCGGCGCCACTGCGCAGACCAAGCTGGACCAACGAACTCTGAATGATCAGCTCAACCACGCCGCCCAGCATGCCTTTGACGACGGAACCGCGCCCGCCACCAAGGCTGACCCCGGCGAGCACCGCGGCCGTGAGCGCGGACACTTCGAGGCCCGCGCCCGTGTCGGAGCCCGCCGCATTGAGCCGCGCCGCATAGAGAACGCCCGCACAGGCCGTCAACGCGCCGGAGATGACATAAGTGAGGCATACGGTTCGGCGCACGGAAATGCCGGCGTTGTGCGCGGAACGGCGTGATCCGCCGACGGCTTGTATGTGCCAACCGAGTTTGAGTCGCGTCAGGAACACATGCGCGATCACCGCCACGACGAGGGCGACAAGGAAGCTGCTCGGGAAGCCCGCGAACGATCCATCCCCATGAAGTCCTAGGCGGTGGAGTCCTGGGTCGGATTCGAAATGACGACCTGATACTTGGGGATCAACGTGTCGACGATCGCACGTACGATGATCAGCGTGACCAGCGTGGTCAAAAGCGCGCGCAGGCGCAGATATCCAACCGGGAGGCCGTTGACGAGCCCGACCAGCGCGCCCGTCGCGACGCCGAGCCCGATCACGATTGGCACGGGCCAGCCGAGCGCGTTGAACATGCCGAGCGACAGAAACGTCGTCAGCGCGAAATTGGAGCCGACGCCGAGGTCGATGCCGCCTGCCAGCATGACGATCCCCTAGCCGAGGACAACCAGCATCAGTTCGCCAAGCTGCCGCGCGTTGTCGCCCAGTCCGCCAACCGACAGGAAGCCGGGAACGACCGACGAAAAGATCGTCACCGTGGCGAGAAGGATCGAGACAGGAATGGCGTTATCGATCCAGCTCTTGAAGAGCATTTCTCCCAAGACATGGTCCGGTATCAGCCGACACCGCCATTTTGCGTAGACCTCCGACGCCGTCGCCGCCATGTCTGTGCCTATCCCGCCCGGGTCTTGCCGCAAGAATGCAAGGCGGCGGCCCGCCTCGCGAATACGCCTCAGCGCACGCCGAACTTCTTCAGATCGTCCATCGTCCAACACAGGCCGACGTCGGCGCTTTCCTTATCGATCACTTCGGTCGGCGTGTAGACGCCGAACGGCGCGCTGCCTGGCTTCGGCTTCGCTTGCAACACGAAGTCGACCGTGTTGACGAGGTCCGCCGCCTGAACCTTGGCGTCAGCGATGATGTCGGCGCTGAACGTGCCGTTTGCGACATTGTCGCACTTCGCCTGCTTCTGCCCGCCGCCATAAGTGATGAGCGCGACGTCGGCCTGCTTGCCGGCCTCCCTGATGGCCGCTGCCGTGCCCATCGCCTGCTCCTCCCAAAGGTCGCAGATCCCGCAGAGATCCGGGTTCTGTTTGATGATCGTGCTCGCGGCCGCATGCGCCTTCGTTGCATCCCAGTCGGCTGACTGATTGGCGACGACTTTCATCTCAGGATGCCCTTTCAGTTTGTCCTCGAATTCTGGAATGGCGATCTGGCTGGTCGCCGTTGTCGGCACGCCCTGAACGATGGCGACCTTTCCGCTCTTGCCGCTGCCCGAGCCGCACATCTTGGAGAGCTGCTTGCCAGCCATGACGCCGATCTCATACCAGTTCGCGCCGACATAGGCGTCGCCATTGTTGGGCGACTTCATGTTGACCTGAATGACGTTGATGCCGTCGCCGAGCGCCCCTCTGACCAACTCGGCGTAGGCCTGCGTCTCCAGAGGGTGGAAGATCAGCACGTCCGGCTTGTCCGCGATCAACTGGTTGAGCGCCTGCGCGCCAACCCGCACATTCCAATTGGGATCGCGAACAATCACCTCATAGCCCCACTTCGCCGCATCCTCCTTCAAGCCTACGTACCAAGCCTGCGGCAGGTCAAAACCGAGCGAGAGCGGGACGAAACCGACCTTCTTGCCCTTGAGCGCCTGGCGCGTTGTCTTGATTTGGCCGTCGTCGTATTCGTCAGCCAGCGCGGCGACAGTGGCACAGGTCGCGACGGCCACCAGAACGGCCGCTTTCAGTAGAGCTTTGACTCTCATGTTGTCCTCCCTTTGCTGTCGTTGCCAACCAGATTTCAAATGTCGCCCTGCTGCGCCGTCTGCTCGTCGCGGGGATTGAGGACAGAGTCGACGATGATAGCGCCGAGCAGTATCAGGCCATTGACGATGTTTTGCGCCATATGGGGCATATCGAGGACCGTCATGCCGTTCAACAGGATGCCGATCAGCAGCGTTCCCACGACGACGTTGCGCACCTCTCCCTTGCCGCCGCCGAGCCCGACGCCGCCGATTACGGCGACGAGGATCACGTCGTAGACCAGCGTGGAGCCGATTACGCGCGTGCTCATGCTGTTGACCACGGCGGCAGTGACGAGGCCGGCGAGATAGGCGACAAGGCCGGCAAGCGCGTATTGCAACAACATCATCGGCCGCGTCGGTATTCCGGTGACGCGCGCGGCTGGCGGGTTGTCGTCCAAGGAATAGATAAATGTTCCCCACTTGGTGAAGCGCAGGGACAGATAGGCAACCAGACAGAGAGTGGCGAAAACGATGATGGAACTAGGTATTCCTAGCGCGGTCGAGCGGCCGAGCGCCTTAAACCAATTGCCGGACGGCGCAAGGTACGTGATGGCGGTGGGGACGAGAAAATTCTGGCCAAATCCGTAGACCGCTTTCGCCATCGCCAGCGTCGCGAAAATGGCGGGAATCTCGACTTACGCGATGAGAACGCCGTTGATGAGGCCGACCACGACCGCCATCGCTAGCCCCGCGAAAAGAGCGAGCGTCGGGGCCGCGCCGCGTTGCATGAGATCGAACGTCCAGGCGACGCTCATCGCCATCGTCGCCACCATGGAGAGATCGATGCCGCACCCAATGATCGCCTGCGCCATGCCGACGCCGAGGATGTCCACGATCGACACGTTCTGCACCAACGAAAGAACGTTTCCCGCGCTGAGGATGCCGGGTACGAATACGCAGAAGCCGACAAACAACAAGACAGCGATCGCAAATACGATGCGCTCCTGGCTGCGGTAGAGGCCCCTCCATACCCTCACGAAGTGCACGGCGGCCGAAGCCGGCTCGCTCAGTCGCGGACCGGACGGCTGCTCAGACGAGCCTGCGTTCACGCCTGACGATTGCGTCGCGGCCACTGCGCACCCTCCGTAAGCGCCATTGCGGCGCTTTCCTCCCTGTTTTAATGAGTTACGCCTATTATTGATTGACGCGCAACTCAATATTTAGACTTCGACGGGACTCGATTGCGCGAAAGGCTTCGTCGGACGCGCCGGGCGCATTAGTGAACAAGACTTTGTTACTCCTCAATCGTCATAGATCGGCGCCCGCTTGTTGACAAAGGCGGCAGCGCCGGCCTTTGGGTCGTCACACGCCCAAAGCTCCGCAACGAAGCGGCGTTCCTCGATTTCCTGCCCCGCGTAATGCGCGGCTCTCGCAACCAACGCGGCCCGCTTCGCCGCCCGCACGGCGCGCGGACTCGCCGCGGCGATTTCGCGCGCGCGTTCGAGGGCGAGCGGCCACACCAGCGAAGGTTCGCAAATCTGCGTGACAAGACCGATCCGTTCCGCGCGCTCGGCGTCGACAGAACGCCCTGTCAGCAGAAGGTCCATCGCGTCGGCGTAGCCGATCTGGTCAATCAACTTCATCGTGCCGCCGGCGGAGGGGATGAGCCCCCATTTGACCTCCGGCAATCCGAATTTGGCGCCGCGGGCGGCGATACGAATGTCAGCGGCGAGCGCCAATTCCAGACCCCCGGCGAGGCAATGACCGTTGATGGCGGCGATGAGCGGCTGCGGCAGCAGATCAACTTTCAGCAGCGCCTTGGCGACGATGTCGTCGAAGCCGGCGACCGAGGTGAGATCGGCGGAGAGATCGGCCCCGGCGCAAAACGCCTGGTCTCCAGCGCCAGTGACGATCACCGCGCGGATCGAACGGTCCCGCGCGAGTTCCGGCCACGGCGCGGCGAGCGCTCGGAAGCCGTCGAGATCGAGGGCGTTGCGCCGCGCTGGGTTGTCAATTACGATCCTGACGATCCCGGCTTCAAGCGCTCCTGGCGGATCATGTTGGCGCTCCTATAAGGGGTATCCTGCGAGCTTTCCGTCTTCGATGCGCTCGATGTATTCCGTCATGCCGAAGCCCGACTTGCCGTCCCAATCAAACCGCGTGTGCCCCTCGGCGATGCGCGAAACCAGGGTTTCGCCGTCGACGCAGCGGCGATTGCGCAGGGGCGCGAGCGTGAGGATTTCGGCTGTGATGAGCGCCTTGCGATTGGCGGTACGCACGCCGAGCCGCACCCGCTGCGGATCCTGCGCCCCGGTCCAATCTGTGATGGCGTCGAGATCGGTGATCTCCTCATACTGTCTGTCAACCAGTAGCACGCTGACTCTGCGGGCGTGGCCGGACCGGTCGGTGAGCTTCAACAGCATGAAGCCGTCGCCGTTTTCGAAGTTCGCCAGGAACAGGCGATAGTAGTAGATGACCTGCCAGTAGCGCGGTCCCCAGGAATGATCGCGCCAACCTCGGCCGTCGATGGGAAAAGCTTCGGCCCCGACTTGGATTTCCCCGCTGATGCGGCCGTGCTGATTGAAATGGCCGAGCGAGAAGTCGCGCCCGTGCATCGTCTGCACTCCGTCATGCGCAGGCGCGCCGCCGTGAATGGGGGACTCGGCGACGACCTTCAAGCGAACGTGGCCCGTCGCGTCCGCGCCGCGGGCGAACAGCGACTGCGGATCGCGCAGCGCCTCGGGGTCATCGACGATGTAAAGTTCGCCTTCGTAACGGATTTCGATGCTGCGGAACGGTTCGAGCACGGTATAAACGAGGCCACCCGCATCGAAGCGGTCATTGGCGGAAATGCTTGGGCGGCGGAAACTGCAGGCGATGCGCCCGCCGGGAAGATAGAGGCAGACCGACAGCTCCGCATGCCCTTCGTTGACACGATTGCCGAGACGCAACCAGCCGCCCGTTCCCGTCTTCGCATCGAAGCCGTTGACATAGACGCTCTCGTTGAAGTTGACTTCCGGGCCCGGCGGGTGCGCCAGTTCGTCGTAGCTATGGATGACGAATTCGCTCATGGCGCTCTCAGGTCAGTCGGCGTGGACGACGACAAGCATGTGGCCTCGCTGCACCGCCTCGCCGCTCTGGTTGACCACTTCGCAGGCCAAAGTGGCCAGATTTCGGCCCGGTTTCGATGTCGGCCTGAGATCGGCCGCCTCGACATGGGCACGGATCGTGTCGCCGATCCTCACTGGCCCGGAAAAGTCCCAATTGAGGTTGACCAGGCCGCACCCGCTCGCCGAGCAGACCCGTCTGCGTCAGCATGCCGATCGCGGTCGCCATGGCGAGCGGCCCGTGTGCGATGCGCGCGCCGTACGGGCTCGCTGCGGCGAACTCAGCGTCGACATGAATGGGCGTGAAATCGCCAACCAGGCCGGCAAATAGATTGACGTCGCCTTCGCCGAGCGTACGGCCCGGGGTGGTCACTCTTTCGCCTGCGCACAGTTGCGGCATCCGTTCCTCCTCAGGCGTATTTGGCCAGCTCCGCCTTGGCCAGGGCTTCGCGATGGACCTCGTCCGGCCCGTCGCCGATGCGCAGGAAACGCGTTTCCGCGAACGCGGCGGCGAGGAAATGGTCCTGCGAAAGTCCGGCGCCGCCGTGCACCTGAATTGCGCGATCGAGGATGCGGCCGACAGTCTCCGGCACGACGATCTTGGCGACGGCGATCTCATTGCGGGCGGTCTTCGAGCCGTGTCGATCCATCGTCGCCGCGGCCTTCAGCGTCACCAACCGCGCCTGCTCGGTCTCGCAGCGCGACTGGCCGATCGCCTGGCGCACCGCGCCCAGTTCGGCGAGCGGCGCACCAAAGGCGATCCGGGCCTTGGCGCGGCGGCACATCGCCTCGATGGCGCGTTCGGCGAGGCGAATGAAGCGCATGCAATGATGGATGCGGCCCGGCCCCAATCGGCTTTGGGCGATCTCAAAGCCGCGCCCCTCGCCAAGCAGCATGTTTGATGCGAGCACGCGCACGCCACGAAACACAAGCTCGGCGTGGCCGAGCGGCGGGTGCTCGTAGCCGTACACGGACACCGGCCTTTCAACTGTCAGGCCAGCCACTTCCATGGGCACGAAGATCATCGACTGTTGCTTGTGCTTCGGCGCGCTGGGGTTGCTCTTGCCCATCACGATGGCGACTTTGCAAGTCGACGACATCTCGCCGGTGATCCACCACTTTCGTCCGTCGATCATATAATCGCCGCCGTCTCGGCGGATCGAGGTTTCGATGTTGCCGGCGTCGGAGGACGCGACCGCGGGTTCGGTCATCGCGAAACAGGAACGAATCTCGCCGTCGAGCAGCGGTTGCAGCCAGCGCACCTTCTGCTCCGGCGCGCCGAACAGAGAGAGTATCTCCATATTGCCAACGTCGGGCGCGTTGCAGTTGAACGCTTCCGGCGCCGCCAGCGAGCGGCCAAGAACCTCGCAGAGGTGGCCGTATTCGTAGTAGGAGAGGCCGGGGCTTTCGGGGCCGTGGGCATAGAACAGGTTCCACAGGAACTGGCGCCGGGCCTCGCGCTTCAGCGCCTCCATTCTGGCGCGCGGTCGCCAGCGTTCGGCGCCGTCGTGCGTCTCGTATAGCAACTCCGCCTCGTGCGGATAGATCCGTTCGGCCATGAAGGCGATGAGTTTTTCGCGCAAGTCCAACGCGCGGGGGGAAAGATCGGGCAGCATCAGCGTGCGCCCTGCCCGATCTTTTCGCGCTTCACCTGCACCCCGGCCTGCTCTCGGTCCCAGGTGTCGTCGGTTAGGCCGATGTAGCGCAACTTGATCTTTTCGACTTCGCGGTCGGCGTGCGCGGCAGCTCCTCAACGAAGCGGACGTAGCGGGGGATCATGAAATGCGTCATGCGCGTACGCAAGAATTCGATCGGCGCCGCGGGGTCGAGCGCTTCCCCGGCCTTCACGGCGATCACCGCCATCACCTCGTCCTCCGCGATTTCGCTCTTCACCACCACCGCCGCGGCCTCGCACACGGCGGGATGGGTGAGGATTTCGGACTCGACCTCAAACGAGGAGATGTTTTCGCCCCGGCGGCGGATCGCGTCCTTGAGCCGGTCGACGAAATAGAAATTGTTCTCGGCATCGCGCCTGAAGCCGTCACCGGTGTGGAACCAGCCGTTGCGCCAGGCCGCGGCGGTCGCCTCCGCATTGCCGGCGTAGCCGTGCGACACGGCCCACGGACAGTCGGTGCGAACAATCAATTCGCCGACCTCGCCGACGCCGACCTCGCAATCGTTTTCGTCGACGATGCGCACGTCAACTCCGGCTCGCGGCTTACCCGCGCTGCCGAGCGCGGTCGGATTGGCGGCGGAGACGATCGCCTGCGAGATCTCGGTCATGTTGAAATGCGTGTAGATGTCCGTGCCGAACCGTTCTTGGAGCTGCCGTGCGGTTTTATTGAGCGGGACGTAGGTGTAGGTGCGCAGGGGTGGTTCCTATCGTCCGGGCTCGCCGGGCGCTTCAACAAGAAGCCGCCCATCACGCCGAGCAGAATCGACGTCGTGATCTTGCGTGAACGCACCGTGTCCCAGAACGCGTCGGTGTTGAAGGCGTCGACCATGGCGTTCAATCCGCCGTGGATCAGCATGTCCGTCGTCGGCATCACGCCGCCGGAATGGAACAGCGGCAGGTTCAGCATGTAGCGGTCGTCGCCGGAGAGGAACGGCGCGGCGATGGCTATGTTGTAGAGATGGACATAGGACGACAGCACGCCCTTCGAGGGTCCGGTCGCGCCGCTGGTGAAGAAGATCGACTGCAAGTCCCACGGCGCGATCTCGCGTTCGAGTGCGGGCGGATCGACGTCCGCGCAATCGAGCGCCTCCCCGCCGCGCACGATGAGACCGGGCGCCGGCCGCGCCTCGCCGCCGAGGACTACGATCTCACGTAAGGATTTTAGCTCGATCTCGCCGAGCCGCTGATGCAGGTCGGCGTGAACCACGCCGAGGCGCGCTTCCGAGACATGGCGGTATGTTGCAGAAGCGTCCCTCGGTAGGCGAGGTTGATCGGCACAAACACCGCGCCGAGATAGTTGAGGCCGAACCCCACGCGCAGGCAATCGGCGCAGTTGTGCACCCAGACCAGCACGCGCTCGCCTTGTCGGACGCCGAGCTTGCGAAACGCGTTGGCCGCACGGATCGCGATCTCGCGCGTCTGGCTATACGTCCATTCCGTCCCGTCGGCGAAGTTGACGAAGACCTTGTCGGGCTGGCTCGCCGCGAGCCGGTCGAACATATAGCGTTGCATGCAAGCATCGGGCCTGGGCATGCGCGGATCCAAACGCAGCGCCATCGTCTCCCTCGCCTGTTCGCGCGGCTGCTTTACCGCGTAGGAGGCGTCGCCTGTTCTCTTTTCCCGCCGGCCATTTCGCCGAACTGGGGCTTGCGCATCCATTTCATCGCCGCCGCGGCCTCATCGTGCGCGTGGCGGATCAACAGCGTCAGCGCCCCGCGCGCCGCTGCATCGTCACGCGCGTGGGCGCGAGCCATCGCGTCGCAGATGTTAGCGTCGAGACGCGCTCGCTCTGCGATCAATTCCGTCGAGCCCAGCGTTTCCGGCGCCTGACCGAACTCGGGCGCCCGCTCACAGAGATCCGCGGCGACGCGCGTCAGCAGGCGACGCCTTTCTTGCACAACTTGCAACAACGGATCGCGCGCCCATTCAACGCGGCCCGCGATATTGCCGATGAGGTCGATCACGCCGACAGCCTGACCGCGCGCGAAAGCGTCGCCGATATGCGGTATGACGTCGATGCGCAGGGTCGCGATGACGCCTTCGAAAAGCCGGGTCAGGGAGAAGCTCACGCGGCCCTCTCTATCGCCGTTTCGACCTGCAACAGCATGCGAGGGATTTGCGCTCCCATGCCCGCCATGCGCATGTCGTTGTAGCCTCGCCGTTCGAAACAATGGCGCGCGCCGTAGTGCATCACCGCGAGCTTGCGGGTTCCGAAGGCCTCCCAATAGCGGACGGCCCGCGCCATGATATCGAGACCCGTGAGCGCATTGTAGCGGTCGAGCAATTCGTCGCGTTCGTAGAGATGGCACATCTAAGGCGAGCGCCCGCGCCAGGCTTGCATGCAGGTCCAGCCGAGATCCTCGACCGGGTCGCCCAGGCGCGCCAACTCCCAATCCAGGATGGAGGTGATGCGCCCGTCCTCGACCAGAAAATTGCCGATGCGATAATCGCCGTGAACGATGCTGACGCTCGGCGCCGCCGGGGCGTTCTCGCGCAACCAGATGGCGGCGCATTCGAGCATCGGAACGCGCATATCGCTCCATTGCCCGAGCGGGCGCTCCCACAATTCGATGCGATCCGAAGCGGCGCCGGCAGCCTCGGTGGGGCCGCCTATGACGTCGAGCCCGGCGCCCCGCCAGTCGAAGCGGCGGATCGCTGCGAGCGCGGCGACGAACTGGCGCCCCAGGTTTGCGCGCGTCGGTTCGTCGAAAGCCGGACCGCCGTCGGGGGTCCAGGGGATCGGCGCCTCGCCGCGCACGAAATCCGCGATAATGAAGGGCGCGCCGAAATCGTCGCTGGCGTCGGAACGCCAGTGCACATGAGGCACGGGGGCGCCGTGGCCTTGCAGCGCGCGCAGGGTGACGAACTCGGGCGAAGCTTTGTAGGGCGCAAAGATGCCGTTTGGCTGGCCGAGGCGCAGGATCATCCGACGCGTGTGCTCTTGCCCCGCCTCGCGCCAACGGGCGTCAAAGCCGAAAGTGATCCAGGAAAAACCGACGGTGAAGGACTGCAGAGCTTCAATGGTCGCCGACTTGAGACCCTCGTTGTCGAGAAAACGGAGGAGCCGCCGTTCGACCTCGGAGATGTCAAACGGGCTCGCGGTCACGGCTCAGCTCCGAAAGTAATCGGGCTTGGGGATCGTCCAGGTTTCGCCCCAGAGCTGTCCGCCGCCGTCAACCGCTAGCACTTCGCCCGTCACGTAGCCCGCGGCGGGGCCGCCGAGATAGGCGCAGGCCTCTGCGACTTCCCAGGCGGAGCCGACCCGCATCATCGGATTGGAGCGCGGATACGCCGCGCGCGCCTCGGGCGAATAGACATTCCAACCCGCTGTCTCAATAGCGCCCGGCGCGATGCAATTGACGCGAATCCCCAGCGGCGCCCACTCGACGGCAACCGCGCGGCTGAGGCCGATGACGCCGGAGCGGGCCGCAACGGTATGCGCGACGCCATAGAGGCCGTGCGTCGTGACGACGACGACATTGACGATGCTGCCTGGAGCCTTAGCGTCGCGCCAGCAGCGCGCCGCGGCTTGCATCATATGCCATGTACCGTTCAGGTTGGTGTTGATGACGGCGTTCCAACCCTTGACCGAGAAGTCGATGGCGGCTTGCGGGAACTGCCCGCCCGCACTGTTCACGACGAGATCGAGCCGGCCACGGTCGCCCCAAACGCGCGCGAACAGAGCCGCCACCTGTTCCGGCTCGCGGATGTCGACAGCTTCAGCCGAAGCGGAGAGGCCACGCTTCGTCATCGCCTCCGCGAGTGCGCCGAGCTTGCCCGCGTCGCGACCCGCCGCCACGACATGAGCGCCCAGGCGAGCGAACAACCAGGCGACGGCCCGGCCCAGCCCGCCTGCGCCGCCGCAGACGAGCGCGACTTTGCCCGCGAGAGCGTCAGCGGCGTACACCGTCGCGTGCGTCGCAAGTTGCTCGTCATCGAGTCCGAAGGCGTCGGCTCCACTCATCGCCAAGCGCCCTTCAGCAACTCGCCGGCGATGATCATCTTGCGCACTTCCGTCGTGCCCGCCCCGATCTCCAGGAGTTTGGTGGACCGATACAGCCGATTGATCTCGGAATCCCAGATATAGCCGGAGCCGCCGTGGATCTGCATCGCCTTGTCGAGCACGGCGTGGACGGAGTCGGCGGCGTACATCACTGAAGCCGCGGTCAGCTTGTGGATGTCCCCGCGCCCGCCCTCGCCGATCTCCACCTGCGAAGCGGCGGCGAGCGTCCGGTAGGTGAAGCTGCGCATGGTTTCGACCAGCACATACATGTCGGCCAGCATGGCCTGCACCATCTGGAACGAGCCGATGGGCTTGCCGAACTGCTGCCGGGTCTTGGCGTAGTCGATCGACAGATCGAACGCCCGCTCGGCGACGCCGAGGCACAGCGGCGCGATCATCGCGCGCTCGAGATCGAGCCCGCTCATGACCACGGCGACGCCGGAGTTCTCAGGCCCGACGCGGTTCTCGACGGGAACGCGGCAATCTTCGAACAGCAGCTCCGCCGTCTGACTGCCGCGATAGCCCATCTTCTCCAGCTTCTGCGCGACGCGGAAGCCGGGAAAGCTTTTCTCCACGATAAAGGCGGAGATCCCGTGCGCGCCCTTCTCGCGGTCCGTCTTGGCGTAGACCAGCAGGACGTCTGCGACGGGTCCGTTGGTGATGTAGATCTTCGTGCCGTTGAGCACGTAGTGATCGCCTTCCCCCCGCGCCGTCGTGCGCATCGACCCGAGCGCGTCCGAGCCGGCGCCGGGCTCGGTCAGGCCGAGCGCGCCAATGGTTTTTCCGGCGCAGAGATCCGGCAGATACCTGCGGCGCTGGGAATCGTCGCCATTGCGGTAGATGTTGTTGAGACAGAGATTGTCATGCGCGACGCAGGAGAGCGCCATCGCGTGGTTCCAGCGGCCGAACGCCTGGGTGATGACTCCTGCGCTGAGGAGATCGAGCCCGCTGCCGCCGAATTCGGCCGGCACGGTGACCCCGAACAGGCCTTGCGCGCCGATTTTCGGGAACGCGTCCTCCGGCCACCATTCCTCTGCGTCCATTGAAACGCTCAGCGGATAGAGTTCCTTGCGCGCGAAGCGGTCGGCTTCGTCGAGGATGAGACGATGATCGAACCCGAGCTCCCATCCCCCCGGACGGTTGTCGCCGATCGCATGGGAGTGGTGAGACGCCAACACCATCCTCCCTTGTCGTCCCTCGCCGACATGCCGCGGCGATAATGAGCTTATTTCATCAGCGATTGGGAAGCCGATGTCAATTCTTCTTCATGCGAGCGCTCGCCCCGACGCCGTTGGCGTAGGCAAGCCCGACTGCAGAAGATGGCGCGACAGCCGTTTGCAAGACGCAACAAGGCGCCTGGCGCAGGCCGGGCGCGTCTCACCGCAACGAAGGGGTATCGACACTCATCTGAAATCCATTCATTTCGTTATCGAGCGCTGCAAAAGCCAATCCTAGGCGCGGAGGAGACGCGAGCGTGGCGCAGGCCGTCCTCAAGACGCGCGAAGCGAGCGTGTTGACACTCGCCATCAACCGGCCGGACCGGCGCAACGCGCTTAACGAAAGCGTCGCGCAGGCGCTGATCGCGGGCCTGGACGACGCCGAGTCCGAGCGCGCGATCCGCGTCGTCGTGCTCACAGGCGTCGGAACGGAGGCGTTCTGCGCCGGCGGCGACTTGGAGCCCGCCGCCGACGGCGCGCCGTTCGCCATCGATCCCGCCGATCCCCGCCACTATGTCGTCGCGCTGCTGAAGCGGATGGACGCCTGCCGGCTGCCGCTGATCGCGCGCCTCAACGGCCATGCGCTTGCCGGCGGGTTCGGTCTGGTTTGCGCGTGCGATCTCGCCATCGCGCGCGAGGATGCCCTGATCGGCGTGCCGGAGGTCCGCGTCGGCCTGTTTCCGATGATGATCCTGCCCTATCTGCTGCGTGTTCTTTCCTGGCGCGCGCTGATGGAGCTTTGCCTGACCGTCGAGCCGATGACGGCGGCGGAGGCGGCGCGTCGCGAGATCGTCAACGCCGCGGTTGCCGCGGCGGAACTCGACGCCAGGCTCTCGGCGCTGATCGAACGGATCGTCAACAAATCGCCGAGCGGCATCCGCCTGGGCAAGCAGGCGCTCGCCAAGGTGCGCGAGATGAACACCGAAGGCGCGCTCGAGTATGCGCAGTTCATGCTCGCCAACATGGCGCGCACGGACGACGCGCGCGAGGGCTTCGCCGCCTTCAACGAACGACGCAAGCCCAACTTCACGGGGCGCTGAGATGGGCCGGACCGTGCGGATCGGCTGCGGCGCCGCGTTCTGGGGCGATACGCCTGAGGGCCCGGCGCAACTCGTGCGCAAAGGCGAGATAGATTATCTCATTCTCGACTATCTCGCCGAGATCACCCTGTCGATCCTGGCGCGTATGAAGGCGAAGAACCCGGAACTCGGCTACGCTACCGATTTCGTTTCGCTGGTCATGAAACCACTGGCGCGCGAGATCGTCGCAAAGCGCATTAAGGTGATCGCCAACGCGGGCGGCCTCAACCCCGAGGCGTGTCGCCGGGCGCTCGAAGCGGCGCTTGCGCAAGCCGGCGTTGAGCTGAAGATCGCCATCGTCGAGGGCGACGATCTTTCCTCACGCGCGGAAGAGTTCCGCGCGCAGGGAACGAACGAGATGTTCAGCGGAGCGCCGTTCCCTGACCGCGTCGCCAGCGTCAACGCCTATCTTGGCGCGCGCCCGATCGCGGCGGCGCTCGGTCTCGGCGCGGATGTCGTGCTGACCGGCCGCTGCGTCGATTCCGCGCTCGCGCTGGGACCGCTGATCCACGAATTCGGCTGGGGACCGGAAGATTACGACCGCCTGTCGGCGGGATCGCTTGCCGGTCATGCAATCGAATGCGGCGCGCAGGCGACAGGGGGCGTCTTCACCGACTGGCGTGAGGTCGCCGACGGTTGGAGCGACATGGGTTTTCCGATCGCCGAATGCGAAGCGGACGGAACCTTCACGCTGACGAAGCCGACAAACACCGGCGGCCGGGCGACCTGCGCTACGGTCGCCGAGCAGATCGTCTACGAGGTCGGCGACCCCGTCGCCTATCTGCTGCCCGACGTCTGTTGCGACTGGAGCGAGGTGAAGCTCGAACAGACGGCTGAGAATCGCGTGCGCGTCTCAGGAGCGAAAGGACGCGCGCCGACGGCGAGCCACAAAGTGTCGGCGACCTACGCCGACGGCTTCCGCGCTGCGACGCAGGCGATGATCGCGGGGCGCGAGGCCGCGGAAAAGGCCGAAGCAGTTGGCCGCGCCGTGCTGAGCCGCGCCCGCCGGCTCGTTCTGGCCGCCGGCTTCCCCGATTTCAGCGAGACCTCCGTCGAAGTGCTGGGTTCGGAGTCGACCTATGGCGCACATTCCCGCGCGCGCGCCGCGCGGGAAGTCGTGTTGAAGATTGGCGCTCGCCACCCTTCCGCCGACGCGCTGAAGATCTTTGCGCGCGAGATGTTTCCGGCCGGAACGGCCATGGCGCAGGGACTGACCGGCTTCGCTGGAGGCAGGCCTGAGCCGCAACCTGTCTTCGGGTTGTTCTCCTTCCTTGTCGACAAGGCCTCGGTTCCCGTGCGCGTACGATGCGGCGGCGAGGCGCGCGACCTCGCGGCGCCTGCGCCGAAAGCAACTGAGCCCGCGTCGCCGCGACGCGCCGAGCCCGAAGTCGTCGCTTGCAACTCGCCGACGGCGCGCGTGCCGCTAATCGCCATCGCCCATGCGCGCAGCGGTGACAAGGGCGACATCGCCAATATCGGCGTCATTGCCCGACGACCGGTCTTCGCGGCGGCTTTGCGCGCCGGACTCACGGCGGCTGCAGTCAGGGACTATTTTGCGCATTACGTGCTGGGGCCGGTAGAGCGCTTCCCCTGGCCCGGCCTCAACGGCTTCAACTTCCTGCTGCATCGCGCGCTCGGCGGCGGCGGCGTCGCCTCGCTGCGCCACGATCCCCAGGGCAAGGCGCTGGCCCAGGCTCTGCTGGACATGCCTATCGCCGTGCCCGCCGCGTGGCTTGAGGACGAAGGCCAGCTCGCCAGTTGGGCCGAAAGGTTCGAGGCATGAGGTCGCAGCCGTTTCGCAAGATCCTGATCGCCAACCGCGGCGAAATCGCCTGCCGCATCCTGCGCACGCTGAAGACCTCCGGCGTCGCCTCGGTGGCGATCCACCATGCCGTCGAGGACCGCTCCCCGCATGTCGGCCAAGCCGACGAGGCGGTGGAGATTTTCGGCGACACGCCGGTCGCGGCGCATCTCGATGTCGAACAGATCGTCGCCGCCGCGCAGGGCGCAGGCGCGGACGCGATCCATCCGGGCTACGGCTTCCTGTCCGAGAACGCGCGCTTCGCCGCAGCGGTCGAGGCCGCCGGGCTCGTGTTCGTCGGTCCCGACGCCGAGACCATCGCGCTGATGGGCGACAAGATCTCGGCGCGGAATTTTGCGCGCGCACAGGGCGTGCCAGTTGCCCCGTCGGTCACGCCGACCGGCGACCTCTCGTCATTTCTGGCCGCCGCTGAGACCATAGGCTTTCCGTTGCTCATCAAGGCGGCGGCCGGCGGCGGCGGCAAGGGCATGAGCGTCGTGCGGTCCGCCTCCGAACTCAGATCCGCCGCGCGAATCGCCGCCAGCGAGGCGGAGCGCTATTTCGGCGACGGCCGCATCTACGCCGAGACCTATGTCGAGCGCCCGCGCCACATCGAGGTCCAGATCGCCGGCGACGGCGACGGCCAGGCGTTGCATCTCTACGAGCGCGAATGCTCTGTGCAACGCCGGTTCCAGAAGATCATAGAAGAAGCGCCGGCCGCCGCTCTGGCGCCGGCTTTGAGGGACGACATCTGCGCGGCGGCGGCCCGGCTCGCTTCCGCCGCGCACTACCGCAATCTCGGCACGGTGGAGTTCATTGTCGCCGCTGACGGACGATTCTTCTTCCTGGAGATGAACACGCGGCTTCAGGTCGAGCATCCCGTCACCGAGATGATCACTGGCCTCGACCTCGTGCGGCTGCAACTTGAGATCGCGGCCGGCTTTGGACTCGCCGGGGTTCCGCGGCCGTTGCCGCGGCGCGGTCACGCCATCGAGTGCCGGGTCTGCGCTGAGGATCCTGAGCGTGATTTCCTGCCCGAGACCGGCACGCTCGCCGTGCTGGAAATCCCGTCCGCGCCGTGGCTGCGTTTCGAGAACGCGTTGGCGCCCGGGCAAAGGATCGGAACCGAGTTCGATCCCATGCTGGCCAAACTCGTCGTACACGGCGATACGCGGGAGCAGGCCGTCGAGCGCGCCTTGCAGGCGCTCGACCAACTCGCCCTCCTCGGCGTCAGGACCAACATCGACTATCTCGCCCGCGTGCTCGACCATCCGGGCTTTCGCGCCGGCGAACTGCACACCGGCTTTTTGCAAGAGCACGCGGCCGCGCTGCAGCCCAAGGCGCTTGACGCCGCGGCGACGGACGCCGCGGTCATCGCCGCCGCGCTGGGCTTCCGCAACTTCCGCAATGTTGTTTTCGACGTGCCGGAACCCTATGCTTCGATCGGCGCGTGGAGAAACTGAGATGGGCTTCACCCTACACCTCGACGGCGCCGCGCACGAAATCGAAATTCTCGCCCGTCGCCCGCACCTGCGGCTCCGGGTCGACGGCCGGGACTATGAGATCACCTCGGCGGGCGAAGAGGACGACGGTCGCCAGCATGTGGAGATCGACGCCAAGCCGCATCGCTTCGTGCGCGCTCACGTCGGCAACCGTCAGATCCTCAGGATGCAGGGCCGCACGTTCGAGGCCGAACTGCTCGACCCGCGCGACGCCGCGCGCGCGGGCGGGACGGATCTCGGCTGCCTGCGGGCGCCCATACCGTGCAGCGTCGTCGAGGTCCACAAGCGCCCGGGCGAGGCCGTGACGCGCGGCGAAACGCTGGTGACGATCGAGAGCATGAAGTTGCAGATCGCCCTGCTTGCGCCGCGCGACGGCACGCTCGCCAAGGCGCCGCGCTCGGCCGGCGAGACATTCGAAAAGGACGCGATCGTGGCCGAACTCGAACCCCTGCCTAAGGCCTGAGATGCGGCGCATCGCCTCGATGATCTCAACGCAGAGCGCAGAATATCGCACTAACGCTGCCCACAACCGGCGCCTAGCCGCCGAGTTCCGCGCGCGGCAGGAAGAAGCGCGCCATGCGCGCCCGCAGCGCGACCTCGACCGCCTTGCGCGCCAGGGCAAGATGCTGCCGCGAGAGCGGATCGATAAACTGATTGACCCAGGTACGCCGTTTCTCGAACTCTCCTCGCTCGCCGCCAACCAGGCCTATGGCGGCGAGTCGCCCTCGGCGAGCACCATCGTCGGCATCGGCGTCGTTTCGGGGAGAGAGGTCATCCTTCGCGCCGACGATCCCACAATCAAGGGCGGCGCGTGGTATCCGCTTTCGGTCAAGAAGATCGTGCGAGCGCTCGACATCGCGATGGAGAGCCGGCTTCCTGTGATTCATCTGTGCGACAGCGCCGGCGGTTTCCTGCAGATGCAGTCGGAAGTGTTCCCCCGACCGGCAGATGGCCGGCCGCATCTTTCGCAACCAATCGCTGATGTCGAAAATGGGGATCAAACAGCTCGCGCTGGTGTTCGGCCATTGCACCGCCGGCGGCGCCTATATCCCGGCGCTCTCCGACTACAACGTGATCGTACGCGGAACCGGCGCGGTGTTCCTCGGCGGCCCGCCGCTGGTGCGTGCGGCCACCGGCGAGGACGTCAGCGTCGAGGAGCTTGGCGGCGCCGACATGCACACCAGCGTCTCCGGCGTCTGCGACTATCCCGCCGCCAGCGAGGACGAAGCGATCCTGATCGGACGCGAGATCGTCGCGCAATGGGACCGGCCGCGCAAGTGGGATTGCCAGCGCGAGCCGGTGGAGGCGCCGGCCTATGACCCGGAGGAGCTTTACGGCGTGCTGCCGAGCGACGTGAAGCGGCAGTTCGATATGCGCGAGATCCTCGCACGGCTGGTCGACGGCAGCCGGTTTCACGAATACCAGCCGAGTTATGGAGCGACGCTCGTCTGCGGCTTCGCCAATATTTGGGGCTACAAGGTCGGCGTGCTCGCCAACAACGGCGTGTTGTTCAACGATTCCGCGCTCAAGGGCGGCCATTTCATCGAGCTGTGCAACCAGAACGCGACCCCGCTGGTGTTCCTGCAGAACATCACTGGCTATATGGTTGGGCGCGAATACGAGCGGCGCGGCATCACCAAGGACGGCGCCAAGATGATCATGGCGCAAGCCTGTTCGCGCGTGCCGAAGTTCACAATCATGTGCAACGGCTCGTTCGGCGCCGGCAATTACGGCATGTGCGGGCGCGCCTTCGACGCCCGGCTGCTGTTCGCTTGGCCCAATCATCAGATCGGCGTCATGGGCGGCGATCAGGCGGCCAATACGCTGGTCGAAGTCAAGGTCAACCAGATGAAGCGCAACGGCGAGCCGGTCGACGAGCGGACGCTCGCGCGGGTGTTCGAGACCACCAAGGCGGCCTATCAGGAGCAGCTCTCGGCCTATCACTCGACCTCGGAACTGTGGGACGACGGCGTCATCGATCCCGTCGATACGCGCAACGCGCTGGGAATCGCCATCGCCGCCTCACTCAACGCGCCGCTCGGCGAGCCCGGCTACGGCGTTTTCCGATTCTGAGAGGGAGGTTGGATGTGATCCGTACGCGCCTGCCACCGCTCCTTCGCCGAAACCTGCGCGCACAAGTGATCGGCGCGCCGATGTTCCTCGTCTCGTTTCCCCCCCCTCGTGCTGGCGATGTGCAAGGCCGGGATTGTCGGCTCGTTTCCCCATGTCAACGCGCGCAGCTCCGAGATGCTGGACCGCTGGCTGAGCGAGATGACGGCGGAACTCGACACCTTCGCCGCTGCGCATCCCGGCTGGCCCGTCGGTCCGCTCGCCGTCAATCTGGTCGTACACCGCACCAACCCCCGCTTCGCCGCCGATCTCGATCTCGTCGTCAAACACCGTGTGCCGATCGTGCTGACCTCGCTTGGGTCTCCCGCCCCCGTGGTCGAGGCGGTGCGTGCCTATGGCGGCGTGGTGCTGAACGACGTCACCAACGCCGCGCACGCCCGCAAGGCTGCAAGCTCCGGCGTCGACGGCCTCAACTGCGTCGGCGCCGGCGCTGGTGGCCATGCGTCGGCGCAGAGCGGCTTTGCGCTCGTGCGCGAGATCCGCGCCTTCTGGGACGGCTGCCTGATCCTCGGCGGCGCGATCAACGACGGCTGGCAGATCCGCGTGGCCGAAGTCCTTGGCGCCGACCTCGCCTATGTCGGCGCCCAGTTCGTCGCCTCGACCGAGTCCTCGGCCTCCGACGACTACAAGGCCATGATGGTGAAAGCCGAGATCTCCGATCTCGTTTACACCGACCGCCTGTCGGGCATCGGCTGCAATTTCCTGAGACCGAGCCTCGACCGCTTCGGGATCGATCCGCAACAGCTGCCGCCCAAAGCGCCGGACCTTTCAAGCCTCGTCGACACGCAGGCCAGGCTCTGGCGCGACATCTGGACGGCCGGACACGGGGTCGGCGCCGTCCAAGACATTCGCAGCGTCGCCGACATCGTCGAGGACATGGCGGCCGGCTATTGCGCCGCCTGCGCGCTGCCGGCCTCGCCGTCGCTCGCCGAAACCTGAGAGAAGCGAGCATGGCGCCGCCTCTTGCCTTCTCGTTCGATTTCGCTTCGCCCTGCGCCTATTTCGCGCTCGATAGAGTTGAGCGTCTGGCGCAGGCGCATGGCCGCGCCGTCATATGGCGCTCGATGCTGCTGTGGGCGGCGTTGAATGCGCAGGGCGCGCTGTCGCCAATGCAGCCGCCTGCCAAACGCGCCTATTTCCTCGACGACATCGCGCGTTCCGCCGCCTTCCTGGGCGTCGTTTATCGCGCGCCGTCGCGCTTCCCGCTTTCCTCGCATCGCGCCGCGCGGCTGTTTTATGGCCTCGGCGACGGCCCCACGGCGCGCGCGATCGGCCGCGACGTCTTCAAGGCCTATTTTGCGGCGGACGCAGACTTCTCCGACGCCGAGACGCTGGTCGAAATCGCCGGGCGCCACGGCGTCGCCGGCCTTCGGCAGCTCGCATGGCGATTGTCAGGCGGCCCGATCTCTGACCAAATGTAGCCAAGACGGGAAGGAAACGCATGGGCGACTACGCCGACATTTCGGTCGAGATCGACGCCGCCATTGCGCGCATCACCGTCAATCGCCCGCAGCGCCTCAACGCCTGTCGCGATCAAACGGCCGATGAGCTCCTCGACGCCCTGCGCCGCGCCGAGGACGACGAGGCCGTCCGCGTCGTGGTGCTTACGGGGGCCGGCCGCGCCTTCGGCGCCGGTTACGATCTCTCAACCCTCGATCCTAGCGCGACACCGGCGCTCGAACGCGTCCTGCAGGAGCACTTCAATCCGCTGATCCGCGGCATGCGCGCCTCGCGCCTTCCCATCGTCAGCAAGGTCAATGGCGCCTGCGCGGGCGCCTCCGTCGGCGTCGCGCTGGCCGCCGACATCGTCGTCGCCGCGCATTCAGCCTATTTCTACGAGCCTTTTGTCGGCATCGCGCTCGTGCCCGACGCCGGCAACACGCTGTTCCTGACCACACTCGCCGGCCGCATGCGCTCAGACCCCGCCATGCTGCTCGGCGACCGCATCAGCGCCGAGGAAGCGCGCGACTGGGGTCTCGTATGGCGCGTCTTCGACGACGCCAGCTTCGACGCGGAGACTGACGTAATTGCCGGACGCCTCGCCGAACGCGCGCCTTCCGCCGTCGCCGCGACCAAGAAACTGATCTCGGCGGCGAGCGACGCGGCGCAGGACCGGCAACTCGATCTGGAGCGGGATCTGCAAAGCGCCGCGGCCCGCTCGCCCGAGATGAAAGCGGCGGTGGCGGCGTTTTTCGCCAACAGAAAACACTGAAGAGAGGAGCATATAAATTCGGGCGGGACATCATGCGCGCTGCAACAACGTCAAGACTACTCGCCGCCGCGCCATCAAGCCGGCTCGCAACGCCATCGCCGTCTTACAGTTCGACGCGAAGGCCCCCGTATTCAATTTGCCGAGCGACCTCCATTCACATTGAGGGTGAGATCCGACATGTCCGCGTCCGGCGCCGCTCCTGTTCCGCCCATGACGGCCTCGCCCCTCGCTGCGGCCGCGGCGTCGATCACGCTCGATGGTGTGTTTCGCCGCGCCTTCGACATTTTCGCGGATCGTATCGCGCTCACAAGCGAGGATGGCGCATGGACCTACGCGCAAGTGCGCGATCGCGCCTGGAGGGCGCGGACGCGCTGGCCCGGCTTGGTCTTGCTCGTGGCGGTCGAATTGCAGTGCTGAGTGAAACGCGCCCGGACTATGTGGAGATCTATGCGGCTGCCGCCGCGCTCGGCGTCACCGTCGTCGCGCTCAACATCCGATTGCATCCCGAGGAGCAACTCGATTGGCTGGAACGAGGCGCCCCTACCGTCGTCATCGCATCTGGTCCGCTCGCGCCCGGAATCGAAAGCCTGCGCGAGCGGCTGGCGAGCGTCGTCCATTGGGTCTCGCTGGAGCCGCGGACCGGTTGGCTCGACTACGAAGGTCTGCTGGCGGAGGCTTCGCCGATCGAGCCGCCGCGCGTCGCGGCTCCAGACGACATTCACAACGTTTTGTTCACCAGCGGGACCACCGGCCGGCCAAAGGGTGCGCTGATCAGCCAACGCGCCGCGGCCATTCGCGGCCTCAGGCTGGCGCAGTGGTTGTCGCTCGCGCAACACGACGGGTTCGTCGGCTGGCTGCCGCTCTACCACTGCGGCGGCGACGACTCGTTCTATGCGAGCTTCCATACAGGCGGAGTCTTTTGCGCCTTGCACAAGGCCGACTCCGAAACAATGTTCCGCGTCATTGCGCGCCACCGCCTCACCTGGACGCTGCTGCTGCCCGGCGTATTGACCGACTTCCTCAATCACCCGCGACGGCCAGAACACGATCTCTCTTCGCTGCACTTCGCCATCGGTTACGCCAACATGTCGCCCGACCTCGTCGCCCTGTTGACCGCGGCGCTCTCGATCCGCTTCTACGATGCGTTTGGCCAGAGCGAAGCCTCCTATTTGCTCGCTCATGGGGTATCGGAGCCGGGCGAAACGCCGCATCTGCGAAAGCAGCCGTCGCCGTTGATGGAGCTTCGCATCGTCGACGATGACATGAACGATCTCCCGCCCGGCGTTCCCGGCGAATGCGTGGTGCGCGGCCCGACCGTAATGAGTGGGTATCTCGACGACGCCGCGGCCAATGAAGAGGCGTTCCGCGGCGGCTGGTTGCATACCGGAGATTTGCTGCGCAAGGAGATGGATGGCGCATTATCCTTCGTCGATCGCAAGAGATATCTGATCAAGACCGGGGGCGAGAACGTCTATCCGGCCGAGGTCGAACCTGTCCTGACGCGGCATCCGGCAGTTCAGGAAGTGTGCGTTTTCGGCGTGCCCGACCCCCATTGGGGCGAGGCCATAAAGGCGGTCATCGCGCCCCGGCCAGGCGTCGTTCCGAGCGGCGCAGACATCGTCGACTTCTGTCGCGAACGTCTGGCCGGCTACAAACGCCCGCGTTTCATCGAATTCGCGGCGCCGGAGCGACTGCCGCGCAGCGCGACCGGCAAGCTGCAAAGACACGAACTGGCCAAATGGCCGATCGATGACAATCAGAAGACATAGCCCGGCGACGGCGCCGAGCCACGGAGTGCAACGCTATGGACCGCATGACCGAGCGCAATCTCATCCAACGCGTCAACGCCGGCGACATGCTGACGCGCAGCGCCGCGCGGGCGCCGACCGACACGGCGATTGTCGAAGGTGCGCGCCGGTTCACTTACGCCGAGTTCAACGCCGTCGTGAACCAATCGGCGCATGCGCTGGCCGGTCTTGGGCTCGCGCGCGGCGACGCCGTCGCGCTGATGTCAACCAACAATGCCGAATTCCTGGCTGTCTACTACGCTTGCGCCAAGCTCGGCGTCATCTGCGTGCCGATAAATCTGTTTTGGCGCCATAGAGAACTCGGCTACGTCCTGGCGCACGCGCGGGTGAAAGCGGTCGTCGTCGAAGGTCAACTCGTCGACCAGCTGCGAACTGGACTGCAAGATGCGCCGGAGGCTGTCGACATTATCGTGATCGGCGCCCCGCCTGCCGCGCACATTGACGGGAGACCCGCGCACAGCTTCGAGGCGCTCGCAGGCGCCGCGCCAGATCACGAACCCGAGATCTATGTCGCAGACCGCGACCCGATCTTTTATCTATACACAAGCGGTACGACCTCGGCGCCAAAGGGCGCGGTGAGTAGTCATCTCGCCGTCTATATCGAGTCGCTCGGCGTCGCACTCGACACGCGCCTGAACGCGAAGGACGGTATGACGGCGCTGATGCCGCTATTTCATACGGCGCAACTGAACGCGTTCGTCACGCCGGCGATCGCAGTCGGCGCCGCGGTCCACATCATGAGGGGATTTGACGCGCCTCGATTGCTCGACCTCATCGAGGCGGAAAAGCTTAGCGTCGCGTTCGCGTTGCCGATGATGTACCGCGCGCTGGTCGAAGAGCAGGGTCGTCGCAAGCGCAGGGTCGAAACGTTGCGACTTGCGATCTACGCGATGGCGCCAATGCCGACGCATGAGCTGAAAAGCGCGATGGAGACGCTCGGGTGCGAATTCTCTTTGATGTTTGGGCAGACCGAGATGAACCCGCTCGCCGTCTATTTCCGGCCGGAACATCAACTGAGCCACCCCGGCGCCGTCGGCACGCCTTCGCCCAATGTGCAGGTGGCGATCATGGAGCCCGGCGGCGCTTTCCTTCCACGCGGGGAGGCTGGCGAAATCGTCTATCGCGGGCCGCAGGTAATGACTGAATACTTGCGCGACGAGGCGGCGACCGAAGCTGCGTTCAAGCAGGGATGGTTCCACTCGGGCGATTGCGGTCGCTTCGACGCCGACGGCATTCTGTGGTTCGAGGACCGTTTCAAAGACGTCATCAAGACCGGCGGCGAGAACGTTGCATCGATTGAGGTGGAGAAGGCGCTTTACGCGGCCGATCCGAGCGTGCAGGAAGCCGCCGTCGTTGGACTTCCCCACGATCGCTGGGGCGAAGCCGTCACGGCCGTCGTTGTCCTCAAGGAAGGGCTTATACCAACCCTCATTGATCAGGACTCATGCGCCCACTTGCGCATGCCGAGCGAGATGATGCGCCATGGCCTGTCGATAAGGGTGTTCCAGGCGTAGCAGCAGTGATCGAGGATGTCCTCGTAGGATCTGAAGACACGGTTCGACA
>Ga0181528_10000307_pt1 | contig 39236 bp, 71 predicted proteins | sample PEATcosm2014_Bin_47_FD_119742 | JGI IMG/M metagenome (GOLD analysis project Ga0181528, IMG submission 119742) | Peatland microbial communities from MTU Mesocosm Facility, Houghton, MI, USA - PEATcosm2014_Bin10_10_metaG | ecosystem: Environmental > Terrestrial > Soil > Wetlands > Peat | place...
CAGCTCAGAAATCTTGCTAGATGTTGACTTCGGGGAAGTCAGCTCATTCGTAATGAGCCAAGGCGGTTCAACTCCGACATCTAGCTCTGCGGGGAGGGTAGTCCTAGTTTCCCGGCTGTGGCTCATAACCACATGCTGATGTCGGGTGCAACACCGACCTCCGCTAAAATTTCAAGGAGAACTATGCATCGTGAAGAAGAGGCTTTTGATCTAGGGTACAGAGTCCTAGCTGATGGCAGCGTTCGTAGTCCTAGTGGCAACATACTGAGCGTCAGCAACACAGACAAGAATGGCTACCCTCAGTTTCGATTCAGGAAGGGTGGTCCTTTAGTACAGGTTCATAGGATGGCGGCTTTTCAGAGGTTTGGTAGTGATCTGTACAGCCCAGGCATAGAGGTTAGGCACATCAAGAACGATCCAGGAAACTCTAGGCCAGATAATGTGTGCTTGGGTACACACAGTCAGAACTCTATGGACATAGCACCTGAAACAAGAAAGAGAGTAGCTAGGGTAGCTGCTGCAGTTCAAAGAAAGCTTACGGATGAGCAAGCTGCACAGTTGAGGAGAGACAGGATGGAGCTACTTACCCAGAGCTGATGATCAAGTATGGTATAGCCAAGAGTACGGTGCACTTCATAGTGAGGGGTAAGACGTACAAGTAGATACCGCCTACGGCGTCTGGCACGCAACTAGGTTTCATAAGCCTGGATCAGTGGGGTCGGCACCCACCGTAGGTACTATTGCTGGTGTAGCTCACGTGGTAGAGCAGCGGTTTTGTAAACCGCAGGCAGAAGGTTCGATCCCTTTCACCAGCTCAATTAGAATAGTTAGACCATTCCTGGGTATCATAATTGGTCGTGAGCCTGACTGTTAATCAGGACTATGGGGGTTCGAATCCCTCTCCAGGAGCAAACAACTTCCGTTCTAATCCGAAAGGTAGCAGGAACAACACTGATGCATCGGTGCCTGAAAAGGAAGTTGTCTATGCCCCCAGTGATTGGAGCACAGTCAGGCCTTCTAAGCCAGACGTTCCGGGTTCGAATCCTGGTGGGGGCGCAAGGAGAACTATATGAGTGCAGAAAAGGATGAGTTCGATGTGGCTCTAAAAGAGGCACTGTCTCAGAATGTAGGTTTTTTGCCAGAGGGTCCATGTGTGGAGCTGGCCCAAAGGATGTTCACAGCGAAGGTGATAGATGCTTACATAAAGGGAGACTTTATGTACGTGACGCTAGAAATGCCACCTATTAAATACATCACAATTACCTTCACTATTGAAGAACCACCAACAGGCACGGAACAATGCGAGACGAAACAGAACACGACAGACTCACACAAGAACTACTCACAGGAATAGAAAAGCTGTGGCCGGAAGAGTACAAAAGGGTCTATAGCAAAGTAATGGGCAATGGAGACATTGATCCAACCTTTGTCGGATTTATAGATATCTACGAGGCTCTGTCTCGTATTATTCCAAAGCACTTCACAGTTTTTGATGTAGGGTGTGCTTATATGTTTCAAGCATACTACTTCAGAGATCACGTGAAGTATGTGGGCATTGATGTTCCACCAGCTACTGATGAAGAGAGAACAGAGTTCCCGTGTGCAGAGTGTTTTGACTTAGATGCACGGTTAAAGACTCCGAACTCTGTCTACTGCCCAAGTAGGATTTCGTGTCCAGAGCAGCTGATGGCTATTAAGACCAAGGAAGCAGATACAGTTAATAGTCCCAGCTTCGCTATTTGTTCCTATGTCCCTGGTAGCATTGGGAACATGGTCAGAAAGGTGTTTCCTAATTGCTTTGTGTACTACCCAGAGTCATCAAAAGAAGACCTGGCTCTATTCAGGAGGTTTGGAAAATGATTATGAAATGCGAGCATTGTGGTAATGCTGACTTATCAAAGATGTACGAATTAGAGCGTGGGGCTACGTTGGAATACGAAGTGTTAGATAGTCCCGGTAACGAGATTAGGCTCCACTTCAAACATGCTTATGCGTCTGCTACGTCTATATTTTATTTGCGCTGTGTTGTCTGTGGCTGTGATAGCACACCAGACAGGGGACATGTGAATGCTAACTGCTAAGCGAGAGTACGTAGTTCCTACTTTCTATGGCATGCCAGTGCCTAGAATGGAGCTCGAGCACGGCACATGGCTAGACCGAGAGGAGCTGGCCTACAACACGCGCACAGGGTCTGCTTGTGGTTCAGGTAGGCGAGCAAAGGCCAGATGCTTCGATGGTACGCTGAGAATCTTTCAAGTAGGCATCCCAGACACCTTCTTCTCTATTCCTGCCGTCGGCAAGATCAGTGGGAAGTCCGTCAGGGGATGGATTGAAGTAGTAGAGAATGAGGTACTGTTTCACAGGCAATCCAAGTACAAGGAGGGAGCAGAGGATGTCAATAGGCGGTAGAATCCTTGAGGATCTGTTTGCACAGAAGCTGGTTAGCAGATGCTGCAGCTAGAAGAGAGTTTGGTGGTTGAGGACAAGAAGTGCTTTGCTTGTGGTGGACCCTATCACCCAGCTTCTGGGCACCTCTTCAGAGAATTTGACGTAGCTTATTGTGGAGCGTGCTACAGACCATTTCTCACGTGGATGAAGGGTCACTTGAACCGCAGATGGAGTAAGGGCAAGTTCTACGAAGAAGCAGCAACTAGCATAAGACCGCCCCTATAGCTCAAGTGAATAGAGCACAATTTTCCGACGATTGAGGTTCCCAGTTTAAGTCCGGGTAGGGGCACTATGGGGTGGAACTCCCTAGAGCCGTCCTTGACAGTGACCGGTCGCGTGGGTCTATTGGTACCGCCATGATTCGCTCAGTTAACCAGACTGTCTAGGTTAACTGGGGTACTTCTGATCAAAAGACCAATCGAGTAGCTCCCGTAAGGAGCTTAATGTCCTCGTCGTCTAGTGATTCGGATTTCACCCTCTCAAGGTGAAGACGGGAGTTTGATTCTCCCCGAGGACACCACGGCGCTGTCGGCTAACGGTAGGCCCCAGGATTTTCAATCCTGTTATGCCAGTTCGACTCTGGTCAGCGCTACAATGCTAAGGTTAATGGGCTGTCAAGTATGACCAAGGAGACTTGGTAGAGCATGCCCTAGTGTAAAAGGAAAGACGCTTGACGATCTTTACACGTGTGACCTGAGTTGGTGGACCTTGGCAGTTTGTCCGTGTAGTCTAATTGGATCAGGCACCCGTCTACGAAGCGGGATTTAATGGGAGTTCGAGTCTCTCCACGGGCACAGACGTAGAGAAAGGATCAAATGAAGCCAGAATCATATAGACCCTATCCACGACGTTGTCAGAATTGTATGTTTGTAGCAATGACAATGGAGACTTCTTGGCTGTCTAGAGGGGCTGGTAATAGTAGTTTTCACTGCATTAAGATTGCTACTAACCCGGTATATCCATTGAGTGGAACTTCAATAGAGAAAAAAGAGTACAAAGTTGTTTTCAAAAAGTGGGCCGAAGAAACAAAGGTTGATGCAGATGGGTACTGTAACGAGCACAAGGATAAGAAGGTAAAGACCTTTGCCCTAAGTGTTTTAGAAAGGCAACAGAGGAAAAGGAGAAGTAAGAGTACATGAAAGAGTTCACATGCGTGTTTTTTGGCCGAAAGAAGAACGCTCTTGGTGTCAAGTATGTGTGCGAAGTAGCGGTCAAAGCAGAGAATGAAGCTAAGGCTAAGTTAGCTTGCTATGACACGCATGAGCACATCTGGGGTGGTGTGGATGGTATTAGAACCAAAGAGGTAGATGGTGAGGCACCCGTCCTTCAGATCCCAGGAGAGTTCTTGTAAAAAAAAAAGCGTAAAGGCGGGTATAGGACTTTTGTTATCCGCTCTATAGCTAGAGATCAATTTTGAGGAGGTAGCCGAATGAAACTGAACCAAGTAGTGGCAATAGAGAAGCCGACCAAACAAAGAGTAGAACGAGCCATCAGTGATATCAATAAGGCTCTGCAGAAGCCAGACCTATTCGAGGGTCATTACAAGAAGTATATCCCACTAGAAGTCGGTAAGGAGACCTTCCCTTCAGACGACAAGCACGTCCAACAGGTCGCTACGGATTCTCTCAAAGAGGCCCAGGTACTTTTGACTGAGCTCTTTGATATCTCTGCTCAGCGTGACTTCGCCAACTGCGAGGCCAAGGCTGATGTGTATGTCGATGGGGTACTATTGCTGTCTAAGGCTCCTGTGACCTTCTTGATGTTCCTCGAGAAGCAGCTCAATGATGTCAAAACCATGATTACGAGTCTGCCGACACTGGACCCATCTGAAAGCTGGAGTTTTGATGAGGGTAGCAGACTCCACAAGACTGCACCGCGGACCACCAACAAGACGGCTAAGATACAAGAGCCCATTGTGCTGTATCCGCACTCAGATAAGCATCCAGCTCAGACTCAACTGATCACCACTGACAAGACTGTTGGAAACTGGGAGGCTATCAGACTTTCTGGTGCTACCAGTACAAAGGTGAAGAAGACTTTGCTCGAGCGGATCGAGAAGATCATACGAGCAACGAAGTTCGCACGAGAAGAGGCCAACATGACCCAGGCTCCTCCTATCAAGGTAGGAGACAAGATTTTTGAGTGGCTTTACAAAGATACGATCTAGCGTAAGCTAGTCAATAAGTGTGCAAGCTCAATCTCAAGCTAAACCCTAGTACCGTGCAGGTTCGATTCCTGCCCTCTCGACTATACCGAGAGGTGGCGGAATGGTAGACGCGCTCGAAAGAGTGGTACGATCAGTCTGAGTATCAAGCTGTTGCACAGAAGCTGAAAAAGTAAGTGAGCATTGTCGAATCGATTGCTGGCACAAAGGTCCCGATCACCTTGGTTCAAATCCAAGCGAGCCCTCTAATATGGGTTCGTCGTCTAGCGGTAGGACGTCGGTATCAATCTAATCTGCTGGCTTAAACGCCGTCGATAATCAGTAACTGAACACATACTGAACAGACACTAGTGTTGGGACTATTTCCCGAATTACTATGTCAACCGCTGGGGCCTCTTAGGGTAGGAGGCCTCGGCATTATACATGTGTAGCTCAGTGGAAGAGCGCTTGCCTGACGTGCAGGAGGTCGTGGGTTCAATTCCCACCATATGTACCAAACACTATTGGGGATTGGTATAGAGGCTGTGCCGTAGCCCTACAAGCTACAGAGAGGGGTTCGACTCCCTTATCCCCAACATGAAACACAGAGAAGAGATTGCATACGAGAAAGGCTATCGCGTTCTGGATAGTGGTAATTTGCTCAGTCCTAGAGGATGAGTCATGGCACTGCACAAAGACAGCAGCGGGTATCCATGGTTTCGCTATGAGAAAGATGGTGAATCTGTTGCTGTGCATAGGTTAGTAGCCTACCAAAAGTTTGGTAAAGACATCTATACGCCTGGTTTAGAGGTCAGGCACAAAGACAATGATCCAGGTAACACTAAGCCATCTAACATTCTGCTGGGTACCAAGTCACAGAATGAGATGGATAAAAATCCAGCAGTACGACTTGCAGCAGCTAGAACAGCGGCTAGTTTCCTTCGTAAGTTAACTCAGCAGCAAGTAGATCAACTCAGGTCTGACCGAGCTTCCGGTGCAACCTACATGGAACTGATGAGCAAGTACGGTATTGCTAAAGGTACCGTTAGTGGGATAGTAACGGGCAAGTTCTACAAGTGATTAGACGATCTTTATTTTCGCCGAAAACAACTACAAACACATCAAATGAAAGGCTGATATGTCAAGAGACCTGGGAAAGATGACACCGGAGCACAGAAGCTTGGCCTCTAGAAAAGGGGGTTGTGACTGTATTACGTGTGGCAGACACGATCAGATATACGCCTATCGTATCACAGGCCCTATGATGACCACGCTAGTTATCATGGCAGCGAACACTCCTGCGGGTGGAGGTTGGATAAACATACCAGATCTGTACATGAGACTTGGGTTGACTGGGTCGTCAAACTCCAGAAACCATCACAAGCTGGCCTATTGGGGTCTTGTTGAGAAACGTAAGACGGTGAGTACGGATAGGAATCCAAACAGTGCCAAGTGGCGTGTGACTCTATTGGGGTTGGACTTCCTACACAATGAGGTCTCCTTACCTACTCGCATTCTTGTTCATGGCGGCGTGGCTCTTGGCCCAGTCGATGGAGACATCCCTATTTACGCACGACAGGTACTCTACAAAGGCTTCAATTTCGATGAGACTGTGAGAGAGTACTGGCCAAATATGAACAGATAGATCGTGGCTGGGTTTACCAGCTGCATGGACCTGTAGGGGAGCCTGGAGTCCCCGCTACACTGTCACTGTAGAGATCGTCGGTTCAAATCCGATCAGGTTCGCAATCCCGGTCTAGCTTAATGATAAAAGCCCATGCTTTATAAGCGTGAGACCCTGACAAGGCTTGTACAGGTTTAACTCCTGTGACCGGGACTATGGGAGAGTAGCAGAACTGGAACATGCTCTGGACTTAGAATCCGGCGTCGAAAGACATTGTGGGTTCGAATCCCATCTCTCCTACAATGCACCCGTGGTGTAAAGGTAGCCACGCTAGTCTCAAAAGCTAGTGTCTTCGGACGTGGGGGTTCAAATCCCTCCGGGTGCACTGTATACTTCGCTTGGTTTCAAGGCTGTAAGGAGTTATCCGATGGAACAGGAACACATTACTAGACACCCATTAACGCATGAGAAGATGCGACCGTGGTCAGAAGAGCAGGTACTTCATGTTGCAGTGGCCTACACAAATCCACGGCGGTGGCATACACGCAGGCATCTTGCACATGATTTTCTTATGCACATGGCACATATGGACAACGTACGATTGCATTTCGTTGAGATTGCTTTTGGTGATCGTCCTTTCGAAGTGGCCGATGAGAACAACCCAGATCACATCCGTCTTCGTACTCCACATGAGCTGTGGCTAAAGGAGAATGCCCTCAATATTGCCGTTCAGCACTTCCCAGTCGGTTGGAAGTACGGTGCTTACGTTGATGCAGATTTTGTGTTCACTAGACGAGATTGGGCCCTAGAAGCTATTCACCTCCTACAGCATTATCACTGGGTTCAGTTGTTCTCCACAGTACAACACATCAGTGGCAGTACTATCCCAGGAGAAGGACATCAGCCGATCAATCTACTGTCTAGTTTTGCTCTTACCTATGCAGAGTCTGGACATGTGGTACCTAAAGACTGGGAGGCTCTTCTCAAGAAGCATCCGTATGGTGGCATGAGAAGCAGGATGTTCCCAGGAGCACCTGGTGGAGGCTGGGCTTTCCGTAGAGAGTCTATCGATATGGTAGGCGGACTCATGGACCGCTGCATTTGTGGTAGTGGGGATAGCTATATGGCTTTTGGCATGGTGGGAGCGTTCAGAGGTATGCAGGCAAATGCTTTCGCAGGATTTACACCAGCCTTTTCTGGTTACATTACTGATTGGCAGAGGAGGGCTGCTCAGTGCCACGGTAACATAGGCTATGTAGATCAAATGTGTGTACACCACTTCCACGGTCCTATGAGCAAAAGAGGGTATGGGAGTAGAGACCACATTTTGGTTAGTGAGAAGTTCGATCCGTATCGTGATGTCTATCCAGACAGTCATGGTGTTCTTCAGTTGACTCCAAGTAAGCCGAGACTGCGGCATTTGCTGCAGGAGTACTTCCGAACAAGATGTGAGGACATTCCATAAGGAGGCTGAGTGCAAATACAGAAAGATCATTTAGGTGGTTATGAGGAGGGTGGAGATTCAGCGACATACTACCCAGATTTGTGGAGATGGGCAGTAGAGACCTGGAAGATAAAATCAGTTCTAGATGTGGGTTGTGGTGAAGGCCACTCCCTCAAGTTCTTCCGAGATCAGCTAAAGTGTGAGGTGCTGGGTATCGAGGGATTGTGTCAAGAAGGTGCAAATATTCTTCAGTGGGACTTTACAGAAGGTCCGTGGATACCCAAAAAACAAAGAGACATGATCTGGTGTTGTGAGTTCCTTGAACATCTTGAGGAAAAGTACCTACACTGGCTCAGACCGGCACTTATAAGTGCACCACTCGTTCTAATGACTCACGCAAATCCAGGGCAGGGTGGATACCACCACGTGAACTGCCGAGATGCTGAGTACTGGAAGGGTTTCTTCGCCGCATTAGGATTTCAGTACGACGCAAGTGCGACCATTGATGCTCGTATCGAGGCCGCAAAGAATGACAACCCCTACAACCATTTCAGAAGGTCTGGAATGGTTTTCAGAAAGGTGTAGTATCAATAAAGAAAGGAAAGATCATGTCTTCCGCAGTGTTAGTGCTAGATGTTCAGTACAGACCTCTCGTGATTGAGAGCTGGCAGCGTGCTATTACCGGTGTATTCACTGGTAAGACCGAAGTTGTGCATTATTCAAAAGATCGTACCATAAAGGGTGCGTCTAGAGAGTATCCAATGCCTTTGGTGGTACGTGTGCTTCGCAACTTTAAGCGTGATAAGCTCAAGATCAAATTCTCTCGTCTGAATGTATATGCACGTGACAATTTTACTTGTCAGTACTGCAGAATGCAGTTCATGTCGGAAGACTTGACCTTTGATCACGTCATACCGCAGTCTAAGGGCGGAAAAACATGCTGGGAGAACATTGTGGCAGCCTGTGTATCTTGTAATCGTATAAAGGCAAACAGGACGCCTGAACAAGCTGGCATGTCACTTCTGAAAAAACCTAAGAAGCCTTCTTACTTGCCAATGATAACCGTAAAGATGGATCTAAAGAGTGTCCCTGAGGAGTGGAAGGCTTACTGGTCAGTAGATCTAAGTAAGGGCTAAAAGAAAAGTCGGATAGGGAGGGTCACTCTATCCGACTTTTCTGTACTTCTTATTTGCTTAACTGATTAGCTCACGTTTGAGACTATCTTCTATCTCTGTCAGTACTTCTTTGCACCGCAGCAGTGAGAGCTTCCGGGCACAAAGCGAGAGACCAGGTGTGTATACTAGTCTTAGATTGGTACACGCCATTAAGCGAAGTCTGGGCTCGACTGTCATGCTTTCTAGTCTAGCTAGTTTATTGTGTGCATCTTCCAGGTCAGGTTGCAATGAAAGCATCCAGTTCTGATTAGACACATAACCACCTCCTCTCATATTCCTTATCCCATTTTTTTTGTTTGGTTTTATGGTTAAAGAAAAGCACAAAGGATTGACTCCCTTGCGCTTTTCTTTAGCCTTCTAACCAGTTACGCTCTGTGTGTTCTGCCCTTCTTCAAGTAGATCGAGTTGGCGATTCCACGCAGCCAGAGCTTTTACTCTGGTCAAGAAGTTGAAGTCGGTATTCTGTGTGAGTGTTTTCCATTTATTAGCCTCATACAGATCAGGAGAGCCAGTTTGTTCCATGCGCAGAGATCTGTCCTCTGCGGCCTTCACTCCTGCAGCGAATTCTTGGTAAGGTGTCATGTACTTGTGCTTTCCTTTCTGAGCCATGTATCGATGTTGTTGAGGATGTCTATCGCCTCATCTAAAAAGGCGTTTCTTGCAGAAAGTGGTAGTTTGCCATCTGCTTCTTTGATCAAACCATCCAATCTGTGTTTGTCCTGGTATGGAATGTTGGCGTACTCGAGTATCAGTGTCCTGTGCTTTACCACCGCAAGCTTGTCTTCGAAATGTTGCGTAAGCATGGCGTCCTCCTTACCTTCCTTATCCCCGTTTACAGTGACACTTTTGCCGTGTATGGTGTAACTATGGCAACACGTCCTAAAGTCTTGGCACTGGACCTAGATGACACAACTCTGTTCGACGCACATCCAGCATTAGGCAAACCAATCGATGGGATCATTCAACAGCTAGAGGTGTTGAAAGCTATGGGTTGGTTGATTACTATCTGGACTGTTAGAAATGAGTCCAAAGAAATTGCTGAACATCTGAAGAAGCTTGGTGTTCCATTTGACTACATAAACGAGAATCCATTTGGTCCATCAGGCGGTAGTAGAAAGATATATGCTGACGTCTATCTTGACGACAGGGCCCTGAATTTCGATGGAGAGACTAAGGGTCTTGCTGAAAAGATCAATAGCTTCAAACCGTGGCACGGTCACAATCCTGTTAGTGGCAAGTAAGGCTACTCTCTGGTACGGTTTGTGCAGTAAACTGAAAGTGGAGGAAATCATGTCCAAGATATCTATTCGTCATACGTTACAGGCTGTAGTGGGTGCGCTGTTAGTAGTATTACCTTTGATCGGTGACATTGCTAAGAACTACCCAAAACTCTCATGGTTGAGTGCAGGAACAGGCTTTTTACTAGCTCTGTTTGCTAATCCTAAGGTTGTGCTGGCGGCACAATCACTATTAGATCTGTTTTTCCCAGATGTTCCAGCTGGGCCTACAGGAGCTCCAGGTGTTTCTGGGCCTACAGGAGTTACGGGTGTTACTGGTCCTTTACCACAGCAAAAGGATGGTGGATTTATTGCACCACGTACCATGTTCACTATGATGTTTGCTGCTGTAACAGTAATGTTCATACTGCTAATGTCTCGGCCAGCGCATTCTCAGACTGCATCTCAGAAATATGGTGGATGCCTCACACCAGCATCGTATGGACAAATTTGCGTAGGTCCTCGAGCAGGTGTATTGGTGACTCGATATGACTTCACCGGACCACTCAGTGGTAAGTTCACAGGAGGCTTCCAGCCAGGAGCAGGATATGGGATCATTCTTCAATCAGCTGACCCTATGCAAAACTGGAAGATGATAGAGTTCGATCTCTTCGGTTCTGCTATGGTTGGAGGCAGTGGTACTACTATACCAAGCAGTTTTGCTCTTACTGGTATGCTCACATTCTTCAACTACGTTACACTTGGTGGTGGTTCACAGTGGACAGAACAAGCTGTAGGTAGCGCCAAGTCTGGTCTCTTTATTACAGGTGGACTGACTCTGAACATTGGTGGCATGACCCCTGCGCAGTCTAAGGCACACATGGAGATGATCAAGAAAGTAGAAGCAGAAGAGAAGGCAAAAGAAGCAAAGATGGTGCAATAACATGTGCTATGTGCAGCTTTTTTTAGCCATCTTTCTGATAAGCAGCTGTATCAAGCCTGTGCCAGGTCCTATCCCTGGGCCTACACCAGTAATCACTGATGCAGGCCCTCCAGATATATTCCACGGTATTACTGCTGACTGTACTCTTCCTGTGGTGGCTAGTCAGAGGGTTGGTGTTTTAGATCAAGTAAGGACATGTGCAGACGTCAGTAACACCGCTACTTGTTTTACGATGTTAACTCAAAGTGCCGCAAAAGATACGATTGTATGTGTAGCTCAGCAACTTAGTATGACTTTGCATCAGAGTATGGCTAAAGGCACAGCAAACGACACTATGACAGCAGAAGCAACAGCTATTGATAATTGGATCAAGGCTGAACAAATAGGTATCAGAAACTGACCGAAGGAGAACTCTGATGATCAAGCAAGTATTTGCTCCGCATCTGAACGCAAATGTAAAGTTAGGTAGAAAACGTCCTGTAGCTCTTGGGCCGCATCTTAAAGCTGATAGGTACTTCAAGGCATCTCTTCCAGCGCCTCCAACGTCATGTGACTACACAGCTAAGGCTGCAGCAGCTCTAGCCAACATCTATGATAATGACACTCTTGGTGACTGTGTCATTGCTGGTGGTTATCACATCACTGGTGTAGCTACTGGTAATGCTGGAGATTTGTTCCAGGCCACTAGTGCACAGATCATCAAAGACTATAGTGCTATCGGTGGTTATGTGCCTGGAGACCCAAATACAGATAATGGTTGTGATGAAGTTACGGCTTTGAACTATTGGCAGGCTCATGGTTTTGCTGATGGCACTAAGATCTTAGGGTGGTTGGCAATAGACCCCTCTAACCTCAATGAGATCATGCAGGCCATGTATCTGTTTGAGAATCTCATGTTCGGTGTAGAACTACCAGATGCTTGGATTAGTCCATTCCCAAGTGGTAGTGGCTTCACCTGGGGTGCTGCTGGTGCGCCAGATCCTGATAACGGTCACTGCGTTGTAGGTGTTGGCTACAACACAAACGGTGTTCAAATAGATACTTGGGGGCTGATTGGTACTATGACTTGGGCTGCTGTGCAACAGTACTGTGCACAGTCTGCTGGTGGTCAGCTTTTTGTAATGATCACTCCAGATCAATTGGCAGCAGGTCAGAGTAAGGCTCCTAATGGAGTAGCTTGGACAGATTTGATTTCGGATTTCGATGCTCTTGGTGGAAATGTTCCAGTACCTACGCCACCAGCACCAACACCTCCTGTACCGACTCCTCCAACACCTGTGCCACCAACTCCAGTCCCTCCATCTCCTACTGTTGTTACCTTGGCACAAGCAGAGCAGTGGGCTACGGTAGGACTTAATGCACTACCTAGAGTGATAACTAGACAGCAAGCATCTACAGCAGTCATAAGCAGTCTGTCTAAGCACTGGCCAAAGAAGTAGGAGAGATTATGTTAGATCACAGCAAACTCCCGCTCGGTAAGAAGCCGTTCGTACCGAAAAGCAAAGATCTGTGCCTTTCAAAGTACATTGATAAGGCAACGGTTATAACTTCTGCACAGATTCCAACAGCACCTGATTGGCAGGCTTTTAGTTGTCCTGACGGCAACTTACCACCTCCAGATACTGATGCTCTAGGAAATGATCGAGCGGGTTGCTGTGTTTTTGCTGGTCCTGGGCATATGGTCAATATGATCAATGCCCAACTTGGTGACAGTAATCGAGTAGCTGCATCTGATGTTATTGCTGCATACTCCAAGTACACTGGTTACGATCCGGTTACTGGAAATAATGACAATGGCTATGATGTTCGTACTATGTTGGGGCATTGGGTAGAAGATGGTCTGTACGGTACTCATGCTATTGGATATGCCTTAGTAAACTGGAATGACCCAGCAGAGACTGCTATAGCCACTTGGTTGGGTTGTGGAACTATTGGAGGCTACACTCTTCCTCTAGCCGCTCAGGGGCAGACAGATGCTCAGGGAAGGCAGCTGTGGGATGTTCCTGCAGGAGGTTGGCCTGCTGGTAAGGGTCCAGGAACATGGGGAGGGCACTGCATGTGGGTGCGTGGTTCGTCTCCTGCACTAACCAATGCTAACTCTTGGGGGGAAGACACAATCTGGACTATGGCGTGGCAGCAGGCTTGCTGTGATGAGATGTGGATAGTCTTGGTAGATAAGTGGGTAGCCACCAGTGGCAGAGCACCAAATGGATTCGCGTTTCAAGATCTGTTGAACGACGTGAAGGCCAGAGGATGACTAGTGACTTAGTGACCCAAAAGAAGGTTAAAGTAAAAGTGATCGAAGGAGAAGACCTCTGGCAGGTCGGATTCTCCTTCGATGCATTTTACTTGATACCTTGGATGAGTGGTTTAGTTAAGATCAACGATGTTTACTGTAATGAGCATGGCGTATTCTTTATAGTGACCAGTCTGGATAAAACAGGACAGCTATTTACGTCTGGTGTTTTGAAGGGTAGTCCTATGGATACTGTTACTTTGCCCTTTCAATCTATGTACGTATCTATTGCCGAGAGCGAGGTTTCCACGCAGCTACCACGGAGATATCGTCAAGTAGGAGACTGAGTGCTTGGTTACAGGATACGATGTCATCTCTGTCCAAATCTTTGATCGCAGCCACCGACTCTTCTGTAAGCTCTTCTCGAAGCTTCTTTGCATAGGCTTCAAGGTCTCTAGACAGCACTATGATCTTATCGAACAGTCGTAATGCTGGATTTACGTTGTGCGTACCCTTTTCTCCTGGTGGTAGTGGAGGAGTAGGACGTCTTCTAGCCTCTTTCAGACGTTCTTCTGTGTCCTCTTGGGTCTCATTAAGCATGAGTTGTAGCTCCACCTCTTGATCTTCTGGACTCATACGAGATAGCAAGTCTGCCTGACGTTTAGATATCTGTTCTTTCTCATATGCTTTAGCAGCATCTTTGATCAGATTTTCCATAGCTACTGCACGCATAACTGTGCGGGTGCTGATGCCTCTGTTAGATGCGACTTCTCTGATAGCAGTATTTTCTACTTTTTCTGGTTGACCAACTTTACTGCTTTTACTTCTTGCAGGGTCTGGCAGATCATGTCTGTCTCTTTCAAGTTGCTGCTTCTTGATGTCCACTAGCTCTCTTAAAGCTGCGTCTTGAACAGCTGGAGATAGGTCTTCTCTGTCTAGGTTCTCACAAATAGATTCTTGGCGGGCATCTAGATCATCTTTTGTCTTAATGAGACAAGGTATGGTCCTTAATCCTAGCTTTCTGGCAGCTTTGAAGCGTCGTTCACCTACTATGTACTCGAAGCCTTTGCCGTCCTTTTTGCGGAGAACTGTGATGGGATTGTTTATACCACCGGCATCATCTATGTTCTCACATAGACGCTTAAATTTTTCTGGGTCGATCTCTCGAGTAAAGTGTAGTGGACTCTTGCGTATTTTACTGACTTCGATCTCTTCATACTTGACAGCTTTCGGCTTTGCCATGATCATCCTTTCATCAGTTGGTGTGGGTAGGTTACTGGTGCTCCTAATGCAGTACGGACAGTGATCTCTACAGACAGCATCATTATCTGTTTATAGAAGCTTTTTTCCTGGTCCTGATCTGCATGGTGTTTTAGGACAGCAGGGACCATAACATGCTGGCCTTCACATTCAAAACTATCTTCAGTTGGTCTCCAATTAAGACTGTTTATGATCCAGCCCTTTTTGTTTTCTCTGTTGCCCCATCCTTTGTTGACGTCTACGGTATCTACTAGCTCTGTCACGGTAACGATTCTGTTTTCTAGTAGCCACATACTGACGCAGTACTCATCTTTTTCGCAACGTATGGCACCTATTTTGTGGGGCAGTGGTCCATGTGTTGGATGTAGCCAATCGTGGGATTGTTTTCCTGTCCATTCTTCTAATGGTCTGACTGGATGATCTGTTATGTATTCGATGTTCATGTTCCTCCTGGTTAACTTTCCTTAATAGTTACAGTCTTATACCGTGATCTATCTGAAAATTTACTTACTCTGTAAATATGATACGGCTGCCAACAGTATTTTTGGATCATCTCTTAACATACCAATTCCAGCATTGCAGTTACTGCATAGTAGTCCTCTTATTTTGTTAGTTTTATGATCATGATCTACAGCTAAATGGCGAGACCCAGGGGGTTTTTCACAGACAGCACATACACCATTTTGTTGAGATAGTAGCCACATGTAGTCTTCTTGATCTATACCAAATTGACGTTTTAATTGGTACCATTTCTGTCTACCCTCCTTTGCGTACTGTTTTTTGCATTTGCGTAATACTTGTCGTTTATGTCTACGGTAGTATTCTCTGCTACATCTATTGAAGGTAGCCCTACCTTTATCTGTGTCTCTGTAGGCACGATGGATCAGTTTTCTACAGGACTTACAGTACTCGTCAAAACCACTTTTGTTTGATTTGTTCTTGTAGAAAGTACCTGTATCTTTGTCTTCGTGACATCTAGCGCATTTTTTTGTCATTAGTGGCTTATATCATAGAAAACATGTGCCGCAAAACTAGAGAATTTGCTGGGATAAGTCTTCAATCATTAAGTATAGGACTTACGTGACACATTGTGCTGTTCTTTTTTGAACAATCTATTTGACAGCACTGATCTAGGGTATAGATTGTTCACAAGGCTGACGCCGAAAGATCATGAAAAGGAGACCGAATGAATTACCGTAGTGACCACATCAGATTGCTCGAGGTTTTTGCTGCCGCACTTCCAAAGAAGCCAACCTTTACGGTTGAAGCTTTGGCCAAGGCTACTTTCTCTGACATCAAGAAGAGAAAGCCAGATACTGCTTTGGATTCTGATCGAGCATGCAGAAATGCTCTCCGTAAGCCACGTGCTATGGAACATGTTGAAATTGCAGAACGTGGAGAGTACCGTTTGACTTCTTCAGGAGCAGCCTTCTGTAAGAAACTTGAGAGCTACGAAGTAGCTCCAGATAAGGTTAAAGGAAACAAAGCCAAGGTAGAGAAGGTAAAAGCTCCAAAGAAAGCAAAGGAAGCAAAGACAGCTGCCAAGACTACCGCTAAGGTCTCTAAGGCAGTCGACAAGGCTCCCGTAAAGGCTGCTAAGACATCGGAGAAGGCTGCAGCTAAAGCTCCTACAAAGATCGCAAAGGCATCGGAGAAAGACTCTAAGGAGAAGGCACCTGTAGCTGCCAAGGCTGAGAACACTAAGCCAGCGCGTAAGCGTCTCATTCCTGGGTTGAAGCCAAAGGCCGTAGAGGCTGTAGAGGCTGTAGAGGAGAAAGTTGCTCCTGTTGAGGAGGTTTCAAAAGCAGAGAAGGCTGAACCTATTCCTGCAGATCTCTCTTTGTAACAAGTCGAACTATAACTAAAAAGGGCTTCTTCGAAAGAGGAGGCCCTTTTCTTTTTGGAGAAACCATGGCTGATGATATTGATCCAAATGCAGAGTATCAAGAGGCACTGTTAGAATATGTTGCAGCACAGAATAAGTTAAAGGAAAAGTGGCAAAGTTGTGCAAATAAAGGAACGCATCATCCTGCTATAGATGCTGTACGCTTTAGACTTCCAGATGACAGAAAAAGTATCACACATAAGGTCCACTTCAGTGTAGATGGAGAAAAGCTGGACATGTACGTTCAACCATCGTTCTTCGATGATGGTCGTTTAGGTGAGGTATTTTTGAAAGCAGACAAGCAGGGATCTTTTGTCTCTGGCTTGATTGATGGCTTGTCTATTGTTACGTCTTTAGCTCTTCAGTATGGCGTTCCTCCAGAACATATGATCGAAAAACTAAAAGGTACTTCTTCTGGTGTAGTGTTTGTGGTGGGAGGAAATCCAAAAGTTAGAATGCCAAAGAGTATATTAGACTATCTTGCTAAATACCTTGAGAGAGCAGTTCAGATTCAGAAAGGTGAGATAGAGATGGGTGTAGTAGAGTCAAAGATTGATCAAAATGAGGGATAAGAGTATTGTCTAGTTGAACAATGCTGTTCAATCTAGGGTTGACTCAGGAGCTGATCTGAGTCAATCTGAAAACTCATGATTGAGGAACGTATGAATCAAAATGCAGAACAAAGGGTCGAAACGTCTGTACTAACCCCAGAGCAGAGGAGACCTGCAAGAGATCCATTGTCATGGTCAGGACCTGTTGAACGGCACATGATCAAGTCTAAGCTTGAAAAGATTGCTCCTGTCGCTAGAAACCATAAGGAGAAAGACGTATTAGCTGCTATCAAGAAAGAGGAAGAACGAGAAGACAGGGCTGCAGCAGCTAAACATGTTCTTCTTGATCGTGCAGATAAGTGGGGTCGTAAAGCCATTACACACAGTAAGACTCTCATCACTACTGAGGTGGCTAAGACAGATGCCAAGCAGAAGGAACTGCTAAAAGAGGTATCTGATGAATGTGCTCGTCGTAAGCAGCAAGTACAGGCAAAAGCCAAAAAGGAAATGGCTAGAATTCAGAAGGAATTACTTGAAGCTGAGAGCATGATCGATGAAGAAGTTCGTACTGGTCAGGCTAGCGTGCGGAGTAAATTCCAACCACGATTCTTTGTAATCACAGAGGAGGAGGCTGCTATGAGACTAAGAGATATCAGTAATACGATCAGTAATCGAGTAGCAGACTTTGCAGAGGACATCAAAGAATTCAGTCTTGACCAATTAGAAATGTTGCTAGCAGATAGACCCATCATCCTTGTTCATGATGGTGCTGAGAAAACCATTGCCGTGCCTGGCACACATAAGAAGGAGCGGGCACTGGTAGGGGAGAAGTAATCATGTTGGCCGGGGTGGTTGCAGCGATCATGGTCCTTGCACCCGCCAAAGTGGTGGATACTGCTGTATTGTATGCAGACAGTATCCTCCGCCAGGCCAGCGACATAGATCCGTTGTTCATTGTAGCTACTATCCATGTCGAAACAGGTGGTAGGTGGGATAGAACACTGATCAGTAAGACCAATGACTACGGTCTTATGATGGTCCATGTTAGTCGTACTACAAATGCTTCTTACTTGGGACGAGAACAAGAACTGTTCAATCCAGATGTCAACATTCTTGTAGGCGTACAGATGCTGTCCTTCTGGAAGAAGTACCATAAGAAAAAGTGTAAAAGTGGTCACCCGTGGTGGGCACACTACCAAGCTGGTTGGGATGTAAAGTCTGAACGATATAGTAGAAAGGTTGCACGAGTGTATGCTCGTGTAAAACGTATCAGCTTCTTAGTACAGGAGGGCCGATTTGATCATAGCGATAGAGGGTCTCGATGCCAGTGGCAAAGCCACACAAGCAGCAGCTTTAGCGGAAAAGCTACAGCCATCCACCATTATTTCTTTTCCGAGATATGGGGGTCCATTTGGTGCTGCTATTTTGGCTCATTTGAAGGAAGAGATTGTCCTGTGTCAGAGGAACAAGGAGACTGGGGCATTGTCTATTTCACCAGAAGACGCCGTGGCATTCCAAGCCCTGATGACAATGGACAAGTACGATGCAGCTAGTGAGATTAGATCAATAGACAGACGTGGTCATTATGTGATCTTAGATCGCTATTGGCCCTCTGCTTGTTGTTACGGAGCAGATGATGGATTGGACTTTAGTAGTATGCTACGGATCAATTCTCGTCTACCTCCAGCAGATTTGTATGTCTTGTTGGATATCTCAGTAGACAAAACGGCTGCAAGACGTCCTGAGGCAAGAGATCGATATGAGCGGGATAAAGAAAAACTTGCTCGTATTCGAAATAGATACCTATACATGTGGGATCTACAAAGCCGAGGTAACGAAGCAAACATCAAATCTAAGTGGGTAGTTCTAAATGGTCATGAAGAACCTAAAATAATCACCCAAAAGATACTGGATAATTTAACTGAGATCATAGACTTCAGGCGTAAGCTAGTTGAGTCTATGGATGTGGATTAGTGGGAGTACCCAGCCCCTGACTTGAAAGGGGCTGGGCTACTGTCATGATTTATTCTTCGGCTCGTTTTTCTTTCTTACGATTATGACGAGCAATGTCTCCCAATGGTACTTCTAGTGGTGGAGCAACCTCTTCTGATGGAATGTGAGGGGGCTCGTTTTCAGGCTGTGTGCGCTCTGATAGAGTCACTGGAATCTGAAATCCTCGTGGAGTTATGGACGATCTTGAACGCCATTCTCCTTTGTCATACGCGTAATCTACGACGATCACACGCTCTTCCAGAAGCGAATACTCTTCTCGTAGTCTTTGTATGACTTTGATCTCATCGTTCAGTTCTGGGTACTCATTAAAGTCATATACACGGTCGGATGGATGTGGTCTGTCAGTTACATCCATATGCCGTGTCTTGAACCTGTTGCTCCAAGTGAGCACTATTCCTCTTAGATACCCTGATGTAATATCTTTCTTCATCCTGTTTTGTTTTTTGATAAACGGAGGAAGCATCCTCGTACCAAAACCTGTAATTTGACAGGTATAGTATTCTGTGGGTGGTTTCTCGGGTATGCCTGTCTTTGAGATGTTCGGGATCATTATTCAGCCTCCTATCGAGAGCTTGTTGATGCTCTCTAATGTAATGTACTTATACCCTTCAAACACGGAGTATTTCATGGAACAAATTGGAATCGATGAAGCTGGGGTAGGTACTCTAGCTGGTCCTATGGCTATAGCAGTGGTAGCCCTGCCTATGGAGTTGTCCTTACCTAATGTTACTGACTCAAAGAAAATGACAGATGCTTCTAGGGAGAATGCTATAGACTTGATCTATAAAGCAGCTCTCTATCGACACGTAGAATATGCCAGTGTTAAAGACATAGACGAGTTTGGAGTCTGGGAAATGTGGGACATCTTGTGCAGAAGACTAGTGGCTGGTGTTCGCCACAAATTTCCAGACAGAAGAATTTCAGTAGATGGCAACAGAGAGCTGTCTGGCTTGACTAGAGTAACCTATATCATTGGTGGTGACTCAGCTCTTCTTTGTATCTCTGCTGCTTCAGTAATAGCGAAGTATGGTCAGTGCCTGCACATGGATGAATTGCATGGCCTTTACCCAGATTACGGATTCGATAAGCATAGAGGTTACTCCAGTGCTGAACACATCAATGCTATTAAAACACTAGGAGCTATCACAGGAGTGCATAGGAAGAAGTACGTAGAGACTTTGTCCAGTAATCAGAAGTTCAAACTGAAGTGGAGGCAACCATGAGTGCTCCATTTGTATCCTGTTGGTTTGAGACTAGGACAGGAACCCATTATGAGATGCCAGATATGCTGACAGAAGACGTGGACAGGGTAATCAAATCTCTTGATCAAGGAATGGATACTATCACTGTGGTAAATATCAGTGGTGTAATAATGATCATTCCTAGAATGATACTCGTTAAAGCTGGAACAGGAAGTCGTTGTTTTTGGGAGGCATCATGCGAAAAGCTGAACCCACCGGGGGAAGACCAAAAGGGGTAACGTGTGTGAACTGTGATGCTCTGATCACAGAAAAAAACGTGTGCATCTTTGAGACAATTATACTGTGTCTCAAGTGCTGTAAAGTAGCTGACCAGCTTGTAAGGAACTGTCGTAGAAATCTGGAGAACACAATGAACGTCTATAAGAGAATTCTTGTAGCCGCTGCCATGGAAAAGAAGCTACACTTGCAGCATGCCAAGGCCGAAGAAAAGACCACAGTGCACGATTAGGTGCAAGCACTGTAACGCTGTAAAAGAGACAGATGACGAGAAGTATGATGTAGGACAGGAACTCATACCGTACGCAGGTGGTGGGTCATATGGGTACTGTTGGCGTTGCAAGAAGAAGGGTGTAATCGTTATTCGTGTTCCTAACTTTGAAATCAAAAAGGCACACGGATGGAATCTGTAGAAAAGACAACCTCTGCAAAGATATACAAGGGAGAGCTAGTTGCTACGGCACAGCCCCCCTTGTATTCTTTTTTAGCCCCATTTTTTGCCGAAGTAGACAAGATCGATCTGTATTACTTTAAGTACATTACTCTGAAGTCGTACATTGCTTATGAGCACATGGCTGGTCAGGCTCTGTCCTACTACATGGATGGGGCAGAATTAGTGCTTGAGACGAGTGATGATGCAGGTAAACAAGTAATACAGAAGCATGTTGTGGGGTTAACTTACATCAATGGTCGTAGTGAGATCATGAGGGGCAAGCAGACAGTCTCTTCAGTACTTTTAGCTAAGCTACGCTTTACTACACCAACACCAAACCCAATGTGGGCTACGCACATACCTGAAATCTATAAGAGATACACACTCTTATCTGAGTCTGCTAAAAAGCCTCTTGACGAGTACATACAGTGTGAGTACGCTCATAGCATTCTATGAGAGAGCCACTACCTCCTACTTCAGCAGATCAAGTACGTCCTCCACCAAAGCAGTGTCTGACACAAGACCAGCTTGATGAGTACTGGGAGCAGCGTGGCTTAAAGTACCAGGTAGATGTTCTACACAGAGCGTGTTTGAGCTATGGCATGAATGTGGCCATAGATCGCCCTAAGTTTCGATCAATGGTATACGAGATACTTCAAAAGTTCTTCGTCATTGGTGAAGCTAAGTTGGACCCCAAGAAAGATCCGCGCCCACGGTGGCCAAAGGTTGGATAGTGATGGCTAAAGGTATTACCAGTTTTACAAAACCCCCTATAGAGGTGATCAGCTCAATGAATCGTAACCTGACTCCAGAGCAGCAGATGCGTCAAGATGCATTAGATAGAGCAAAAGCTGGTGGAAGACCAGTAGGCGGTGTACCACCAGTCAAGATTCCTCCTTTAGATGCGGACCCATTGCCTGGTGGTGGAACAATGTCACAGCAGGCATCTGCTCTGTCTGACCCTACTAATCCACTCAGTCCTGCTTATAGTCCAGAGCTAGCTCAGATGGCTGCTAAGGGTGGGCCTTTTGCAGTGTTGCCTCCAGAGGCTGCAAAAGATCCAAATTTCAGGCCTGGAGTAGGCTCTATGATAGCTGCTAATCAGCCACAATTAAGAGCGCCTGCTTCTGATCGTAAACCAATTCTTCGACAGGAGACAGTGGCAGATCTAGAGAAGCTAGCAGAGTTTCAGAAGACAGCTGAGAACATTCAGAATAAGGAGCTAAAAGCAAATGAGGAGGCTGCTGCAAAGCAAGCTGAGGCTGATGTAATTGCTGGTCCCGCTCCCTATCAGTCAGAGTTAGGCTCTGCTTTGGATGATGAAGATTGGAACATTTTGAACAATCCAACAAGACGAAAGGAGATAGAAGCTCGTCTAACTCCACTGGGGATTGAAGACATCATTATGTATGGAGAGATTCAACAAGAAGTAGAAGTTGTTCCGGGCAAGACTAGATACAAGTTCCGATCTACTACTGGAGAAGAAGATCTAGCCGTCAAGCGTATGATGTTTGGGGAGTCTGGTGGTGATAGATACATGTTGGACAAATTCAGTTTGTACAATCTGACTTTGGGTATTGTTTCGATCAATAACATGAATATTCCTACCCATCTCAATGACAAGAAAAGGTTTGATGAGAGTATGTTCCTCAAGAAGTATGAAATTCTCATGAGATTCCCAGTGCAGTTGTTGGGAGATATGGCGGTTCAATACATGTGGTTTGATCAACGTGTTCGGAGATTGTTTGTCAAATCTGCTGAGGAACTAAAAAACTCCTAGCGACTCCGCTGGGGTGGGCTCGAGCAAACTTGCTCTACGATAAGATGTCGGAGCCTCCCGTCCCAGGCACCATGGTGGAGTCGCTGATGCTGTTGGTATGGAAAGCTAGACAAGATATAGAGCTGTTAAAGACCAAGGCACTAGTCAACGCTGCCCTCATCGCTGGCCAAGAAGGTAGTGCAGAACGTAACAAGCTAATGCAGGAGTCTTGGACAGATTACATGGATGCTGTTTACCCAGCTAGTAAGTCTAAAGCAAAGACTCAAGATCAAAAGGCATTGGATTTTATGCACAAAGAGATCAAGAAGGGTGCACTAAGGGTTGTCCCACTAGAACCACTTACCAGGGCTGGTAAACGTAGACATGGAAGGAATCAGAAGCAATGAGTGACGTTCTACTTTGTCCAGTTTGTGGATCTGGTAAAGTCGCATGGACTAAGAGCATAAACTTTGATGTTGTTTGCCAGTCTTGTGGCTGGTTGGGTAAAGAGCAGGAGGCTGTCGCTAAACCACTTCAGATGGGTCAGGCAGAAACTATTGCTGCGACTGTCTCTATGAATTTAATGAGACAGTTGGCTGCTGAGGCTGCTTTAGCTATTGGATCAGCTATTCTTAAATCTGAGTTGATCGTAAAGAATGACAGAACTAACTTAGCTAGACTTATTAGAGCAGCAGTACAGGCAGCACATAAGGCAATTTTAGATGAGATAAGCAATATGCAACAGGAGATAAAAAATGGTAATGCCGACTGACGAGGAGCTTCCTTTTCTGCATAGACCAGATGATCATGAAGTAGGATCAGCTCGAGAACTATACTGCTGGCTTCCTAATTCTGGTGATAGGGAATGTAACGGAAATTGCGTGGCCTACGATACTAGATACACATTAGATCAGAAGTTCACTCCATGTATGGCATTGAACACGCTGAGGTCTATAGGACTGTCTATAGGATTACAGGCTAATGTTGCAAAATCAGAAGCAGCAAAGGCCAGTGCCCCTAAACCACCAAAGGTAGGATTATGAGAATAGTTGGATTTGCTCAAACTATGCGTCTGGGTGTTACCGCCGAAGAGGGGTATGAGTTGAACATCCAGTTAGATGACGGTAAAGAGGTAACTATACCTACAGATCAATCTACTGTTTTGGCACTTACAAAATTGTGGGCTGAGAACAGAAAGTCAATTAGTAGAGTGCCGACTGAAAAGATCGTAGTTCCAATGGCTTCTGTATCACCAGAACCTTTTATGCCACCCCCACCTATGGCGGAAGATGACGTAGATGAGGGAGAAGTATTTGGAGGCAACTCAGCTGTATCTGTTTCTACAGATGAGATGGGGTACCCAGTAGTAAAGCACTACGAAAAGGAAACAGTAGCAAACTCGACGTCAGCAATGCCAATACCACGATTTCTAGAGTCCGACGACGAGGATGGGCAACAGGTATGACGAACGCATTACTTTTAGAGTACAGTCGCATTCCGAAGACTGTTACGTACGTAGCGGCAGTCAAACACGTATCAGTGGACGTTAATTCGAGAGAATTCATATGCCTCACTGTATTGAAGGAGATGACTGGAGTCTCCTTGGAGAAGGTCATAGAGGAGTTGCATTACTCTACGAAAGATCTACCGCACGAACTTATCTTTATTATGCAGACTGCATATCAGGAGAAATCAGAACGTCTTCCGAAGATGTACGAGGTAGGAGAGACACTGATGAGCTTGATTCGAAATGATCTATCCAAAGCCCAAGCGGCATTTGCACCAATAACAGATTGGAGAGGAAAGTCCCATGAGCAACCAACGCAATAGACTCGCGCCAGAAGCTGAAGAGCCAGATTACAAGAGCATAAGCTCTATGGCTCCTCTTGATTTCTTCGTCGTAGGGAACATTACCGACGGCGAAGGACAAGTTACTCCTTCCAGAGTAGTTTGTCGGATCAGAGGTACACAGAAGTTCTTCTTCCCGTTTGCTAAGGGAGTAGAAGAGAACATGAGGTCTGTGGCTCCTTGGCTTCAGAAGCTTCTTGATGAGAAGGTTGGTGGTCAGATTGATCCTAAAGTTCAGCCAGTGATGCCACCAGATATAGATAAACCTATAGCTACTGGGAGTCCTCTGTAATGAAGTTGATGAATGACTGCATCTTGGTAGCACTTGATCCAGAGTCTAACAAGATGGCTTCTGGTCTCCTATTCAAGCCTGAGAATGCTAATGAGCATGTCCTTCGCACAGCAAAAGTTGTGCAAGTAGGTCCAGGAAAATGGATAGGAGGCACAGCCATTCGAGCACCTATGGAAGTGCAACCAGGAGATGGAGTGGTGTTCATCAAGTTTGTAGCTACTCACACAGAAACAGCTAAGTCTATTCAGTCTGTGGTAGGTAAAGACTTGGCCATCATTCATCCTGAGGATATTCTTTTAGCCTTTGATCACGATAATCCACCGGAGTTCAATCAGTGAGAGTGGTTAATCCATCACATGATGACCCTACTATAGTTGAGCTCAATTTTATGTGGTTGCCTACATTCATTGGGCAGAATCCAGTAGTGCTCAAAGATCTTCGTAAAGAATTAGAAGGAAAGTTCGTAAAAAAACAGATCACAGAAGAAACACTATGGGCTATGCATCATACGATCATTAGATGGCTGGAGGCTAAGTTCCCTTTTGATGGAATAGGGAAGTACCTGCATGCTATTGAAGAGGTAAAGGATGACCAGTAAGGGAGTAACTGTACGCTCAAGACTCAATCTGAAGATTGATAATGATCTAAAGGATTGGGCCAAGGAATACGCTAGGCAGAAGAACACTACGGTGACAAGTATCATCTGTGCATATTTTGCTGAGCTTCGACTAGTAGAACAAAGAGAGGCCAGTGGCGAGCTGGTAGATCAAATATGATAATGCTGAAGATAGGTATATGTGCTGCAATTGCTTATATTGCAGTTACCTCATTGTGTAAGCTGATATTTATCAGAGCACTCAAGTGCAATAAGTGTGGAAAGATCATTCCAGAAGACGAACATCGCGGCCACAGTTACAGGTGTAATCAAAAGGATTAGATGACCGGTTTAGGTGCAACCCAACTTCTACAACTAGCTACTGCTCAGGTAGAACTACCTAGCACTGTAGATGGGATTGTGGAGAAAGTACGGGAGATCTTAAACAAAGGCGCTGTACAGTCTATAAGCATCAAAGATGGAGAACCCATTGTTTATCAGAGAATGGTTGCTCCAGGAGAAGAAGGTACTCCTCAAGACCCATTGGAAGAGTGGACTTCTGATGTCACTCTCAAGGATATGTACAGAAACATAGAGATGGAAGAGTTTGATCTAAAAGAGCAGGGGCTCATAGGAGCCACTCCACAGACGATCATGTTCTGGGCTATCTTCTATGTAGAACACGAAAATCTAGTTCCAACATACCTACTAGTAAGCAAAGATAGTGATTTCTGGCCGTGGATAGGATTGAGTCGAAGACAAGGTAAAAAGCTAGAAAGGTTCATGGGGCTAAATATTGAAAGAGATGAAGCAATACCATCAAGTTCGGTGGTTGTATTCGGAGCCAACTATCCAGGTGCAGGAGTTAGCGAAGTCCGATTTGCACTGAAGCTAACAGCGGAGGTATCTAGTGCACAAACTAACAGAAAAGTTATTGGCAGCGGGAGTGATCCCGGATCAGACAGTAAGGCTTCTCAAACTGTGGAATAGCACATTTGAAGAACTACCAGATGACGTCAAGCAAGCAAAGACTCAGGAAGAATTACTGAAGTTGGTGGATGAGATGGCTGAGATCATAGAGCAAGAAGAAGAGGTACCAGAGCTCAGAGAGACTGAGTTTGACCTCGGTGCTACATTTACTGATCCACACCACACCAATATAGAGATCAATGTTGGGGGTAATCAAAAGTTATCCCTGAGTTGTGATCTAGGAAAAACTATTGGAGGAAAGTATGTACATGATGTCGGTGTCATGGCTGATGCGTTAATTGCCACTCGTGGGAATATAATTACTGACAAGAACATCAGATACATGGTTATGTCAGTAGAGCCTAGATACGTAGCTGAGCGACTCAAGTATTACGTTCTGACTGTGGAGAAGATGAATGCCTAGATGTCACATTGGTAATCATTCAGTACCTGCCGAAGAACTACGCCGTGTAGGAGAAGCCCTAGCCTGCAGTGCGTGCCGAAAATTGAAGGGCGTTGAAGGAGAAGAGCCGATGGGTGAGAGTAAGAAATCAGTAGTGTTTCTGAACATTAGTGAGATCGAAAGATCTACAGATGGACACACTAGCATCAAAGACCACAAGATCGAAGCTCAGATTGGTTTGGGTAGTCTGAACCTAAAGTGGGACGTTACCTTTGATCAAATCAGAGATTTCTTTACGAAACGTCGTGAGATAGTAGCAAAGAAGAAGAATCCGTTGACATCAGTCTAGGAGGGCCCAATGGGCTTCAACATCTGTGGCATCTACGAGAAAAGACCAACAATGTGTAGGAACTATCCCCAGCTCCTTGGAGGTGGACAAGTCTCCATTACCCCGCAAGGATGCACATACTGGTTCGATGCCGAAGGCAGGAGGCACGGATACTGTTATCCGTACTGTCGTGCTGCCTGCTGTCTCGTACCACGAAAGGATGGGGAGCCCAATGGTGAACCTCTGGATGGAGCTGCTGGAGGTTTACCCTGTAGACATCTCGTCTGGTCAGACACCCACCCAAGTCTCGGAGTGGATACCGCCACTAGAGACGATAGAGAAGAGGCTGGAGAAGGTACTGGTGTTGTCGAACAAGTCCTTTCCCAGATCCGTAGCGCTAAGACAAGTAGCGACAAAGATCAGAAACTGGGCTCTTAGATACGGAAAAGATAGAGCCGTCAAATTAGCTATAGAGCGTTTTGGAGGAATAGGTGAATGACGATGGATCAAGAGGAGAAGAATCTGGCAACGACAGTATCAATTGCGACGTCGGTAGCTGTGATAGACTCATACACAAGGGTTCTTTTTTCGACGACCCCAATACTGCCAGCGGAATCGCTGTCGATGATGGAGGAGTTGAAGAAGGAAACAGTTCAGGCTCTTCTGTGGGAGGTGAGATTATTGCGCTTCCTACGAGAAAGACCAGACAAGGCATCTCCAGGTCCTTTGTAGAGTTAGAGCTCTCTGAGCACATCAAAGACCTGACAGCATTCAAGGGAGCCTACAGTAGAATTCATGCACGGGTACTTGAGGTACAGGATGAGGGAAGGCTGATGAAACTAGTGAACTGGTCAGGTACTTCTGCCGTCATGGGCTCCCTCGAGTTGTCAATACACGCAATAGAGAGAACAGTGGAAGAACTCAAAGACTTATTGAAGAGACTTGATGCTGGTGCAATCATAGATAGTGATAAGGTGTAACATGACTGAGAGTACTGCCGACAAGCTAGTAGAGATCATTCAAGAGAGTGGTATTGCTACTGTTCTCCGTAAGACTGAGACATCAGGTTCTCTTCGTCTCTTATGCCGAGTGGGAGATAAGAAGAGATGGTGTGCTATTTTGGAACATGTGCTGTCCAAGAAGACTGGATGGACAGAACATCTATGTCAGCAGTACTTTATGAAGGACGACACTCTGGTATATGGGTGGAACTTCATATTGAATTCAGAAGATCTTCCTGCAGCTTATGACAATGCCTACAAGCTTTTCAAGGCTGCAGCTAGTGCTATTCAGGCTGGAGTAAAGAAGAGAGAGAAGCCTCGTAGGGGACAGGTAGACAGTATGCCTCTTCTAGGGGCCAGTAAGAGAAGAACTATGCAGCTGTCATTTGATCCAAGACTGCCTGGTCCTAGTCATGGTGGGCCAAGTCATAAAGGTGCCTTCACAATATCAGGAGGTGGTTAGTGGCATTTCACGGACCAGAAGCTAGTGCTTTACTTCGAGAGCGTCTTGGTGATCAAGACTTAGGTAAGTTGAGTGAGAGAGAAGAAGCAGTTATCAAGCAACGGATGGCTGCACTGGACAAGCTTTTCAAAGACAAGGTCAGTGCCAAGTACAAACTCGAGGTTCAATTCCACGAGAAGAGGTCTTACAGAGACCCATACATGGGAATAATGTGTTTCATGTCCAATGGAGACAAGTTCCATGGTGGTGGGGACAGTAAGGTGTATCTTTGTGATCAGAACAACTGTAGAGGTATTGTGACTCCTACAGAGCATGCTGTAGTAGACCTCAATGAAGATCCTGAGCAGAACAGAGCACTGAAGGTAGTGTGTCCAAAGTGCAATAAGATATCATATGCAAAAGATCTGCTGGGGGAGAGACTACTAAGACTGACTACACAGAACTGGGCAACGGCATTGGTGAACAATTTCAGATATCTTGAGAGTTGTGCAGATGTTAGACTGATCTTTCATCACTCAGATCTGCAGAGGCAGACGGCTTTAGAGATGGAGAAAGGTGCTGATGGTGACATCATCAACAAGGCACGAAATAGTAGAAAGAAAGCAATCTACCCGTGGCGTCATATTTTAATTGACACAGCGCATGGTGCTGATTTACATGGTCGCTTTTTTGCATTTCTGAATGGATCATGACCTCTAAAGAAAAGATCATCTACGGTTTAGTAGACCCTAATCTGAATAAGATCAGATATGTGGGGAGGTCTAGCAGTGGGCTGTGGCGTCCAAATGCTCATAGACATCCAAGTCGGTTAAGCAAAGGTAAAACATACTGTGACAGGTGGATACGAAAGCTATTGGCTGACGGGCAAGACTACTCTGTAGTGGTTCTAGAAACAGCAGTAGTTGATCTCAATACTAGAGAGAAGTACTGGGTAGCTTACGGTAAGGAGCAGGGATGGCCACTGACCAATACTACTAATGGTGGTCAAGGTTGGTCTGGCGGGCACTTCACCAAAGAGCACAGAAGAAAGATTTCTGAGTCTTTGCAGGGACGAAAACTCTCTGTTGAGTGTCTGCAGAAGTTGTCTGCTGTTCGTAGAGGAAGAAAACTATCTCAACGACACAAAGACAGATTGAGAGGATCACGATTAGGCACGCATCACACTGAGGAGGCCAAACGAAAAATTGGTATTGGTCAAGCCGGGAAGGTGATGTCCGAGGCTGGCAAGCAGTCATTGCGTGAAAAGCACAGTATGCCAGTTAAGGATCTTACTACAGGAGTGGTGTACAATTCTCAGAAGGTTGCTGCAAAAGAACTGGGTCTTTGCTACCGTAGTGTCAATCGTGTTCTTTGCGGAGCCATGCACACTACAGGTGGCAGATCATTTGAGTATGTTCAGAAGAATGGGAGTTAAAAATGTCAGCTAACACAAGTACCCCAGTTATTCCTACACCAGTTCAATCTCCTCGTCGTGATCAACCTGATAAGCAGACTGTAGAGGAGAAGGCTACCCATGGAAAAATATTTTGATCGATACTGCCCATGGGGCAGATTTGTATGTTAGATTTCTTGCATTCTTGAATGGGAGCTAAAATGGACACAGCTATTCTTCGTCGTAACGATCCAACTAAAATGACTCCAGCTGAGCTTGCTATTGCTGGAGCAATCAAAGAGGTACAGAAGTTAGGGGTTGATGTTAAGATCACAGCTGCTGTGCTCACTCTTTCTCGTGGGCAGGCTATGGTATCTAACTACATCGACTTAAAAAATGCTGCTCCTAAGCCTCCTAGACCAGTTAGACCTGTTTCTGGGAAGCCGGTGGTAAAACCACCAGTTCCAGTGCCAGCTAAGAAATAATACAACCGTGCCGTCGAACCCATTCGCCTACGACCCTCGTTGCATGTTCCTACTGGCTGGGATTTCAACCCTGCACCTCTCTGACGGGAGCTCTCTGGTTGACCAGGTGGTCTGAGCGACTTCGTTTGTCCACAGAGGAACAAAACCCTTATACCTTTTTTCTTGCCATTTTTCATTTGAGGAGCCTATGAGTGATCAAACATTTCAGTGTCCTAGGAGAGCAGAGTCTCCACTTCAACCATCAGGAGAAGATGATTGGGGAAAAGACGACTCCTGTAGTTACTGTGGAAGTTTGAACCCAATCACATTGATGGAACGTCTTGAAATAGGAGATGTAGAGCTAGGCCCTACTGACAAGAGCTATAAGGTCTATGTCAAGAATCGTGGTGGTGCTCTATTCAAACAGAGTTACAAGAACTGCCCTGACATCAATGATTGCTGGAAGGAGTGTAACAATGGAGCCATAGAGTGCTCACATTGGGTTACTAGAGATGTGGTGGGGACCAAATTCTATTTTCAACATCTGTCTCCAGAACAGCAGAAGAGATTCATCGAACTACTTAATGCACGGAAGATCAAACTCGGTATGCCTGGACACTTCTATGTGCTGCCATTCTTTATGGGAAAGAAGACAGAGGAGTTGAGTAATGGCTGAAATGACATTTGCTGAAAGACTAAAGGAACGAAATGCTCTGGTGCATGAGTTGTCTGTATGGAAGGAACTCGAGGAGCATCTGTCGAAATTCATGGACACTGATGCCAGTCCAACTAAACTGGGTATCAAGTCTAGTGGCGATTCTATAGTTGTACCACAGCCGATCATTGGTGGAGTACGGTCTAGACTAGCTGTAAAGATAGCCGAGGTAGAGAAGTTAATTCAACAGATCGATTTGACAAAGGTGGCCGATGAAAAACAAGCAGCTGAGAGACCAAAAGAAAAAGGACAGAAGAGCACACCGGGTGGAAAAACGGGGAGACCAAAAGGAAACTCCAACTGAAGTTAATGCCCGTGGGCTGATAGAGCTCAAACAGGAGCTAAGCAACTACAAAACACAGATGGATGCAGCTATTGGTCAGCTCTTCCAGAACCAGCAAAATATGAAGGAAGGTCTGGATTCTGCAGAGATCAATCTTCGTGTCTTCCAGAAGGTCCTCAATGGCATGCAGGAGAAAAATATTCTGTTAGTCCCTGCACCAGAACAACATCCAATGTCAGAAATCTCTGTGCCTGCTGCTAAGATCAACTGGCCAGAGTACTATAAGTTGGTAGATGCTGAGATGCAGGCTATGGCTGCTGCTGCTCTAGAAGTGGAGAAGCACAGAACTCAAGTCAGACTCAAGGTGCTAGTAGAAGACAAGAAACTTGAGTGGCTAAAAGAAAAGATCAATAAGCAGATATCAGAGCAAAAAGCAGAAGCATCTATCTTGGCTCAACAGATGCAGAATGCAGAGAGGTTCTTTGAGTCTGCTCAGGTACACATTGATCGGGCACAGAGAGGTGAGCCTTACGACACCAATAGACTCGATCAGTTACTAAATATGATTACTGCAGCTGATAAGAAGGATGCAGAAAAGACGGGTGCAGTACACCAGGATGAAGCACCAGCAGAGGCTCTAGGACGACTGTCCTATGAAGACTCTGAACATGAGGGAGATGATGTGGTATTCGGTGGAGACATACCACCACAAGAGGAGTCAAATGCCCAAGCCAATGAAGCCGATGGTAGTTAGTAGTGCTGGACATCCAGCGGCCTTTAAGAAGGTTCGATGTCCACACTGCCAGGGTTATGCTCTTTCAGACCCCCACAACGACCGCTTATTCAAGTGCAGTCGTTGTGGAAGGTCTTTCAAGGTCAGTTCTTTCTAACGCATACGGTAATACTCGGCACCGTGCCGAGTATTACCGACTGTGTCATAGTTTTGTGATCGAATCCTGCACTGCTTTGAATGTGCTCTCTGCTTGAGCAAGAAAGCGTTGGAGAGAGTAGCCGAGGTACGCTGCTCCATGTGCAGCCTGACTGAGGCTCACTAATATACCTGTGTGCTCTGCCTGGTGATCAGCCTCTTTATCTTTTTGGATTTCTTCTAGTAGTCCCACAGTGTCTCCTATAGTTCTGGATTTATGCACTCTTCGACTGACTTGTCTTCACGTACACCTTTGTATCGTGGAAGCTGGAGTTTGTTAGAGTCATCTCCACCTTTGATATAGAAACGCTCTTCAAACTCGATCTGAACACACTTGGGCCACTTCCAGGTAAGCATCTCTTCTCTGTTCAGGTCTGTGAGACCAGTGCCTACGTTTCCGCAGTACACTTCATCACCAGCTTCGTTGAGTTGATACAGAGACAAGGTGCCGACCCTGCCCATGTTCTTTCCTGTGCCCCAAGTTCCTTGAGGTGCCTCTTTGGTTCCTTCGTCTGGAGAGAAGTAGGCAATGAAGTCATCCTCTTCAGCCGTCTTCAGTTTGAAGCATGATGGTGGTCGTTCAGGTTTACCTGTGAATCTGTAGCTCTGGCCTCCAATGGTTGCATTCTTGACATAGACCACGAATCCCTCCCACCCAGTTTCTTGAATCATGGTCAAGGCTTTGGCATAAGGCATTCTCATGACCTGAATACAGCTGAGGAATTTTCCAGCTGAGTATGGTGCCGATGGATTGATGTGCTCATACTCCATGAACATGTCTGTGAAGGCATTTTCAATGGTGAGCAGACAAGCTTCATTATCGTACTTTGACTCTAGGTGTTGTCCGTCTAAGATCGGAACTCTAAATAGATAGAACTTGGCCCAGCCATCTTCAATCTGACGGTTAATGGCTTTGTCATCATCGGCATTCATGATCTTAGAGACTAGTTTGAAGTCTTTCTTGGAATTGCCTTCTCCCATGTATGCTTCGAAAAGCAGGATACTATTCGGAGGAATCCTCAGTCTCTTTAGAGCCTCACACAGATGTGGGAACTTGAGTGTGATCATGTCCATTCGTCTGGTGTAGAGATTGATGCTTCCATCCACTCTGACATGAGCAATAACACACATGCCGTTGACTTTGCGGGTATAGAGTAGAACACCTGCCTCATCTAGCTTAGCAATCTTACCCTCACTGATTGTATTGTTAGGCTTACTGAATGCCAGGTTCTTTGGTAAGAAGCCACCATGGTCAATCTCTGCGGCTGATTCACCAAGTAGGGCTTCTCCAAGGCTGTTCAGTTCTACATATCCCTCTTCAAGCTTCTTTCTGATCTGCCGTTCATACAGAAAGATGGCATTCTCTTCGGCATTGACATAGCCCTTAGTTCCAGCCTTACCTTTGCCATTAGCTATGTCTTTGGTGGTTCCATGTTCTTTGTGGGAACCGTCTTTGACGATGGCTCCCCAGGCTGTGGTGACTGTTCGTTTATTGATGTCGATGACCCAGTACCGTTCAGATTTACTATTTCGTTGTCGGAACTCACGCATGGTTTCTCCTTCTTGATCAATACTTCGGCATGGTGTCTTATTACTTGAAAAGATCGTGGAAGCTTACCTGGACGAATGGTGCCCTCCATGTGCTTCGATAGAAGCTCCATCATCTCCATGTAGCGATCTTCTGGTCTTCGTCGCGTTAGAAGATCGTGTACATTTTGCTCGGAGATCTCTGATGTGGAGATAGAGTGGTAGACATCAGTTACCCTGTATCTGGCGGTCTGCATATGATTATCGAAGTCTCGTATGTAGACTTGTTCTCCTACTCTAGGTAAGTCTGCATCGGTATCGAAAATAAATTGGTGATGCTTTCCCTCATCTATGAACCACATTAGTTTCATAGTGTGATCCCCTTGATTTTGCAGCATCGTGGACATTGTAGAGAGGTGACAGTACTGCCACGCATGAGGTTGATCCAGGCATTGCTGTCTCCAGTTACCTCGAGTTCTCCTCGTATTGGTTTAGGTTCATGCACCACAGTGTCGATCTTGATGAATGTTTCGTGGCCCCATAAGAGGCATATGATTGTTTTGAGCATGTACTCTCCTGTGTGGTTAATGTGGGAAGATCAAGTTACTTATACCTTCAGAGGAGCAATAATTGCTGGGCTAAAGGAAAGTCACAGGCACTTTCCGAATTGTATCTCTAGTTGTGATGCAATTTACTATTCTAAGACTAGTTCATATTACGGAAAGCTTTGGTGCCTTTTTGGGCAGCAAGACCTTTACCGAGTGAAGAAGCTGTTTCTTGTGCGTGTATTCTAGCTTCGTTTGCAATACGTTCTCTTTTTTCAAGAAGAGATACCCTTCTCTCTATCCTGTCTCTTTGTAACTGCTCTTGTTGTAACTGCTCAGTTAACTGGTCAAAGACTTCACGAGAAACGTACTCAGCCTTCATGATCTGCTCGATATGATCAAACATGGCATCTTGAATGTCTACGCTGGCTTCGGTGTGGATCAAGGTAGCAAATCTGATGTCGTCTCTCGTGGTCCAGAGACGACCATCTTCTCTAACACGTTTTAGCATGTTCTCGGCTTTGTGTGTTTGTAGATGATCCTTAGCACCACAATTTGTGGTGTTAAGATTGCTAAAGCGATCAGATCTTGACGCAGTCATGAGTACTGTTTTAGATGCACAACCTATGTTGGCAGCTATGACTGGAGTAGTGTTAACCCAAAGACCTCCTTCTAGTTGAAATTGTGGGATTCCTGTAATGCTGTATCCAGAGATGACCCTAGTTTTAAGCACTAGTTCTTCTCCTTGCCAAATACTTCTCTGTTCGCACTAAAGAACTTCTTAACGGGTTCTGGAGACCCATTAAGCACACTGAATCGTTTTGGATTCCTAGTAGCCATGTGTATTAGGTTACTTGGATCTAACTTGAGTCCACCTGCTACTTGATTATGTTCTGCGTAGATCACTCCTTCGTGTACTACTACAGGTATGCAAGCTCCACCAAACTCCCAACTAATAATCTCCATACTAACTTTATCCTTTACGGTGTTGCTGGGCGATATTGTCCAGTACACTCTTATACCAGGACAGATCAATAATTTGCATATAGGCTAAAGATGAACCCGAATGGGTTCTTTGGATCAGGCGCTCTTTGACACCTGTGAGAGCTATTCGCAGTATCCAGTCAAGTAATTGAACAGGACTCCTGTGTTACATGAGGGTTGTGGCCAAGCACAACTAGGACATAGGTAGCATGGGACCTGTCCTGAAGCCCCACATGAAATGCAGCTTGAGTGATCTTCATTGCACCCTAGACCAGGAACACAGTAGTACAAGGTGACAGTTGAGGTAACTGCTCTTGTACAACATGGAGTCGTGGGTGTGCCACATGCAGGAGTAGTGTCTGGTGCTTTCAATACATCTGCTGTGGTAATGGTATCTGGTATACCAGCATCCGGTATAGTAACCACTATACTTGTTCCACCAGTCCCTTTGACACCACCTGTTCCCTGAGCTCCGCCAGTACTAATCTGTCCACCGGTTCTTGGAGCAGTAGTGGTACCACCGACTGGTGTACTTCCACCGGTCCCTATATGCCCGCTAGTTTCACTTTGTCCACCTGTGTTTGGGATAGGGAGGGCACCACCAGTTGAAGCGGTAGCTCCACCGGTTTCAACACTTCCACCCGTGCTGGGGTCAATAGTCGTGGTGCCACCAAAAGAGACTGCTCCTCCGGTGCCGGAAATGGTGCTGGTTCCACCTGTGCTGGTAGTAGAACCACCAGTGCCCTTCATGCCACCAGTACCCTGAACCGTAGTAGAGCTGGTGAGATTAGACCCACCAGTTCCTTGGACGTGGCCACCCGTACTTTGTGTGCTGGTTAGGGTGTCTGTGACAGTATTGGTGGGCGGCTGGGTATCGTCCAGGCCTTTGCTGTTAGTAGAACAACCAATGATCAGAATAGCCGAAAGAATGATCTTTTTCATAGTGTTTCCTCCTATATATCTTATACCCGTTCAGAGGATTAGAATTTCATCATTTACAGGCTAAAATAGAAGAGCCACTGTTAGGTGGCTCCTCTATCTATCTTACGGTAGACACTAGATACTATCTGGCAAATGTTCTGGTGGATGCTCTGTTCGAAGCTCCATCATATTGTCGAAATCTTTTCGGATAGTATTGAGGTCTTCTTTGATCTGGTTGACTTCAGTCTCTAGTTTACTGATTTTGTCGAGTTTGGTGTTGAGGGACTGAAGAAGAGCTTTGCTGTCCTCCACAACTTGTGCCAGCTTGTCTGCTCTATCTTTTTCGACACGAAGAGCAGCTTTGGGTTTTGAACCGGAGTGGTTTTTGCGGTCTTTGGAGGGGGTCTTGTTGGACTTTGTCATTTGTGATCCTTTGGTAAAGCTTATTGTTTCTACAGCAAAATACTTATACCTTACCTAGTGATCATATTTCATGGCTAAGAAGAACACAAAGGTGCTCTTCTGCCTTAACGTCTTTAAGGAATAGCTAATTGATCTCTGTTAGACGCTTGATTCCTTTCTGTGCTTGGAGTCCTTTGCCATTAGCACTACCAATAGCTTCAATGAATGGCTTTGCCCACTCAATGATCTCTTCTAGTGCTGATACTCTATTCTCTAGTGTACCAGTTCGTTTCTTTTCTATTCTTAGCGCTTCAGCTGTTTCGTTGAGCTGTTGTATGAGCTGTTCATTCTCTTGTACAGTGGGCACGTCTATGCTAGCGTGTTTCTTGATCAGTTCTTTTAGACCTTTTCTGAATTCTTTTCCAATGCTAGATCTAATTGCAAACCCAAAAGACAACATATCGTCCTCTGTTGGTATGTGCATGTCATCTCTTAGTCGTTCAATCCCAAACAAGCCTTTGTTGTTAGCATAAACATTCTTTACGCTAGGGTACTTTGCTGATAAGTCTCCTAGTCTAATTCCATCAAACTCGTCTGGTCTTGTATTACGTATCATACGTAGATCGTCTGGAGTTACCTCAAGAGCAGAAGCCAACATGTGATAGGTAGAGTATAGTATTCCTCCGATCTTGAGCATAGGGATGACTAAATTGTGAAACTTCCAGTGTACTATTTTGATCATTACTGCTTCCTTGACTATATTGCTGGGCGATATTGTCCAGTACGACCTTATACCAGGACAGATCAATAATTTGCACTCTTGCATCGTAACTCAAGATAGGCCATCATCTGCCTATGGCTGACCAACAATCCGTCTATGTCTTACTTGCAAAACCACAAGGTAGAGAGTTTGCTGACTGTAATATCAGTGAGCGAAGGGCCGCTATGGTCCCAGAAGTCGAAGCATTCAACAAGTATATGCGTGAGCTACCATCAGAAAAGGGTGGTGGGGCTTTGTCTCCAATAGAGATGACGCTTATACGAACCTACATTGCGTGGAAACTGAGTAATGTCACGCAGTCGGATTCAGGTACCTAGAATCGAGGATGGAAAAATGGGCCGAAAAGTAGTCGTTGAGATCAAATGTGATCGATGTGCACGCACAGAACACTTACCTGCTAATGGTTCTCAAGCCAATGATGAGCCACAGTTCAAAGGTACGTTCCAGGGTATGACCATCGAGTACAAAGATTTATGTACTTCATGCAAAGACATTGTAGCTATGAGGTGGAATGAACTGACTCGTCCTCTTCTCAAAGCTTCTCCTCAAAGAGATCGAACTGAAAAGTTGGCTAAAATAACAGCACCAAAATCTGTAGCAGCTACTCCTACACCACCACCTGTACCTACTAAATTGAGTCCGCACGGTACCTCCTCGAGGTCCTAGTCTCACTCCTCCCTTCCGGGTGGGTGGCGCTGACCAAGAGCTTGCGTTCCCTTGCTCTCCTGACGTCTCAGGGGAACAAAACTCTTATACCATTGTATGGTGCCGTTTTTCGGCCTATTGTGGTACCCTAACTGTTGACGGTGCCACAGAAAAATGCCTGTATACAGTGATCAAGTAAGCGGCATATTTGCCCAGCAAAACCAGATGTTTGCTGCGTATGGTTCATTTGCAGCAGGCTTCTCTCCAGATGGGCCTCCAGGCATGTCTCCTTGGGCTGGAGGCCCTCCACCTACCTTTGAAGAGGCTCCATACACTGCTGGCACAAAGGTGATGGGTGCAGCTCATTCTATGATGCCTGCTGCTATCGGAATGGGAACACTGGCTGGGAGTATGCTCCTTCCAGGTGCTCTAGGTAGAGCTGTAGGCAATCTAGACCCCTTTCAGGCTGCTCTTGGTGGCTTTGGTAGAGCATCTGGTATTACTCGAGGGATAGCTGGTCAGGGCATTATGGACTCTATAGGCACTATGGGTGCCAACATTGGCAGGATTGGGGCTGGTGGTTTTGGAAATGTAGTTCGTGCTGGTATCACTGGACTTGGTGGAGCAGCTATGGCCGCAGCTCTTCCAATGGCAGGCATGGCTGCTGTACAACATGTCGGCGGCCAAATGATCGAAGGTGCTCAGTACACACAACGAGTACAGAAATCACTTAGTCAGAACTTCCGCTTCTTGAATAATCAGTCCGCAACAGGGTTTGGTTTCAGTCGTGAGCAGAGCAAAGACATAGCAGATACGATGAGAGAGATGGGTAGCAAGGACATCATGTCCTCCCCAGGTGAGATGTTGAAGTTGATGGAGCAGGGTGTACAGGGAGGCATGTTCCGAGCGGTTCAAGACGCAAAGTCATTCAAGAGTAAGTTCCAGGAGATGACTAAGTCTCTGAAGGAGATTGCAAAGACTTTCAATACCACCATGGAAGGTGCGATGCCATTCCTTACAGAAGCTCGTCGTATGGGTTTCTGGACACCTTCAGATGTCATGCGCCTTGCTACTCCTACTCAAGCTGCTGCGATCAATACAGGTCAATCGGTAGCACAGGTTCAGGCTATGCAGCAGCAGGGTGCTGCTATGGCTAGACAA
>Ga0181528_10000308_pt1 | contig 39221 bp, 36 predicted proteins | sample PEATcosm2014_Bin_47_FD_119742 | JGI IMG/M metagenome (GOLD analysis project Ga0181528, IMG submission 119742) | Peatland microbial communities from MTU Mesocosm Facility, Houghton, MI, USA - PEATcosm2014_Bin10_10_metaG | ecosystem: Environmental > Terrestrial > Soil > Wetlands > Peat | place...
AGGCCGCCACCCCGTAATCGAGCAGCCCGAACTCACCGGCTCGAACGACCGCTTCGTCCCCAACGATCTTTATCTTGACGCCGCCAAGCAGTCGATTCTGCTCATCACCGGCCCCAACATGGGAGGCAAATCCACCTACCTCCGCCAGACCGCACTCATCGTTCTCATGGCGCAAATGGGATCCTTCGTCCCCGCCACTCGCGCCCGTCTCTCCGTGGTCGATCGCATCTTCACCCGCATCGGAGCCTCCGACAATCTTGCCCGTGGCCGCTCGACCTTCATGGTTGAGATGACTGAGACCGCCGCCATTCTCAACACCGCAACCTCGCGCTCGCTCATCCTGCTCGACGAGATCGGACGCGGCACCGCCACCTATGACGGCCTCGCAATTGCCTGGGCCGTGGTCGAATTCATCCACCATCACAGCCGCGCCAAAACGCTCTTTGCTACCCATTACCACGAGCTCACCGAACTGGAAGAACTTCTTGATTCGGTGAAGAACTACCACGTCAGCGTCAAGGAAACCGGCGGCAGCATCGTCTTCCTGCGCAAGGTCTCCCCTGGCGCAGCCGACAAAAGTTACGGCATCGAAGTGGCCAAACTCGCCGGACTCCCCGCCGAGGTCATCTCCCGCGCCCGCGAGGTGCTGCACCAGCACGAGAACGCCGAACACGCCGCCACCACCCAACTCTCTCCCAAGGCAGAAAAATCCGGCCCCGTGCAGCTAACCATCTTTACCCCCGTCTCGAATACCGTTCTCGACCGATTGCGCGAAGCAGACCTGGACTCGTTGAGCCCGAGAGAGGCAATGAATCTGCTGTATGAGTTGAAAAAGCAGGTGGATTAGGCGTTCGTATTGAATGCCCGTTAGTGGATACAAAACAGGAAGCATCCAAAGAAAGCAGCGTTGCAGAGGTCCAGGTCGATGGTACCTGCATCACAAATCTCTTGAAGTAGCCTGCCATTCTTCCCTATCCGCAAGCTTAGCCATCAGTTATAATTCGCTCGCAATTCCCGAAGGAAATATGCCGCTATACAAAGAAGACAAGCAGTGGATACAAAGCCAGATCAAGGAACAGCTGAAACTGCGAACTCAAGTTCAAGAGTCAAGTAGGAAAGGCTGGCTAAAGGCTGTTTACTGGCTAAAGAAGTGGGGCATTGTTGGGGTTTGCATTACCGCCTTCCTCGCTCTCATTTCTCTTTGCGTGACTTTGGGTATCTTCGCGGTTTCTGAGTCAAGGCAGAATGCAGAATTTCGCGGTAGCACTACCGCTCGGCTCAATACCGTCGAGGCTTTACTGCGAGAATTGCGCGCCTCGCAATCTCCCGGCCCAGTACTCAAAGAGATCAGTAAATTAAGCCAGAAGGAATTTGCTAGATCTCTCCCTGCTTTACGAAAGATTGAGCAGCAACCTGTTACAGAAGTCAAGCCTTCCCCTGAACTCCTCCGCGACGTCGCGCAGAGGCTTTTGAACACCGACAAGAGTGAACCTGATTATTGGCCTGCTGTTCTGCGGTTCATAGCATTTGCCAGCGCTGGTCTTTCGCCAGACGTTCCACCCCCCGGAAAACCGAACATCGTCTTGGGACACGTCACGAGCACGGGAAACATATTTGGCATAGTTTCGCACCAAACCGTTCTACTTGATGGAGTAAGTCTGGTAGACGAACACTTTGACCATTCACGGATCATCTTCACGGAAAATCCGTCACAGCTACGGAATGTTACGTTTACCGATTGCGTCTTTGAAATGCCAGTCTTGGATAATCCAAATCCTTATCTCCAAAGGGTAGGCCGCACGCTCCTAGCATCAGACTTGCACTCCGCCGTGATTACGTCCCTTTAGCGCGTCGTTCGAATAGACACCGACGATCCAGTCAGACCGGGTGCCCGTTCAAGCTCTCTTTTTGCTTGGGCAGGGTAGTTGACTTTGCCTTGGCTCTTGCTTCCTCTTTGCAGGATCAGTGCCCGACCAGCCGCACATACTCCGTCTCCGTCAGCCAGCTCTCCGCAACCTAAAACGATTCTCCGTTACACTCGACCTATGTCATCTCTGCTTGTCCAAGGAATTCTCTTCGATCTTGACGGCGTGCTTATCGACAGCACTGCCGGAGTCACCCGTGTCTGGCGCGATTGGGCGCTCCGCCACGGCCTTGATGCCACCCAGACCGCCCACGCCGCACACGGACGCCGCGCCATTGAGACAGTTCGCCTGCTCGCGCCCCAGCTCGATGCCGAAGCCGAACTCCGCGATTTGGAGCGCCGCGAGATTGCCGATTCCTATGATGTTACGGTCTTCCCTAGAGCCGCCAGTTTGCTTGCGTCGCTGCCGCCGCGCCGTTGGGCTATCGTGACCAGCGGCACCCGCGATCTGGCCTGCCACCGACTGCGTGTTGCCGGACTTCCCGTTCCTGAACTCATGATCACCGGCTCCGATATCGAGCATGGCAAGCCGCATCCCGAGCCCTACCAGCGCGGCGCTGCTCTGCTCGGCCTCGCCCCTGCCGCCTGCGCAGCAGTCGAGGATGCTCCTAACGGCATTCGCTCCGCCCTGGATGCAGGTATGTCTGTCTTCGCCGTTCCCACCACGTATCCAGTGGATGAACTCAGCGAAGCCACGTCCTTGTTGCCCGATCTCGCTGCCTTGCATCCTACGATAATGGGCGACTTGATTCGCCTGAACTGGTAAATTGATTGCAGATTGCCGCCCAGCCCTCCAAGAATTGACAGGGCTGCTCTGTAACAGGCACACTTACCAGACCTTCTGGGAACCGGTTTCCGTTGCCGTTTCCACCCGAGCACGATGGACAAACGTCACGCGATGAATGCAACCAGGGTCTCTTACACGCTTGAGTCCACTCTGGCGAGCGTAAACAAGGCTGAACAGGCCGCCGGGGAGATCGCAGCCAAGTCAGGCTTCGATGAGGACGAATGCGGGCGAATTTCCATGGCGGTTCGTGAAGCCACCGTCAATGCAATCCTGCACGGAAATCACTATGACCCGGCCAAGCGCGTCACCGTCGCCTTTGAATGTACTCCCGAGACTTTGACAGTTGCGGTGCGCGATGAAGGTACAGGTCTTGATCCAGCCGCTCTTCCCGATCCTCTCGCCCCCGAAAACCTGCTTAGGCAATCGGGACGTGGAATTTTCCTTATCCGGGCGTTCATGGACGAAATTAGTTTTCGCAACCTGTCTCCCGGCAATGAAATCACGATGATAAAATTCGTACGCGGTCCTGTCCGCGACGGCAACAAGGAGGCTAACCAGTGACGATGAAAGCAAGCTCGCGTCAGGTGGACGGTGTAACCATCGTCGATCTCAGTGGGCGTATCACACTCGGCGAAGGCAGCGTCGTTCTGCGTGATACGGTGAAGGACCTTTCCGCTCAAGGACACAAAAAGATTCTCCTCAACCTCGGCAACGTAACTTACATTGATAGCTCGGGCATTGGAGAACTTGTCAGCGCTTTCACGAGCGTGCGTAACCAGAGCGGCGAACTAAAGCTCCTCAACCTCACCAAGAAGGTTCACGATCTGCTGCAGATCACCAAGCTCTATACCGTATTTGACATTCAAGACGACGAAGCTTCGGCCATCGCCGCCTTCAATCGCTGATCCGGAAACGCTTTCCAACATTGGGCGGCTCGCTGGCCGCCCTTTTACTTTGTCCGGTACTGGACATAGCGGCCAAGCCGCCGCACAATAGGTGCCATGCCGCCGATCACCACTCCCCGCATACCCACTATCGACTACGAAAAAGCCGATCCCGCCGCCCGCGAAATTTTCGATCACTACAAAAAAGAGCGCGGCAACGTGCCCAACATGTTTCGCACGGTCGCCCATCGGCCTGAGATTCTTCGCACCATGATTGCCCACTTCCGCGCCGTCATGGAGACCGGAACCGTCGGTGTCAAACTCAAGGAACTGGTGATCGTGCGAACCTCGCAGCTCAACCAGTGCGAATATTGCCTCAACTCCCATACCCAACTTGCCCAACGGCATGGCTGGAGCGAGGCGCAGATTGTTGACCTCGCCAACTTCCGCAACCGCACGGATTTCAACGAGCGTGAAAAAGCCGCCCTCGAACTCGCCGAGCGCGAGACTCTCGATTCCACTGGAATTGACGACGAATTCTGGGCACGCCTGCGCCAGCATTTCGACGAAGGCGAAATCATCGAACTCGCTGCCGCTATCGGCCTGTTCAATTACTTCAACCGCTTCAACAACTCGCTCAAAATGGAACCCACAAAGTGATATTGCCTGGGCTTTTCTGCGTTGCGTTGCTGTTCGCCATGCCTCTTGTCGCGCAACAAGGCGCGAGTCCCGAAGCGCCCATTACCAACATGAAGGTCGAATGCCTCCCCGCCTCTCGCGGCTCCGAACTGATAGGGAAGCACGGGTGCGTGGCAGGCAGGGTTTTCCGTATATCCACGCTGAAGGGCGGCGCCATCCACCTCTCGCTCTGTCCGCCCAAGAAGCAATGCTCATTTCACGCCGCTGTGTCCGAACGGGACCGCGAGAGTGTCGGCGACCTCTACCGTCTCCAAGGCAAGTTCGTTGCTTTCGTAGGAGACGTAATCGAGTATCGCAACCATCCCCAGCTCATCGTCCACAGCCGCGAACAGATTCACGTCACCGCGGGTAATCCGCCCCCGGAATTCGATTCAGCCCAATCCAAACCCAACAGGCAGTCCACGCCCGCCAGCAAGAACCCGCGCGCCTGGTAGCCCCTATCAGCGTCTGCCACAGGCTCAAGCCTTATCCCCCTGCGGCAGTTGTGGAGCATAACGCACGCCCAGAAACAGCACTGCCGCCGAAAGCGCAATCGCCGCCGAAGCCGCTACAAACGCCATCTGCATATTGCTGCGATCCGAGATGTATCCCATCAATCCAGGCGAAAACGCATCGCCCAAAAGGTGAATCGTAAAGATGTTCACCGCAAAGGCCGTCGAACGGATGGGCGCAGAAACCGAGTTCAAAATCGCCGCGTTCAACGGAGCCGTGTTCAGCAGCAGGAAAAATTCGCCCATGAAAATCGCCGGATACATCCACGTCCCTGTCTGGAAGACCGCTAGCAGCACAGCAGGCAGCGCCAGTGACATTCCAATCGCGGAGATCAGGCAGTGTCCACCGCGCTTCCGAGCCTCCATCCGGTCGCCTAGCCATCCGCCCAGCATCGTCGCCAGAATCCCCGCCGCCAAGGTCATTAAGCCGAAGCGCAGATTCGCCTCCGCCAGCGGCACCCCGCGCATGCGTGACAGAAAGGTCGGCATCCAGACCTGCATGCCGCCAATCGCAAAGGTCATCATTGCCATGCCCAGCGTTGCAGTCCAGAACGCCGGATTTCGCCACAGCCCAAGGAACGTCCCGCGCTCAACCGTCACCGCCAAGTGATCCTGTGCGCCGCGCTTTGGCTCAGGAACCAGCAGCAGAAGCAGTCCCAGCACCACTCCTGGGATCGCACCGACAAGAAAAGGTGCGCGCCATCCCCAGCGTGCTCCCACCGCTCCGCCCAGCAGGTATCCCAGCGCCGTGCCCACGGGTATTGCCAGGTAGAAAACCGAGAGCACCCGCCCGCGCCTGTGCTCAGGATGCAGGTCGGCGAGGAACGACGGCGCAATGGCAACAAAGGTCGCCTCGCCTACGCCTACCAGCGTGTGCCGGATCATCAATTCCGTGAAGTTGTGGGTTACTGCCGTCAGCAAGGTGGCGGCACTCCAGATCAGCGCTCCGACGCACATAATGAGCCTGCGCGGATAGCGGTCAGCAAGCCAGCCCACGAATGGCGCAGTCACCATGTAGCAGAAGAAAAAAGCCGTGGTCAGCAGTCCAAATTTCGCATCCGATCCCGGAAATTCGCGCTGAACCAGCGGCTGCACGGCAAACAGAACCGAGCGGTCGATGTAGTTCACAAAGTTCAGCGCCGTCAGAATCACCAGCGCCGTGGTCGCCCAGCCCCTCACTCGTCCCTGCTCGTCACCCAAGCGGTTTGCCTCGTCCATGAACTGGTGTCCAACCTAATTGCACCGGCGCTCCACAGCTGCCGCAGTTGGCAGATGTGGGATCGGAGATGGATACTGCTATTTTTTTCGCGGCCAGCGCGCTTCCACTAGCGTTCCCAGGCCTCCGCGCGGACGGAACTCACCTCGCACCTCACACCAGACTGGCTTCGTTGCCTTCACCACGTCTTTCAGAATCTGGTTCACGACATTTTCCTGGAAGATCCCCAGATTGCGGTATTCGTTGATGTATTCCTTCAGTGCCTTCAACTCCAGGCAGAGTTTGTTGGGCACGTAGCGAATCCAGATTGTGCCAAAGTCCGGCAATCCCGTTTTCGGGCATACCGAAGTAAATTCAGGAATGTCTATTTCGATTTCGTAGCCGGGGAATTGATTGGGCCAGCATTCAATCGAGGGAAAGTTGTGATCCAACCCGCTTGCAGCATGGTCTGGAGTGTAGCCAGTACGAGTTGCACCTTGGACTTCGGTCTTCTTCTTGATAGCCATCCGGCTATTCTAGCTGACTGGCCGCAAAACCGGCGGGTAAGCTACAACAAATGCCGATGAGGCCACAGGCGCTCGCTCACGCCGCGACGTTGCTCTCGTTCGAGGGCTTCGGCGCTGCCTCCTGCGGCGGAGCCTGTTTCAGGGGCAGCGCTGGGTCCCCGCTCGATTGCAGCAATGAACCGTTAATCTCCGCCCCCAGCAGAATGACGAAGGAACTCCAGTAGAGCCAGGTCATCAAAGCGATGCCTCCTCCCAGCGCTCCATATGTGCGATTGAGATTTGCAAACCTCTGGAAGTAGATTCCCAAGGCGGAAGATAGTGCGAGCCATGTGGCAACTGCAAAGACCGCACCGCCCAGCGTGTGGCCGAAACGCTGTTTCACATTGGGCGCCAGGAAGTAGATGCTCTCCACCGCCATCACCAGGAACGCCGCTGAAAGCGTCCAACGCAGTACCGGCCAGAGAAGCGCCCAGAGGTAGCTCACGCCCAGCGTCTGTGCCAGCCACTCCCCGAATTTCGGGCCCAGCAGCATCATTCCCAACGACGCCAGCAGCAGACCTCCGCCCAGAAACGTCAGTAGCATGGCAAGACCGCGCGTCTTCCAAAAGGGACGCGTCTCGGGCACGTGATAGGCCACGTTCAGCGCCTCAATCATCCCCGCAAAACCGCTGGAGGCACTCCACAACGTACCGATCAGTCCAAACGACAGCAAAGCCCCTCGATGCGGTGAAATTACGTCCTGCGCAACACGCCGAACAACTCCCATACTGTCAGGTGGCACAAATTGCGCCACCGAAGCCAGAAGTTGGCTGACCAGATCTGGCACCGGCAGGAAACCCACCACTGCCGATAAAGCGATCAGCGCCGGGAACAGGCTCAGCAGAAAGTAGTAGGAGAGCCCCGCGGCAAAAGCCATCGTGTGATTCCGTTCCGCGTCAACCACCGCATTCTTGATCACGCTCACCCACTGGGCCTTGCGCATAGCCATACCCCTTTGCCGGCAGCCATTGTATTACTTTGGATGATTCTTTCGTCCTTTGCGGCACATCATTCTCGCTGGTCCAGACGCTCTGTCTTCGCAAATCGACCCAGCGACTTGCCAAACCCGCAGCAAACCTCCTAGTCTGAAGCCATATATTACTGGGAATGCACTGCGTATATTGAAAACGCTCTACTCGGATATACTGGAAGTTCTAAGTCATGGCTAACGGAAATTCAAACGGCGCTCCCGCCGAAACTCGCCGGACGTTGATCACTGCCGTGGTCATTTTCCTGATTATTTTTCTCGCCGCAGGGGCCTACTTTGAGCTCCGGCCCCGCCGCATCCGTATTTCAGTGGTCAAGCCCATGCTGCAGGATGTCTCCAACTCCATCACCACGAATGGAAAAGTCGAGCCTATCCAACTATTCGAACCGCGTTCCCCGCTGGCTGCAACCGTGCAAAAGATCCTGGTCAGCGAAGGCGCGCGGGTGAAGGCTGGCCAGTTGCTCCTTGAACTGGACGACACGCGGGCCCGCAGCCAGATTGCCACCGCTGAAACGCGCCTCAAGACGGCGCAGGCTGCATATTCCAACCTCATTGCCGGAGGCACCTCTCAGCAGTTGATCCTCCGTCAGGCCGAACTACGCAAGGCCACGACCGCGCGCGATAGCGCTCAGAGACAGCTTTCCGCGCTTGAAAACCTTCAGCAGCGCGGAGCTGCCAGCCCCGATGAAGTAGCGGCCGCCCGAGATCGTCTGGCAACCGCGCAGGCAGACCTCGGCCAGTCTCAGTCGCAGGTCCGTTACTCGCCTTCCGAGTTGGGTCGCGTGCAAGCGGAAATCGCAGAAGCCAAAGCTGCCGTCGAACTCGCCCAAGAGGACTTACACAACTGCCACGTCCACGCCCCCTTTGATGGAACCGTATTTTTCCTGCCAGCACGCCTCGGCACTTTTGTAAACGTCGGAGATTTGCTCCTGCAGGAAGCCGATCTCTCGCAGCTACGGGTTCGCGCCTTTGTGGACGAACCCGAGATCGGCCGCCTCGCCATAGGCCAAACTGTCCAAATAGTCTGGGACGCTCTGCCTGGGCGCACTTGGCGGGGCTTTGTCTCAACCCTTCCTTCCACGGTCGTCAGCCGGGGATCCCGCGTTGTCGGCGAGATTCTCTGTACGGTTGACAACTCCGAACGTCTGCTGATGCCCAACATCAACGTGGGTGCCACGATTATTATCAGTAGTAAGGAAAACGCTCTCACCGTGCCACGTGAAGCGGTGCGCGACGAGAATGGCCGCAAGTACGTCTATGTTATCCAGGAAAATCACCTGCGCCGCCGTGAAGTGAAGCTCGGCATCTCCAACTTGACCCGCGTCGAGATCGTCAATGGAATCTCCGCAAACGACATCATTGGAGTGCAGTCCTATAGTCCGTCGCCCATGTCAGATGGCGTCGAAGCAAAAATCGTAGAGAATCCCTCGTAATGAACAAACGCCCAGTGATGAGAGAGAACCGCATCCACGCCTGCCTGCTTCCTTTGGCTGGTTTGCGAATTGGTCTACGAATTATGTGGCTCTTGTTGGCCGGCTGCGTATTGTTTTTGCCCACGGTCGCACAGGCTGCGGACGCCTCTCCCCGCGAGTTGCTTGATGGAGGGCGCATCGATGAGGCACTAAGGTTGCTCACCCCGCAGGCAAATGGCAACAACGCTGCGGCATTCAACTACCTCGGCCGCGCTTACTTCGCCCTGGCAGACTGGGACAATGCCGTGCGCTTCTGCGAGCGCGCCGCCCAACTCGATCCGGCGAATGCTGAATTTCAGCTCTGGCTTGGCCGCAGCTACGGTGAAAAAGCCAATTCCGCCGCTGCCCTCTCCGCTTACTCGCTGGCACGTAAAACGGTAGCTGCCTTTGAAACGGCGCACGCGCTCGATCGCAAGAATCTGCCGATTGCGCGTGACCTTGCAGAGTACTATGCCACCGCGCCCTCCATTGTTGGCGGCGGCAGCGATAAGGCCCTGGCGCTGGCCGCCGAGATTGCCACTGCTCATCCGTCGGATGCCGCATGGATCCGCGCCATGACCGCATCCCATTCCGGCGATTACCAAGGCGCTGAGCGTGAGTACGGCGAATCCCTCCGCATCGATCACAACTCTGCCGCGGCCTATCTCGAACTTGCCCGCTACCTCAGGGGACGCAAGGCCTGGGACCGCTTCCAGGAGGCCGTGGAGCACGCCGTTCAGTCCTCGCGTATCCAACCAATCGACCGTTACGATGCTGCCGAAGTGCTTCTAAAGACTGATCGCAATCTTCCCCTTGCCGCGCAGCAGATGCGCGCCTACATCCAGAGCGGCCACACCCAGGAGGCAGCCCCTCTGTTCCGTGCCCACTTCCTTCTCGGTGAAATTCTGCTCAAGAGCGGAGACACCGCTCAGGCTGCCGCTGAATACCGGGCCTCGCTTGCCCTGGCCAGCTCCTATCGCCCCGCAGCGGATGCTCTCCGCCGCCTGGGTCATCGCTAAGCCCGCGCCTCGCGCCTTTTGCGGAGGAGAACGACCTAATGACGAAAACAAGTTTTATCAAATTACGGACTCCTGTTATCGCCTTGCTGCTCTTCGCCTTCCTGCAACTTACAGAGCTGCCTCTGCGCGCTGAGCCCATCGAGTTCCACCAGGCCATTGAACTCGCTCTGAAGCGCAGCGGCGTCATGCTCGCAGCTTCTGCCGACCGCGCCCGCGCCGCCCAGCGTTATCGCGCCGAGCGCTACGCCTACATTCCAACCGTGGTCTTCGGCTCCGGCCTCGGTTATAGCTTTGGACAGCCCGTAGCGATCGCCGGACAGGCTCCTTCGTTGTTCAATGTTACACACACGCAAACCCTGCTCAACTTCGCCGTCCACGATTCCATCAGGGCCGCACACAGCGACTCCATTGCCGCCGATATCGGCTACGCGGACCAAACCGGGCAGGTCATACTCGACACTTCCCTGCTCTACATCGAGCTAGATAACTCCGAGCAAAGACTGGCCGTTGCCCGGCAGCAGAAGCAGGCCGTCGACCGCGCGCTCTACATCGCCCAGCAGCGTCAGCAGGAGGGCATCGCCAGCCTGCTCGACAGCAAACGCGCCGAGCTCGATGCTGCCCGCGTGGATCTCGGCATCCTTGAACTTGAAACCTCGGTGGACGTTCTTCGGGAACGCCTCGGCCGCGCCATTGGCCGCTCTCCCTCGGAACTTGCAACCGTGAGCGCATCCATTCCAGCCGCTCCGCCGTTGCCTGCGGAAGACGACCTGGCTTCGACCGCGCTTGCCAACTCCGGCAGCGTTCGCATTGCCGACGAGCACGTCCGCGCCGCGAAACTACGGGCCCGCGCCGAGCACAGGGTCAATTATCCTTCGGTTGACTTTGCCGGACAGTTCGCGGAGTTGTCCACCTTCAACAACTACGAGCAGTACTACAAGAGTTTTTCGCGGCATAACTACAGCTTCGGGCTCAACGTCCGCATACCCATCATGAACTTCAGCCAGAACGCCCGCGCCGCCGCCGCTGACGCTGACGCCATGCACGCGGAAGCCGACGCTCAAACCGTGCGCGATAAGGTAGCTGCAGACACCGTCCGCGCCCAACACACGATTCAACATTTGCAAGCCTCCATCAAGGTTGCACGCTTGGAGTATGAAGTCGCCCAGGCCAATATCGACGCTGTACAGCTTCAGATACAAAGGGGCAAAGCGAACGCCCACGATCAGGAATTGGCCCGCGCCGATATCGCCAATAAGCAGGCTGCCCTGTTAAAGAGCCAGTTCGAGTTCCTCCGCGCCCAGATTCAGCTCCTCCGTCAAACCGGCGAACTTAGTAACTGGGCTCTCGGAACCAAAACCATTCCATAGCGTGGAGCGATAAGAAATGCCTGGCGATCAAGAATGGAGCAAGAAAACTCGCGGGTGGGTGGCCTATATTCGCCCTCTTTTGGATAATGTGGGAATGCAACTGCCTACACTGCCGCTGGGACGGTATTGCTCATGGAGTTGCTGGTCTTTCGCTATCGCCTGTCATTCAGGAAATGTGCTTTGACGCCTCGTAAGTATCTGGTCTTGCTTTCGGTCGTAGTCTTCGGATCCATCGGAGACACCATGCTGGCGCGCGGCATGAAAGACGTTGGTGCCATCGACGTCCACCACCTTGTTCATGTTTTCGCAGCTCTCTCCAATCCCTGGGTCATCTTCGGAATCTTCTGCCTGCTGGGCTTCATGTCCAGTTACATGACCGCGCTCTCTTTTGCCGATCTCACCTACGTCCTTCCCGCCACTGCCTTGGGATACGTATTCATGGCATTGCTCTCGCGCTTCTGGCTGCACGAGCACATCAGCCTGCAACGCTGGGCCGGGATTGCGCTGATCACCGCAGGCGTAGGACTCGTCGCCGGGGGGCCGTCCCGCACCGAACACCCACCCGCCGCCGTCTCCGGCCCTAAAGCCGCTCAGGGGCAAGGATGAGAAACCTCTATACCTGGATCTGCATATTTTCCGTGGTATGTTCGGCTGCCACAGGGGACGTTTTCATCGCTCTCGCCATGCGCCGTATTGGCGACCTGGGGCTCTTCCGACGCAAACATGGCTTTTTTGCCATGATGACGCGAGTCCTTTCGAGCGGGGCGCTATTCGCTGGAATCTTCTTCATGGCCATGGCCTTCTTCAGCAATCTCGTCGGACTCTCCTGGGCGGACCTCAGCCTGATGGGGCCGGCTTCCGCCGCTCTCACCTTTGTCACCAATGCGATTGGCGCCAAGTTCTTCCTTCACGAAAACGTGGACAAGCGCCGTTGGCTCGCCACCCTCTTCGTCTGCTGCGGAGTCCTCCTGCTCACCCGCTCCTGACTTCCAGAGATATGTCTGGCACCGGACATCTGCCGTAGTTAGTGTTAGTTAGCAGGTGCGGGCATCTGTTTATTGAATGCTCCCAAATTGGTCCGAACTTTGAAAACCTCGGATTATTTCCTTGCGAATTCGCAAATTTCTGGAAGATGATTTCGGTTGGTCAGCTCTACAAGGAGAATTTCCATGCGAGTCAAAATTGCAATTGTTCTGGCGATTCTGCTGGTGTTCAGCTTTTCGGCTTCTGCACAAACCGGTACCGTGTTCGCCGGCTACTCCTACACGAATGTTGATACCAACGGGTCCACTGATCGCTTGAATATGAACGGCTGGGAGGCAGGGGCCTCCTACAACCTGAACAAGATGTTTGCGGCCGAGGGCGCTGTGGCCGGCGCCTACAAGAACAACGCGTTCAATATGGACGGAGTCGGCATAGACGCAAAAGTCTATACTTACCTGTTCGGCCCCAGAGTGAACCTGGGCCCCTATGCATTTGCCCACTTCCTTGTTGGCGGCGCCCATTTCACGCAATCAGCGACTGTTTCCGGTGTGAATGTGTCCAACTCCGACAACAGCTTTGCCATGGCGATTGGCGGCGGGGCTCAGATTAAAGTTGCGCGCCACGTCGCGGTCCGGACTACCTTTGACTTCGTCCCTACCTATTTTTACTCCGATACACAGAAGAACATTCGCATCGGCGTGGGTTTGGCTTATCTGTTCGGCCATGATCACTACGCCAGGAAATAGCTGACACCTCGCCTGGACCCGGCCTTACCAGCCGGGTCTTTTTATTGGTCTGCGCCCGGCAGCCAATCACCGCACCGCCGCATGAATTTGCAGCCATGGAACATCGAGAAACATTAGATTTGGATGCGGGAACCACCACTTTGTCATACACTAGAGAGCAATGGCCGCTGAAAACTCGTTCGACATCGTTAGCAACGTGGACCTGCCGGAAGTCTCCAATGCCATCCAGCAGGCGCTCAAGGAAATTCATCAGCGTTACGACCTGAAGGCCTCGCACTCCGACATTCAGTTTGACGGCAAAGACGAGATTGTCCTCACCTCCGCCGATGAATATAAGCTCAAGGCCGTCACCGACGTCCTGCAGTCCAAGTTCGTCAAGCGGGGAGTCTCCCTCAAGTCGCTGGATTACGGGAAGATAGAGCCCGCCGCCAGTTCCACCGTCCGGCAAAAAGTAAAGCTCCAGCAGGGGATTGCCATCGAAAAAGCCCGTGAGATCGTCAAGACCATCAAGGATTCCAAGAAGAAGGTGCAAGCCTCGATCAATGGAGATATCGTCCGGGTCACGGGAAAAGATCGCGACAGCCTCCAAGAGATCATAGCCTTGCTGCGCCAGACTGATTTTGGCATCGATATGCAGTTTACGAATTATCGCAACAATTAGTTGACTGGCCATGGAAGCCGGGACCCACACAAATTCAACTGCTTCCAGCCGACTCCAATCGAACTATGTTAGGGTTCAATCTTGAGCAGCTTGACATTAGCTACGGGCAAACAGATATTCGACCTACTCCGTGAGGACCTGGATGCAATCGAACGTGAGTTCGGGGGCTACAGCGTGTCGAACGTACAGGCCATCACTGAAATTGGCGAATACCTCCGTCAAGGCGGCGGAAAACGCCTCCGGCCGGCACTCCTGCTGCTCGCCGCTAAAATGCTCAATTACAAGGGACGGGGAGCAATCCGTCTCGGGACCGTCGTCGAGATCATTCACACCGCAACGCTCGTGCATGACGACATCATCGACGCCGCCGAGGTCCGTCGCGGACGCCCTTCACCCAACACCATCTGGGGCAACCCCAAGTGCGTGCTTGCCGGCGATTGGCTCTACATGCAGGCCTTTCAGATTTCGCTTGAGGAGCGCAACCTCCACGTCCTCGATCTGCTAACGGAACTCACCAAGCAAATGGTCGAGGGCGAACTCCTCCAGATTGAAAAGCTCGGGTCGTTGATCTCCCGCGACAGCCACCTAGACCTCATCGACCGCAAGACAGCCTGCCTCTTCGCGGTTTGTATGCAGCTCGGCGGAGTTCTGGGCGGAGCTCCAGAGAAGCAGCAACTGCTCCTGCGCGAATACGGACGCTCCGTTGGCATGGCCTTCCAGATCACCGACGATGTTCTCGACCTCACGGCCTCCGAGACGGTTCTCGGCAAGCCCGTTGCCAGCGATCTGCGAGAGGGCAAAGCCACTCTCGCTGTGATTCACGCGCTTGAACGCTGCACCTCGGGCGAACGCGCGCAGATTCAGGCAGTCCTCGAACAGCGTGCCTTCAACGGCGTCACCCATCAGGACATTCTCGCCATCCTGGACCGCTATGATTCCATCAACGCCGCAAACCGGGAAGCCGCCGCCTTCGCCCAGCACGCCGTGGCACAGATGCAGAGTTTCCCGGATAACGACTTCAAACGCGCCCTTCTCTGGCTGCCGCAATTCGTGGTATCGCGCAAGAAGTAGCAAGCTCCGAGCCGTTATCGTTGCCATCCCGATCTTGTGTGGCCCAATAAAAAACGAGGCATCAGCCCCGTTTTTGGATACTTCTTCGACGTATTTCTACTGTCCTGTCCCGGAAAACACAACGGCAACGGTCTTCAGCAGAATCTTCACGTCGAGCCATAAACTCCAATTCTCGACATAGTAGGTATCCAAAGCAAAATACGCTTCCGCCGAGGGATTCTTTCGCGCCGTAACCTGCCAGAGACCGGTAATTCCCGGCACGGCTTCCACGCGTCGCCGCTGCTCTTTGGTGTAACGGGCATATTCGCTGGTCAAGCACGGACGTGGTCCTACAATGCTCATCTGACCCGTAAGCACGCTGAAGAACTGCGGCAACTCGTCGAGGCTGTAGCGGCGTAGAATCCGCCCCATTCGCGTCACCCGGGGATCGTTCGACATCTTAAAGAGATTGCCACGACGCTCATTCAGGTGCAGCAAAGCACCCCGCAGTGAGTCTGCGTCCTTCACCATGGTCCTGAACTTCAGGAAACGAAATCTCCTGCCATTCCTGCCGATCCGCTCGGAAACATAGAGAACCGGACCTTCGGAATCAAGCTTCACTATAATTGCGATCAGCAACAGAACAGGGCAGATAAACACCAGGGCCAGCATAGAGAAGAAAATATCAAATCCGCGTTTAGCGATCTTTTCAAACCGAAAGGTCGCCGACCGTTCAATACTACCGAGCGACGAGTTTTGCCGTAAATCTCGCGAAGATGCAAAGCTTCCCACTAATATCTCCAGAAACCCGGAATTTCAGCTACGGAGACTCGGACCACACAGCCAATGCTGCTTACTGGCAGGCAGAGCAATTGCATTCGCCCTCAATGGAACGCGAACAAAACCTGCGGAACATGGCAGATGAGCCGAGCTGGTTCGCTCTGCCAAATTCCGCGCGGAACACTACTTAAATATGGGTTCAGAGTAGCATGGAACAGCAACTCTGAACCAGATTCATTCACGCAAAAAATTCTTACATTTTTCTAATGAAGGTCTCCGGTTCATTCAGGCTCCAATTTGCATCTATATCTTTCTATCCGTAATTCCTTTGGGGCACATCCGAACATGTATGTCACACGAGCTATGCCTCACATCGTCATCATAGGAGCAGGTTTCGCAGGACTCTACGCCGCGATTTCCCTGGCCAAAGCCGATGTGCGGATTACGATTGCCGACAGCCGGAATCATCATACGTTTCAGCCTCTCCTCTATCAGGTTGCCACCGCTGCGCTTTCGCCCGGAGAGATTGCTTACCCGATCCGCCACATTTTCAGAGACGAAGAAAACGTCTCGGTGCTCCTGGCTAAGGCCACGGGTTTTAACCTCCGGCAGCGAAAGGTTCTGCTCGATAACGACGAGATTTCCTATGACTACCTGATCGTCGCCGCCGGGGCTACCCATGCCTACTTCGGACATCCGGAGTGGGCCGCCTACGCTCCGGGACTGAAGACCGTGGAAGACGCCACGGAAATCCGCCGCCGCATGTTGCTGGCGTTTGAACTTGCCGAGCGTCGGGCTCACCTCAATCATCAGCCCGAGCCGATCTCCTTCGTGGTCGTGGGAGGAGGGCCGACCGGAGTTGAATTGGCGGGCGCACTCGCTGAGATAGCCCAGCGGGTTCTAGCCTCGGATTTCCGCTCTATCGACCCGCGAAGCACACAAGTCTTTCTCATCGAAGCCGGACCAAGAATTCTTCCCTCGTTTCCCGAGAATCTCTCTGCCTCCGCTGCCCAGCAATTGAAGAAGCTCGGGGTTGAAGTGATGACGGGCACAACGGTCACCGGCATCGACGAAACACACGTACATTTTCGAAGCAAGTCCCTCCCTGCCTCAGTTGTGTTATGGGCCGCCGGAGTCTCAGCCTCACCGCTCGGTAAGTCGCTGGGAGCGCCGACCGACCGCGCGGGCCGGGTTCAGGTCCAACCCGATCTGACTATCCCCGGCCATCCTGAGGTCTTTGTGGTGGGTGATCTGGCCTCTATTCTCCAGCAGAACGGAAAACCGGTTCCGGGCGTCGCACCCAGCGCCATCCAGATGGGACGGTTCGCCGCCGCCACGATCATCGGCGACCTCCACGGGAAACCTCGCGAAGCCTTCCATTACAACGACAAGGGCAGCCTTGCGACTATTGGCCGCTCTGCCGCCATAGCCGAGGTAAAGGGCTTCAAAATGTCAGGCTTCACTGCGTGGCTCACCTGGCTTTTAGTCCACGTACTCTTCCTGATCGGTTTCCGTAACCGCATACAGGTTCTATGGGAGTGGTTCTGGGCCTATATCACGTTCTCGCGAGGAGCCCGCCTGATTACCGGACAGAGCCGTTCCATCGTCCCGATTGAATCTGGCGCGCTTGAGGAGCGGAGCCCCGTGGAATCGGATATTCCGCGCCGCAAAACTGGCTGATAACGCAAAACGCGCCTCGGTTGAGGCGCGTTTCCAAATCTGTTGTAGGGATTAAGTTACAACTTTTCGTAGAACTCGCAGGCCGAGCAGGAAATAAATACGCCGCCCGGGACGTTGCGCTCGCGATCTTTCACTCGCTTCACCAACCGGGTGGGCTTGCCGCACTTCGGACAGTTGGTGCTCTTCGAGGTGTCCATTACTTTCTTGCGATCGCCTGTTTTTGCAATCTTAGCCATTTCTGTAAACTCCTATCAGGGCCGGCGCTAGGCTCGGCGGAATTGCTCTGGCGGGGCATGGGACATCGCACAGTGGAACTTGCGCGTGCTTCTGCCCTAGAACCACCCAGGAAGCTTTCGCTTGCACCGGAACCCACGGTGGCGGGACGTGCCTGACAACTAAGCACCGACGCACAACAAACTTGTCGGGCCACCGGGTAGCCTTTTGATTGTACATCACTAAGCTGTATTCTGCGGAAGCAGTGACATTGGGCGGAGGAACGAAGATGGAAGACCTACGTTATCCGATCGGGAAGTTCGACCGGAGCCGGGGACCGAATACGCCGGAAGAGCGCAAGAAACTGATCGACACCATTGCCGAGGTTCCGGAACGCTTGAAACAGGCGGTTACCGGCCTGAATGGAAAGCAACTCGATACACCCTATCGAGAGGGTGGATGGACGGTGAGGCAGGTTACACATCACCTCGCTGACAGCCACATGAATGCCTATGTCCGGTACAAGCTGGCCCTTACTGAAGACAATCCCACCATAAAGCCTTATAACCAAAGCGCCTGGGCCGAACTGGCTGACAGCCGCGTCACCCCAATCGACGTTAGCCTAGCGCTGGTGGACAATCTACACGCCCGTTGGGTTGTGTTGCTGCGCAGCCTGAAACCCGAACACTGGGAGCGGAAGCTGACCCATCCGGAAGCGGGCCTGATGTCTCTCGACCTGATGCTCGGCACCTATGCTTGGCACGGCAGGCACCATGTCGCCCACATCACGGAGCTACGCAAGCGGAGTCAATGGTAGGAGCCGATTGAACCTGTGTGCATGATGCCCTGTGTCCCACGGGTTCGAACTCCCGTTAGCACGTACGCCGTTGCACGTTTCGTGATTGTGATTGATGGGACGATCTACTTCTCACTAATGGGTAACAGCGAGAATATCCCGACACAAGGGAGGCGGTCGTGTACTCAGTTCACGGTGAAGGCCGTTCCGCGAACGGCCTTCACAGCCCTCGCGTCAGACCGTGATCATTCGCGTGTCGCCCGGCTTCATGACCGTCACCTTTATGCCCGGAGCGATTTGTGCCATCGCACGACGGAATTCCTCACCGGCCTCGATGCCACGCACCAATGGATTGTGTGCGTAATGCACGGGAATCGCGTGTGAGACGCCCATCCACTGGCACGCGCGAGCGGCGTCTTCCGGCCCCATCGTGAAGGGGCCATCTCCCGCGCATAGGATCGCGAGATTGGGTTGGTAACGCTCGCCAAGCGTCTTCATTTCCCCAAAGAGGTCGGTGTCACCACTCAGGTAGACACGCATGCCGCCAATATCCAACATGAACCCTGCGGCAGGATAACCGGAAAGGTTTGAGTGAACGGCAGGCACCAGATGTGCGGTCATGGCGCCGTGCTTCGAAGTTCCGCCAAAGTTCATTCCCGCGCCGCCATTGACCACCACCTTGGCTGGGTCCAGACCAGCTTTCTTGAATTCAGGCACGAGTCCATTGCGCATGAGGTCGCTCTGGCCAGTTGTCTTGACCGGCAGGCCTGCGTCAACGAGCCCTTTCAGCATCTCGAAATAGTCGCCCATGTGATCACCATGGTCGTGCGTGAGTAGCACGAACACCGCATCCGGTTTCTTGCCGGCGACGTACTGGACGAAGCCTGCCTTAGTCGCGTATTCAGGCGGCTTCTCTACGGAGAATCGGCTCCAACCCGTGTTATTCCAGATCCAAGCATCGCAGTAGGCAATCTGCTTATAATCCGGTGTGGCAAGTTCGGCGACGCCTCCTCCAAGCCACCGAACCGAGATACGCCCTCCGGTAAGGCGCCCGCTGTGTTTTACTCCGGTTTGTGCCGCCGTGGCGAATCCGCCGAGAGCCATGGCGCCGCCAAGAACCAGCATGCCGCGCAAAACCGTGCGCCGTCCGAGATCTACGGTCAGAGGCTCGACCCGCACTCCTTCTGCACCGTCTGCTTTCCTCATTTGTTACCTCCTCTGTGAGCGCGAAACCGATTGAGCATATATCATCATTCACCGTCACTTCTAGTATGCAAGTTCAGATTGCTCTGCCATGCGGTGCAAATGGACCCGGGCATAATAGCCACTACCACCGCAGGAATCTTTCTCATGGATGTTACTCCTACCGATTAGCTGGCAATGCGACACGGCAGTAATACTACTCAGTGCTAACTGTGTCCAAGATATTGGACAAAACAGATCAAGTGACTCAAGAACAGTGTTAACAATCCCCATCCGCCAAAAGAAGGCAGATATGGGCTACCTGTGACAATACTGGACGCTAACAAGCGATTCTCCGTGGATTGTTGCTAATCCACAACTGTCCGACCACTCGCGGTAGCGTATTATTGACCTGCGGATTCCCGCTTTGATACTGTCAGGCGTTCGCGCGGGCTCAATATGGGCCCCGCATGATGGTGGCACTCTATGGCACTCAAGTTCCGCGGTGTTGATTTCCTCGAATTCGACTCCCTCCTGACGGAAGAAGAACTTTTGGTGCGCAGTACGGCGCGCCAATTCGTTGATGACAACGTTATCCCAATCATTGAAGAATGCAGTCGTGAAGGCCGGTTCCCCCGTGAGCTGGTTGCGCCGATGGGCGAGCTCGGCTTTTTCGGCGCCACCATTGAGGGCTATGGCTGCGCCGGAATGGGAAACGTGGAGTACGGTCTCGTAATGCAGGAGATGGAGCGCGGCGACAGCGGTTTGCGCTCGTTTGTAAGCGTGCAGAGCGGCCTGGTGATGTACCCGATTTACACATTCGGCAGCGAAGAGCAGAAGCAGCGCTGGCTCCCGGCTATGGCCAAGGGAGAAAAGCTCGGGTGCTTTGGGCTGACCGAACCTGATGCCGGCTCCAATCCGGATGCCATGCGCACCCGCGCCGTGGCCAGTGGCGATGATTACGTGCTCAACGGCGAAAAGATGTGGATCACCTCCGGCTCCATTGCCGACGTGGCCGTGGTCTGGGCAAAGAGCGAGGAACACGGCGGCCAGGTTCGCGGATTTCTCGTTGAGACCGACCGTCCCGGCTTCGTTGCCAGGGACATACATGGAAAATGGTCGTTGCGCGCCTCCGTTACCTCGTCTCTTTCCCTGCAGGACGTGCGGATTCCAAAGGAAAACCTGCTGCCAAAGACCTCGGGGCTGAAATCTGCGCTGATGTGTTTGAACCAGGCCCGATACGGCATCGCCTGGGGAGCGATTGGCGCGGCGATGGCGTGCTACGACACAGCTCTGCAATATTCGAAATTTCGCAAGCAATTCCACGAGCAGCCCATTGCATCCCATCAACTCGTACAGGAGAAGTTGGTTTGGATGATCACTGAAATCAGCAAAGCTCAACTGTTGGCCCTCCAGGTGGGCCGGCTGAAAGACAAAGCGCAGGTCAAGCACTTCCACATTTCGATGGCAAAGCGCAACAACGTATGGATGGCCCTGGAATGTGCCCGCATGGCGCGCGACATTCTCGGGGCAAACGGAATCGCGGATGAGTATCCCGTCTTCCGTCACATGGCAAATCTGGAGTCGGTGAAAACCTACGAAGGTACGCATGACGTTCACACGTTAATTATCGGGACGGCAATAACAGGTATTGACGCGTTCTGAATTGAGTAGCACAATCAGCCCCGCTGAACTACAAACGGGGCTGACGTTTTTCCGAGGGCATAATTCCGCAAAACGGCACAAGGCCAGATGCACGTACGTAACAGAGCCGCGGCCGTAGGAATCAGGAGCGATCATGGCAACACAGTTTCAAAGTAAACAGGTTCATCTGGAAGACAATATCCAATCGAACCTGGAATCGGATCTCGCACTGGAATTGTTGCGAGTGGTTGAGGCGGCAGCAATCGCTTCAGCTCGACAAATGGGAACCGGCGACCGCAAGAAGGCCGATCAGGTCGCGACGGAAACCATGCGCCGCGTCATGGATACGGTCCCCATGCGCGGGACCATCGTGATTGGCGAAGGCGAGCGAGACGAAGCTCCCATGCTATACATCGGAGAGAAGGTCGGACGAGCCCCGAAGGACGGAATCATATATCCGGAAGTGGACATCGCGGTAGATCCTCTGGAGGGCACCAACCTGACCGCTACCGGCGCACCGGGATCCATCTGCGTGTTGGCCGCCAGCGAACACGGCGGTTTGCTGCACGCCCCGGACTGCTACATGGAAAAGATCGTGGTTGGCCCAGCCTGCAGGGGTGCAGTGGACCTCGACGCACCTACTGCGGTCAATCTCCGGATGATTGCAAAGGCCCTGGATCGCGACGTTGAAGACTTGGTGATCATCGTGCTCGATCGTCCGCGCCACGAGACTCTGATCAACGAAATCCGCAGGGCGGGCGCCCGCATCAAGCTGATCGGCGATGGCGATCTGGCTCCCGGAATTGCCGCTGCCGTACGCGGCGCGGGCGTTCATGCCGTCATGGGTACGGGTGGCGCTCCGGAAGGCGTGATTACCGCAGCCGCCATGCGCTGCCTGAACGGCTACATGGTGGGCCGGTTGACCGGCTACACCGATGAACAACGCGAACGCATGACCCAGTATGGAATTTCCGACATTCACAAGACCTACACCGCCGATGAACTTGCGCCCGGCGAGAACATCATCTTTACCGCAACGGCCGTAACCGACGGCCCTCTGATGCAGGGAGTACGATTCTTCGGTGAGGGCGTACGCACCTCGTCGATGGTGATGAAGATGGCCTCGCGCAAGATTCGCTTTGTGGAAGGCATTCACCTGGAACCGGGCAAGGAAGTCAACGTCCGATTTTAGTTGAGTTGGCAAACGGCAATGCATGGGGGCACGGCTCAGGCCATGCCCCTCTTGCTTGTCTTCAAGACAGGCGCCGCTATTGCGGCAAGACGGTGATAATGTTCAAACGCGCCAGCCCGTTGATGACGAACTGCACCGCGATCGCCGTCAGCATCAGGCCCATGATCCGCATCATGATTCGGATTCCCGTCTCTCCCATGCGCCTTCGCACGCGGTCTGCCGAAGCTAGGATCAGGAAGCTGGCAAGGGCCGTAACCGCGATCGCAACGAAGATGGGGATCGAGTGTCTCCATGTGGGCGAGGCCCCCATCAACACCATGACGGTTGAAATCGCTCCTGGTCCGGCCAGCAGGGGAATTCCCAGGGGCGTGATGCCTACATCCTCCTTCTGAGCTCCCTCCTCGGTTTCGCTCGCGCCCTCTTGCGTGGAGCGGCGCGCCTGGAGCATTTCCAGACCGATCAAGAGCAGAATAAGGCCACCGGCGATTTCAAAGGCAGCCAGCGTTATACCGAACAGCTTGAAGATGAACGATCCCGCCAGCGCGAAGAGAGTGAGAACGATGAAACAGGTCCAGGCGGCACGGGCTGCCATACGCCGTCGTGACTTGGAATCCGCGCGATCGGTCATGGCAAGGAAAGAAGGGATCGCGGCGAACGGATCGACCAGGAAGAAGATCGAGCTGAATGCAACAAACGAAAACTCGGTCAGCGAGTTGAGAAATGAATGGATAGTCGCGGTTTCCAATGGAATGAACATACGATCTTGCCCTGTCCCGGTATTAGCCTACACGATGATGGTAACTTCCAAAGCTGCGCATCGCCGTTGCACAGGCCGGCATGGAAGCGTTGCCGCTATTCGCTGAATTGATATGGCCGGCGGAGATGCTTGCGCGCCGCCGAGTATGACTCCCCCTGGCGCCCCGCGGCAATTACCTTGCGATAGCGGGCAATGGCCTGATTACGCTGCCCCAGCGTGTCATACATTTCTCCGGCGGCGACCTCGGCCCGGTCTGTCAGTGCGGGCTCGGCATCCTTGCACGTCGCGACGATATCGAAGGCGCTGGCCGCCTGCTCGTACTCACGCTGTCCCCGCAGGGAAACGCCTAGACCCCATGCCGCAAGTTCCGGCTGGAAAGTCGAAAACTTCCCTTCCCGTCCTTTTTCCAAGACGAGACGATACTGTGCGATGGCCTCACGGCCATGACCGGCTGCGTTGAGCAGGTGCGCGTACTCGACGGCCAGCAGAAAATTCCTGGGATACCGACGCGATATCCGGTTCACTAGTTCCAGCGCTTCCGGGTAGCGCTGCTCGCGCCGCAGAAACAGGCTGAGCGCCAGGGCAGCGTCAACACTCGACGTGCCATGCGAGCGGCTTACCTCGCGCAGATATTCGAGCCCCTTCTTGCGATTCCCTTTGACCCCCACCAGCGCTACTGCCGCGCGTCCGGCCCAGTTCAGCGACCCGATGATGTAGTTGTGGATTCCGACCGTCATCTTGGCGTCGACATAGCCTGGGTTTAGTTCAAGCACGCGCTCGTGATCGCGCCGCGCGGCCAGCGCAGCGCGGATTGCAGGCAACCAGGATTTCTCCGCCATGCCCATGTACATCGAGCGAAATCCGCTTGCGACTCCGCGCGCATACAGAGCATCCGTGTCGTTGGGATTCTTTTGCAAACGCGCATTGCAGAGGGATTCGACGCGCGCAACCAGGTCGAAAATTCGTTTTTGCGCGGCCAAATCCAAGGGCAGTCTGGCTTTGCTGGTGAGAAAGCTGTCACTCGAATAAGTTTCGGTATTGAGGGCTCCGATGCGGTTCAATTCCTTGAACACCTCGGCCGCCAGCAGGTAGTTTGAGGTAAACGGATCGTCCGGAAATTCTCCATGGAGTTTCGAAAAATCACGGATCGCAGGACCGTAATCCATGTTGTAAAGCTCATTGAAGCCGCGGGCTGCGAGCGCATTATTGCCGGGGTTAATGGAACCCGGAACGCTTTGCGCCCGGTATGCGTACGCGCAGGTACAAAAACAAGCGGTGGCGAGAAAAAGGACGACGGTAATTCGGATCTGACTCATGCGGCTAAGACGAGTCTAAACCGAAGCGCGCTTCTTTTCACGTTGCGATCACGATTCAGATCCCTCGCCGCAAAGCGCATTTCCCACTTCGACCGGGCAGAAAGCGCCCAGCAGCGGGAGATAGAGGGCGCACCTCATGGGACGCGGATCAAAAGCATGCAGCACTCGCACGTAGCGCTGCATATCCGGACGATACTTATCGACCTGCATTCGCACGAAGCGGCTCTGGTCTCCGCCCAATTGCTCGGTAATCTTGTAGTCGATCAGCCAGCGCTTGCCGTCTTCGATGAAGGTGCGATCCACGCGCACGTGCTCCAACCGACCTTCAATCGCCGCCGTTACCGCAAACTCGCTGCGATGTTCCAGGTGCGGCGACAGCAGCCAGAGGCCACGCTCATCGCTTAGTGTTTTGTTGAGCGCCTCGTATACCCTGGCGATTCCCTGCTCCAGTTCGCCACGCATCACTCCCGCGCGCAACAGCGCCGCTGCAATCGCAGGACGCGCCGAGGTCAGGCGTGCCACATCCCAAAGCGCCGGTCCCTCAAGGGCAATGCGCTGCAAAAAACTATGGGCAACTACTCCAATGCGCGGCAGCAGATCGCCGACCCACTGGAAACGATGTTCCTCCTCGGAAATCGTGCGTAGTGGGGCGCTCCACTGCAGAGCCTCGGGAACGGCGGGCGGGGTAAACGTCAAGGGCAAGCGGCGGAGCAACAACTCCGGTCTGGATTTTTCTTCCACTGCCGTGCCGCTCTCCAACGCCTCGGGGGGCGCAAATTTCTGCTGCATTTCGGGCACGTCCCAGAGCAGGCGCAGCATGGAATTCGCATCAGGCTTGCCATCGGGCACCGCAGCCGAAAGATACAGCCGCTTTCGAGCCCGGGTGGCGGCAACGTAGAAGAGCCGCTTCAGCTCTTCGCGCGAACAATCGCTGACAATGTCGCGCAGATAGCCTTCGATGGTAGGCGACTTGCGATCCCTATTACCCGGAGCCTCCATTGGCCCAAGCAACAAGAACTCGTTGTCTCCACGCCGCCGCAGACGCCAATAGAGCAGGCTCTTATCGTCCTGCCGGGAGCGGCGCTCAAGGGCGGGTAAAAAGACTACGTCCCACTCCAGGCCCTTCGCCTGGTGAATGGGCATGATCTCCACGCGAATACCGCTGCGATGATCGGCAGGCGCAAAAAGCTCGCCCAACTTCTTCGCAAAGTTGGCCGGGTCGCGCAGCAAACCTGCTGAAGATTGCTCGTCCAGCAAAGTGAAATATGCCTCGGAATCGCGTACTCCCTGCTCCCTGTCAGTCAGGCACGCCGGACCCCCAAGCCGAAGCCAAATCCTCTCGACCAGCGCTCGTAGCGACCCACGCCCTCTCCGTGCGACTCCATCCTCCAGCACCGGAACGCACCTGGCCAGCGCGGCGCGAGCTGAATCGGAAATCCGCTCTCCGCGTTCGCGCAGGAGTTCGAGCACCGTCGAGCGATCATCTCCCCGGCAAAGCTCGAGTAAGTCAGCCAGCGCCAATCCGCACCATGGCGCGCGCAACACGGCGAGCCACGCAGTTCGGTCGGCAAGATCCGTCAACGCCGCACGCAACGCCTCCAGATCACGCACCAACGGACGACTCGCGAGCCGGTCCGTCTTCACCGCCCGATAGTCGATTCGCGCCGCACGCAGCGCCTCCACTAACTCCGGCAGATGAGTTCGCGAGCGCACCAGCACAGCGATGGTTGAAGGTTTCTCATCAGCGCCGGTCGGGAGATCCAATTCGCGCCGAATGCACTCCGCCAGATGCTTTGCTTCGCCTGTGCGGTCGCCTTTGGCAAAGCCTTTCATCTGCACCGCTGTTCCATCGAGGCCCCCGCGCGACGGTTCGGCAGCCGCATACAGGACCGCGTTGGTCAGGTCGCTCTCGTCGCGGAGAATGAACGGGAAGACGTGATTGAACCACTCGACCAGATGCTGTTGCGAGCGGAAGTTCTGGCTGAGCTGGCCAAAGGTATGCTGGTGTCCTCCGATGCCTTCGGCACGCGCCTGCTGGTAGATCGCCACATCGGCCTGCCGAAATGCGTAGATCGATTGCATCGGATCGCCAACGCAAAATGTGGAACACTGCTCGTCCATCTCCCAAGTGCCCAGCAACCGGGAGAGCAGTTCAATCTGCACGCTGTTTGTGTCCTGAAATTCATCCACCAAAATATGGCGGATTCGATATCCCAGTTGTAGCCCTAACTCCGTGGGGTCACCCGTCTTCCCAATGGCGTCAAGGGCACGTTGCGCGTACTCGGCAAAGTCGATGGTGGCCTGCTCTGCAAAAACAATCTTAAGGTTGGCAGCAGCCAGCGGTAGCACTTCCAGCACCGCACGCATGAACTCCCACTGCCCCTCCGTGTAATGAGGATCGGGCAATCGCCGAATGCGGTTCAGCGCCTCGCAGAGTTCTTCCGCGCCGGGCACCAGCGCAAGTTCCGCAAGAAATTCAATGCAGCGCTTGCGTCGAGCCTTCTGCTCAAGCGTCCCTGAAGGGAAACCATTGTTAACATTTACCGTCTTGCGCAGAGCTGGCTTACTACGGTCCGCGACCAGCAAGAAATCAGAGATCCCGCGCCAGGTTGCCAGATGAATTGCGCTGCTTGCGGGCCATTTGGCGATGCCAATCGGCTCGGATGAAAGCATGGGAATTACTTCGGCACTGGCGGCAATCGATTCGACGACGGGCGCTGGTGCAGTAATCTCTTCCGCCAACTGGCTCGCGGAGTAGTTCATGTGAGCGAGGATTTCCGTCCTATGCTCGGCGGTCAATATTTCATGAACACTTTTGTAAATGAGTCCCAGTTCTTCGGTCACCGCCAGGACCAGGACCCCTTCCAACCGTCCCCTGAGCCGCTTCCGCTGCGCAACGTCGAAGTCATCCGAGCGCCCCAGAAAGTGCAGCCATTGGTCGCGCCGCGCCAGCATCGCAGCCAGCAGGTTGCGCGCGCCGCGCACGTCGTTATCCAGATGAGCCAGCAAAGCCGCCACCGAATTGCCCCGCGTTCCCGGCTCCGCAAGACAATCGATGACCCGCTGCGCCGCCAGTTCGTAGAGAGGCTGCGCGTCGTCCGTGACCTCGGCGGCTCCTCCCAGCAATCCCTTGAGTGGCGCGCGTTGCGCCACCGCCTCACAAAAGGAATCGAGCGTGCGAACCTGCAATCGCGCCGGATGATCGAGAATATTCCAGTCCAGCGCATTCGAAGTTTCCAGAGCCGCGCGCGCCAACCCCAGCGACTTCCGCTCATGCTCCGGGCGTCGCTGGATTTCGTCGGCGCTCAGTTTTTCCGCGTCCAGCAGGGCGCGAAGAATGCGGTCGCGCATCTCTGCCGCAGCCCTTCGCGTGAACGTAATCGCCAGCACGGATTCCGGCTGCTCAACCCTGGCGAGGCAGGCGAGAAATCGCTGCATCAGCAATTCAGTTTTGCCGGAGCCGGCAGGAGCCTGCAGCATCCAGGACTGTTGCACGTTCAGGACATCTTCGCGGATACCTGCGTCCGAGGGCACGGCGCGCGGAGTAAGACTACTCATCGTGTGCCTCCGCTTGGTCTTCTTCATCGTCCGTCAGTTCGCCAATGCGGCACAATGAAGCGAGATGGCAATGCTCGCAACTCGATCCACTCTTTCCCGGAGGAATCTTGGGATCAACCGCGGCATCGCCTTGTACGAACGACGAGGCGATCCGTTCCAACTCTTCAACCCATCGCACGGTGTACTCGTCAAACCCCAGTCCCTCGAAGGTAGCCTTGCCGGGAACCGCGCATGGCAGCAGATCCTTCTCGCGCAAATAGCCCTTGAATGCAGACTCGTCCTTGCGAACGATGGCAAATAAAACGCCTGCAAGATTGAACTTCTGTCGCTGCATGGCCAACGCGTAAAACGGCAACTGCGGTAGACGCGGACGCGGAACCTGCCACGCGCTCACGCTGTTTGCGGCGCCGGTTTTGTAGTCAATCACCACATGCTCGTCGTTGATTTCATCCAGACGGTCAAGGCATCCTCGCAGGGTTAATCCGCCCAGGCTCACCTCAACCGGAAGCTGATGACCGATAACATGGAAGGGCTTCCGCGTTGACTCCAACGCGAGCCACCTGGTAAGCACCTCGATGGTGCGTTGGCGTTCCAAGGCGCGAAATCGCACGGTCCACGGATCATTGTTCGGCGGCAACACAGTGGTCATCGCCTCATCCACCGCAGCCTCAACCACGGCTGCTCGATCCGGACGCTGCAGCCCTTCGCTATTTTTCAACTGCGCCCAGATGAGTTGAAGCGAGCGATCGACGACCTTGCCTCTCTCCGTCGGGGCCAGCGCCTCATTTGGCCCCTCGGCTTCTTTGGCCAGCAGGCGGCGAATCGCAAACGCACGGAATGGGCAATTCGATTGCTCCTGCAGCAACGAGGTTCCGCCTCGCGCAACCTCCTCGGATTGCAGCGTGGGAGCCACGCTGTCGGAAATCGCGTCGAGCTTTGCAGGCGCAAATTGCGCGGCAAGTGGCGGCGGCATTTCAATCGTATCGCTCGCAATCGCAAAGTCCGCGAACAGGGGACTCCAGCGTTGCTCGCGTTCGTCATCGGTTCGACGCGCCAGGCTCAGCGCAATTCCCGGCGCCGAGCGCACGAGCCTCGACGTGATCCGCAAGGTGCGAGCTTCCGCCTGCGGTGTTCCCACCAGCGGCACGCCGGCTTCTTTCAATAATTCAACCGGAATCAGCGGCGAGATCCTTGGCGAGTCCGGCCATAATTCGTCGCTGCATGAGCCGATCCACAGCGCATCGAAGACCGAGCCTTCGGCCTCTGCTACATCCATAATTTGCACTGGGGCGTTGAGTGTTTCCGGCTTGAAATTCTGTGCGGCCGCAGCGCGCTCCAACCGCTGCACAAAGCCCCGGAAATCGGCACGCCAATCCAGCAACTCCAATGACGAAATGGAAATTAGCAGTTGCCGCCAGCTCTCCGTGCATTGGAACTCTTCGCTGTTCAATCCGACATTTCCGGGCCAACCGAAAGCCTCCAATATCCGTCGCGAAATGTCTGCCCAATACAGCGGCGCGCGCTCCACGGAAAATGCCGAGTGCTTTGGCAGGGCTTCCAGCACGGCTCGCAGTTCCGGCAGCTCGTGCGGTTCATTCAACCACTTTGTAAACTCTTCGATACTCACTTCGCGGCGGGCATTCTTCCGCACGCGCGCAATGAACCTCGCCACGGCCTCGGGCGCTGCCGCCAGGTAGGGCGAACTCAACATCGATTCAAACACGTGGAAGTCAACCGGGGCGGCAAATAACGAGAGCAACCGTAAAGCGCAGCTCACCACGGGATACTCGGCAAGCGCGATAGGCGATGCAATTTCAAATGCAGAACGCGTCTCATTGCCAAGCATATGCTCGGGATGGAGCACGGAGCGGAATATGCTTTCCACCTGGGGCAGTTTGCGATCAAGGTCGAATAAAACTACGCCGATGCGCGACTCGGGCGAAGCCTCGACCTGCAGACGCGCCCACTCGGCCGCCGTGCGTAACTCATCGGCAACAGAATCGAATTCATATCGCACAGGAGTGCCAACCGCGCGAGCTTCATCCTCCTGCGCAACATCTCCTGGTGCGAGCACCACCTGCACTCCCGCCGCCTCCAACGCGTTGAGAAAAGCACGTTGTGCTGGCGTGGTCTCCGCAAAAAACACAAACACCTGTTCAGGAAGCCGCAGCACCGGCAAACACGGAAGCAGTTCGCGAGTGAAGAGCGCCGGGCAGGTCCATCGATTCGCTGCGAGTTTGCGCTGAAACTCAATCGCCCAGCCTGAAAATGCTCGGGTATCGATGGAGGCGCTCATCTGCGGAGAGTCGAGCGCAATTTCGTACTCCATGGCGGTGCGAAACGACTCGGCAGTAAGGGCCGCGGCAGACTCCGGCAGCAACATCTCCCGCCCGCTGGGAGAGTGCTCGATGATCTGTCGCCACAGTTGTAATTGCTGCTCGCGCTGCAGCACATGGGCCGATGTAGCGCCCACAACGAGCGCATCTGAATAAATCTGCTCGACGAAGGCTCCGTAGGGAAGCACTTCGGGTGTAACCCATGCGGAGTTCGAGAGCGACAGACGCTGCTCAGCCGCTGAGCGTATGGCGCGCGCGGATCGCGTGTTCGCCGTCAGCACCGTTGAACCGGCAATTGCGGCAGCTACTGTTTGTTCAAAGCACTCGCGATACCCGGCCATTTCCCTCCCGCGGCGAATTCCGTCATGCACGGAATTCATCGAGGCTACAGCACCGTTCTATCACGCTGGCGAGAGCTTCTCAACGCATAAGGCCGATAGTTTGCAATTCTCCATAGCTTAAAGAAAAGGATGGCCGGCGATGATGTTCACCGAGGACCAATCAAAGTGCCGCGGCATTCGCCAAAGCCAATGCGCACGGCATCAGAGCGTTCGCAGTAAGCCTTCATTCGTACTTCGTCACCATCCTCAAGAAAAGTTCTCTGGCTGCCATCTGGAAGCTGGATGGGCTCGGCTCCGCCGCGAGTGATTTCCAACAGGCATCCGCGCGCCGCTGGGCCAGGCCCTGAGACAGTACCACTGGCGAGCAGGTCGCCCGGCCGAAGATCGCAGCCGTTCGAGGTGTGGTGCGCAATCATCTGCGCGAAGGTCCAGTACATGTCGCGCAGATTTCCCCGGCTGACGAGATGTGGCGGGCGTTGCGCGTCGCGCATCGCAGCGGTTTGCAGATAAACCTCTGCCGTCAGATCGAAGCCGCCATTTGCCTGGTCTTCCGCATCTGCAAGATAGGGCAGAGGTCGCGGATCTTCCGCAGGGCGCGCAGCCGCCGGAACGCGGAACGGAGCCAGCGCCTCGGCGGTCACGATCCAAGGTGAAACCGTGGTGGCGAAGCTCTTTGCGAGAAATGGGCCAAGCGGTTGAGACTCCCAGCCTTGGATGTCGCGCGCCGACCAGTCGTTCACCAGGCAAAGCCCGAAGATGTGATCGCGTGCGCCAGCAATCGAAATCGGTTCTCCCATCTCGTTTCCCACGCCAATGAACGCTCCAATCTCCACCTCATAGTCCATGCGGCGGGACGGAGCAAAGTGTGGCTCCACGGCAGAAGCGGGCTTCAGTTGGCCGCTGGGCCTCCGCACCGCGGTTCCGCTCACCACGATGGTCGAAGCTCGGCCATGATACCCAATGGGCACCCACTTGTAGTTTGGCAGCAGCGGGTTATCCGGGCGAAACAGCCCTCCAACGTTTGTGGCGTGATGCAGCGATGCGTAGAAATCGGTGTAATTGCCGATCACGACCGACAGAACCATAGTGACATCCCGCTGCGGTAGCAGGCACGCCTCGACTTGAGCCCGATGCTTGGAATTTGCGTTCAGCAATTGAAATAGTGCGCGGCGCAACGCGCTCCAGCGCACCGGACCGAGGCCCATCAGCGCATTCAGGCTCGGTTCCTTGCAGACCTCGCGCGTGCTGTCATCTACGTCGTCGAGCAATTCGCGCGTGGCAGTAGCTTCAAGGTCGAGCACCTGATCACCAATCGCAACACACAGCCTCGCACACGAGTTCTGTCCGCTCGTGAATGCCCCGAACGGAAGATTCTGGATAGGAAAGTCGCTGCCCGCTTCGTTGGCCGACTCTACAAAGCAACGCGCGTCAGGATGATGTGTTTCGTTTCTTTCCGAGATCATAGAAGGTCAAGCTCGCGCAAATCTTGCAGAGGCTCCTCGAATGAGCAGGAGCCAAAACTCAACGCAAATTGCGAACGCATCGAACGAAGCTCATGCACATCGATCCGCACCGCTTCGCCGCCTCCGCGCCAGATCATTGCGTCTTCGCCGAAGTGCCAGTTTGCGCTATCCCTGTCGGCGAGGCAAGTGGCGAGTACGCCGTTGTCGAGAGTCCCACCCGCCCGCATGGCGCTCCACGCGATTGCAGCGGCGGTAAACACATTCAGGAATCCATGCATCGTTCCCTCCTGCGAGTTTGGTTCGTAAGTCAGTGGGCGTCTGCAACGTAGTGGATGATGGAGTCCCGCAGTCGCCTTGAATGGCACGCCCAACTCCGCACACCGCGCAATGAATCCGGCAAGGCGCTCCACGGTTGGAAACGCCTCCTCCACCACTCCGCCAGTCCGCAACTTTGCGCAGCCTCCAACGCTCCGCACGATTGGAAGAAGTTCGCCGGCGTGCTCCGGTGCAATTTCATACATTGCAGTTGTTGCCGTAGGTTGATGTTTGCGGACAAGCTCAATTTCATTCTGCCTGCACACCCGCACCTCAAGGGAATCAATCACGGCGCCGGGTGTCTTGCGATTGAGCTCCTCGACCATCGCCAGGTCCGCCTCAATGTTGGCCGAAATGATTCCGCTGAGTTGCCACGGAGCCGCCGCAGCATTTTCCTGCACACTTAGAAATTCGTCGAGCCGCGCAACCGGAAGCACAAATCGTCCCAGAGCCCAGCGCTGTGAATGGTCGAGATACCGCGAGTAGTTGTTCACACTCGCCATCATGTTCAGCGACGCGGGCGCAAACAGTCCGGCGTAATCAATCATTTTCTCCAGAAATACCTGTAGCGATGCTACCGTGACGCGAACCGGAGTGGTCATCGGCGCTCAGCTCCGAGGGAAATTGCGCTTCAGATTCTGCCAGCAGGTGTAGTACTCGTGCTGCAGTTCAGCGGTCTCCAGCGCAAAGCGCGTGGGGCGGCAGACGAAGCGCGTTTCGAACATGAAGGCCAGCGTATCCGCAAGATACTGCGGCTCCAGCTCCGCGGTTGATGCCCGCTCATAGCTCGTTGCATCCGGTCCATGGCCGCTCATGCAGTTATGCAGACTCGCGCCTCCGGGCACAAAGCCCTCAGCCTTCGCATCGTATTGCCCGCGAATCAGCCCCATGAATTCGTTCATGAAATTGCGATGGAACCACGGCGGGCGGAAGGTATGTTCCGCAACCATCCAGCGCGGCGGAAAGATCGCGAAATCGCAGTTCGCCGTGCCCGGTATTTCAGAGGGCGAGGTGAGCACCGTGAAGATCGACGGGTCGGGATGATCGAAACTCACCGTGTTGATCGCGCAGAAATTAGCCAGATCATATTTCACGGGCGCATAGTTTCCGTGCCACGCAACCACGTCCAATGGCGAGTGATCGTACTCGCTCTCCCACAAATTTCCCTGGAATTTGCAGACCACGCGAACGCTGGTCTCAATGTCTTCAAAGTGCGCGACGGGAGTCTTGAAATCGCGCGAGTTTGCCAGGCCGTTTGCACCGATGGGTCCGAGTTCCGGCAGACGAAAACTCGCACCGTAGTTTTCGCAGACGTAGCCGCGCGCCTCGCCCTCCAGCAGCTCGACACGAAACTTGATGCCGCGCGGCACAATCGCGATTTCTCCAGGTGCAAGCGCGATCCGCCCAAGCTCCGTATGAATCAGCAACTGCCCCATCTGTGGCACCACAAGTAGTTCGCCGTCTGCGTCATAGCAGTAGAGGTCTTCCATGTTGCGGTTCACGGAATACAGGTGAATGGCCACGCCGCTGTGCATTGCAAGATCGCCATTGCCGGCCAGCGTAACGAGTCCACCGAGGAAATCCGTCGGCGTTTCCGGGATCGGCAGGGGACTCCAACGCAGTTGATTGGGCGTGGCCGGCACTTCGTCGAATGGCGTCGAGCGCAGCAATCCATTGGCAATCTGGCGATACGGTTTGTGCATCACGCTCGGACGAATGCGATAGACCCAAGTGCGCCGATTCAGTGCGCGCGGTGCGGTGAAGGCTGTTCCGCTGAGTTGTTCGGCGTAAAGTCCCAGCGGCACTCGCTGCGGCGCATTCTGGCCAACGGGGAGCGCTCCCACAACTGCCTCCGTGGCAAACTCATTGCCGAAGCCGGATTGGTAGCTCAGTTCCGTCTGTACCATCGCGTGCCGCACCCGCGCATTGCTGGCGGCGGCATTCGTGGTAATCACGTCGTTCGTCATTGCACCCCCTACCGTCCCTCCTAGAGATTGCCTCTGCGCGCCTGTTCCAATTCAATCGCTTCAAACAGCGCCTTGAAGTTCCCCTTGCCGAAGCCGCGGCTGCCTTTGCGTTGGATAATCTCGTAGAAGACCGTGGGCCTGTCTTCAACCGGGCGCGTGAAAATCTGTAGCAGGTAGCCATCCTGATCCTTGTCCACCAGGATTCCCAGGCGCTTGATCTCCTCCATCGGCTCGTCAAGATCTCCGATGCGCTCCCTAAGGATGTCGTAATAACTGTCAGGCACGCGAAGAAACTCCACGCCGTTGCGCTGCAATTTATCGACTGTCGAGAGCACGTCCCTCACCTGCAGCGCAATGTGCTGCACCCCAGGTCCCTGATACGACTCCAGATATTCGGCAATCTGGCTTTTGCGAAGCCCCGGCGCGGGTTCGTTGATCGGAAACTTCACTGAATAGGAGTCGTCTGACATCACGATGGACATGAGTGCGCTGTATTCGGTGGATATATCCTTGTCGTCGAAGCTGATGAATCGGTGAAAGCCGAAGACCTTCGAGTAGAAGTCTGCCCAGCGATTCATCTGTCCGAGTTCGACATTGCCAACCATGTGATCGATGCGCAGAATTCCGGCTTCATCCCCTGCAATCCGTTGTTCGGCGTATCCCGGCAGAAACGGGCCAGTATATCCTCGGCGCGAGAGTAGCGAGTGAATGGTGTCGCCATAGGTGCGGATGGCGGCCCGCCGAACTGTCCCAAATTCATCCTTCATGTCGTGCGGCGCTTCCGCTGCCTCCGCGCCGCGCGCCAGCGCCTGTTCGAACGCAAGATCCGCGTCGGCCACTTCGAGCGCAATGTCGCAAATTCCGTCCCCATGTAGTTTGATGTGTTCTGCCGCGGGATGAGACGGGGTAAGCGGCGTGCTCAGCACAAAATTCGCTTTGCCCTGAGAGAGGGCATAAGAGGCAATCTCGCGGCTTCCCGTCTCTTGTCCGCGGTAGGCTACTTGCGAAAAGCCAAGCGCCAGGCGATAGTAAAATGCTGCCTGTCTCGCATTGCCCACCCAAAATTCCACGTGATGAATACGCTTGATCTGGAGCAGATTTTCCATGTGCCTCATTCCAGTCCGCCACTCGACATTTTACGTAATTCACTCCGGCGCCAGCGGGGAGTCATGCGCCGGTGCATCGAGCCTTGCCGTTGGATGAAACAGCGCGCAATGAAGTTGCAGGCGATTCCCAAGACAATCGAGCCAAGAACGGCTGGGAGCAATTTATACTGGTGCGTTCAGTAATGAACCCTGCGGACTGATTCGCAAGGGGCATGGGAGAGTCATGCGGAGCTTCGACAGCCTTTCGGAACGGGAGATTCTTGCGCTAGCCATCGCCATGGAAGAGGAAGACTCGCGGATTTACGCTGATTTCGCCGAGGGAATGCGCGACACCTATCCTGCCACCGCCGATATTTTCGAGCTCATGCGTAAGGAGGAGATCTCCCATCGCCAGCGCCTTTTTGAGACCTACAAGACCAAATGGGGCGAACACATTCCCCTAATCCGCCGCGAAGACGTGAAAGGCTTCGTAAAACGCCGCCCGTTCTGGCTCATGCGTCCGCTGCGCGCCGAGGCCGTGCGAAAGCACGCCAGCACAATGGAAATGGAAATCCGGCAGTTTTACGAACAGGCCGCGCGCCACACGCAAGACGCCAGCCTCCGCCAGTTGCTCGACAATCTTGCTGAGGAGGAGCGCTCGCACGCCCGCAAGGCCGACGAACTCCAGAGAACCATGCTCCCGGCCGAGGTGCGCGCACGCGAAGATGAAGCCGGTCGCAGACTGTTCGTTCTGCAAGTGGTGCAACCCGGACTCGCCGGACTCATGGACGGCTCCGTCTCAACCCTCGCTCCGTTGTTTGCCGCCGCTTTCGCCACCCATAATTCACACGATGCCTTCGCTGTCGGCCTCGCCGCCTCGGTCGGAGCAGGCATCAGCATGGGATTCGCCGAGGCCCTCAGCGATGACGGCACTCTTACCGGGCGCGGCCACCCCTGGCTCCGCGGCGGCGTCTGTGGACTGATGACCGCCCTCGGTGGACTAGGCCACACGCTTCCCTACCTGATTGGCTCGTTTTACACTGCCACCGCAGTTGCCGCTATCGTCGTGGTGCTCGAACTTGCGGCGATTTCCTACATACGCTACCGGTATATGGACACGCCTCCATTCTCCGCCGCTTTCCAGGTCATGGTCGGCGGAGCCCTCGTATTCGCCGCCGGGGTCTTGATTGGAACCAGTTGACGCCCGATCTTGGTTTGTAACCGATTGACATGGAACGTTTTTCTCTCCTTGTGGTCACATATCACAAAGTAACGTGACTTTAGTCCGTTGAAGATGAGTCAAAGAGAGAATAGAATGAAGTTGGTATTGAAAATGGTTTTCAACTTCATGAAGCGCCTCGCCACCAACCCGGCTCACACTCTCTGCGACCTCGCCGTCGGCGAAAGCGGAATCCTCGAAGACTTTGACATGCCCCAGAACATTGCCGAGCATCTTATGAACCTTGGTTTCGTACCGGGATTGGAAATACTCGTAGCTCGCAGCGGCCCGGGCGGAAACCCGCGTGTTTACCGCGTGGATGGAACCGAAGTGGCGCTGCGCCGTGACCTCTCACGCTGCATCGCCGTGCGTCCTTTGAGCGAAGCTGAAGCAGAGGCGAGGTAGGCAGTGAGTGTTCCCATATCGATAGTAGGGACTGTTCCAAATCCCAAGGTGCTACAAGGGTCCCCGGTTTTCAAAACTGTCGCCGTCGTGGGTCCGCCGAACGCAGGCAAAACCACGCTCTTCAATCGCCTCACAGGATTGCGTCAGAAGGTCGGCAACTTCCCCGGCGTAACCGTTGAACATCACACCGGAAGCTTTCGTCTTGCCTCGGGCGAAGAAGTGGCGCTGATCGATCTTCCCGGAGTCTATAGCCTCAATCCGAAGTCCGAAGACGAAAAAGTCACGGTCGATGTTCTGAATGGCGTAATGCCCGGCGCCGACCGCCCGGATGCAATTATCCTGGTTCTTGATTCCAACAACCTCAACCGGCATCTGGTGCTGGCCGGACGCGTAATTGCCCTCGGCATGCCAACCCTTGTCCTGTTGAACATGGCAGACGAACTGCACCAGCAGGGCGGACGGGTGGATGTACTGCCCTTGGCAAGGCAGCTCGGCACACCGGTCGCGCTGGTCAGCGCAGTCACCGGCGAAGGCCTGCAGGCGGTCTCAAACTTTCTGGTCGCACCCCCGCAGTTTCCGGAGCCGCTTGAATTGCCTATTTTCGGGGATCCGAGGCACTGCCGCGAGTGGGCGGTGCGGATGGGTTCCGAAGCCTCGTACAAGCGTGGCGCAACCCCGGAGTGGACCCGCCGCCTGGATTCGATTTTCCTCCACAAATTATGGGGCGGCGTAATCTTCGCGGTAGTCATCGTAGCTGTCTTCCAAACCATCTTTTCGCTCGGCCAGCCTGCCAGCGATCAATTGCAAAAGATACTGGATACCGTCGCCATTCATTTGGCAAACCTACTCCCCGCAGGTCTGATTAACTCCCTGGTGGTAAACGGAATCTGGAAGGGCGCAGGGTCGGTGCTGGTTTTCCTGCCACAGATTCTCCTTCTCTTCCTCGTCATCGGGATTCTCGAAGATTCCGGCTACCTGGCGCGTGCGGCGGTAATCTCTGACAAGGTGATGGCCAAGGTCGGCCTCAACGGCAAGTCGTTCATTCCCCTGCTCTCTGCCTACGGATGCGCGGTCCCGGCCATCATGGCAACCCGCACCATTGAGAACAAGCGTGATCGCATCGCCACCATTTTGATCGCTCCGTTCATGACCTGCTCTGCACGCCTGCCGGTCTATACCATGGTGATAGCGGCGTTCATCCCCAACCGTCCAGTGATAGGACCAGTGGTGGGTACCCGCGCGGTAGCAATGTTGAGTTTGTATGTGCTCGGCTTCGCCATGGCGGTGGTCACGGCCAAGGCCTTGAAGAGTTCCATCCTGCGCAGCAAGGATGTGGCGTTCATCATGGAGTTGCCTCCCTACCGCTGGCCGATGTGGAAATCGCTTGGCCTGCGCCTGATGGACCGGGCCAATGCTTTCCTCTTCCGCGCCGGAACGGTGATCCTGGGCGTCAGCATCCTGCTCTGGGCGCTCACCTACCTGCCCATGCACAACGGACAGCCGCCTGAGATCGCCGATAGCGCAATCTCCAAAATTGGACACTTCATCGAACCTGCCATTCGTCCCCTGGGCTTTAACTGGAAGATCGGAGTTGGCCTGCTGAGTTCCTTCGCTGCGCGAGAGGTTATCATCGCAACCATGGGAACCTTGCATGGAGTCGACCCTGAATCGCACGCCATGGCCTTGCAGCAAGCCCTCAAAAGCGATCTGTCGCCAGCCGGAGCCATCGCCCTGCTGGTCTTTTTCGCCTTCGCCATGCAGTGCATGTCAACCATGGCCGTGGTGCAGCGCGAGACAAATAGCTGGAAGTGGCCGATACTCCAGTTCATCTACATGACGACGGTCGCCTACGTGGCTGCGTTCGTGGCTTACCGTGTCACGCTGTTGTACTGGAATTGAATTCCGGCGTTGCACTTCAGACTTACCTGATTCAAAGTTCGCCGCTTGCCTGTAAATGACCATAATGGATTCGGATTAGTACCTTTTCCACATCTTTCAGCTCACATGGTTTGACGCTACCCCTATCGGTTGTTACTATCAAAGTGCGGGGTGGAGCAGCCTGGTAGCTCGTTGGGCTCATAACCCAAAGGTCGCAAGTTCAAATCTTGCCCCCGCAACCAATCTTTTCAATCGGTTACAGGGAATCGGAACTCCACGGTA
>Ga0181528_10000309_pt1 | contig 39167 bp, 26 predicted proteins | sample PEATcosm2014_Bin_47_FD_119742 | JGI IMG/M metagenome (GOLD analysis project Ga0181528, IMG submission 119742) | Peatland microbial communities from MTU Mesocosm Facility, Houghton, MI, USA - PEATcosm2014_Bin10_10_metaG | ecosystem: Environmental > Terrestrial > Soil > Wetlands > Peat | place...
CTTGCTCGGCCCGAAGACCGTCGATCCCCGCACCGGGCTCACCCCGACAAACCCCAGCGAAACCCCGATCCTGCTCGCCCAAAGCTCCTCGCCGCGCATCCGCATCGCCGCCTTGTGCAGCAGCTTGTGCGCCACCGCCCATGCCTTCTCCGGCGTGCGCATCTGGGGTGCAAGCACATGCTGATGGCTCAGCGACTTGTGCTGCTCGCTCTCCTCCATCATGAACTCCTCGCCCCGCAGCCAGTGCCCCAGACGCTTGCCCAGCACCGAACCCCACGCCTCGCCAGTCTGGTCGCAATCAAGCGCCAGCAGATCGTCCATCGTGTAAATCCCCTCGGCATTCAGCCGCTTCTCCATGCGCGCGCCGATCCCTGGCAGGTCGCGCAGCTTGAGCTGCCGCAAAGCCTCCGGCAAAATATCCAGAGTCAGCGCCACCAGCCCATCCGGCTTTTCCATGTCGCTGGCCACCTTCGCCAGATACCGGTTTGTAGCCAAACCCACCGAGCTGCGGATCATCGGCCCGACCCGTTCCAGGATGCGCACCTTCACCTGCCGTCCCAGCGCCAGCGCCGCCAGCAGCGGCCGCTCTCGTCCCATCAATTGGCAAGCCATCTCATCAATTGACAGAACCGCCGTTACCGGCAAGCAGCTCTCCACTGCCTCCACAATGCGGTGATGGTACTCCACATAAAGCTCGTGGCGCGCCTCCACCAGCACTACGCCGGGGCACATCCGCTTGGCATCGCCGACCCTCGTCCCGGTCTTGACGCCAAAGGCCTTCGCCTCGTAACTGGCGGCAATGCAAAAGGTTGTATCGGCCATCATGGGCACAATCGCCACCGGACGGCCGCGCAGCTCCGGACGTGTCTCCTGCTCCACCGAGGCGAAATACGAGTTCATATCCACAAAAAGCCAGTTCAGCAACGCGCAATCTTCCCGCCATTTGTCCGCGACAAGCGAAGGCTCCGTATTGCGATCGGTGACCATCTTTTCTATTTTCGTTTTTTATTCTCCACATGGCAATAAAAATCGCCGGCTTTTTGCCGATATCCCCCTCAAAACGCCCCGACACCTCGCTCTCATTTTTCTTCGGGAAAGGTGAGCCTCGCTCCCGGTTTTTCGTCAAATTCCTTAAGGGATATTCTTGGGGGAACTGCCAATGAATAGTCTGATTCGCTGGTTTGAGACGGATGGAAACGCCCTCGCTGTTGTGGTTACGGCGGGAATCGCTGTCCTTGTCATCAGTTCTCTGGCCTGCATATGCTATCCGAGCCGCGACAAGGACGATCTCTTCCGCCACCGCTCCATTTAGCCGCAATGTGCAGGGCAGCTTCATGGGAGAGATTTTCTCTGGCTTTGGACGCTGTACACACTCACCGGACAGCCGCCCTTTCTGATACACTCATTCATGTTGCTGAAGCATGAAGTCACGTCCTTCGCGCCAGCGCGAGGAGCGGGTCGAGGGCAGCTTATCCATTGAATGGACGGTCTCCGGCCTTCGGAGAATCGCCGTTCGGCGGAGGATCTCCCGGATTTTTGCTTCAAATCAAAGGGGACGTAGCTCAGTTGGTTAGAGCGCCGCCCTGTCACGGCGGAGGTCGCGAGTTCGAGCCTCGTCGTCCCCGCCATTCATTCCAGATGTTCAAAGGGATGATGGCGATAAGAGTGACAACCCACAATCTCATTGCGACTCAAGCCAGCCGGACGAGGTACACTTTTTCGGCTCAAGAATGCGGACCGGAAGGGGATCGCATTCAGCTCAATCCCACAGCCGCCTTGCATCGCGCCACAAGCTGCGTATCGTGATTCGGAAGAATGCCATCTTCTGCCGGATGCTCTCTCCATTGCGGAGGAAATCTCTGTGGCCACGACGTGTTGTAAAGCGTAGGGCAACAGGCGTAATCGCGTTCCAGCTGCCGCCATTCCTTCCAAAGCGCCTCGTAGCGCTCAACGCTGGCCCTCATCTGCTGCTTGTTGGCCTCGTCGCGATCCGCGTATTCCAAAAACTGCAAGGTCCACAACTGCTCGACGATGGAGAAGTAGATTCGCCCATAGGTGCTGGATACCATCAGAAACTCGCGGTCCTTCTTGTCGCCGAGAGATATCTCCCGCGCCAGGGACTCGATGCGCTTCCACTCGGCGACGCACACAGCTTTTTCGGCAAGAAGTTTTTGCCGGTCCGCATTGCGCAGATCCACCGAAGTCAGATTGTCGTCTCGCTGCCACCAGGGCGCAAGATGAAATACCTCCGATTGTGCGCCGATGAACGTGGCATGGGCCGAGAGTAGGCAGAGTTCATAGAACTTCTCCGCATCGGCCTTGCTCAAGCGCAGCTTTTGGCTGCAATACTCCGCGCAGAGCTCGCGGTCGTTCATCCAGGGCCGTTTGCCGAACTCGCCGATCACATAAACATTCAGATCGACCCAGAACTCGCTGGAGATGTAAGGCCCGCCCCATCCATCCCCGCGCGGCCACATATAGATGCCGCATATCTTTCCACTGCGAACCAGGTGATCGATTCCCTGCGGCGGAGTCATCTCATCCCATCCGTGCAAAACGCCGCGGCCAATGTAATACGGATAGGCTCCTTTTCCGTAACACCCCGCCTGCATCATGGATACTTCGACAATCTGACGGTGTCTGCCGATGCCGAGAGTCTTGTTGAAGGGAATATCGCGAAGAAAATCGGCATTGGTATGCTTGATGGAAAAGATCAGATTGGGATGAGGCTCGACCGCATCGGTGGCTTGAAGATATAACTCCGGATGCGTATGCAGACCGTTAAAATCCCAGGTGCGATAAAACAGCATCTTGTTGCGCTTGACGCAGATCTCCTCGCGCAGTAATTGAATGAGCAAGGTGTGATCTTCAGCGCTATGAACAGGACTTTCGCCCACGTGAAAGGGCGTGTCGCTCAGGTAGGTCTCGCCAAAGCGCGTCACCAGTCCGTCCAGGCCGGGAAAGCGGTGAAAGACGGCGTCGATCTGCGCGCGCATGACAGCTTGGGTCTGCGGCATCTGAATCGAGAATCTACCCTGTGCGTCTCTCATGCCGCTGCCATACTTGGCCGCCAGCTCGCGCGGAACGACAAGCAGATCCGTGAATGGATAGAGCGGCATTCCCGCCTGCTTGTGCTCCTCGATCATGTGATCGAGATTGTGGGCGTAGCGCTGAATCCAGGCCCAGGTGGCGCTGTCTTGTGAAATCAGCTCCGTATCAAAACCATCGTAGCCTACCGCGGCCTGAATAAAAATGCGGGCGGCGTCTCCATTCCATCCCAGGCTTTTCTGGTAATCGGCGCGCACATACTTGGAGATAAACTGCGGCTCCCCTGGATTGTGATGAACCATGCCAATGAGATAGCTGACTCCATCCGGCCGGCGCGGCCCCGCGGCGTCGTGTGAGGGTTGATCGCCCGCCGGAAAATCCGTCGAGTTTGCAACGTTTTCTTCTCCGGCAATTCCCCTGCGGCAGGAGAGAAGCGACGTGGCCGATAACGCCACTCCCGAACGCAATAGTTCGCGACGGTTCAGTTTCAACGGATGGACTCCTCATTGGAGCAGCAGCGATTCAAGTCAAGAGAATTATAGCGTTGCCCGGAAATGGATGCCAGACACCTGTCGACACACTCCAAGTACACACCGGTCCATTGCAATTCGGCGGCGGAATCTGGTTCCTGCGTCAATGGCCTCCAGAGACTGTAGATTCAGATCAGGCTGATCGAATGGTTTTGCGTAGACCTGACTTCAAATGTCATCAGCATATCGTCGAAGGTTGAGAACTGCGAGACCGGCAGCAGATCGAAGGCGACCGGGCAGGTGGTGACGATGTTCTTTCCCTTCACCTCCATCATATGCACGTGTTCGCGGATGGACGAAGCCAGACGAGTGATCTCCATGCGCAAGGCCACCGGGGAAATTCTCCGCCGCAGCACGCCCATCAGGACATCGCGGCTCCAGTGAAAGAGCCGATCCTCCCCTCGCAATCCCTGCACCAGATAGTGAGCTGCAAAGTTCAGATACTCGGCGACGGCCAGCTCACCATAGCGCTCTTCAATGGTTTGAAGCATCGTGATCTTGAACATGGCGACATGGCACTGCGGGTCAACTCCGATGAGCGCTGCCAGATACTCCTTGGCCTCCGCCGGTCCGGGCAGGCCGGTAGGATCCTCGCAGATATCCCACTCGCGGCTATCCTTCGTATCCCAATCCGTATTGGCCTTTTCGATGACCTGGGCCTTTTTGAGCAGCATCTTTTCGCTCGTGACGGAACGGTACTGAGCAAGGCCGAGATTGATCGCTTTTACCAGCATCTCTTGTTCGCACGGCTTGGAGAGATAGCGAAAGATGTTGCCTTCATTCACTGCGTCGATCGCCGCGTCCAGATCGGTATATCCGGTCAGCAGCATTCTCACCGTCTCCGGAGCCTTCTGCCGCACCAGTGCCAGGAATTCGGCGCCATTCATCCCCGGCATACGCATATCCGAGATCACGACTCCATATGGCCCGTTGATCTGAATGGCATCCAGCCCTTTATCTCCTCCTATGGCTGTGTCCACTTCAAACTTTCCGCGCAGCATTCGCTTGTAGCCGTCCAGGACCAAAGGCTCGTCGTCCACAAAAAGAATCTTGTCGGCCATCCTATCGACTCCTTGCAGTTCTTTTCAGACCGGCGCTGCCCGCGAAAAACTCCATAACAGGCTCTAAACGCAGAGAACCGATCTTTTTATCGGCATGAATTCCCAACCGATCAGGTACTTTCGATCGTTCCTGGCTGGCGCCCTGCGGATATTCAACCCCCTCCTCTCAAGGAAAAGGAGGTTTGTGCCGATAACTCTCCGGTAGTGAACTCGCTCACTTTTACAGAGACGAAACGGACGAAGGCAACGAACTTGATCCAGCCAGGCAGTGACAATCCGGCATGCCGCGGCAAACGCCCGGAGGAAGAACCGAGGCCTTCCGGAGGTGCTGAGTTCTTCCGCGCGATCTTCGAGAATGCCCCCGTTGGCCTATGCGTGTCCGGGCTGGATGCGCGCTTCCTCTATGTGAACGGCACGCTGGCTAAGATGCTTGGCTATTCCGCGGAGGAACTGATCGGAAGTTCCTGGACTACGCTAACCCATCCCGACGATGTGGAGCTTTCACTGGGAACAAAAGACCAGTTGCTCAAGGAGGGGAGCGCATTCCTGGAGTTGGAGAAACGCTATTTGCACCGCAGTGGAGCGATCGTGTGGGTGCGGATGAAAATTGCGCTGGCGCGTGACAGCAGTGGCAGTCCGCTCTACTTTGTGGTGCAAATCGAGGACATCACGGAGCACAAGCGGGCCAATGAGAAGCTGCGCGAGAGTGAAGATCGCTTCCGGATGATCGCCGATAGTTGTCCATCGATGATGTGGGCGACCGGCGCCGATGGCACTGTTCAGTTCTTTAACAAGGCGTGCCGGGATTTTGGTGGAACTGAATACACGGAAGACGAGGGCAGGCAAAGGCATTTGCCGGTGCATCCCGAGGATGCGCCCGAATTTGCGGCGGTATTCAACCGGGCGATCAAAGAACAATCGAATTTCCGCATCGAGGCAAGAGCGCAGCGGGCCGATGGCGTGTGGCGCCTCCTGGGCTGGTGGGCCAAGCCGAGGATATCGCCGAGCGGCGAGTTTCTGGGGCATATCGGCCTCTGCGCGGATATTACGGAACGCATTCAGGCCGAGCAGGCCCGCCAGTTCGAACTCTCGCTGATTCAGTCCATACAATCGGAGACGCTGGAAGGAATTCTGGTTGTCAATCAGGCGGGAATCATCGTCTCCTATAACAAGCGCTTTCTCGAAATCTGGAAGCTGGACGAGTCGCAATCCATAGGCCCCCAGTCCAACAGCTTTATTGGTTCCGAGGATGCAGCCCTGATGGCATTGATCTTTGCGCACCTGGAGGATCCGGATTTCTTTGCCAAGCGTCTTCGGGAGCTTTCCGGCCATCCGGACGAAGTGAATCACGATGAAATCCGGTTAAAGGACGGCAGGACACTCGAACAGCATTCCACCGGCCTGAAGAATCCAGAGGGGATGTACCTCGGACGGGTATGGTTCTTCCGCGACATCACGGCGCATAAGGAGGCCGAGCGCAAATACAGGGGTATCTTCGATAATGCTGTGATCGGCATCTTTCAGAGCACGCCCGACGGCCGCACTCTGAGCGTGAACCCCTATATGGCCTCGATCTACGGCTACGATTCTCCGCAGGAAATGATCGATCTCAACTCCGATATCGCCCGGCAGTGTTATGTGGACTCGACTCGCCGCGAGGAGTTCAAGCAGCTTCTGGAAGAGTTGGGATGCGTGACCAACTTCGAATGCGAGAACTATCGCAAGGATGGGAGCAAGTTCTGGGTTTCGATGAGCGCGATCGCCATTCGTGAAAACGGCGTGGTGATCCGTTATGAAGGAATGAGCCAGGACATCACCGCGCGTATGTTGATGGAGAATGCGCTGCGCGAAACTGAACAGAGATACCGGGGAATCTTCGACAACGCCATGATCGGGATTTATCAGGGCGCGCCTGACGGCCACTTGGTCAGCATGAATCCTGCCATGGCTTCTATCTTCGGCTACGAATCCCCTGCGGAGATGATCGCGAGTGTAAGCGATATCACCGGACAGCTTTACGTCGATCCCAAACGCCGCGAACAATTCGTGCGCACAATGGAAGAACTCGGAGTCGTGCAGCATTTTGAATTGGAGGTCGTTCGCAAGGACGGCAACAAGATCTGGCTGGACATTGCCGCGCGTGCCGTTCGTGAGAATGGGGTGGTGATTCTCCATGAAGGAATGTGCGAGGACATCACCGAGCGCAAGCTGTTGCAGGAGCAGCTTCTCCAGGCGCAGAAGCTGGAGTCGGTCGGACAGCTCGCCGCCGGCATCGCTCACGAGATCAATACGCCGACGCAGTATATCGGAGATAACGTGCGCTTCCTGAGAGACGCATTCCGGGATATGGGCGGCCTGCTGACGAATTATGAGCGGATGTTGGCGGCTGCCCAAGCCAATGCCTTGTCGAGCGAAACTCTGCGGGAGGTGGAAGCAGCGGCCAAAAGCGCGGATGCGCCCTATCTGATGGAAGAGATTCCCAAGGCCATCGACCAGACCCTGGAAGGCGTCACTCGCGTCTCAAGAATTGTGGGTGCGATGAGAGAGTTCTCCCATCCGGGGGCGAAGGAAAAGGTCCCTACCGATCTGAATCATGCCATTGAAAACACGCTTACCGTGGCGCGCAACGAGTGGAAATATGTGGCCGAAATGGAAACGGAATTCGACCCGTCGCTCCCTCAAATCTCCTGCCTGCCGGGCGAATTCAACCAGGTGATCCTGAATCTGATCGTCAATGCCGCGCATGCCATCGGCGATGCCATCAAGAAGGATGGTTCGGAAAAGGGAAAGATCAGGGTGCAAACCCAAAGTTGCGCGGATTGGGCGGAGATTCACATCCAGGATTCCGGCACAGGCATTCCAGAGAAGGTGCGAAATCGCGTCTTCGATCCCTTCTTCACCACCAAGGAGATCGGCAAGGGAACCGGGCAGGGGCTGGCCATCGCGCGCTCGGTGATCGTTGATAAGCACGGCGGCAGCATTCACTTTGAAACCGAAGAGGGAAAGGGAACGACCTTCATCATTCGCCTTCCTTACGATGGCAGGGCTCTTGGCGCAAAGGCGGTGGCGGCATGAAACGTGTTTTATTCGTGGACGATGAAAGCAAGATTCTCGACGGCATCCGCCGCATGATGCATTCGGAGCGCGAGCGTTGGGATATGCAGTTTGCCATCGGCGGCGAAGCCGCCTTGCAGGCCTGCGAGGCGGGCAGATTCGATGTTGTAGTCTCCGATATGCGGATGCCGGGAATGGATGGCGCCACACTGCTGGGGCACATTCGCGACCGCTATCCTGCCACCGCGCGAATCATCCTCTCCGGCTACTCCGAAGCAGCGCTGGCGATACGCGCAGTTCCCGTGGCGCATCGCTTTCTCGCCAAGCCGTGCACGGCCTCCGATCTTCAATCCACCATCGAACGGGTCTGTGCCTTGCAGGAGTTGTTGTGCGCGCCGGAAATCCGCGGAGTCGTGGGCAGTGTCGGACAACTGCCTTCCCTCTCCCGCACCTATACCTCTCTTGCGCAGGCGCTGACCAACCCCGACACCTCCATCAACGAAGTCGCCAGTATCATCGAGGAAGACGTTGGTATGTCGGCGAAGGTCTTCCAGCTCGTCAACAGCGCCTTCTTCGGCTTGGCACAGAAGGTCACGAACCTGCCCGGCGCCGCCGCATATCTGGGACTGGAGACGATCAAGAATCTGGCCCTGGCATCGGAGGTCTTCCGAGTCTTTGTGCCCGACAAGCGGATTCCTCAATCGACTTGCGAATCGATCCAGAATCATGCGCACCACACAGCCGCCATCGCTGGCGTGCTTCCCATCGAGCAGAAGAATCGTGAGATCACCGTCGTCGCTTCGCTACTTCATGATGTCGGCCGCTTGATCCTGGCCAGCCGAATGCCCGATCAGTTCTGTGCGGCGAACTCCCTCGCCGCAGAGCGCGGATGCAGGCTGTTTGAAGTGGAAGAGGAGTTGCTCGGCACAACGCACGCGGAGATCGGCGCCTACCTGCTGGGATTGTGGGGCCTGCCCAACGTAGCCGTCGAGGCCATTGCGCACCACCACCGTCCCACCCGGATACCGCATACGGGCTTTGATAGCTCTGTAGCTGTATATGTTGCCGACCTTTTGGCGGATGAGTTGGAAACTCATCACAAACGCCAGGAGGGAGATGGGCTCAGTGACTATGACCGGGATTGCCTTCAGACCCTCGGGGTTCTTCCCCAACTTGCCGAATTCCGCGAACTTGCGCGGGAGATCAAATTTGTGTGATGGATCGGCCTGCCGCGGTGCTCTCATCTCCACGGTGGCAGCCTCCGGTCTCTTACTTCATCCGCGCCGTGCCCGTCGTACTTTGCGATGCCGGCCCCTTGAAAAGGAGTTGCCTCCAGAACGGCACACCGGAGTCGCGGTCGAAGTACCACAAGAACTTCATCGTCACCCCATTCACGAAGAGCAGATCTCTGTCGTTCTGCGCCTTGAAGAGAAAGACCGTGTACGAAGGGGTCACGCTCAGATTGCGCAGGAAGGGAATGGAGGCTGAAATCGTAATCGGCAGATCGAAGAGACTCTGCGTGGAGAGCGCCGGACTGGACGGCGAAAAGTAATCTCCCTTGGTATCCAGTTGCAGATTGATGTTGGAAGCCTTGTCGCCGGAGCTGTTGAAGAGCGACTTTTGCAGATGAATATCCCAGTATGCTCCCCAGTTCAAGACGTTGGTCATGGCGATCGTCTCGGTCGTTGCGGAGTTGATGGTCATGGTGGCGCCCGCCGTGTTGGCCGGGTTGCCGGGATTAAATGGTTTCCACGGGGTGGTCTTGATGCAGTTGGCGATCGTCAGGGCACCGGCGGCATCGCATACAACTTCTTCGGTTGCCGTGCCCGCTTTTCCATTCAGAAAGGCCGCTACCTTCAGCACATTCCACTCCGGAGCGAATTGAAGGCCGGTCTCCGTATAGCTGCCTTTATCAAACAGGCTCCACTGTTTTTGATTACTGGCTTCCTCGCGGACTCCGATCCGCCCAGAAAATCCCATCACGGCGGGCAGCGGCTGCGTCAGTTGCCCCTTCGAGGATTGCGAAAACGGCACAATCAGGTAAGTTCCCGTCAACTGCCTTTGATACTGGAGCGTTGCAACAGCCAATGCCCCTTCGTCGCCGAAGTTCCTCAACCCAATCCAGGAGGGTCCGGGAAGAAAGCGCCGCGGAATCTGAATCTGGTTGAAGATTCCGGCGTCAAAGGAGTTCAGCGGGAAACTGGGGTTCACAATCGCGCCGGTCAGATTGCCTTGCACCAAACGGTCGTAGCCCAGATCGGTGAGCGCGCCCGATGAACTCCGGCCCCAGCTATGAAAGGCGCGAAGCTGCATCTCCAAATCGATCTCCTGCGAATATGGAGTGTTGGCGCGCGTATCCGCGGTTCCCTGAAATTGTCCAAACTCCGCGTCGCCGCCGCTGGCATCGCGCCAGTTGAAGCCCGCGATCCACTTGGCAATATCCAGATGATTCAGCGGCCGTGTCTGTTGAGCCGACTCGCTCCTTTGCGGATCGGACAGCACATGGCTGTGCGGCAATTGAACCGCTTCGGCCAGTACTCTGGTCATGAAGCGATTGCTCTCCTTCAAGTAGCCCGCCGGCATCGCGCTGAGGGTGGGATACACCTGCGAATCGTCGGCAAGATGATCGCTCGTCGCCACCCAATAGGATGCGTCCGCCTGAATGGGTTGGCCATGCACGCAGTAAACACTTCCACCCTCGCCGCGGCAATGCGGATCATCCAGAATCGAGAATTGATTGGCGGAAAGATCCTGACTCCGCAGGCTAAACGCCGGCTGCTTCACAATGCCCAGCGAAACCAGCCACAGCGCGGCAGAATCCGCCGTATTCAGTTGTTCTTCCGCGTCGCTCTCCTGCTGCGATTTGGCGATCATCGCGCTCAGGTCGGCGCCCGACACCATCACTTCATCGAAGTCGTCCCCACTCCACACCACGCGCCCGAAGGCCACCTCCAGTTGGCAGGCGCTCTTCGCTTCTTCGCTCAGGCCGGCATCCTCGCAAACCTCATAGCCGGTATAGCCATCGGGAAGGTAGCCCAGATAAAAATCATTGCGCTCCAGCAGGGCCACATCCGCGTGCGACCTGGCAATCATGAGGCCCAGAGCATAGTGCATGACCTCCAGATCGCAGCGCTTCTGAACCTGACCATGCGGATTCATGTTGACCGGATCGCACTCCTCGGCAGTGATCTCAGGTCGATTCGCGGCTTTTTCATTATCCAGGGCTTTGAGCAGTAGGTGCTCCGTCGTCTCGCTCCCATGATTGGCGCTCGACAATCGCCGCGCCGCCGGCGACGAAATCATCGACCCGGCCAGCATATGATCGTCCTTCCAGTTTTGGATGATCGTTCCCTGCTCCGGAGCCTGTGCATCGGAGATTCGGACCGTCGCTTCCGGTCGATGTACTCCGGCAACGGAGCCGTGAAGCGCCGTGAGGAAGGCCGGATACGGCGTCAGCACCTGTGTCGGATTGATTTCATCGCTGAGTTCCATCCTGAAGTTCTGGCTCGCGTGACCGGTATCGGCCCCGCTCAGAATCAGGTCCGGTCCCCGCACTGCAATCCGCCTGGTCGCTCCTGCCCCCTCCGCCTGTCTGGCATTCCTTTCCAACTCTCTTTGCACGCTCAGCGACGACCGCACGCGCGTCTCCAGTTCCGAGGCCTCATTGCTCTTCATCTGCGCCATCAGCACAATCCGATCCACCGGAGCTTCCAGCGGCAATGCCCTGAGCAGCGCGACAATCGTCGGCACAGGATTCACGGTCACCACATCGGCCATCTGGCTCCAGTCGTGAAGCCTCGGATCGGCGCAATCCATGTATCCTTCACTTTCCTCCGCCGTGCCCGCTGCCGGAATCTTTTCCCCGTTGGCCTTTGCGTCTTTCACTTTACTATTCAGACACAGAAGCAGGTTGTCCGGAGAAACTGCCTTCATGATGCTTTGCCCCATCACGGCGATCACCAGAATCCTCACCGGCCCACTTTGTTCCTCCTGTCCCCGCACCGTCGCAACCGTGAATCCGATCTCTTTTTCGCTCTCCCAGATTGATCGCAGAATCGCTCTGCGTCCGGCCCGCAGCGCATCGTCGCTCACCAGAACAGCTCCGCTCTTGTTCTTCTGATTCCGATATGCGTCTTCCAGCGCCCCGCCGTAGGAGAGCAAATCCTGGCTGGCCGCATCCTTTCTTGCGTCCAGCGTGGCCTTGAGCGCTGCGTCCAATAAATCGAGGACATCGCCTGCCGCCCCGCACCCTTGGCCGGCATCTGCGTCGCCTTCCAACTCTTTCAGCAGGCAGACAAGCTGATCCACCGTCGCGCTCCGCGGTTCGGTTTGCAGCATCGCCAGCATCGCGTCCGTCTCCTCGGCAAGCAGTTGCTCCCTTTCATCCTCTGCCGCTTGGTCGAATCCTCCCTGCGGCGCGCAACTCGGCTCCTCCCCGCATCCTGTCGATTTCGAGAAGCTCACGCGCTGATTCGCATCGTCGATTAATGTATCCAGCCATTGCAACATCTCCAGCGACACCGGCTGCGGCTCCGTTACCCCCGATGCCGGGTTGGGCGGAGCGCACTGCTCCGTCTGGGGATCGCTCGGCAACGAGTAGCTCGACATCAGCAGCGGGCAGGCGACTGTCATGCCTTTCGCCGCCTCCGGCACGATCCGCACATTCGCCGCCAGAATGTTCAGCTTGCCGTCATGATTTCGTGTCAGCGGATCTCCCGGCTCCGGATTCCGGAGTTCCATCCCGATCTTGCGCAGCCATTCGGCGCTGTTGCCGAAGTCATCCCTCCCCGGAACTACTGCCCGGTATCCAGCCTGCTGCAGAAAATCCACCACGTTATCGCAATAGGGATGCGGAGCTACGCGCACGCCGGTCTTATACAGGTTGCCCGGCGGCATTGTCTCGTCGGGACGATGCTTGTATTGGATCGTCGGAGGAAGATCGCACTTCTCATATCCTGGAATCTTCACCGTCACCGGCTGGATTCCCGCGCCAAACTCAGGCGCGAAGTTATCGCCCATGCCCAGCAAGAGTCCCGTATTGGAGATGGAGTTGCCGCGCTGAATGAAGGAGGCAATCAGGTCTTTGGCCGGCGACGGCGGTATATCCGTGCGGAAGTAGCCATATAGCGATCCCGTATAGGTCACTTCGACTCCAGGGTGTGATGAAGCCTGCACGGGAGTTTGCGCATGGGCCGATACCAGGACTATGCAGAGCGTTAACCATTGCCAATTAGACAGACGCATGAGTCTTCCCCTCTCCGCAGCAGAGATTGCTGACCCTGTCGCATCCTTTTGAGGTCGAACCGCCGCGCTCCTGCACCTCTCGCGTGCATTTTCTCGTGACGCGCCAAGTAGCTCAGATTGGCCGCGGCGTTCGCTCCAAGCGCTGATCAGACCGGATTATAGTCCTAACCGGTTCCAGCGCAAGGAAAATCCTCTGGCTCGCTCCCGAGGAATTCATGCTGTTGCCGGACTGCCCTCGATTTCTTTGGAAAAACCTATAACGCAATATGTGATACGCCTCAGTTGTTGACTTGATACTGGGCAAGCGGAAGTCTTTCGCTGAGGCCGGAATCGTGGTACATTTTTTTCATGAAGAAAATAATTGCTGCCGCTCTGCTTTTGATGGTCTTTGCCGCTCCGGCCATCGCCGCCTCAGGACATCACCATCACCACCATCACCACCACCACCATCACGCCTGAAGTGAACCCCGGCCTTCGAACGGCGCCGCATTCGGATGAGGAGTCGGAGAGTGGCAGTGTCTCTGCAAGGATGAGAATAGGATTCAAGCCATGACAGACCTCGAAGAACTCCGCTATCCGATAGGCCGCTTTACACCTACAGCCACGAGCTTGCCTGGCATTCGCGCGGCGCACATCCAGACCCTTCGCGAGTTGCCCGATCATTTGCGCGCCGCCGTTGCCGGACTGAAGGATGCGCAACTCGACACACCCTACCGCAAAGGCGGCTGGACGGTGCGGCAGGTCGTGCATCATCTGGCCGACAGCCATGCGCAGGCGTACATCCGCTGCAAGACGGCGCTCACCGAAGATTGGCCGGTGGTCAAGGTTTACAACGAGGCGGCCTGGGCCAATCTGCCTGACAGCAAGCTGCCGATTGACGGTTCTCTGGCACTGATCGCGGCGCTTCATGAAAGCTGGGTTGCGCTGCTGGAACTGCTCGGCGACGAGGACTTTCGCAAGGGCTACACTCACCCCGAGCGTGGCCGCATTGACCTGGCCAAGGCGTTGGCGATGTACGACTGGCACTCGCGCCACCACACCGCGCACATCACCTGCCTGCGCGCGCGTCAGGGCTGGTAGAGGCCGATGGCCGCCAGCGCTGAAGCTCTGTCGCCCGGCCAGTTGGCCCAAAGCATCGAATCATATCTGACGGACCATCCGGCGGCCGCGCTGCTGGAAGATGGACGCGTGCTCTTCGATATGCGTTCTGCCCGCTATGCGGTCTCCGAGCAGCATGGGCGCTGCCTCTTGCAACTGTGGAGCGAGGAACGCAATCTGCTGCGCACCGTCGTCGGTTCCCAGGAGCGTGCGCAGTGCCTGCGCTTGTCAACGCGCCGCATGGGCGCGGCCAAACCGCAGACACTCGAACTGGTTCCCACGAGCGATCGCCGCACCCCCACCGCCAGGGAAGCAGCGCGGCGCAACTATCAGCGACTGCTGGAGCGCGTTCTCTCCCGTCACTTTATCGGAGCAAAGGTCGATGGGATGCGTTCAGCGATGGATTTGGAACACAGCTTCGGGCCGGCCTATGTGCGCGGACGCCTGCTGAGCGGCACGGCGGCAGAGGCCGTGATCGGCGTCAGCGAGGCAGAGTCGGCGTCAATGGTGGACGGCGTTCTGACACTCGGAATCCTTTGGCTGGATCATTGCCGCACGAATGGCGACGGACGCCGTCACTTTGGCGGACTCAAGGTCATCGTGCCTGTTGGAGCCTGGCGGACAACGGCAGAGCGCATGGCTTGGCTGAACCACTCCGCTGCCGGCTTTCAGCTCTTCACGCTCGACGAGCGCAGCGAAGAACTGACGCCGGTGGACTTCCGCGACATCGGCAATTTTGAGTCGCGGCTGGTTCACGCCTTCTCGGCTTCGGCGGCCATCGAGCGCGCACAGCCGGGAATCGACCGCCTGCTCGCGCTGGTTCCCGCAGCCGCCAAAGATCGCATCGAGATCCGTCCTCAATCGGCCACTGAAGTCAGGTTCTTGCTGCATGGATTGGAGTTTGCGCGCGTTCGCCACGGCTTTGCCGCCAACTCCTTTGCCCCGGCGAATGAAATCACCTTTGGCGCCGGAGCCAACGAAACACCGCTGACTGCGGAGAATGAATCGCTCTGTCGCGATCTCTTCTCCCGCCTCTTTTTGAGCCGCCATAGCGGCGGCGCACACACCGATCCGCTCTTTCGCCTGCAACCGGAGCGCTGGCTGGAGGCCCGCCTGCGCAGTGAAATCGCCGAGCTGCTGCCCGGCCTCCGGGGCGACCTGCTCTACTCGCAAGTGCCTGCGCTCACAAGCGGCGACCGCGGCCTGCTGGATATGCTGACGCTGGACCGCAACGGGCGTCTCACGGTAATCGAGCTCAAGGCCGACGAGGACCTGCATCTGCCACTGCAAGCGCTCGACTACTGGATTCGCGTCCGCGCATTGAACGACGACCGCCAGCCGATGGCGGGAAACGAAGGCGGTCTGCCGGTCTCGGCCTTCGAGCGGCAGGGCTACTTTGCTGGAGCTGAGGTTTCGCCGCGCCCGCCGCGCCTGCTGCTCGCCGCTCCGGCACTGCGCATTCATCCCGCCAACGAAACGGTCCTGCGCTATCTCTCTTCGCAGGTCGAGTGGGAGCTGATCGCCCTCACCGAGCACTGGCGGCAGGAGCTGAAGGTCGTCTTTCGAAAGCGCGGCGGAAGCTCCCTGGCTCCCGCTTGCTGAATCGCCCCCTCCATCCGCAAACCCAATTCCTCTCCGCCCGCCCTCACTGATTGTGAAAGATGCGAAAATGGAAGCAGCGCCCAGTTCGTTCTTCACATTCGCACGGCGCGGGGGAATAAGGTGACCAAGCTGCGGGTCCTGTCGACGCACCTTTTCATGAATCAGCGCCTTCATCCGGGGCTGCTGGAGCTGGCCGCTCAATCGGGCGTGGAGGCGGTGGAGATCTTTGCCCAGCGCCAGCACTTCGACTACACCAGCCGCGAGCAGGTCGCCGAACTGGCTGCCTGGTTCCGCTCCAATCCGCTGACCGCCTGGTCGATGCACGCGCCCCTCTTTCCCGACCGCGAAATGGGCCGCACCGGCGCACCTTCAGTCAATCTGCTGCACCCGGACAAATCCCGCCGCATCGCCGCGATGGACGAGATCAAGCGCGCCCTGGAATCCGCCGAATCCATTCCCTTCCGCAACCTGGTGGTGCATCTGGGCGAGCGCGACGATGAGTGGTCGCCGCGCACCGTAGAGTTTGCGCTCACCGCTCTCGAACATCTGGGCGCCTTCGCGCATCCGCTGGGCGTGCGTCCGCTGGTTGAGAACCTGATCAGCGCACCCACTTCACCGGAGCATCTGATGGAGATCCTCACCTCCGGCCATCTCGATTCCATCGGCGTCTGCCTCGATCTTGGCCACGCTCACCTCACCACCGGAATCCCCGCTGCCGTTGCCACCTTTGCAGATCGTATCGTGCAACTTCACGCGCACGACAACCACGGTCTGCAAGACGAGCACCTATGGCCAGGAGATGGCGCAATCGACTGGCCGGCCGCGGCCAAAGCTCTCAACGCTCTTACCAAGCCACCCGCCGTCGTTCTTGAACTCAGCTCCAAGCTGCCCGATGAACCCGCCGATCTACCTGGCCGCATCCGCAAGGCCTTTGAGTTGGTGGGCTGAGCGCAGGGTGCGCCAGTGTAGCCTGCGAAAGATGCGGAGAGGTCGAATCGATTCGATGACACGCCTCAGCAATATGAGAGCGGAACAGGCCCTTCGACCTGCTCCGCTCGTGCTTCATGCGCGCTAATTGCAGGTCGTTCCGTTAATGGCAAAGCTGGTTGGCGCGGCGTTGGTCGCGTTGTTCCAGCTACCGTTGAAGCCGACGGAGGTTAAGCTGCCACCGGCGGCAATGCTGCCGTCGTAACTCGCGTTGGTCACCGTCACATTCGCGCCACTCTGGATCACGTTTCCATTCCACAGTTGCGTGACCGTCTGCCCGTTGGCAAAGCTCCAGGTCAGCGACCAGCTTGATATCGCCGTTGTGCCGGTGTTGTTGATGGTAAGCGCAGCTCCGAAGCCGCCCTGCCATTGGTTGGTAATCGCGTAGCCGACATGGCAGGCAAAGCCCCCGCCCCCGCCGGTTACTGTGAGCGTCACAATTGTGGATGCGGAAATTGTGCCGGAGACTCCGTTGATGGTGATCGGATAACTTCCCGCGACGGCGGTACTGCCGACGTTAAAGGTCAGCAGGCTGGTGCCGGTGGTTGGATTCGTGGCGAAGCTGGCGGTTACGCCCGTGGGCAGCGTGGATGTGCTCAGAGTGACACTGCCGGTAAATCCATTCGTGGCCTTTACCGTAATGGTGTCGCTTCCGCTATTGCTCTTGGCCACGGAAAGCGTGGTGGCTGAAGGCACGAGCGAAAAACCGGGCACGGCCCCCACGGAAATGACAAAGATCTGCGTACTCTTGCAGGAGCTGGCGTTGGTATACATCGCCACATAGTTATTCGCGCCCGCCGTCAGCGGAATGCCGTCGATCTCGCGCGCGGTAGAAGTAAATCCGTTGGGACCGGTCCAGCTCCATGTTCCGCCGATTGGCTGCGGACCAAGATTCACGGTCGAATTGGAGGTCACGCTCGCCGATGCGCTCTGCTGCCAGGCCGCGCCGTTCACCTGGATGTAGGGTGTGATCGCCGTCGGCGTGCAGACGCCGTTCACGGTAAAGCTGGCCGAGTTGCTGCTTGCGCCGCTCACATTCACAGTGACATTCACCGCGCCCGCTGCAATGCTGGGCACAGTGACTGTGATGGAGGTGTTGGACCACGAACTCACCGTCGCCAGACTCCCGCCGAAGCTCACCGTGCTTGATCCTTGCGATGCGCCGAAGTTTGTGCCGCTGATGGTCACCGACGCGCCGGCGGCTCCGGAGGTTGGGCTGAGTGAACTGATGGTTGGCCCCGTCGAAACGCCCGTCGGAATGACAATGCCGTACTCCGTGTAAGCGGGAACGGTGACCGTGAAGTTGTTTCCCAGACCGCTGAGCGTGCTCTGCTGAACTCCTTCGCTCGCGGTGGTCGATCCGCCGGGAAAGTTTGCATTACCGAGCGAATACTCGGTGCCCGTGCTGGAGAGCGTCGCGCCCGATACGCTTACATTCACAGTGGTGGCGTTGTTCGGATCTTCATTGATCAGGATCACGCCGACCTTTCCATCCGTGCGATTGACCGCGTGTGCTCTCAGCAGCGCATTGCTGGAAGTGACGGCGACCATGTTATCGTCCGGACGCGCCAGGGTGCTGGCGAAGTTCGTTCCGTACCAGGGGCCCTCCGCAACGCCTGGGCCGGCGTCGGATAGGAATCCGTTGTGCAGTTCCTGATACTCGACATTCGATGCGCCATTTTCAAACCAGGTCAGGTCATCATCGGAGGCGAAGAGGGCCGGCATGATGCCGCCCACAGAGCCGGCGCCCGATTCGGTGACGGCGATCTCAATGTTGTTTGCATTGCTGAGTTTGTAATAGTTACTGATGTCGGACCTGATTTGGGCAACCGTGTTGACAATCCCATAGGTACCATACTGCGACGCCAGGATCTGCGCGTTCGAGCCGCCTGGATACCAATGAACAATCACAAAGTCCAGCGTGTATCCGGAACCGCTCAGGGCATTGGAGACAGCGGTCAGCACATCCTGATCCCAGTTGGTGTAGTAACTGGCGGTGTTCACGAAGACGCCGCACTTGATGTTGGGATCGACCGCCTTCATGGCTTTGATGAAAGCTGCCGCGTTGGTGCCATACGCTGTGGGCGAGAGCGCCGCATTACCGACGCGATCGGCCGGAGTGGTGTCGGTGTCATGCAGATCTTCCTCCCAATTGAGGCCGGTGCTGTAATAGCCATTGCCGTAGATCTCGTTGCCGATCTCCCAGTACACGATGCCGTAGTTGTTGGTCACATTGGCATACTGCACCCACGAGGCAGCCTCACTCGGCTGACCTCCGCCCGAGGCCGTTAGATTGGAACCGTAGTTGACGGTAATCAGCGCCTTTCCGCCCTCCGGCAGAACAACATCGCTCATGAAATTGTTGAAGGTGTCTCCGGAGGCAAAGTAGCCGCCGTTGAGGGTTTGATCGGTCCCGCTGATGAAGTTGAAGATGTCCGCATAGGAACCGCCTGGGTAGCGGATCGCAGTGATGCCGGCCTCCGAGAGCAATGAAGAGACACCGCTGCTCGTCAGGTATCCGTCGTAAACCGCGGTATCCACGCCATAGGCTTCAGGACCCACTGTCGCCGCTTTGGAACCGGCGTTGACGGTGACGGTCGCCGTTGTCTGGCACCACGCAGTGGCAGCGAAGAAACTGAGGACCATAAGTAACGAAAGTACTCTGCGCGACAACAGGTCACGGCCTTCGGACCGGTTTTCGGCTCTGGGATTCATCGATTGTGTACGCATGAGGCTCCTTTCTGGGGAGGGCTGTATTCACGTGTGTGACAGCAAGTGAGAGGTTTGCTTCAGGACAATCGGCTCGCTCCATCGATGGGGAAGGAGGTTGCCGATGAACTTCCAAGAAGGCGAGCATATTCATACAAGACCTGGTGTCTTGTATGCCGCCGAAACGCAGCCTAGTCGCTTGAATCAGCATTGTCAATAAGGGAATTGCATTTTTCTTGATTGATCCGGGAGCCGAAGCTCGCTATTGCCGCGCGTCACTTGAAGGTGGACCACCACCCAAAACTTCGCATAAATTTCCGGTCGCGCCATGATTTTTAAGGGTTCCAGCAGGCTTCGATTCGTCGTTTCTCTATAGAAATACAGAGGTTAAGCTCTCCGTGTAGCGAGGTAAAGATGACGAATAGAGGGTAACTGTTGTCGTATTACCAACGCGTTCTAACTCATCGGGTTATCGCCCTCTCAGCGGCATACTCCGGCCCCTCCGCAAAAGCGGCATTGCCGGTTGACCCTACCCGGTTGCTGGCACTAGCTTGGAAGGGTGCGCGGATTCCCTATTCGCCCACGGAAACAAGGAGACTGAATGCAAAAGAGATTTCTTCCCTGGCTTTGGAAGGGCCTATTCGCGGCGGTGCTGGCGGCGATGGCTCTTGAGGACGCGCAGGCTCAGGACTTGAAGAGCTTTGAGCAGAAGATCACCACCAAAGTCCTGCCCAATGGCCTGACCCTGATTATCTGCGAGCGGCCGGAGGCGCCGGTCTTCAGTTACACAACCTTTATCGACGCGGGCGACGTGAACGATCCCTCCGGCCAAAGCGGCTTGGCGCATATGTTCGAGCACCTGGCCTTCAAGGGAACCAGCCAGATCGGCACCACCGATTATGCCGCCGAGAAGATGGCTCTGGCCAAAGTCGAGGCAGCCAATGACGCCTATGAGGCCGAGTACCTGAAGCCCATTGGCCGCGACGAGAAGAAGCTGGCCGATCTGAAGCAAGCCTTTCTCGACGCACAGAAAGAGGCGCATAAGTTTGTGGTTCCCAATCAATTCACCGATGTGGCCGAGCGCAACGGAGCTGAAGGCCTGAACGCTGAAACCGGCCTCGACGATACGATGTACTTCTGGTCGATGCCGGAAAACCGCCTGGAGCTTTGGGCATGGCTGGAGAGCGGGCGGCTGGCCGACGTCGTGCCACGCGAGTTCTACAAGGAGCGCGACGTGGTGAACGAAGAGCGGCGGATGCGCACCGACTCCAATCCCATTGGACGGCTGGTCGAGCAGTTCCTGGCTACCGCTTATGTCGCCCACAACTACGGCCGCAGCTCCATCGGCTGGCCCAGCGAGGTCGCGCAGATCAACGCCACCGAGGCGATGGAATTCCACAAGAAGTATTACGTCGGCGCGAATATCGTCGTCGCGGTTGTTGGCGATGTGAAGGCATCCGAGGCGCTGCCGCTGCTGGAGAAATACTTCAGCAAGATTCCCGGCGGGCCCAAGCCGGAGGAGATGACGACCGTCGAGCCTACGCAATTCGCCGAAAAAACCCTGGCGATCCGCGAGCAGACGCAGCCCTTTTATGTCGAGGGCTACCACCGGCCCAACTATCGCTCGCCCGACGATGCGGTCTACGACGCAATCAGCGATATCTTATCCAACGGGCGCGTCTCGCGGCTCTATCGCACTCTGGTGGAAAAGCAGCGGATTGCCGCGGCATCCGCCGGCTTCAGTCCTTTCCCTGGCGAGAAATATCCAAGCCTCTTCGCGCTCTATGCCGTTCCACTGCCCGGACACACCCCAGCCGAGATGCGCGATGCCATCCACAAGGAGATTGACAAGCTGAAGTCCGCGGATGTGACGGATGAAGAGCTGGCGATGTACAAAACCCGCACTCGCGCCGACCTCCTGCGCGGCCTCGCCGACAATCAGGGCCTGGCCAACTCGCTGGCCGAATACCAGACCCGCTACGGCGACTGGCGTCAGCTCTTCCTGCAACTTGACGAGGTGGACAAGGTGACCAAGGCCGATATTCGCCGCGTGGCCAACGAGATATTTGTCCCAAGCAATCGCACCGAGGCATGGATTGAAACCGATGCTCCCGCCGCCGGCGACAAGCCCGCGCAGAAAGATGGAGGCGCGCAATGAAGAAAATCTCCGAATTACTTTTCGTTTTTGCGCTCTGCGCGATCGTACTTGCACCTGTCCAAATGCGCGCCCAACAAGCCAAACCCTGGGAGCAGATTCCCACTCCCAAACTGCATGACTTCAAGCCGCATCAACCCACGCGCATCGAACTGAAGAACGGCATCGTTCTCTTCTTGCAGGAGGATCATGAACTGCCCTTCATCTCTGGTTCGGTGCTGATCCCCGGCGGCGCGCGCGATGAAGACCCCGCCAAGGCGGGCCTGGTGGCTCTCTATGGTCAGGCATGGCGTACCAGCGGCACAGCCAAGTTGAACGGCGATGCAATGGATGACCTTCTCGAAGCCAAAGCCGCGCACATCGAGACCGCGGGCGATATGGATTCCACAGCGCTCTCCTGGGACTCGCTGAAGGGCGACGCCGATCAGGTCTATGCGCTGGCAATGGATCTGCTCTTCCATCCCCAATTCAACGCGGCCAAGCTCGATCTGGCGCAGCAGCAGGTGGCCACAGAGATTGTGCGCCGCAACGACGATGAAGCCGAGATTGCCAGCCGCGAGTCGGCCAAACTCGTCTACGGCGTCAATTCGCCTTACACCCGCCAGCCGGAACTGGCTACGATCGGCGCTGTCACCCTTGACGATCTCAAGGCATGGCACGACCGCACACTCACCGGTAAGCTGATCGTCGCCATCAGTGGCGACTTCGACCCGGCGGCGATGGAGTCCAAGCTGCGCGCCACCTTCGAGACTCTGCCTGCGGCCACCGCGCTCCCCGCGCGCCACGACAGCTTCACCGATCCCAAACCTGGCGTCTACTTCATCAATAAGGAAGACGTGAATCAGTCCAATATCGAAATCGTTGGTTTGGGAACCGACCGCCACAATCCCGACGTCCCCGCGCTGGCGGTGATGAACGAGATTCTCGGCGGCGGCTTTGCCAGCCGGCTATTCCAAAAGGTCCGCACTGAACAGGGTTTGGCCTATGCCGTCGGCGGCAGCTACAGCTATACCTGGGACCATCCCGGCGAGTTCCACGCAATGGTGCTTACCAAGAGCGCCACCACTGTGGTTGCAACCCAGTCCACACTGGCTGAGATCAGCGGCCTCACCACTCGGCCCTTCACCGCAGTGGAGCTGGCCCGCGCCCAGGACAATATCCTCAGCTCCTTCCTCTTCCGCTATGACACGCGCGAAAAGGTTTTAGCCGAGCGAGTCAGGCTGGAGTTTTACGGCTATCCGGCGGACTATCTGGAGAGCTATAAGTCGGCGCTGGAAAATGTCACGCTCGCTGACCTCGACCGCGTCGCCAAGAAGTACATCCACCCCGATAAGCTCGCAATTCTCGTCGTCGGCAAAGGCCCAGAGATCAAGCCCGCTCTCGACCAACTCAACCTCGGCCCCGTCCAGCCCATCGACATCACCATCCCGATGCCCAAGCAGCCGGAGGCGGAGCAGAAGTAATCAAGTGTTACAGCAGTTCCTCATACCGTCTGACTAAAAGAATGGTTGCCCCGGATCCACTTACCGGGACCTGGGGCAACCATCCTTAATAAATGTGGTGTCCTTCATTTCCCGCTCTACCGTTCAGCTCAATATCTGTGTCCGTGTCAAACCACAGCACAGAATCTTTGCCGGATTGGTCTGTAACCAGGACCATATCGTAGTAACGGCCGTCTATCTTTACACTGCGCTGCTGTTTGTATCGCACCCGCAGAGCCTCCCGCATGAAAACAAACTCTTCTCGAATACCGACGGCGAACCATGCTGTCTTAGCGCTCTTGCCATCACCTGACTTGAGTATGGATTGCACCAACGCGTGTAGAATGTTCCACTCCGTGTCTGCCTCGCTTTTTCTTTTGAGCTGTTTGAGGCAGCTCCACGCCGCAACATGAGCTTCAATATCCGCTAAATTGTGCCGTTCGGTTTCACGCGCAATCTTCAGCGCATCTTCGTAGTCTCCCTTTTGAAAGAAAGATTGAGTCCGTTTGGTCGCATCGTAAGGGTCGTATTCCCCATAGACCTCCCCGACCCTTGCGTCCAATCGCAACGCCTGCCAATCGATATTCATCTCTCCGCTATTGACCTTCGCGGCAAGCTCGTCATACTTCGCGTGCGCCACTTTCGGATCATCCAGCGCATATACAGGCAATGCAGCGAATAACATCGAAGAAACGAACAAGAAAAACCGAACGCCTTGCATATTGGCCTCCCTTATGGGGGTTACATCAATCGATTTGAGATTGCATCAGGCGGGCCTCCCAGGTCCGGATTGTCGGACCTGGGAATCTACGAACCTGAATTGGCTTTGTTCACTGCCGGAAACTTCGCCGCGAAGATAACCGAGACGATCTTCTCGGCCATTGGGCCGGAGGCAACGACTCCGTCGAAGGCTCGCACACGACCGGAGGCGAGCACGACGCCGGTCGATCTATCCGTGAGGACGTAGGTGTGAATGTGGGTGAAGATGACCCGGTCGATCTGGATTTCCAACTCAGCGGCCCTCGGCTTGTCGGTGCGCGGATCGACTGCACAGTAGCCATCGACGATTGACATACCCAGCTTCTCCCAATCCTTGTTGTTCAGCAGTGCCCTGGTGAAAGTGGCGGGGGTAAGAAAGTCCGTCTCCGATTGAATGCAAATGGTCCGGGCCTTTTTGAGAATCTGGCCGCGATCAAAATCGGCATCGGTGAATGGGCGTTCTTCCACCGGCTGCGGGACAGGCTGTTTGATCTCCAGAGAGCCTGTGATTTGGAGGGTTTGGGCGGTGGGCTGGGCGGAAGGCGTGGAGGCTGGCTGGTTCTGCTGCGCCGCGAGAAGCGGGCAAAGGATGAGGCTGAGAATGGTGGAAAGCAGATAACGGTTCATCGGAATCTCCTTGTCTGGCTTACAAGAACCGATGGTAGAGCGGCGACGCGCAGGGCAGGGAAGCGATTGGGACACTTTCGTAACTGTCACAATCACTGCGCGTAGACGGAAATCCTCTCTTCCAGCTTGCGCAGGCCGGCGAGAGTCGCCTCGTCGAGCAGTGTAAAGCGCAGCGGGAAGCTGCTCCTGGGCAGCTCCAACGCGGTCACCGCGTCGCAGACTACGCCGGATGCGGTTTCCAGTCCACGCTTCCAGTCAGGCTCGGAGGCATCGCGCACCAGCAGGCTCTCCGGCGGAAGGCCGGCGGCAATCAGCATGGTCTGCGCGATGCGCAGAAACTCCCGCCAGCGCGAGGCGATGCCGACCAGCACTCCGGCTTGCGCGGGCATATAGCGCTGAAGATGGGCGAGCAGTTCAGCCGAGACCGGATGCACCTGCAAGATGGTCAGATCAGCGCTGGCAGGCGGCAGCTTGCTGAGCACCTCTCGCACCATCGCCGCCTTGCTGGGCACGGTCACCGGTAGAGCGCCGTCGATCGTGCCTGGCGCGAAGCACTCTTCCGGCGCGCATCCATCGATCGGCAGCTTCAAGGCCTGTCGCATCTCGTAAATCAAGATGCGGCGCAGCTCCGGATCAGGCTCGATCACCAGCCAGCGCGAGGGTGGCGTGAGCTGGATCCAGCGGCGCAGGCGCTCCCTCAGCAGAGTCTCCGGCGCGCCCAGAGTGCGCGACTTGGCGATCAACTCGCCGATCATCTGATCCAGAGCAAACTCCACGGCCAGCTCCGGCGCCAGCGGTGCGGCGGGCAGGCTGGCGCGCACATAGACGCCCGAACCGCGGCGAAACTCGACCCAGCCCTCCTGCTCCAGTTGCTTGTAAGCGGCGCTGGCAGTATTTGCGTGGATGGAGAAGCGGCGCGCCAGCTCGCGTGTACTGGGCAGCCGCTGGCCGGGAGCCAGTTCCTGACAGAGAATGCCCAGCACAACCTGCGTCACCAACTGCTCGCGCAGCGAGACTTCACCGGTATGGTTGAGCCAGAGGCGCATTAGCCGATTGCCCGCTCCAGGGCCGCCGCGCCGGGCTTCTTGCGGCCATAGAGGACGATCAGCACCGCCAGCAGCAGTAGAATCACGCCAATGACAAGCACGCTGCCTTCAGGGCCGTCGGCGCCGCCGCTCCAGAACGCGCTGCCCATGGGAGTGGTCGTCAGATAGTGGCCCGCGCCCACATTGCCACTGTTGGGGGTGCCGTAGAAGAACGTCTCCGCCCAATCCCAGGCGGCGTGGCAGCCAATCGCCCACCAGGCCGAGCCGGTCACGTAAATACTGACACAGAAGACAAAGCCGATCAGCGCCGCAGCGAGAATGCCGATCCAGTTTTCGCCGCCGTTACTGGTGTGGATCATGCCGAAGAGCGTCGAAGTCACCCACGATGCCTGCCAGAAGCCACTCCGTGGCGTATTTCTTAAATGCAGAAACAGGCAGGGAAGCAGCCCTAGCATTGCAATAAGATAGACGCCCCATACTCCATTGCCTTTGGTGTTCCATGCCAAAAACAGACAAAGCAGTGCATTGATCCCAGAGGCCCACCAGAAGTTGATGCCGCGCGTGAGGGTGAATTGCAGATAGCAGCGGAAGAGACCCTCCTCGTTGCAGCCGACCAGCAGGAAGCCGGCGGCCCAGAGCGCACCATATTTGAAGATTCCCGCTCCGGAAAGCGCCGCCGGTCCGAAGTGCAACCAGCCGCCCCAAGCGAGCGCTCCCACCAGCGCGGAGAGCGCCAGAAAGCCGACAACCAAGCCGCTGAGGAAGTTGAATGCGCTTCGCGGGCCGGTCAGGTTGAAGGCGAGCAGGTTGCGGCGGCGCTCGATCAGCGCGACCAGCGCGGCTGCGCCAGCGAGCGCTGCAAAGGAGATTGCTTCACTGGCAAAGACCGAGGAGGCGGAAAAAACATCCTGATTTTTCAGATTGATTAGATGCAGGTGGACGAAGGCGTATCCGACGGCGCCGCCAATCAGGCCGATCAGGGTGGAAAAGATCAGCACCGACCATCCGGCGCGCAGGCCGTCCGCGCCAATAAAGGCCCAAAGCAGCCAATGAAAGGACGAAGGAACTGGAGCAATGGTCAGGGTTGGAGCGGCATCGGTGCTGCTGTCAATTGCGGGCGCTTGCGGGGGCGGGGAGGGAACTTCCGGTTCCATAAAACTTCCTTTAATCACGGATTCTGCTGGTGAATTATCCTGATGAAAAGATACTCTACGAGAATGCGGTTTGGGCAGTTCCGGGGAGGAACTGTCCACAAATGGAAACGCATTCTCAGGATAAAGTTCTCCCAACCCTTGACACAATCAGCTACGCCGTTGATGCTAAACAGTTCCGGTGATTTGCGTTTTTCAACTCAGGAGGATTCAAGTTTTGCGGGTTCGCGTCTTCTATCACGACAAATGCTTTGACGGAGCCTGCTCGGCCTCCCTGTTTACGCGCTTTCACCGCGAGTGCATTGCTCCTGGCGCCAGCTACGAGTACCACGGACTGGTTCACCGGGCGGGCGCACTCTTTGACGAGAGCGAGTTCACCGGAGACGAGAATGCGATCGTGGACTTCAAATACTCGGCTTCGCCGCGGATCACATGGTGGTTCGATCATCACCTCTCGGCATTTCTGACGCCGGAGGACCACCAGAACTTTCTTGCCTGCCAGCAGGATCCTGCCTGTGGAGGGCGCAAGTTCTTCGATCCCGATTACACCTCCTGCACCAGCTTTCTGGCGGAGATCGCCGCCACCCACTTTGGCTTCAACACGGAGCCGGTTGCGGAGCTGATTCATTGGGCGAATATGGTCGACGGCGCACAGTATGAAAGCCCGGAGTCGGCCGTGGAGATGCCCGCCGCAGCAATGAAGCTGACGCTGATCATCGAGTCCACGCAGGACGATACCTTCATTCCCCGGCTGATTCCGCTTCTGACCGAGCTTCCGCTGGAGGAGGTTCTCAGCCAGCCATTTGTTGCTCCGCTTCTGCCGCCGCTTTTGGAGCGCCACCAGCAGGCCATCGAGCTGATCCGCGAGCGCAGCGAAGAGCGCGACGGCACGATCTTCTTCGACATCAGCGATCAACCGCTGGAGGGATACAACAAGTTCATCCCCTACTATCTGCATCCCCAGGCGACGTATGCGATCGGGCTGTCCAGGTCCAGCTTCAGGACCAAGGTATCGGTAGGCTCGAATCCCTGGACGATGGCGGACCCGGCACGGATGGTGAATCTGGCACAGATCTGCGAGCGCTATGGCGGCGGAGGCCATGCCCGCGTGGGTGCGATCAGCTTTCCGCCTGACCAGGCCGATGCGGCGCGCGCGGCGGCGGCTGAGATCGTGGCCGAGCTGCGGGCGAAGAATCCAATGCAGTAGTGAGGTCGGCGCCCGGCGATGTTATGACTCGTAAAGGTCTCGCCAGGGAACCGTCCACTCTCCGCTGAATCTCCTTCGCCCACGGTATATCCGTCATTTCTGGCGGCACGATGCGACCACCTGATTCTTCACGTAGAGCTGGCAGAGGCCCACCATGCCGGCCGGACACGCGAACGTTCCCGACTGGCCGTCCTCTGCGCAACCTCCACGCCGCAGAATTTGATCGGTCGAGGTTGGGATGAGCGCGCCGCAGCTCAGCACCGCGCTGTTCTTGAGCATCGCGTTGCACAGTCCGAGCATACCCTTCACAGGGCACAGATAATTTCCCTCCGCGCCGTTGCGCTCGCATCCGCCGCCGGTCAGAGTCCGGTCTGCCACGTCTCTTTCCTTGCTCATGTCCATCACCTGTCCGCTGGCAGCGTTAAAGACGGGCTGGAAGTCGATTACACAAGTAGTGCCGGCGTGGCAACTGAAGTTCATGCCGCCCGGCGGAAGGTCTATGGCAAGCTGTGGGAACCAGACAGGCCATTGCCACTGGTCCGACCAAATCGCTATATCGACGAAGACCGTCGGAGCAAGGCCCGGCGTCAAGGTAAAACCCAGGTTGTATACGGGGTTTCCAACGCTGAAATGACTGTAATCGCCGTTCTGGCTGGTGGCGTCTCCCAACGACACGGTTTGTCCCGAATTGATTGTGGTTGACCGATGCTCCAGTTCATCGTTAAGCGTGAACTGAAGATTGTTCGAGTGTAGATTCACTTGAATCGCGGGATAGACCGTGCCACCCACCACGCCAAAGTCCAGCAGTCCACCCAGCAGATCGATGCTGTTGAAGACAAAGGGGGAGTTGATGCCGCCCGATCCCGGAGCAGGCGGCTGGAAGCGCCCACCGGTATAGGGCGCCGGCAGCAATTGGGTAAAGTCCACGCCGACTTGAAAGTTCTGGCTGTTGCTCAGGACCGGCAGGTTGACGCTGAATCCCGCATCTGCACCTACCTGCGCCACAATTTCCTGTGCGTTGTACAACTCGCTCGCATCCAGTCCGGATGAGAAGAAATCGTCGACACTACCCTCGATCGGCACAAATTGTGATGTCAATTTCGCTTCGGCGGAATTGTTCGGATGAACGACGGTTTGATACTTGAGATTTGCCTGAATGGGAAACCGCAAGCCGAAAGCATAGTTGAAGCCGGCATTCAATTGAATGCCGTAGGTTGAAGAACAGCCGACGACGCACCAGTTGATCGTGATGTTGACTCCCCATTGCCATTCGTAGTCGTGGCCAATCGTGAAGCCAGTAAGGTAGATGTATGGGCCCAGATTGAGATCGGCTGTCTTGTCGCCGCCGGGAGCCGGGGAACCGGCCATGTGAAGCGCCGAACCCGGAATCACCTTGAGAAGTTTAGGGAAACCGGCAGGGCTGGCGCTGTCCAGCGTACCGGCGCGCATCAGTTGCTGGGTAGCTTCCACCTCCGCGGGGTTGGTGGCAACCGCGAGGGGATGCTGCGGGTGCGCGAAGTTGGACGACTCGAGTTTCGGCACGAACATCGTCTCTTCAACGCGCTGCACCCCCATGTTGATCAGCTCATCCTTCAGATCGTCGTCATTGAGCGAACTCATGCGCGCCGCTTCGGCTTGCCCGACCTTCGCTACAATCTGCGCGCGCTGCGCCGGGTCGGCGAGCGATCTGCGTAGTGCGGCGATGTGCTGGCTCGCATCCGCGTTCGCCGCCGCGCTTCTCTGCTGGAATGCCGCGATCGCCGTCCGCCGCTTTTCCGGGTCGGCAATGTAGCGCGGACTGCCCGGCGCGCCAAACTCCGCAACGCGTTCGTTTGTCGTTCCCCGCGTAAAGCAGGTTGCTCCGGCTTCTGCGAGCTGTTCCTTCGCGCTGCCATCGGCGCATTTGCCGGGAAGGATCTGATAGGTGAGCACATGGTGAATCACCAATCCCTGCTCCACCTCGCTCACTTCGGAGGTGTTTTCCTGCACCTGTACATGCTGCGGCAGGGCCTGCAACCTGAGCGCGAGATTCGGAACAGCCCTGGCATTGCTCAGCATCGGCGTAAAGTCCAAATGCGCGTCGCCCAGCATCACATGGGGATTCGTGCGCAGATTGGGGAGCGAGTACTGGCGCACCACACGCAGCCTCTGCATGGTCTGCGCGTGAGTGCCGCCTTGCAGAATCGCCGAGTTTGCGAGGGGGCGCTGGCTCTGCGCCGCCGCTTGGCCGGAATGTGAAATTGCCGTGAATAGGAGTAGAAGCAAAGACACAAAAAATGTCTTGGCAGAGGGGAAAGTCATCGGCTTGCCTCCAATTGTATTCGCTGGTTTTTCTTTCCTGGCTGAGAGTTATGCGAGGAAGTGCCAGGGTACAACGAAAATAAACTCCCGTACCGTGAGTGTCAATGCGGAAATGCATTTGCAGCCACAATTTGGCAGGATTTTGGCAAGAATTCTTCAATCTGTCCGGGCAAACGGCGATTGCACCCGATGCCCGCAGCAAGCCAGAGTCGCCAACTGTGGCGCTATGCCGGCTACAGGACCGCGATCAAATACGGAAGAAGCCCGGTAGAAGATTCAATGCGAGTTTGTATCGGCCCTATTGTGGCTGCCTGGGCCGGAAGTGACAGGTTCCACCAGCCAGCACCGGGGTCCAGATCGAAGGATCGGCGGGCTGCTCGCTCGATCCGAGAAAGAGAATACCGTCGGGAGCCAGCAGCCTGTGAATGCCGGCCAGCAATGTCTTGCGCGTATCCTGCGAAAAGTAAAGCATGACATTACGCAGAAAGATCACATCAAAGCGATCGTCGATGCGGTTGAAGGGTAGAGAAGTGGTGCAAAGATTGGCTTGGCGGAAGTTGCACATTTTGCGTAACTCGGGCTTGACCGTCCAATCCTCTCCGACGTGATCGAAATAACGGACGACAAAGCGGGCGGGTAGACCCCGGTTCATCTCAATGCGGTGGTAGCGGCCGGCCTGGGCCTTTTCTACAACTTCGCTGCAGATGTCAGTGCCTTCGATCCGGATATTCCAGCCGGCAATCTGGGGAAAGTGTTCTTGAATCAGCATTCCCAGGCTATAGGCTTCCTGGCCGGTGGAGCTGGCCGCGCTCCAGAAGCGCAGGCTTCGCGCGGGCCGGCGTGCCTCGATGAGTTTAGGCAGCAGTTCGGTGCGAAGCAGTTCAAAGGGGCGTCCGTCGCGAAAGAAACTAGTCTCATTGATCGTCATGGCTTCGGCAATGGAACGTTCGAGAACCGGGTTTTTTCTTACTTTGAGGTGCTGGATCAGCTCTTCCAGTTGCGTCATCCCCTGATTGCGCAGCAGCTTGGTAAGCCGGGTCTCAAACATATAATCGCGCGATGGATCGAGCACGTTCTGTGAAAGACCGAAGACGAGCTGGCGAAGATAGCCGTAGTCGACACTGGAAGCGGTTTGCATGGCTAGACCACCGATTCCCGAAGCTCGCGGGCTTCCAGGTGCGTCCGGCTGGCCAGCCGGAGGATTTCAGGAGCAATCGAGTTCAGCGGCAGCAGCTTCTGCGCCAATCCCGCATTGGCGACGGCTCCCGGCATTCCCCACACTGTGCTAGAGGCCTGATCCTGCGCCATTACGCTGCCGCCCTGGCCGCGGATCACGCGGCAGCCCAGCATTCCATCCGAACCCATCCCCGTCAGCACCAGGGCGAGCGAGCCTGCTCCATACACCGCTGCCACCGAGCGGAAAAGCACATCGACGGCTGGACGGCAGTGATTTTCCGGCGCGCCCTGGCTCAGGTGCAGGGTATTCGGCAAGCCAATGCGCGAGGCCGCAAGCACCTCCAGGTGCCAATTGCCCTTTGCTATGTAAATGGTTCCGGCCCGCACCGGTTCGCACTCGGTGGCTTCCCGCACCTGCAATGGACAGCGGCCATTGAGCCGCTCGGCAAACAACTTGGTAAACAACTCCGGCATATGCTGCACGATCAGCACCGGCAGCGGAAAACTGGCCGGCAGCGCGGGAAGAAGAATATCCAGGGCCGCCGGACCGCCTGTGGAGACGCCAATGGCCAATACCGCCGGGATCGATGTGAATGGCTGTGCTTTGGGTGGCGGCACAAATGGCAGAATCTGCGGAGCGCGCAAGGCCGGGGGAATCATCGCCGCCGGCTGGCTGGTCAGCGCGTTGATCTTGGGAATCAAATCCTGCGAAAGAGCCTGCAAGGCCTCTTCGCGTCCCGCCTGTCCGGCCGGCTTGGCCACATAATCGGAGGCCCCTCCGGCCAGCGCTTCAATGGTCACTTTAGCGCCGCGCTGAGTCAGCGAACTGCACATGATCACCGGCATTTTATGCCCCCGCTCGCGCAGCTTCCTCAGCGTTACCAGTCCATCCATCACCGGCATCTCCACATCCAGCAGAACCAGATCGGGATGCAGCGTTTCGATCGCGCTCAACGCCGATTCCCCGTCGGCCGCCACGCCCGCCACCTCCAGGCTTGCTTCGGCGCAGACCACGCAGCGCAACAGACTCCGCATCACCGTTGAGTCGTCCACAATCAAAATCCGGATTCGGCGGCCGGTCGCCATCGTTCAGGCCTCCACCAGTCCGAGCATCGCCAGCTTTTCCGACAGAGCTTCGTCGTCGAAGGGCTTCATCAGATATTCGTCCGCGCCGGCATCCAGGGCGCGCAGGATGAAATCGTTTTCTGCTTCCGTGGTCACCATCATCACTTTGATCGCATCGAATCCCTCCGCGCGCAGTTGCTTGAGCATCTCCAGCCCGTTCATCACCGGCATATTCCAATCCACCAGCGCAACGTCGAAGGGCACACCCGCCTTCAGTTGATCCATGCCGGCCTGACCGTCGCCAGCCTCCTCGCACTCGATTCCCTTCTCTTCGAGCAAGCCGCGCAAATATCCCCTCACAAAGCGGGAATCGTCGACAATCAAAGCTCGCATGGCTACCTCCAAAATCCATTCAACTACGCGGCCTGGGCCGCGCTTAAGCGCATCGGATCCAATTGTTCGGGGTCCAGCATCACCAGCAGGCTGTCCTTGAGCTTGTATGCGCCGGCAAACAACGCTCTCCGGCGCTCATCCAATATCGAAGGGTTCGGCTCGTAGTCAGCCGACGAGACGGTCAAGACCTCGCCCACTGAATCCACCAGCAGACCGAAGATTCCCCCGGCGCTCTCCAGCACCAGAAGATCCTGCCTGCCCTCCTTGGCCGGCAGACCCAATAACTGGCGCAGGCTCACCGTGGTCAGCACATCGCCGCGATAGTGAACCAGCCCGCCGACAAAGACCGGCGCCAGCGGAACCGGCTGAGGCCGCGCCGCGCCCACAATCTCCAGAATGTGCGTGATCGGCACGCCGAAGGTCGAGCCTCCCAGACGCACCGTACAGGTCTCCATCAGCGTTACCGCCGTTTTCTCCTTGCGATGCAATGCCGCTGCCGCAATTGTCGCTGTGCTCATGCCACTGTCTCCGTTGTCTGGCTCCATTCGCCTTGCGCCACTTCTCCAGCGGGCAGCGGAGCTACGCCGCCCAAGTCAACCACACCGGTTACGCGATTCTTCAACAGCGTCACGCCGCCCGTGCGCTGATTGGTGCCAGCCTCAAAGAGATCACCGCCACCAGCTACATCCAGCACATGAGAGACGGCGATGCCCACATGGCGGCTGCCCTCGCGGCAGACCACCACGATGATCTGCGCCTTGGGATTGCCCTCCACCGCGGCCAGAACTCCGCCCGAATCTTCAATCGGCAGCAGTTGCCCCTCGAAGTTGAGTACCGGGCGATAGCCGATGTATTCAATGCGCGAAAGCGGAAGCTGCTCGATGCGCAGCACGTCGGCCAGCGGCACCGCCGCCTGGCGTCCCGCCGCCTCCACCAGCAAGTACTCAAGGCTCTTGCCGGCCTCCACGCCGCTCTCATCTCCGGCGCTCAAAGCCGCCTCTTCTTCACTGCTCATCGTCACTCCGGCCTTCTGTGCAATCGATCCGGGGTCCAGAATCAGCGCCAGATCGGCGTTGCCCAAAACCGTCGCGCCGGAAAACAGGCCGATGTTCTTCAGCACCGCGGAGAGCGGCTTGACCACAATCTCCTCCGGATCGGCCAGCCCATCCACCACCAGTCCGAAGCGGCGGCCGTCGGCATCCAGCACGGCGATGAAGTTGTCCCGTTCATTCACGTTTGCCTGCTCCACACCGGGTCTGAGCAGCCGGTCCAGAAAGACCAGCGGCAAGAGCTTGCCGCGCAACCGGTATAGCGGCGCGTTTTCAATCCACTCGATCGCCGTGGCCGCCTGCTCCGGCGGAATATGAACCAGCTCGGAGAGAGCGCCCTGAGGCAGCGCAAAACTCTGGTTCACGCTGCGCACAATCAATGCATGAATGATCGCCAGGGTCAGAGGAATGCGCAGCCGCAGAGTCGTGCCTTTGCCGGCGCGAGAGTCGATCTCCACCTTGCCGCCGATCTTTTCCACATTGGTGCGGACCACGTCCATGCCCACGCCACGGCCGCTGACGTTGGTCACCTCTGCCGCCGTTGAAAATCCCGGCAGAAAGATCAGTTGCAGCAGTTCGCGCTCCACCATGTGCGCGGCGCGCTCGACCGTGATTAGCCCGCGCTCGATGGCCTTCTGGCGCACCTTGTCCACGTTGATTCCCGCGCCGTCGTCAGAGACTTCGATCAGGACGTGGCTGCCCTCCTGCACCGCCTTCAGCTTCAGCGTGCCCTCCGGATCCTTGCCCGCGGCCTCACGCACTTCGGGCGGCTCGATGCCGTGATCCAGAGAGTTCCTCACCGCGTGCGTCAGCGGATCCTTGATCGCTTCCAGCAGGCTTTTGTCCAGCTCCGTCTCCTGGCCCTCGACCTGCAGCCGGACGCGTCGGCCCAGCGCCTGCGAGAGGTCGCGCACAATGCGCGGCATCTTCGAGAAGATATTCGATACCGGCTGCATCCGCGCCTTCATCACGTTCTCGCGCAGATCGGCAGTAACCATATCCAGGCGGCGCGAGAGCAAGGTCATGTTGGGATCCGACGAGGTAGCCTGCAAGACCTGGTTGCGGGTCAGAACCAGTTCGCCTACCAGATTCATCATCTTGTTCAACAAGGTCACATCGACGCGCAGCGAGCTCTCGGCGGCGCTTCCCTGAACACGCGCCCTGGTGACTTCGGCCTCGGCCTCCGCAGGAGATTTGGATGGCGGCAGCGCGGCGGGTTGCGGCTCTGCCGGATGTGCTGGCTCCGGCGCTGTCGAAGGTGCGGCTGGGGCGTTGATTGCGGCCGGCACCGGTGGAGCAGCCGCCGAGCGAGCGCCAGCCTTGGCGTGAACCGGCTGTTTGGCCTGTGCCTGCGCGGGCATCTGCAACTCTTCCAACTGCCCAATCAATTCCGAATCGCCGCCTTCGCCCTCGGCGTCTTCAGCCTCGATCGTCTTCAAAATCGCGCGCAGCCCGTCGAGCAGATGCAGCAGGCCGGTGATGATCGGACGGTCGGCGGTCAGCTTGTTCTCTCGCAGCAAGCCGAGAAGGTTCTCGCCGGCGTGCGCCAGCTTTTCCAGCCTTTTGAAGCCAAGAAATCCCGTTGTTCCCTTGATCGTGTGCACCGAACGAAAGATCTCGCCGATCAATCCGGCATCCTGCGGCCGCTCCTCCAGTTCGGTCAGACAGCGCTCCATGCGGTCCAACCCCTCCTGGCTCTCGATCAGGAACTCCCTTGTCAGTTCATCCATTGTGTCCACTCATCCGCCCGCCCGGAATGACACTCCGGCACAGTAGGCGCTCAAGCCTCTTATCGGAAAGAAGCGCCTCAACTTGAGGAAGAGCGTTGCCAGGAGCTGGAAACCGGCATTCCGGAGCAGCCAATCGGCAACGGGGTGCGGAAGGATCGAAGGCAGCGGTCTTCGCTCTCACGGCCAGAAGAATGAGAAAACACAAATCTGAACCGGCGCTTCACGCCGATGTACAACTGAGGCAAAGTGTTTTAGCCTCGACTCAGCCGCAATGAAAGGCAGGCTTCGATGGACCACCCCGATTCAACCGGCCCCGCGCTGCTGATGCTGCTCGACTTGGCGCATCAGGCTGCGTTGCACGCTTATGCGCCGTACTCCAGCTTCCGGGTTGGCGCCGCACTCAGGCTAACCAATGGTGAAACCGTCACCGGCGCGAATGTGGAAAACGCCAGCTATGGACTGACGATCTGCGCCGAGCGTTCCGCTTTGGTACGCGCCGTTTCCCAATTCGGACCTGAGATTCGCATCGAGGCCGTAGCCATCTCCAATCGCAACCAGGCCTCCTGCCCGCCCTGCGGCGCCTGCCTCCAGATGCTCGCCGAGTTCATTCAGCGCGACGCTCCGGTAATCTTTCTAAGCGGCGATGGGGAGCGGGTTCTACCCTTCCGCGAGCTTTTTCCGTTGGCCTTTGCCCTGGGAGCCGAGCAATGAGTCAGAGATTTCTGCGCGCAGCCGCCGCTATTTGCATCCTTGCCGTCGGAGTTGGAGTCCTGCTCTTTGCCGTCGATAACAGCACCGCTGGGAAAAAGGATTTCATCGCCTACTGGGCAGCCGGACAGCAGCTTATTCATGGCGCCAACCCCTACGACGGCAGCTCCCTGCTCCGCATCGAGCACGCCGCGGGCCTCGATGGCGATCAGCCTCTCATCATGCGCAATCCACCGGTGGCCTTCTTTCTGGCTCTGCCGCTCGGTCTGGTCAGCGCGAAAGTGGGTATCATCTTTTGGTTGCTTCTTCTCATCGCGAGCTTGCTTATATCGATCCGGATACTGTGGATGCTGCAAGGCCGGCCAGATGACCGGATTCACCTTTTAGGATATTTATTCGCGCCAGTACTTGCCTGCCTGATGGCCGGACAACTCGGCATCCTCTTGCTGCTCGGCATCGTGCTCTTTCTTCGCTTTCACGGCTCCCGGCCCTTTCTGGCCGGATCGGCTCTACTGCTCTGCGCCGTTAAGCCCCATCTGTTTATCCCCTTCGGCCTCGTGCTGCTGGCTTGGGTCGTGAGCCAGAAGGCCTATCGTCTCCTGGTGGGGATTCTTACCGCATTGTTGGCTAGTTGCGCTCTTTCACTCTGCTTCGATCCTCACGCCTGGTCCCAGTATGAGCAGATGATTCGCGCCGCAGGAGTACAGAAGGAGTTTATCCCCACATTGAGCATTCTCTTCCGTCTAGTTGCCGGCCGCAATCGGCTGTGGCTCCAGTTTCTCCCGGCGGCCGCAGGCTGTGCCTGGGCGCTCTGGTACTACTGGAGGCGCCGTCACCAGTGGAACTGGATTGAGCAGGGATTGTTGCTGCTGATCGTCTCGGTCGCGTGCGCGCCGTACGCTTGGTTTACCGACGAGGCCGTGCTGCTGCCGGCGGTTCTCGTCGCGGTCTATCGAGCGGATGCGCTCGACCGTTCTCTTCTGCCCTTCGGATTGGCGACTGGAGCCGCACTCATCGAATTGCTCGCCGGCGTCCAGCTCACCACTCCGTTTTATCTGTGGACCGTGCCCGCATGGCTGGCCTGGTATCTCTACGCCAGCCGCGGCAGATCCATCGTCGCCTCCGGGAAGGTGAACGCCACCTCGAAGGGTTGAGCGGGAGGCTGCTTTATGCAGCCTTCTCTGCCACCGCCGACCGCACACGGTAGCGCTTCATCGTAATCGCCAGTGTGCGCTCGATCTTGCGCAGGTCGCCCCGCTCCGCTGGTCCGGCAAAGGTTGAAGCCACGCCATGCGCCGATGCGCGCCCGGTGCGGCCGACGCGATGGACAAAGTCCTCGGCCATCTTGGGAATGTCGTAGTTGACCACGTGCGCCACATTGGCCACATCGATGCCGCGTGCAGCCACATCGGTCGCCACCAAGACGCGGTGACGGCCCTCGCTGAAGCTGCGCAGCGCCTGATTGCGCTGGGCCTGCGAACGGTCGCCGTGAATCTGCGTTGCCGAATGGCCAGCACGCGTCAGCCTGCGCGCCACGCGGTCCGCGCCGTGCTTGGTGCGCACAAAGACCAGAAAGCTGCCCTGCTCGGCGCCCAGCAGATGTTCGAGAAGCTCCTGCTTCTTGTCGGCTTCCACTTCAAATGTGCGCAGCTCCACATTCTCCGCCGGTTTCAGCACCGAGCCGATCTCGACGCGCACGGGGTTCGTCAGGTACTTGCGCGCCACTTCCTTCACCGTGCCTTCGAGCGTCGCCGAGTAGCACAAGGTCTGCCGCACCGCGGGCAGCTCGGCAGCGATCCGAGCAATCGCCGGCTGAAAGCCCATGTCGAGCATCCGGTCCACCTCGTCCAGCACCAGAATCTTCACGCTGTCCAGACGCACCAGCTTGCGCTTGATGTAATCCTCCAGCCGTCCCGGCGTGGCCACAACCAGTTGCGCGCCGCGGCGAATCGCATCGAGTTGCGCGTGCTCGGCCAATCCGCCCACCACCAGCGCCACGCGCTGCGATGAATTGGAGCGGATGCTGATGAAGGCCTTCTCCACCTGCATCGCCAGCTCGCGCGTGGGCAGCACAATGAGGGCCAGCGCACCCTTGCCTTCGGCCTTCTGCAGCATCTCGACGATCGGAATCAGGAAGCCGAGGGTCTTGCCGGTTCCAGTCTGTGCGGTGGCCAGCACATCGCGGCCTTCAAGAGCCGGAGGAATGCAGCTCGCCTGCACCGGAGTGGGAGTTTCAAATTTGTTGGCGTCAAGCCGCGCCATCAGGGCGGGCGAAAGAGAAAACTGCGAAAACGTTGTCGTCAAAATACAGTCATTTCCTGTGGCTTCCGGAGCCGTCAGCAAAGCTGAGGCCTGCAAACGGAAGCGGACAATCAGGCGCGCGGACTCACAAGAAGAGCGCGGACCTGCGTATCAATTTTGCGTAAGGGAGAACCGAAAGTCGAATCAAAGACTGGCCAGAGGAGACTCAAAGGGAGAACGTCCCGGCCCGGAGCTGCCACACGCACCACACGCCCGACGGCACATTGCCGAAGGGCACCACGCTCCTGCTTACTCCCGGTGCACGCGCCTGATCGCAATCAAGGATACAAAGACGCTTGGCTCTCATAACAGTTCAGAGCAGAGGCCCCGGGTGGGAGACTCACTGGCTACGCTGTAGGGGCTTGGGGAAAATCTGTGCTGGGCAAACGTGCTTTGGAAGGCGCGCTGCCGCTCACGGCCAAATCACTGAGCGCAAATACAGTGTAACACGGAGGGCAATAATAAGCGGTCGTTATCGCTATGGCGACTCTTGTGCGCTCTCCGGTTGGCAGGCAATCCTTCCGATATAGAAAAGCGGAACTAAGCCGCCGCGCCTTCAAACCGCAGCCCCGGTGCCAGGTTGAGCGTTCTAGAGCATTTTAGTAATTACTGTAGACCGTCAATACAGTGATGAAACCATGCCCTTGCGTTCTCTGGAGTAATCATCTGTATGGCTTCGGTGATC